>Ga0073899_10001463_pt1 | contig 21672 bp, 16 predicted proteins | sample KloWWTmetaKNB5Ph_FD_88975 | JGI IMG/M metagenome (GOLD analysis project Ga0073899, IMG submission 88975) | Active sludge microbial communities from Klosterneuburg, Austria, studying microevolution and ecology of nitrifiers - Klosterneuburg... | ecosystem: Engineered > WWTP > Aerobic digester >... | reverse complement strand
GTCGCCGACGCGCACGGCGCAGTCGACGCTTTCGTTGACGATGTCGACCAGACGGTCGCTCAGGTTCAGAGAGATCGAGACGTCGCGGTGCTCCGCGAGGAAGCGCGGCACCAGCGGCGCCACATGGCGCCGCCCGAAGCCGGCCGGTGCCGTGATACGTAAGTGGCCGCTCGCCTTCACGCCGCCGGCGCTGACGCTGGCTTCGGCGTTGGCAAGGTCGGCGAGCAGGCGCTGGCAGTCCTCGAGGAAGGCGCTGCCCTCATGCGTCAGCGTGATGCGGCGCGTCGTGCGCACCAGCAGCTTGACGCCCAGGCGCTCTTCGAGCGCGTCGATGCGCCGCCCGATCACGGCCGGCGCGACGCCCTCGGCCTGTGCCGCTGCCGTCAGGCTGCCGCGTGTCGCCGCTGCGGCGAAGGATTCGATCTGCTTGAGCTTGTCCATCCGGCGATTGCATCTGTTCTCGTCATAGATTAATCGCCCGCAGCCTTCTTAATCAACGCCGCCGTATCGAATAAGGTTCGTCATCGACGTTTTCGTAGTTGAGGGATCGACCATGACCGCACGCACCGCCTGCCATCGCCTGCAAGTCGCCACCGAGCTGTACCGCTTCATCGAAGACCGGGTGCTGCCGGTCGCCGGCCTGACGAGCGCCGATTTCTGGAAGGGCTTCGACGCGCTGGTTCACGACCTCGCGCCGAAGAACATCGCGCTGCTCGCCGAGCGCGACCGGCTGCAGACCGAGATCGACGCCTGGCATCGCAAGCACCCGGGGCCGATCGCCGACATGGTGGCGTACCGCGGCTTCCTCGAATCGATCGGCTACCTGCAGCCGCACCCCAAGGGCGTGAAGATCACGACGGCCAACGTCGACGCCGAGCTCGCCGTGCAGGCCGGACCGCAGCTCGTCGTGCCGATCCTCAACGCGCGCTATTCGCTCAACGCCGCCAATGCGCGCTGGGGCTCGCTGTACGACGCGCTCTACGGCACCGACGCGATCCCCGAGACCGGCGGCGCCGAGAAGGGCAAGGGCTACAACCCGGTGCGCGGCGAGCGCGTCATCGACTACGCGCGCGGCTTCCTCGACCAGGCGGCGCCGCTGGCCGGCGCGTCGCACCGCGATGCGACGGGCTACCGCGTCGAAGGCGGCGCGCTCGTCGTCGCGCTCAAGAGCGGCGGCACGGCGCGCCTCGCGCGCCCCGAGCAGTTCGTCGGCCACCAGGGCGACGCGGCGGCACCGTCGTCGGTGCTGCTCGTCAACCACGGCATCCATGTCGACATCCGCATCGACCGCAACGCGCCGATCGGCAAGACGGACGCGGCCGGCATCGCCGACATCGACCTCGAAGCCGCGCTGTCGACGATCCTCGACCTGGAGGATTCGGTCGCGGTCGTCGACGCCGAGGACAAGGTGCTCGCCTATTCGAACTGGCTCGGCATCCTGCAGGGCACGCTGACCGAGGAAGTCGCCAAGGGCGGCAAGACGTTCACGCGCCGCCTCAATGAAGACCGCCGCTACAGCGGCGCGAACGGGCGCGAGGTCGTGCTGCACGGTCGCTCGCTGCTGTTCGTGCGCAACGTCGGGCACCTGATGACGAATCCGTCGGTGCTGTGGGGCGACGGCCGCGAGATCCCCGAGGGCATCCTCGACGCCGTGATCACGGTGGCGATCGGCAAGGTCGACCTGCAGCGCAAGGCCAACTCGCGCGCCGGCTCGATCTACATCGTCAAGCCCAAGCTGCACGGTCCCGCGGAAGTGGCGTTCTCGTGCGAGATCTTCGACCGCGTCGAGCAGCTCGTCGGGCTGCCGCGCGATACCGTCAAGCTCGGCATCATGGACGAGGAGCGCCGCACCAGCGTCAACCTGCAGGCCTGCATCGCGGCCGCCGCCAGCCGCGTCGCCTTCATCAACACCGGCTTCCTCGACCGCACCGGCGACGAGATGCACACGGCGATGCAGGCCGGCCCGATGCTGCGCAAGGGCGCGATGAAGTCGACGCCGTGGATCACGGCCTACGAGCGCAGCAACGTGCTCGTCGGCCTGGCCTGCGGCCTGCGCGGCCGCGCCCAGATCGGCAAGGGCATGTGGGCGATGCCCGACCTGATGGCGGCGATGCTCGAACAGAAGATCGCGCACCCGAAGGCCGGCGCGAACACGGCCTGGGTGCCGTCGCCGACGGCGGCGACGCTGCACGCGCTGCACTACCACCAGGTCGACGTCGCCGCGCTGCAGCGCGAGATGGAGAAGATCGATGCCGAGGCCGAGCGCGAGGGGCTGCTGAAGGACCTGCTGACGATCCCCGTCGTGCCGCGCGCCGAGTGGTCGCCCGAAGAGATCCAGCAGGAGCTCGACAACAACGCGCAAGGCATCCTCGGCTACGTCGTGCGCTGGATCGACCAGGGCGTCGGCTGCTCCAAGGTGCCCGACATCCACAACGTCGGCCTGATGGAAGACCGCGCGACGCTGCGCATCTCGAGCCAGCACATCGCCAACTGGCTGCTGCACGGCGTGACGAACGAGGCGCAGGTGCGCGCCACGTTCGAGCGCATGGCCGCCGTGGTCGACCGCCAGAACGCCGGCGATCCGCTGTACCGGCCGATGGCAGGCAACTTCGAGACCTCGTTCGCCTACCGCGCCGCGCTCGACCTCGTGCTGAAGGGCCTGGTGCAGCCCAGCGGCTACACCGAGCCGCTGCTGCACGCCTGGCGTCTGAAGGTGAAGGCGCAGGCCTGAGGGGCGAGTCGCGGGCCGAGCGCCGGGCCGCCCCAAGCCGGCCCGCGATCCCCTCGGGGGATCGGTCGGCGTACTCGACGACCGAGGGGCCGGCTAACTCGCCGCGGCGACGGTGCAGTGGATGAACTGCAGCTTGGCGACGGCGGCGGCCGGCAGCACGAAGGGGTAGAAGTCGGGCTGCCCCATGCTGCGGCTCAGCTCGTTGAGCGCGGCCGTCAGCCCGGCCCAGGCATTGACGAAGTCGAGGAAGGGCTGGGCATCGGGCGCGCCGGCGCGCCACAGCGCCTGCGCGCCGAACGGCTCGGCCTCGATGCCGGCCTGGCGCGGATCGATGTCGAAGCTGAGCGCCGTGTCGACGACATCGACCATGTGCAGGTAGTGCGCCCACGTCTCGGCCCAGTCCTCCCAAGGATGCGAGGCCGCGTAGGCGCTGACGTGGCGCAGCGCCCAGTCGGGCGGCGCGCCCTCGCGGTAGTGGCGCTGAAGCGCCTCGGCATAGTCGACGCGTTCGTCCCCGAACAGGGCTCGGAAGTCGTCGACGAGCGGCGTGCCGTCGACGAGGCGCATCCAGTAGTAGTGGCCGACCTCGTGGCGCAGGTGGCCGAGCAGCGTGCGATAGGGCTCGTGCATGCGCGAGCGCAGCGTTTCGCGGTGCGTGTCGTCGGCCTCGTCGATGTCGAGCGTGATCAGCCCCGCGTCGTGCCCCGTCATCACGCGCGGGCCTTCGGGCGGCGATCGCAGGAAGTCGAACACGAGGCCGCGCTCGGGGTCTTCGAAGCGCGACGCCACCGGCAGTCCGAGCAGGATGAGCTGCGAGACGAGACGGCGCTTCGCGACTTCGATGCGCCGCCAGTGCTCGACGTTCTCGGGCCACGACAGGTCGGGGATGGTGCGGTTGAGCCGGCAGGCCACGCACAGCCGCTGCGCCGGCGGGCGGCCGTCGGCCTCGAACGGAACGAGCCAGTTGCAGCCGACCGGCGAGTCGTAGTTGGCGCAGCGGAGCACGAGCGGCGCGTCGGCCGGCGCATCGGGCGCCGCGCTGCGCCACGACCCAGGCACGGGGCCTGGATCGAGCGGCACGATGCGCGCGAGCCCGCTGTCGTAACCCAGCGGCGTGCCGCAGGCCAGGCAGGCGCTGTTGCGAAAGAAGACGGGCCGACCGCAGCGGCAGCGGTAGGTCCGGCCGCCGGGCAGCAACTCGTGCTTGCGGCCGCCGAGGCGGCCGCTCCAGTGCTCGAAGCAGCGGTTCATGCGGCGCGCGCCGGGGCGCGGCGGGCTTGCGGGTATTCTTCGCGCCAGCAAACCGCGCGCCCCGGATCACGGCGATGACATCCAGCTCCAGCTCCAGCATCAGCACCGAGACCCTGCCGAGCGAATGCGACGTGCTCGTCGTCGGCGCCGGCCCGGCCGGCAGCGCTTGCGCCCAGATGCTGGCGCGCGGCGGCATCGACGTCGTGCTCGTCGACCAGCACGTCTTCCCGCGCGACAAGGTCTGCGGCGACGGCCTGATCCCCGACGCCTACGCCGCGCTGCGCCGCCTGCAGGTGCTCGACGAAGTGATGCTCGTCGCGCAGCCGGTGCAGCACGTCGGCTGCATCGGCCCGAGCGGCGGGCGCGTCGACGTGCCGGGCACGATGGCCGTGCTGCCGCGCCGCCTGCTCGACGACATCCTGTGCCGCGCCGCGGTGCGCGCCGGCGCGCGCCTGGTGGCGCCGGCGCGCTTCGAGGCGCCGCTCGAGGAAGGCGGCGCCGTCGTCGGCGCGCGGCTCAGGATCGACGACGCCGCGCACGAGATCCGCGCCCGCTGGGTCGTGCTCGCCACCGGGGCCGTGCCGCAGGCGCTGATCGCCGCGGGCATGTGCGAGCGCCGCACGCCCAGCGGCATCGCGCTGCGCGGCTACGTCAGGAACGACGCGATGATCGGCCGCGTCAAGGCGATGGATGTGGTCTGGCATCGGCGTCTGCGCCCCGGTTACGGCTGGATCTTCCCCTGTCGCGACGGCGTGTTCAATATCGGCGTCGGCATTGCGCACAGCCACAACACGCTGCGCGACGGCCGCCTGGGCATGCGCGACGTGAACCTGCGCGACGTGTTCCAGGCGTTCACCGAAGTCTATGCGCCGGCGCGCGAGCTGATGGCCGGCGGCACGCTGCAGGGCGAGCTGAAGGGCGCGCCGCTGCGCTGTGCGCTCGAAGGCGCGCGCTATGCGCGCCCCGGGCTGCTCGTCACCGGCGAAGCGGCGGGCAGCACCTATTCGTTCACCGGCGAAGGCATCGGCAAGGCCATGGAGACCGGCCTGCACGCCGCCGAGGCAATCCTCTCGTTTCGTGACGACGCCGCGGTGCGAGCCGACTACGAGGCGCGCCTCGTCGCGCTCAAGCCGCGCTTCGACCTCTACGAGAAGGCCAACCGCATCAATGCCCACCCCTGGCTCGCCGACCTCGTGATCTGGCGCGCGAAGAAGAGCGCGCGCCTGCTAGAACGCATGAAGGGCGTGCTCAACGAGACCAGCAACCCTGGCAACCTGGTGAGCCTGAAGGGTTTTCACCGCCTGTTCCTCGAATAGCAGGACGATCGCGCGATGTGTCAGCTGCTCGGCATGAACTGCAACACGCCGACCGACATCGTGTTCAGCTTCACCGGCTTCGCGACGCGCGCCCAAGAGCACAAGGACGGCTTCGGCGTCGCCTTCTTCGAAGGCCGCGGCGTGCGCTGCTTCGTCGACGCGCAGAGCGCGCGCGACTCGCCCGTCGCGCAGATGGTCAAGGCGTATCCGATCAAGAGCGACAACGTCATCGCGCACATCCGCAAGGCCACGCAGGGCCGCGTCGCGCTCGAGAACACGCACCCCTTCGTGCGCGAGCTGTGGGGCCGCTACTGGGTGTTCGCGCACAACGGCGACCTGAAGGACTTCCAGCCGCGGCTGCACGGCGCGTTCCGCCCGGTCGGCGACACCGACAGCGAGCGCGCGTTCTGCTGGCTGCAGCAGGAGCTGGCCAAGGCGCACGCCGACGTGCCGAGCGTCGCGGAGCTGACGACGACGCTGGCCGAGCTGGTGCCGCGCATCGCCGCGCACGGCACCTTCAACTTCATGCTCAGCAACGGCCAGGCGCTGTGGGCGCACTGCTCGACGCAGCTGCACTACCTGGTGCGCCAGCACCCCTTCGGCCGCGCTGCGCTGCACGACGAAGACCTGTCGGTCGATTTCACCGCGCTGGCGTCGCCGCGCGACCGCGTCGCTGTCGTCGTCACCGAGCCGCTGACGCGCGACGAGGCCTGGGCCGCGCTCGCGCCGGGCGAGCTGAAGGTGTTCGTCGACGGCGTGCCGCTGGCGCGCGTCGGCGCATGAACGGGGCTGTAGCCCGATCGAGCGGCTGCCGCGGATCCGGCTCTACCGGTCCGCTGGCGCGCCAGAGGGGGCGCGCCGAAGGCGCTCCGGGGGTGGGCGTCACCCCCGCCGCGCGCCGACCCACTTCGCCAGCGCGTCGCGCAGGCGCTGCGCGTCGATCGGCTTGGTCAGGAAGTCGTTCATGCCGGCGTCGAGCGCTTCGTCGCGCTCGTTGAGCAGCGCGGCGGCGGTCAGCGCGATGATCGGCAGCGTCTCGGCGCCGTGTTCGCGGCGCAGCCGGCGTGCCGCCTCGTGGCCGCTCATGCGCGGCATCTGCAGGTCCATCAGCACGGCGTCGAACGGCGGCTCGCCGCCCTCGCGCGTGCGGTCGACGGCGTCTAGCGCGGCCTGGCCGTCGGTCGCCGGCGTTACCTGCACGCCCCACTGTTCGAGCATCGCCGCGGCGATCAGCATGTTGACGGGGTTGTCCTCGACCAGCAGCACGCGCGCGCCGCGCAGCGGATCCGGGCGCGCCGTCGAGACGGGTTCGGGTCCGGGTGCGTTGGCCTCGGGCATCGGCAGCTCGGCCCAGAACGTGCTGCCGTGGCCCACGCGGCTGGTCGCGCCGACTTCGCCGCCCATCAGCCGCGCCAGCTCGCGGCAGATCGACAACCCCAGCCCGGTGCCGCCGTAGCGCCGCGTCGTCGATTCGTCGGCCTGCGTGAACGGCTTGAACAAGCGCGCCATCGAGGCGTCATCGATGCCCGGTCCGGTGTCGCTCACTTCGAGGCGCAGGCGGCCGGCGGCGCAGAGTCGCACGTCGATAGTCACCCCGCCGCGCTCGGTGAACTTGAGCGCGTTGGTCACGTAGTTGGTCAGGATCTGGCGCAGCCGGACCGAATCGCCTTCGACGGCATCGGGCACGGCCGGGTCGATGCGCATCGTCAGCGCGAGGCCGCGCTGCTGCGCCAGCCCGTCGTAGGCGCGCTGCACCGCGCCGAGCAGCGCGCGCAGGTTGAACGGCAGCGTCTCGGGCGTCAGCTTGCCGGCCTCGATCTTGGAGAGGTCGAGGATGTCGGAGATGATGCCGCCCAGGCCCTGCGCCGATTCGAGGATCTGCTGCAGGTATTGCTGGCGCCGCGCCTCGTCGACGCCGGGCTCCTGCGCGAGCTGCGCCAGGCCGAGCAGGCCGTTGAGCGGCGTGCGGATCTCGTGGCTGGTGTTGGCGAGGAAGGCGCTCTTGGCGCGGTTGGCCGCCTCGGCGGCGTCGCGCGCCGCGGCCAGCGCCTCCGTCATGCGGCGCTGCTCCGTCACGTCCTCGACGATCCAGATCGTGCCGCCGTTGCGTGCGCCGCCGGGGTCGACCGCCTGCGCGCGCAGGCGGCACCGGATGCGGCCGCCGTCGCGGCGCTGCATCTCGCGCTCGAAGTCGAGCGCGGCGCCGCTCGCGAGCACCGGCGCCGAGATGCGGCCGACCTCGGCGAACTCGGCCTCGCTCGCCCAGACCACGCTGCCCGAACGGCCGGCCAGCGCCCCCGCCTCCCAGCCGAACATGGCCTCGAACGCCGGGTTGGCCTGCACGAAGCGGCGTTCGCGCATGAAGGCGATGCCGATCGAAGCGTTCTGCAGGATCGCCGCATGTTCGACGCGCACGCGCTCGGACTGCGTCACGTCGCGCAGGTTGATGACGAGGTAGTCGCGGTCGTCCATCGTGAAGCGCGCGGCCGACATCGCCAGCAGCACGCGCTCGCCGCTCTTCGTGACGCCGATCTGCAGCGTCTCGTCGACGCGGCCGCGCTCGCGCACGGCGGCGACGAAGGCCGCGCGCGCGGCGGGCGATGACCAGGTGCCCAGTTCGAGCGACGTGCGGCCGATCACCTCGTCGCGCGACCAGCCGAGCAGGCGCACGAAGGCGTCGTTGACCATCACGTAGCGGCCGGTCTCCAGCTCCGTCAGCGTGATGCCGTCGGGGCTGGTGGCGACGAGGTGCGACAACAGCGCCTCGGAGCGGCGCAGCGCCGCGTCGGCCTGCAGCCGCTCGGTCTCGTCGTGGTAGAGCGTCAGGATCGCCGGGCCGCCATGCATGTCGACGCGCACGCTGCTCGATTGCACCGAGCGCCGGCGCCCGTCGGTCCAGACGACGGTGAAAGCGGCCGACGCGTTCGCGGCACCGACCGGCTGCAGCTGCAGCGCGGCGCTGCGCTCGCGCACCCGCGCCGCCGAGCCGTCGGCAGCGTCGTAGTACGCCGCCAGCTCGCTGCCGGCGAAGTCCTCGAGCCGCGCATGGCCGAACATGCGCAGCGCCGCCGCGTTGGCGTCGACGACGCGGCCGTCGCGGTGCAGCACCAGCGGCGACGGCGTGCGCGCGAACAGCTCGCGGTAGCGCGACTCGCTCGCGGCGAACGCGGCCTGCGCCGCGATCTCGGCCGTCACGTCCTGGCTGACGCCCCAGTAGCCGGTGAACACGCCGCGCGCATCGAAGCGCGGCTCGCCGCTGACGCGGCCGACACGCACCCGGCCGTCGGCGCCGCGGCGGCGCACCAGCAGGCCGTGGAACGGCCGGCGAGCCTCCAGGTCGGCGCGGTGCGCGTCCATCGAGTCGGCGTCGACGCCGGAGCCGTCGACCTCCCACGGCGTGCGCCCGATCTGCGCGGCTTCCGACGGCCGCGCCTGGCCGCCGCCGGCCTCCGACAGGCGGCTGAAGCGCAGCTGCGCGTCCATCTCCCAGTACCCGTCGGCCGCGATGCGCAGCAGGTCGCGGAAGCGCCGCTCGCGCAGGCGCGCCGCGTCGAGGTGCGAGCGCGAGGTGCGCGCGACGAGCAGCCCCGCGGCGACGGCGATGGCAAGCACGACCCACGCCAGCGCCGTGTGCAGCGCGATCTCGGCATCGCTGCGCGCCGAATTGCGCGCGATCAGGCCGAGCCATTCACCCCCTCCCAGCGCGCCGACGACCGTGGCGCAGGCGCCGGCGAAGGCGAGGCCGGCGCGCAGGCCGACCACGGCGCCTGCCAGGCTGAGCACGATGACATAGGGGCCGATCACGACGCTGTGAATGCCCCGGTCGTAGCCGAGCGCGAGCAGCGAGACCCCGGCGACGCCCAGCGTGCACGCCGCGAGCGTCGCGACGCGCAGGCCCGCCTCGCGCAGCAGCGCCCAGGCGACGCCATAGCCGCCGGCGAACGCCAGACTGACGCCGACCAGCAGGCCGCGTCGCGCGGCGCTCATCTCGATCGGCAGTGTGGCGAACAGCGCGGCGCACGCCAGCATGCCGGCCAGGCCACCGCCGAACAGCAGGCGATGGCTCAGGCGCCGAAGTTCGGGGTCTGCGGTTCGGAGTGGCACGCAAGCGCCTGCGACGGAAGTTCGGGCATGGCCTGCACATCGGCGCGCGGGCGGCAAACTGAACGACGCCGGGCCGGCGGCCGTGACATGCGTGGCGTCAACGCGAGCCGAACATCATGCGACGCGCCAGCAGTGAACGCGCCGGCGCGAAGGCCTGCAGCGCCGCCAGCCCGAGGCCGCGCGCCGCGCCCAGGCCCGGCAGCTGCCAGGTGAAGCTGCGCGCCAGGAAATCGGTGGCGGCGATCGTGCCCCAGCGGTCGGGCGCGCGCCGCAGCTCGAGGCGGCGCAGCGCCGCGTCGACGTCGGCGGCGGCGCCGAGCGCGCGCACCAGTTCGAACGCATCGCGCAGGCCGAGGTTGAGCCCCTGGCCGGCGACCGGGTGCAGCGTCTGCGCCGCGTTGCCGATGCGCACCGTGCGGCCGTCGACCAGGCTGCGCTCGGCGTTCAGGCCGAGCGCGAAGTGCTTCAGCGGCGCGACTTCGGCGAGCGCGCCGGTGTCGCGGTGGAACACGCTGTTGAGCACGGCGACGCGCTGCGCGTCGGTCAGGCCCTGCACCGGGTCATCGTCGGACGGCACGCACCAGACCAGCGCGGCGCGGCGCTCGGCGCCTTCGCTGCGCAGCGGCAGCAGCGCGGCCGGGCCGTGGCGCGTGAAGCGCTCGTAGGCGACACCGGCCCGGTGCGCCGCGCCATCGCCGGCATAGCGCACCGTGCCGACCCAGGCCGTCTGCCGGTAGTCGTGGCGGATCCCGCGGCGTGCCTGCTCGGCGAATACGCCGCCTTCGGCGACGACGGCGAGGTCGCAGCGATCGATGACGCCTGCGTCGACCTCGACGCCGCCGGCGACGTTCTTCAGCGCCGCCACCGGCGTCTCGAAGCGGCTGCGCAGGCGCTGCGGCTCGCGCTCGCACGCCGCCAGCCACGCCGTCTGCAGCGGCGCGACGATGTCGCCGTAGCCGAGCACGGCGCCGAGCAGCGGCACGCCTTCGTCGGCGGCGCGGATGCGCAGCGCGGCGTCGCCGCCGCCGAAGCCGGGCGGTTGCTGCGACACGTGCACTTCGAGAATGGGCTGCGCGCGCGCGGCCGGCCAGGCGCCCAGCCGCTCGAGCAGCTGCACGCTGCCGAGCGCCAGCGCGATCGTGCGCGGGTCGCGCTGCGCGTCGGGGCCCGCGCTGCGCGCGTCGTAGAGCGTGATCGCCGCCTGCGGCAGCGCCTGCGCCGCGTGCAGCGCGAGCGCCATGCCGGCCGGGCCGGCGCCGACGACGGCGAGGTTCAGCGACGCGGCGGCGGCGGCCATTTCACGAGGTGCGGCGCGGAGTGCGGCGGGTATCATCGTCCGCACCGCGGACCGGGAGGCACACCGCCATGGCGCTGATGGATTTCATCAAGAAACAGTTCATCGACATCATCGAGTGGGTGGAGCCCGGCGACGGCATCCTCGCCTGGCGCTTTCCCGTCGCCGACCGGGAAATCCAGTATGGCGCATCGCTGACGGTGCGCGAGACGCAACTCGCCGTGTTCGTCGACGAGGGCCGGGTGGCCGACGTGTTCGGCCCCGGCCGCTGCACGCTGACGACGCGCACGCTGCCGCTGCTCACCAATCTCAGGCACTGGGACAAGCTGTTCGAGTCGCCGTTCAAGAGCGACGTCTACTTCTACTCCACGCGCCAGCAGATCGACCAGCGCTGGGGCACGACGCAGCCGGTGTCGATCCGCGACCGGGACTTCGGCGCCGTGCGGCTGCGCGCCTTCGGCAACTATGCCTGGCGCATCGCCGATGCCAGGCGCTTTCACACCGAGGTGTCGGGCACACGCGAGACCTATTCTGTCGCCGAGCTCGACGGCCAGTTGCGCGCCGTGATGCTGCAGCACATCTCGGACGCCGTCGCTTCGTCGGGCACGCCGTTCCTCGACCTGGCAGCCAATCTCGTCGAGTTCGCGCAGGCCCTGCGCGACGCGGCGGCGCCGGCCTTCGAGCAGCTCGGCCTGAAGCTTGAATCGGTGACGGTGCAGAGCGTCTCGCTGCCCGAGGAACTGCAGAAGGTCCTCGACCAGAAGATCGGCATGGGCATGGTCGGCGACGACGCGGGCCGGCTGATGCAGTACCAGACGGCGCAGTCCCTGCCCAAGTTCGCCGAGGGCGGAGGGGGCGGCGGTGTTGCCGGCGATGCGATGGGGCTGGGCGCCGGCGTCGCGCTCGGGCAGGCGATGGCGCAGCAGGTGGCGCAGGGGCTGCAGGGTGCGCAGGCTGCGCCTCAGCCGGCCGCCGGCGTGCGGCTCGACGAAGTCATGGCGACGATCGAGAAGCTCGCCGAGCTGAAGGCCAAGGGCATTCTGACGGCCGCGGAGTTCGACGCGAAGAAGGCCGAGCTGTTGAAGAAGCTGGTGTAGCGCGCTACCTGCGGCGCGTTTTCTCGCGCAGGCCCTGACCCGTCCTCTCCAGCGAGCGGGAGAAGGGGTTCGATGCAGGCTCAATCGTCGCGGGCTGCCGGCGGCACGGCAGGCGGCAGATCGGGCGCGAGCGCCTTCTGGCGCAGCCGGCGCAGCTCGAGCAGCATCGCTGCGTCGCGGCTCGGCGTGGCCTGTGCGGCCTGCGCCGCGGCCTCGGCGGCGCGCGCCTCGGCGTCGGAGAGCGAATGCTTGTCGCTCGACTGCTGGCGGCGCGCGCGCACGTGGTTGGCGACGGCCTTGACGGCGTCGAGCCCGCCGTGCGCGTCCGTCTTCGGCAGCGCGACGCGGCTGCCGTCGGCGAGCCGCAGCAGCAGCCGGCAGTTCGCATTGCCGCGGCCGTGGCGCAGCGTGAAGCCGCCGGCCTCGCTCTCGGCGACCTCGATGCCGCGGATGTTGTCGATCAGCACCTGGTGCACGCGCCCCGCCCAGCCGCGCTGGAACCACAGGTAGTTCGCGCTCGCCGCGACGCGCTCCCACCACCACAGGTCGAGCGCGACGGCCGCTGCGACGCCGAGCCAGCCGAGCGCCCACAGCGCCGTCGATCCGCTCAGGTGGCCGAGCCACAGCACGAGCCCGGCGCCGAGCGCGACGGCGACGATGCCCAGCGTCTGCGGCGCGGCCGTCGCGTAGACGCTGCGGTCGTAGCCGCAGGCCTCGGGCTCGCCGGTGGCCAGCGGCCGCGCCGACGCGAGCACGGCCTTGGCGACGCGCGCCAGCGCGGCGTGCAGGCCGACGGCGAAGAGCACCAGCAGCGGCAGCATCAGGATGCGGTTCACGGCCGGCACGTTAGCGCAGCGCCGGGCGCGGCAAAAGGGGTCGGCGGCGCCGGCGGCCGCAGGGTGTTGCGCGAGTGCCGAAGCCGGCGCTACGGTGCCGGCTCGTTCAAGGCCAGCAGCTGCGCGGGCGTCCCGATGTTTTCCCAGCGCCCGGCCAGTGCCTCGCCGCCGAGCCGGCCCTGATCCGCAGCGTGGAACAGCAGCGGCCCGAGCGCGGCGCGCTCGCCGGCGCGCACGCCGGCGACCAGCGCCGGGCGCGCCAGCGCGATGTTGGCGTAGGTCCAGGCGTGCGGCGTGTCGAGCGGCTCGCGCCGCACGCGGCCGGCAGCGTCGAGATGGAAGTCGCCGTCGCGGTGGAACGGCGGGTTCGGCACCAGCCACAGGTGGGCCAGATCGTCGCTGCGCTCGAAAGCCACCGTGTGCGCCGCGGCGAAGTCGAAGTCGGGCGCATGGATGTCGCCCGAGACGAGCCAGAACGCCTCGTCTCCGCGCGGTGCGAGCCGGGGCAGTGCCTTGGCGATGCCGCCTGCGGTTTCGAGCGCGCCGCCGTGGTCGCGGCCTTCCATCGAGAAGTGCAGGCGCACGCCCCAGCGTGCGCCGTCGCCGAGCGCGGCGGGGAACTGCTCTTCCAGCCAGGCCGTGTTGACGACGATGTCGCGCACGCCGGCGCGCGCCAGCGCCTCGATGTGCCAGACGATCAGCGGCTTGCCGCGCACCGCGAGCAGCGGTTTGGGGCAGGCGTCGCTGAGCGGTCGCATGCGCTCGCCGCGGCCGGCGGCGAGGATCAGGGCTCTCATCGGCCCCGAGTGTAGGGACTCGGGCCGCGCGCGCAGGGGGTGCGCGTCAGCCCAGGCCGATCGGCGCCGGCGCCATCCGCACGATGCGGCTGAACAGGTCGCGGTACTCGTCGGCCGGCTCGTGGCCGGTCAGCGGATCCTTGTTCTTCTGGAACTCGGCGTCGAGTTCGGCCCAGTCTTCGTCCGTCAGCACCTGCTGCGCGAGCGGCAGGACTTCGCGCTCCTCGGTGCGCATGTGCGCAAGGTGGTCGTCGACATAGCTCTCGACCGCCTTCTCGAAGGCGGCGCGGCGCGGTTCGCCCATCACTTCGAAGGCCAGCAGCGCATGCTCGAGGTCGCGGATCGTGCGCTCGCCCTGGCGATGCTCATGGTCGAGCCGCGCCATCGTGTCGTCGGCCGCGCCGCTGCGCTTGCGCACGAGCGGGAACAGCACGTCCGATTCCTTCGTGTGGTGCAGCTTGCCGGGGAACTCGTCGATGTAGAACAGCATCGCGCGCAGCACGTCGAACTCGGGCAGCGTGCCGTGACGGCGATGCTCGGCCAGCAGCATCGACAGCGACCGCAGCATCGCGGCCAGCGCCGCGTGCTCGTCGTGAATGATTTTCAGCGAGGGATGTTCCATGGCGCTAGGGTCTCACGTCGGCCGCCGCAACGGTTGAGCCAAATCAATCGCAGCGCAACAGGACGGCCGCACGGCGCTCCAGCGCGATGCGCTCGACCTCGCCGGCGCGAAGCGGGCACGCCGGCCGTGACGTGCAGTCCCTTCATGGCCGGGCGTTATCGCGAGCCCCGTAAAATGGCGGCTTCCGCCCCCACTGCCTGTCCCCCGCACACACACTGGAGCCGCATGGCCGCCGATCCGTCCCTCATGGCCTCCGAGGCCGATCCCGTGGTCATGGCCAACGCGCTGCGGGCGCTCGCGATGGACGCCGTGCAGCAGGCCAACTCCGGCCACCCCGGCGCGCCGATGGGCATGGCCGAGATGGCCGTCGCGCTGTGGGGCCGGCATCTCAAGCACAACCCCGGCAACCCGCGCTGGGCCGACCGCGACCGCTTCGTGCTCTCGAACGGCCACGCGTCGATGCTGCTGTATTCGCTACTGCACCTCACGGGCTACGACCTGCCGATGAGCGAGCTGCGCAGCTTCCGCCAGATGGGCAGCCGCACGCCAGGGCATCCCGAGGTGGGCGTCACGCCCGGCGTCGAGACGACGACGGGCCCGCTCGGCCAGGGCATCGCCAACGCCGTCGGCATGGCGCTGGCCGAGAAGCTGCTCGCGCACGAGTTCAACCGCCCCGGCCACACCATCGTCGACCACCACACCTGGGTCTTCATGGGCGACGGCTGCATGATGGAAGGCGTGAGCCACGAGGCCTGCGCGCTGGCCGGCGCGTGGAAGCTCGGCAAGCTGATCGCACTCTACGACGACAACGGCATCTCGATCGACGGCCAGGTGACGCCGTGGTTCGTCGACGACACGGCGAAACGCTTCACCGCCTACGGCTGGAGCGTGATCGACGGCGTCGACGGCCACGACGCGGCGGCGATCGGCGCCGCGATCGCGCAGGCCAAGGCGCAGTCGACGCAGCCGACGCTGATCGTCTGCAAGACGGTGATCGGCAAGGGCTCGCCGAACCGCGCCGGCTCGCACAAGGCGCACGGCGAGCCGCTCGGCGCCGACGAGATCAAGCTGGTGCGCAGCGGCCTGCCGTGGGAGCACGAGCCCTTCGTCGTGCCCGAGGCAGCCTACGAAGGCTGGGACGCCAAGGCGCGCGGCGCCGCGCACGAGGCGGCGTGGGCGTCGAAGTTCGCGCTCTACAAGGCGGCGCACCCCGACCTGGCGGCCGAGTTCGCGCGCCGCATCGACGGCGAGCTGCCCAAGGGCTTCGCGCAGGCCGCGGTCGACGCCGCCGTCGCCGCGCACACCAAGGCCGAGACGGTGGCGTCGCGCAAGGCGAGCCAGATCGCGCTCGAGACCTTCACGAAGGCGCTGCCCGAGCTGCTCGGCGGCAGCGCCGACCTGACCGGCTCGAACCTGACGCAGACGACGCACACCGCCGCGCTGCGCTTCGGCGACGACGGCGCGCCCAACGGCGGGCGCCACATCAACTACGGCGTGCGCGAGTTCGGCATGGCGGCGCTGATGAACGGCGTCGCGCTGCACGGCGGCTGGATCCCCTACGGCGGCACCTTCCTGACCTTCAGCGACTACTCGCGCAACGCGCTGCGCATGGCGGCGCTGATGCGGCTGCGCGTCGTCCACGTTTTCACGCACGACTCGATCGGCCTCGGCGAGGACGGGCCGACGCACCAGAGCGTCGAGCACGCCGCGGCGCTGCGCCTGATCCCCGGCCTCGACGTCTGGCGTCCGGCCGACACCGCCGAGACCGCCGTCGCCTGGGCCTGCGCGCTGCAGAGCCGCGACCGCCCGACGGCGCTGCTGCTGTCGCGCCAGAACCTGCCGTATGCGCCGAAGGCGGCGCTCGACGACATCGCCAAGGGCGCCTACGTGCTCGCCGAGCCGGGCGAGGTCGGCCTCGCGAAGCGCCGGCTGCGCGCCGTGATCGTCGCCACCGGCTCGGAGGTGCAGCTTGCGCTGCACGCGCAGGCGCTGCTGGCGGTCGACGGCATCGCGGTGCGCGTCGTTTCGATGCCCGGCACGACGGCGTTCGACCGCCAGGGCACCGATTACAAGCGCAGCGTGCTGCCCGACGGCGTGCCGCGCATCGCCGTCGAGGCCGGCGTCACCGACGGCTGGTGGAAATACGGCTGTGCCGCCGTCGTCGGCATCGACCGCTACGGCGAGTCGGCGCCGGCGGGCGTGCTGTTCAAGCATTTCGGATTCACCGCCGCGAACGTCGCGGACACGGTGCGAGCGGTTCTCGCCAACTGACCTTCAGGAGTACATCCCATGACCATCAAGGTTGCCATCAACGGCTACGGACGCATCGGCCGCAACGTGCTGCGCGCGCACTACGAGGGCGGCAAGAAGCACGACATCCAGATCGTCGCGATCAACGACCTCGGCAAGCCCGAGACCAACGCGCACCTGACGAAGTACGACACGGCGCACGGCCCGTTCCCCGGCACGGTGGCGGTCGACGGCGACCACATGGTCGTCAACGGCGACAAGATCCGCGTGCTCGCCGTCCGCAATCCGGCCGAGCTGCCGTGGAAGGATCTCGGCGTCGACGTCGTGCTCGAGTGCACCGGCCTCTTCACGACGAAGGAAAAGGCCGCGGCGCACATCGCCGGCGGCGCCAGGAAGGTGATCATCTCGGCGCCCGGCGGCAAGGACGTCGACGCGACGATCGTCTACGGCGTCAACCACAAGGTGCTCAAGGCCGCCGACACCGTGATCAGCAACGCGAGCTGCACGACGAACTGCCTGGCGCCGCTGGTCAAGCCGCTGCACGACGCGATCGGCGTCGAGCAGGGCCTGATGACGACGATCCATGCCTACACCAACGACCAGGTGCTGACCGACGTGTATCACGAGGATCTGCGCCGCGCGCGCAGCGCCACGATGAGCATGATCCCGACCAAGACGGGCGCCGCCGCCGCCGTGGGCCTGGTGCTGCCCGAGCTCAACGGCAAGCTCGACGGCTTCGCGATGCGCGTGCCGACGATCAACGTGTCGGTGGTCGACCTGACGTTCACCGCCAAGCGCGTGACGAAGGCCGACGAGGTCAACGCCGTGCTGAAGGCTGCGAGCGAGGGCGAGCTCAAGGGCATCCTCGGCTACAACACGGCGCCGCTGGTCAGTATCGATTTCAACCACAACCCGCTGTCCAGCGTGTTCGACTCGACGCAGACCCGCGTGTCGTCCGACGGACGCCTGGTCAAGGTGCTGTCCTGGTACGACAACGAGTGGGGCTTCTCCAACCGCATGCTCGACACGACGGTCGCGCTGATGTCGGCGAAATAGTCGCCGACTGCGTTGTGCACGAGGGCCATGCCTGAACGGGGCATGGCCCTTTTTTCGAACGGTTGCGACGTGTTGCGGCGACCGCAACGATAATCGGCGCGGCTTCAGGGGAGCAGATCGATGAATCGGTGGGTACGAGCGCGGCGCACGCTGTCGCTGACGGCGGCCATGGCCGTCGCCGTGCTGTGGGCCGGCGACGGCCACGCGCAGGCACAGCGCCCGGTCGCCCACGGGCTGATCGTCAAGCTCAAGGAAGGCGCGTCGGCGCAGGCGCTGCGGTCGGACGATGACCGTGCTGCGCGGCGGCGTGAGCGGCTGCAGCGCGTCGTGGAATCTGCGTCGCTATCCGATGGGGCGGTTAAGCGGGTGCGCTCATTTGCACGCGTCGCCCATCACCTGGACTTCGGCAGGGCGCTGCAGCCTGATGAGGTCGAGCGCCTGATGGCGCAGCTGCGTGCGCGGCCGGACGTCGAATGGGTCGAGCCGAACACGCGCGAGAAGCGCCTGGCCGCACCGAACGATGCCTTCTACCCGCTGGTCGGCGCGCAGCAGGGCCAGTGGTGGATGTATCCGGTGGGCGGCACCAGCACGAGCGCGATCGCCGATCGCCGCCGCGGTGTGCCGGGGTTCGAGACGGCGTGGAACCGTGCGACCGGCTTAGCCTCGGCGCCGGTCGCCGTGCTCGACACGGGCATCGTCGCCGGTCATCCCGAGCTGACGGGTCGTGTTCTGCCGGGCTACGACTTCGTGCGGGACTCCGGCTATGCGAACGACAGCGATGGTCGCGATGCCAACCCCGCGGACCCAGGTGACTGGGTCGAGCAGGGCGACAAGGATTCCGATCCGCTTCGCTATTCGGGTTGCGCGGTCGAGAACAGCTCCTGGCACGGTACCGACATCGCCGGACTCATCGCTGCTGAATCCGACAACCGTACTGCCAGCGACAACGGCGGAACTGCCGGCATCAACTGGAGCGGACGCATCGTACCGGTTCGTGTGGCGGGCAAGTGTGGCGCCGAAGTCGACGATATCGTGGAAGGCATGTATTGGGCCGCGGGCTTGACGGCATGCCTGACCGACCGCGACGCTGCCTTCGGCTGTTCAATGCCTGCGCCGGTCAACCCGAATCCGGTGCGCATCGTCAACGTCAGCTTTGGCGGAACGGGCAGCTGCAACGTCTATCAGCGGGCGATCGACGACCTGCGAGCCGCCGGCGTCGTCATCGTCGCCGCCGCCGGCAACGAGCAGGGCGCGGTGACGCGCCCGGCCAAGTGCCCCGGCGTCGTCGGCGTCGGCGCCGTCAACCGCGACGGCTTCAAGGCGAACTACTCCAACTTCGGTCCCGAGCTGGCGGTGACGACGGTGGGCGGCGACCCGAAGTCGGCCGGCAACGGCAACTGGGCGGCGACGCTTGGGGATGAAGGCATCCTCGGCCTCGACATCACGGGCGCCAAGGCGGCGACGGGCTACGGCTACGCCTATCTGTTCGGCACCAGCTTCTCGACGCCGATCGTTGCCGGCGCCGTGTCGCTGATGCTCAGCGTCAACCCGGCGTTGACGCATCAGCAGATCGTCGACGGCCTCAGGCTCTCGGCGCGCCGCCATGTCACGTCGACGCAGATGCAGGCTTGCTCGGCAAGCAACATCGGCCGCTGCATCTGCACGACGGCGACCTGCGGCGCCGGGCTGCTCGACGCCGAGCAGGCGCTGATCTATGCGCAGTCGCCCGCGACCTATGCGGCACCGAGTTGGCCCACCGTCAGCATCGACAGCGCCGACATTGCCGCCGCAATGCAACTCGGCGCCGACGAGCCCGACGCCGATGACGTCGGCGGTGGCGGCACGCTGCAGCCGGCCTGGCTGCTCGCTCTCGCGCTGTTTACGCTGCTGCTGGCCTGCGCCCCACGGGTGCGGCTTGCCACGCGCCGCATCCGGCGCTGACCGGTCAGGACGCAGCGCTCACGACGTCCCGCTCGCCGCGGTGTCGTTTGCCGCAGCGCCCGCCGGGCAGGGCAAGAAGGTCGTGCCGGCGAGCGTGCCTGGCGACAGGCCGCCGAGCTGCAATTTCAAAGCCGCGTCGGCGCGTTCGACGCGCAGCATGTGCACGGCCGCAGGCGGGCTGAGCGCGACGACCTTGGCGGTGCGCACGCCGCGCTCGGCCAGGCGTGCAAGCGCGGCCTCGGCGGCGTCGCGGCTGTCGTGGCGGCCGAGCACGATGCCGGGCTCGAGCGCGGCCGCGCCCTGCAGTTCCTCGAAGCTCAGGTTGGGGTAGCGGCGCAGTTCGTCCATCTTGGCGCGCAGCGTCTCGCGGTCGGGGTACTTGCCCATGTAGACGAGCCAGATCCCCGGCGTCTCGATCCGCACGTTGGACCAGGCGCCGCGCGCGGCGGGCAGAGCGGCCTGCAGCGCGGCCTCGACCTTGCCCACTTCCGCGGGCGTGAACGGGCCGGCCTGCAGGCAGGCCGGCGCGCCGGCGCCGGAGCCCGCACCGCTGCTGTTGGTCGCCGCGATGCGCGCGGCCGGCACCGGCTCGGCCGCAACAGCCGGCGGCGCGGCCGGTGCGCGCGAGCGCGCGCCGGGGGCGGCCGGAGGCAGGATGCGAACGATCTCGGGCTGCACCTGGTGCATCAGGCGCTCGGGCTCGCGGTCGCCGCGGGTCGCGTCGCCGCCGAGCCAGCCCTGCGTCCAGGCGTAGAAACCGACGTTGGCCAGCAGCAGCACGGCCACCGCGGCTCTCAGCACGACGGCAGCCCCCCCGATTGCGTCGTCGGTCCCCACGAACTCAGGCGCACGCTGACTTCGCTGCTGGTCACCACCTGCAGTCCCGCATCCGTCATCACCTGCAGGCCGCCGTTGTCGGCCACGCCCATCGCCGTGCCCTCGATCGTGCCGCTGCGCACCTGGCGCCCGCGCAGCGCGTCGCGCCTCGCATAGCGCTCGCGGAACGCCGCGAAGCCGCCGCGCTCGAACTCGCGCAGCGCGCGTGCCAGCGGCAGGCCGACCTTGTGCAGCGTCGACGGCAGGTCGGCCTGCGGGTCGAGCTCCGAGACGCAGGCGTAGCCGGTGCTGAAGGCGGGCGTGTTCTCCATCGGCAACACGTTCAGGCCGATGCCGATCACGGCCAGGCGCCGCGATCCCATCGCCAGCGTCTCGATCAGGATGCCGCCGAGCTTGCGTTCGTCGAACCACAAGTCGTTCGGCCACTTCAGGCTGACCTGCGGCGGGCTGTCGGGGGCGCCCGGCGTCGGCGGGTCGAGCGCTTCGGCGAGCGCGACGCCGACGGCCAGCGACAGGCCGGCCCAGTCGTCGGCGGCCAGCACGGCGGCCAGCGAGAACGTCAGCGACGCGCCGCGCGCAGAAGTCCAGCTGCGGCCCATGCGGCCGCGGCCCACGCTCTGGTGCTCGGCGACGAGCAGGCAGGGCTGGTGGTCGGCGGCGCGCCGGCCCGGCACGGCGGATTCGTTCGGGTTGCCGTGCGAGCCTCGATAGCGCTGCAGCAGGTGCGAATTGGTCGAATCGACATGCTCGATCACTTCGACGCTCAGCCCCGGCAGCAGCGGTTCGAGCTGCTGCCACAGCGCCTCGGCGCCCCAGTGCAAGGGTCGGTCGGTCATCGAGAGGGTCAGCGCTTCGGTGCGAGCATCGTGCCACGACACTTCGGTGCGCCGCAATGGCAGGCGAACTGCTTCTTGAGCTTGGGGGTGTAACGCTCGTCGATGATCAGGCCGTAGTCGTAGAACAGCTCTTCGCCCGGGCGCAGCTTGCGCAGCGCCTTGATGAAGACGCGGCCCTCGGTCTCGTCGGCTTCGCAGTTGGGCTTGCACGAGTGGTTGATCCAGCGCGCCGCGTTGCCGCCGAAGGCGGCGTCGATCACACGCTTGTCGTCGATGTGGAAGTAGAAGGTGTGGTTCGGGTCGCTCGGGTCGTGCGGGTGGCGGCGCAGCGCCTCGGGCCAGGTGATGCGCTCGCCCTTGTATTCGATGATCGTCTCGCCCTTGGGGATCTCGGTCAGCGCGAACACGCCCTTGCCGTGCACGCCGCTGCGGCGCACCTGGATGCGGCGCCCGCCACCTGGAATCTTCGTGTCGTGGCCGTTCATGGCCTTGGCTTGCGTCATCGTCTCGTTTCGGTACATTGAATTCATGGGTGCGCGCGCGTGTGTGCGTGCGCGCGAGAAGACCGGATTGTAGGCAGGCCCGGACACGGCTCCGGGATGCCGCATCGCAAAGGGAACGATGAGCAAGTCTCTGATCATTGCCGAGAAGCCTTCCGTCGCGCAGGACATCGTGCGCGCGCTGACGCCCGCGAGCGGCAAGTT
>Ga0073899_10001460_pt1 | contig 21691 bp, 17 predicted proteins | sample KloWWTmetaKNB5Ph_FD_88975 | JGI IMG/M metagenome (GOLD analysis project Ga0073899, IMG submission 88975) | Active sludge microbial communities from Klosterneuburg, Austria, studying microevolution and ecology of nitrifiers - Klosterneuburg... | ecosystem: Engineered > WWTP > Aerobic digester >... | reverse complement strand
TGGGCGGCGGCGCGGTAGATCACCGGCGTCTTGTGGCGCCAGCAGTGCGGGTAGCTGTGGACGATGGGCTGGGTGGCCATCAGCCGGCCGTGTTCGCGCAGCGTGTCGATCACGTTGGCGCAGGCCTTCCAGATGTGCTGGCCGCCGAAGAAGGGCAGCTCGCTGGCGTAGACGCCGTTGCCCTGCACCGGGTTGAGGATCTGGTCATAGCGCAAGCCGTGCGCCATGCAGGAGTTGAAGTCGTCCACGCCATAGGCCGGCGCGGAGTGGACGATGCCGGTGCCGTCGCCGGCCGTCACATAGTCGGCCAGATAGAGCGGGCTCTTGCGCCGATAGCTGTACGCGCCGCCCTCATCGGCGGTCACCGTGTCGTGCAGCGGGTGGCGGAAGACCTGGCCCTTGAGTGCCTCGCCCTTCGCGGTGGCGAGCACCTGGCCCGCCAGGCCGAAGCGTGCCAGGCACTTCTCGACCAGCTCCTCGGCCAGCAGCAGCACGCCGCGCGGGGTATCCACCAGCGCGTAGGTCAGCTCGGGGTGGGCGTTGAGCGCCTGGTTGGCCGGGATGGTCCAGGCGGTGGTGGTCCAGATCACCGCGAAAGCGCTCTTGCCGTCAGGCAGGGCCGCGAGACCAAAGGCGCGCGCCAGGCCGGCCGCGTCGTCGGACTCGAAAGCCACGTCCAGCGTGTCGCTCTTCTTGTCGGCGTACTCGATCTCGAACTCGGCCAGCGAGCTGCCGCAGTCGAAGCACCAGTACACGGGCTTCAAGCCCCGGTAGACGAAGCCGCGCTCGATCACGCGCTTGAAGGCACGGATCTGCCCGGCCTCGTTGGCCGGGTCCATGGTGCGGTAGGGGCGCTCCCAGTCGCCCAGCACGCCCAGGCGCTTGAAGTCCTCGCGCTGCTGCTCGATCTGCTCGGTGGCGTAGGCGCGGCTCTTGGCCTGCATGTCGTCACGGCTGAGGTGGCGGCCGTGCAGCTTCTCGATGGCGTTCTCGATCGGCAGGCCATGGCAGTCCCAGCCGGGGATGTACTGCGCATCGAAGCCTGCCAGCTGGCGGGCCTTGACGATCATGTCCTTGAGCACCTTGTTCAGCGCGTGGCCGATGTGCAGCTTGCCGTTGGCGTAGGGCGGCCCGTCGTGCAGCACGAACAGCGGCGCGCCCTTGCGGGCCTGGCGCAGGCGCAGGTAGAGGCTGCTGCCGTCAGCGCCACCAGCGCCGTCGTTCCAGTCCTTCACCCAGCCCGGTTCGCGCTTGGGCAGGTCGCCGCGCATCGGGAAGGGGGTGTCGGGCATGTTCAGCGTGCCGCGGTACTTGCTGTCGGCGCTGGCGTCGGCGTCACGCTTGGAGGAGGTCTTGTCGTTCATGAGGGCTTCGCAGCACGGCGGCTGCGTTCCAGAGATCACGGGAGCGGGGCGCCCAGCGGCGCACTCGCCCGTTCAACGGCGAGCACGCGGGGGGAACCGGCGTGGGATGGCAGGTGGCCCTGCCTGCGCCGGGTCAGCGAATTCGGTCGCGGGTGGTCTGGCGCCGCGTGGCGCCGTAGGACGCGCAGCCACCCACCGTGGGATCACGGGCGTCGGTGGCGAAGCGGAACAGGCGAACCATGTGCGGATTCTAACGATCCGGGTCGGTGGCCCCGTCACCCGTCACACACATCCACCGGCACCCGGGCGGCCAACGCGCACATCAACTCGTAGGCGATCGTGCCGGCAGCGCGGGCCACCTCGTCGATCGGCAGCACGCTGCCATGGGGGCCGTGGCCCCAGAGCGTCACCTCGCTGCCGATGCCGGCCACCGGCACCGGCGTGAGGTCCACCGCCAGCATGTCCATCGACACGCGGCCAACGGTGCGGGTGCGCACACCGTCCACCAGCACCGGCGTGCCCGGGCCGTCGTGGCCGCCCGGCGCGTGGCGCGGGTAGCCGTCGGCATAGCCGCAGGCGACGATGCCGATGCGCATCGGCCGGGGTGCGCGGTAGACGCTGCCATAACCCACCGAGTCGCCGGTCTGCAGGTCCTGCGTGGCGATGACGCGCGACTTCAGCGTCATGGCCGGGCGCAGCTGCCAGTGCGCGGCGTCGTGCTCGGGGAAGTCCGGCGCGCTGCCGTAGCTCAGGATGCCGGCGCGCACCCAGTCGGCACGCACCTCCAGCCGCTCGCCGTGGCGCAGGATGGCCGCGCTGTTGCTGAGCGAGCGCTCGCCGGGCAGGTCCTGCGTGGCCTCGGCGAAGGCGCGCAGCTGGTAGGCAATGCCGTCCTCGCCGTCGCGGGTGGCGTCGGCATCGGAGAAGTGCGTCACCAGCGAGATCTCGTCGACCTGCGGCAGCGCGTTCAGGCGCGCCCAGGCGCTGCGCAGCGCCGGGCCGCGAAAGCCCAGGCGGTTCATGCCGCTGTTCATCTTGAGGAAAACGCGGTGCGGCTGGTGCGTCTTGTGCGCCGCCAGCCAGGCGATCTGCTCGTCGCAGTGCACCACGTGCCAGAGGTTCAGCCGCGAGCACAGCTCCAGGTCGCGCGGATCGAAGGCCCCTTCGAGCAGCAGCACCGGGCCACGCCAGCCCAGCGCGCGCACGCGCTCGGCCTCGGCCAGGTCGAGCAGCGCCAGGCCATCGGCGCCAAGCAGGCCGGGGTAGACGCGCTCGATGCCGTGCCCGTAGGCGTTGGCCTTGATGACCGCCCACAGGCGCGCGTCCGGCGCATGGCGGCGGGCCTCGGCGAGGTTGTGGGCAACGGCTTCAGGATGGATGTGGGCGACGATGGGCCGGGGCATGCGGGGATTGTGCCAGCGGGTATTCCTGGGGCCCGCGGGGCCGGTGCCCCTGCGGGGGCGTGCTATAACCCCGCCGCGTTCAAAGACCGCAGGTAGGTGCGTGCCCGCCGCCGGATTTCCGGGGGATCGCGCGGGCATCGCGATGCGCGGTCTGGCGGCCCCAACCCGCGCCGGATGAAAAAAGGCTTTCACACCATCATGTCAGCGCAGTTCTTCAGCTCGCTGGCAGACAACGCGTTGTTTGTCGCGGCGGTCGAACTGCTTCGCGCCTCGGGCGCCGGGGAGTGGCAGCGCGCCGCGCTGGTGCCCATGTTCGCGCTCTTCTATGTGATCCTGGCACCGTTCGTGGGGGCCTTCGCCGACGCCATTCCAAAGGGCCGGGTGATGTTCATCTCGAACAGCATCAAGATCGCCGGCTGCCTGATGATGCTCGGCGGCGTGCATCCGCTGCTGGCCTACGCAGTGGTCGGGCTGGGCGCTGCGGCCTACTCGCCGGCCAAGTACGGCATCCTGACGGAGCTGTTGCCACCGTCCCAGCTGGTCAAGGCCAACGGCTGGATCGAGGGCCTGACGATCGCCTCGATCATCCTGGGCGTGCTGCTGGGCGGCCAGCTGGTGGGTGTGCACATCGCGCCGGTGCTGCTGGGCTTCGACATGCCCTTCCTGGACACTGGCATCGACACCCCGGCCGAGGCGGCGGTGACGGCACTGATCCTGCCCTACATCATCGCCGCGCTGTTCAACCTGCGCATCCCGCGCACCGACACCGAGCTGGAGCCGATGCCGTCGCAGCCGATGGTGCTGGTGCGCGACTTTGCCGACTGCAACGCACGGCTGTGGAACGACAAGCTCGGCCAGATCTCCCTGGCCACCACCACGCTGTTCTGGGGCGTGGGCGGCAACCTGCGCTACATCGTGCTGGCCTGGGCCGCCGCGGCGCTGAACTACGGCGTCACGCAGGCCACCTCGCTGGTCGGTGTGGTGACCATCGGCACGGCGGTGGGCGCGGTGGTCGCGTCGGCGGCGATGAAGCTGGACAAGGCGCCCAAGACCATCTCGCTGGGCATCGGCATGGGCCTGCTGCTGGTGGGCATGGTCTTCATCGACAACGTCTGGGTAGCGGCGCCCTTCCTGATCCTGCTGGGTGGCTTTGGTGGCTTCCTGGTCGTGCCGATGAATGCGCTGCTGCAGCACCGCGGCCACAACCTGATGGGCGCGGGCCGCTCGATCGCGGTGCAGAACTTCAACGAGCAGGCCTGCATCCTGGCGCTGGGCGCGTTCTATTCCGGTCTGACCAAGGTGGGCATGTCCGCATTCGGTGCGATCACCATCTTCGGCCTGCTGGTCGCGGCGACGATGTGGGCCATCGGCCGTTGGCACCGCCGCAACGGCATCCGCCACCGCGAGGAGGTCGAGCGCCTGCTGGCGATCGCGCGCTGCGACGGGCACTGAGCGTGAGCGCCGCACACCTGCAGGCGCAACCTCGCCTGCTGGCCGTCGTCGCCCTGCTGCTCAACGCGACCACCTGGGGACTCTCCTGGTGGCCGTTTCGCCACCTGCATGGGCAGGGCCTGCACCCGCTGTGGGTCACCTGCCTGGTCTACCTGGTCTCGGCACTGGCCATCACGCTCTGGCGGCCGACGGCCTGGCGGCAGCTGGCCGGCTCGCCGGCGCTGTGGGTCATCGTGCTGGCCTCGGGCGGCACCAACGCCGCCTTCAACTGGGCGGTGACGGTCGGCGAAGTCACCCGCGTGGTGCTGCTGTTCTACCTGACGCCGCTGTGGACCGTGCTGCTGGCCTGGAGCCTGCTGGGCGAGCGGCCCACGCGCGCCGTGCTCGGCCGCCTGGCGCTGGCGCTGGGCGGGGCTGTACTGGTCATCACGGCCGGCTCCGGCGGATCGGGCGGGAGCAGCGTCGACAACGCCTCGCCGGCCGGGCTCGGCCACATGGCCGATGCCCTGGGCGTGCTCGGCGGGTTGTGCTTTGCGCTGAACAACGTGATGCTGCGCCGCGAAGCCGCCCAGCCCGAGGAGGCCCGGGCGCTGGCCATGTTCGCGGGCGGCGCGCTGGTCGCGGGCCTCGTGGCAGCACTGTGCTCGGCACGCATCGGCGTGTTCGGCCTGGCCGGCATCGGCTGGCCCGCCGGGGATGTGGGCCAGTGGTGGCTGCCCACCCTGGCGCTCGCGCTGGCCTTCCTCGTCGCCAACCTGGCGCTGCAGTACGGCGCGGCACGCCTGCCGGCCAACGTGGCCGCGGTGGTGATGCCCGCCGAGGTACCGATCGCGACGCTGTCGGCCATGTGGCTGGGCGGCGAGGCGGTGCAGCCGGCGGTCTGGGTGGGCGGGGCGCTGATCCTGGGCGCCACGCTGCTGGCGGCCTTCGGCGAGCGGCGCTGAGCGCTTCGCCGCCCAGGAGGCCCACCGCGGCGGGTCAGACAGGCAGTGGTGCCGTCGGCTCGAACACGCGCTCGAAGGTCGGATCGTGCCGTGCCAGCACGCGCAGCAGGTCGTCCTCGTCCAGCGGCGCGGCCAGGTAGGCATCGCAGCCGGCGAAGGTGGCGCGGATGCGGTCGATCGCGCCGTGGCGGTGCGCCAGCGCCACCACCACCGGCGCGACGCCATTGAGCGTCGGGCGACGCTTGATGCGCCGGCAGGCCAGGAAGCTGTCCAGCCCGTCCTGCCCCAGGCCGAGGAAGACGAAGCCGAAGGTCTTCATCTCACAGGATTCCACCGCCGCCTCGGCGTTCGGCGCCAGCCCCACGCGATAGCCGTAGCGCGTCAGCAGGTCACGCAGCAGGCGACGCTCGGCCGGGCTGGCACTGACCACCAGCACCTCGTCCAGGCGCATCTCGCCCTCCACCAGCACCGAGTTGCTGAAGCCCGAGCTGCCACGGAAATCCTGCACCACCTCCAGCGCGTCCGCCGCGGCCTGGCGCGCGCGCCCGCTCGGGCGATGCGGCCGGGCCGCCGCGGCCCCGCCTGCCTGCATGCCAGACAGGCCCTGCACACCGGCCGGGCGCCGCACGCGCTGTGCGGCCAGCGCGTCGAGCGCCCGCTTGATCTGCAGCGCGTCCACCGGCCGCGCCAGGTGGGCCCCGGCGCTCACCGGCGCCGACGGGCCGCCGACGAACACCGCATCGCGCACCCGCCCGGCCCGGCCCACCGCATAGATCGCCGCCGGCTGGTCGGCATCGGCCACGACGAGGTCGCACAGCGCCACCGCAGCCATGTCATAGACCACCTGCATCCCGGGCGAGCACAGCCGGAAGAAGCTTTCGAGCGTGCTGCGCTCGAAGGCACTGAATCCGACGATGGCAACCCGTGGCGCGTTGGTCATGGGGGTGGTTTCCTGGCTGGAGGCGATGACCGGATTCTTCAGTTCTGTAACGAGACGCGTCAAGACAATGAGACCCCCCGATGCGGTGCTGTTCCCCCGCTTCGGTGGCCCGGATCCGGGCGTCCCGGCCCCGGTGGCGCCGGTCATGCCACGCCACGCGCACAACGTCACGGAAGCTCGCGCAGCGCCAGGCCGTCGCCTGGCGCACGACCTGGCCGCCCCGCACCGCGGCCACGGCTTGTTCAATTCGGGGCACCGGACCCTGCGGCGGGATAATTCACGCCTTCTTCCCCAGACCTTTCCCCCCTCCCACCCCTGCGCCCGACTTCCGGCCGCGACCTGGAGCCCCACGATGTTCGAACATGTCGAGCCCTATGCCGGCGACCCGATCCTGACCCTCAACGAGAACTTCCAGAAGGATCCCCGGCCGGGCAAGATCAACCTGTCCATCGGCATCTACTTCGACGACGCCGGGCGCCTGCCGGTGATGGACGCGGTGCGCACCGCAGAGACCGCCATGCTCGGCGCGATCGGCGCCAAGCCCTACCAGCCCATGGTCGGCGCAGCCAACTACCGCGAGCAGGTCCAGGCCCTGCTCTTCGGCGTTGGGCACCCGCTGCTGGCGGCTGGTCGGGTGGCCACCATCCAGACCCTGGGCGGCTCCGGCGGCCTCAAGGTGGGCGGCGACTTCCTCAAGCGCTGGTTCCCCGAATCGCAGGTCTGGGTCAGCGACCCCACCTGGGACAACCACCGCGCGATGTTCGAGGGCGCCGGGTTCACCGTGAACACCTACCCCTACTACGACGCCGCCACCGGCGGCCTGCGCTTTGACGCCATGCTCGACGCGCTGCGCGGCCTGCCCAAGCGCAGCATCGTCCTGCTGCACGCCTGCTGCCACAACCCCACCGGCGTGGACCTGACCCGCACCCAGTGGGCCGCGCTGATCCCGGTGCTGGCCGAGCGCGAGTTGCTGCCCTACGTGGACATCGCCTACCAGGGCTTCGGCGACGGGGTGGAGGAAGACGCCTTCGCGGTCCGAGCCATTGCCGACGCCGGCCTGCCCTGCTTCATCGCCAACAGCTTCTCCAAGAGCTTCTCGCTCTACGGCGAGCGCGTCGGCGGCCTGAGCGTGATCTGCCCCACCGCCGCCGAAACCCAGCTGGTGCTCGGCCAGCTGCAGGTGGCCGTGCGCAAGAACTACTCCAGCCCGCCCACGCACGGTGGCCAGATCGTCGCCCGCGTGCTCGGCACCCCCGAGCTGCGCGCCAACTGGGACGCCGAACTCGGCGGCATGCGCAGCCGCATCAAGGCCATGCGCCAGCGCCTGCACGACGTGCTGGTGGCCAAGCTGCCCGGGCGCGACTTCGGCTACTTCCTCACCCAGCGCGGCATGTTCAGCTACACCGGCCTGAGCGCTGCCCAGGTCGACGAGCTGCGCGAGGCGCACGGCGTGTACCTGGTGCGCTCCGGGCGCATGTGCGTGGCGGGGCTGAATTCGTCGAACGTGGATGCCACGGCCGAGGCGATGGCGAAGGTGCTGGCGCGCTGAACTGCGATGAACAGCGCCGGCTGCGACGGGAACAGCCGGCAGATCGCCAATATTCGCTGACGATCTGCTGCATCGGGCGGTAGCGAGGCCGCAGTCTGCACACTGCCTTTTGAAGCGGACCCGCCCGAGACTCCTTCCATCGACCCACTCAATGATGGAAGGAGACACCCCATGGTCCGACCCGCCGCACACCCCGCCGCACATCCCGCAGCACAGCCCTCTTCCCTGCTCGCTTCGCTCCACCCTTCCCGCCCCACGACCCGCCACCTCGGCACCGACGACATCGTCGAATGGGTCCGGCGTGTCGGGCTGAACCACTGCATCGCCCAGGTGGCCGAGCGCATCGAGCGCGACTTCCTGCGCTGGGCCGACTTTGACAAAAGCGCGCGGGTAGCCTGCCACTCCAGCGACGGTGTGATCGAGCTGATGCCGATTGCCGATGCGCAGCGCTTCGCCTTCAAGTACGTCAACGGCCACCCGGTCAACACCCGCGCTGGTCTGCCCACGGTGATGGCCTTCGGCGTGCTGGCCGATGTGGCCACCGGCGCACCCCGGCTGCTCAGCGAACTGACGCTGGTCACCGCGATCCGCACCGCGGCGATGTCGGCTGTGGCCGCCAAGGCGCTGGCCCGGCCGGGCTGCCGCACGATGGCCCTGATCGGCAATGGCGCGCAGAGCGAATTCCAGGCCGTTGCGATGCGCGACGCGCTGGGCATCCGCGAGCTGCGCCTCTTCGATGTGGACCCGGCGGCCACCGCCAAATTGCAGGCCAACCTGGCGGGCCAGGGCCTGGCGATCACCGTCTGCCACAGCACCGCGCAGGCCCTGTGCGGGGCAGACATCGTGACCACCGTCACCGCCGACAAGCAGTGCGCCACCATCGTGGCGCCGGACATGCTCGCCCCGGGCATGCACCTGAACGCGGTGGGCGGCGACTGCCCCGGCAAGACCGAGCTACACCCGCAGGTGCTGCAGCGCAGTCGCGTGTTTGTCGAATACGAGCCGCAGACCCGCATCGAAGGCGACCTGCAGCAGATGCCCGCGGACTTCCCGGTCACCGAACTCTGGCAGGTGCTGGCCGGCACCGCCGCCGGGCGCCGCAGCGCCGACGAGGTGACGGTGTTCGACTCGGTGGGTTTTGCACTGGAGGATTTCAGCGCCCTGAGCGTCCTGTACGAGGCCGCCGGTCGGCTCGGACTGGGCCAGGACATCGACCTGGTCGCAGCCCCCGCCAACCCGAAGAACCTGTTTGGTCTGCTGGGCGGTGCGCCGGTGATCGATGCGCGGGCGATCGAGGCGACCCACGCCGCAGCGCGGGACGCCCTTCCGGCCTGAAGAGGGCTGGGCCCGCCGGGCCCGGCCTCAAAGAAAGGAACTCAGCAGGATGCTGGTCTCGGTGTTGGCGATGCCCTTGATCAGCCGCACCCGCTCCAGCACGCGCGACAGTTCGGCCATGTCCTCGGCACGCAGTTCGGCCAGCAGATCCCAGCGGCCGTTGGTGTCGTGCAGGCCACAGACCCCCGGTTCACCCAGCAGGGCGGCCACCACCGCGCGGGTCTGGTTGCCCTCCACCAGCACGCCCATCCAGGCGCGGATCCAGGCGGGTTCGTTCTCAGGGCGCAGCTGCAGGGTGTAGCCCGCGATCACACCCTCGTCCTCCAGCCGCCGCATGCGGTTGGTGACGGTGCCGCGCGACACGCCGAGCTTGCTGGCCAGCGCCTGCACGCTCAGGCGGGCATCGCGGCGCAGCAGGGCCAGCAGTTGGCGGTCGGTGTCGTCGAGTTTCATGTCTGGGGCCGGCTCGATCAGCAAGTATCGCGCGCGTGTCCCCCCTGGAACGCTCAGGCCCAGCGCGCCGGCAGTTGCGCCAGCACGTCCCAGCCGGCGGCGCGTTCGATCACCTCACCGGCGGCAAGGAGGCGGTCCTCGCGGAACTTGTTGGCCACCAGCTGCACGCCGGCCGGAAGTCCATCGCAGCGACCTGTCGGCACCGACAGCCCCGGCAGGCCCAGCACTGCGGTGGACAGCAGCGGCGACTGCGCCAGCAGGATCTGCTGCACCCGCTCGGGCGATTGCTGGTCGTCGTCGATCGGCAACTGACGCTCCCAGGAGTTGGGCATCAGCAGCACCGGGTGACGCTCCAGGAACACCGCCCAGTCGCGGGCGATGTTGAAGCGACGCGTCAGGGCGTCCAGCACCTGATCGCGGCCCCAATCAGGCGTCACCCTCAGGTAGTGATCAAGCGCGCTGCGCAGTGCGTCGTCGCCATGCTCGCGCATGAAGGCGGCACCGCCCCGGCGCATGTCGTTCATCACGAGCTGGAACTGCATCGCGGACACCTCGGCGAAGTGCGGCGGTTCGGCCTCCTCCACCGTGTAGCCGGCGGCCTCCAGCCAGCGTGCGGCCTGCTCGCAGGCCTCAATGACGCTGCGATCGACGGGCGAGCCCTGCCAGCCTGTGAACAGCGCCACCCGGCCCGGCTGGGCGGCATCGGGCTGCTCCAGCGGCGCCGGCACCCACTGCGGGTCCAGCGGCGTGCCCCGCGCCATCACCTGCAGCGCCAGGCGGGCATCGCGTACGGAGCGCGTCAGCGGGCCCTGCACCGACATCAGCTGGTTGGTGACGATGCGGTTCGGCGCACTGGCCTTGTAGGAGGGAATGCGTCCCACTGACGTGCGCAGGCCCACCACGCCGCAGGCCCAGGCCGGATAGCGGATCGAGCCGCCGTAGTCGTTGCCGTGCGCGATCGGGCCCAGGCCTGTGGCCACCGCCGCAGCGGCGCCACCGCTGGAGCCGCCGGGGGTGACCTGGGCGTCGAAGGGGTTGAGCGTGCGGCCATGAAAGGCGTTGTCGGTGAACCAGCGCAGCGAGAACGCCGGCGCGTTGTTGCGCCCGACCAGGATCGCACCGGCCTCACGCATCGAGTGCACCAGTGGGGAGTCTTCCGTCGCAATGTTGTCCTTCAGCGCGACCACGCCATCGGTGGTGGGTTGCCCAGCCACGTCGACATTGACCTTGATCGTCACCGGCACGCCGTGCAGCAGGCCGAGCCGCTCACCGCGGGATTGGGCGGCGTCGGCGGCATCGGCGGCAGCCCGGGCCTCATCGGCCAGCACGGTGGCCAGCGCATTGAGCTGCGGGTTGACCGCCGCGATGCGCGCCAGCACGCTGTCGGTGGCCTCGCGGGCACTGAGTCGGCGGTCGCGGATGGCTGCGGCGAGTTCGACGGCGCCAAGGCGCCAGGGTTCGGTGGTCATGGGGGTTCTCCTCGTTCAGCCGGCCGCACCGCTGGTCAGAAAGCGCTCGGCCAGCCGCACCCAGAAGGCGGCGCCGATGGGCAGGTTGCGGTCGTCGAAGTCGTAGCCGGGGTGGTGCACCATGCAGGGGCTCTGGCCGGGGTGGCCTTCAGCGCCGTTGCCGATCAGCAGGTAGCTGCCGGGGCGGTGCTCCAGCATCACCGCGAAGTCCTCGCTGCCGACGAGTGCGGGGCCCTGCAGCGTGACCCGGTCGGGACCGACCAGCTCCAGGGCCACCTTGCGCGCCAGGTCAGTCTCGGCACGGTGGTTCACCAGCACCGGGTAGTCACGCTTGTAGACCACTTCGGCGCGCACGCCGTAGCTCTGCGCCTGGGCCTGCACCAGCGCGGTGATGCGCTGCTGCAGCAGGTCGCGCACGGCAGGGTCCAGCGAGCGCACGCTGAGTTCCAGCGTCGCCAGCTCCGGGATCACGTTGTTGGCCCGGCCGGCCTGCAGCGCACCGACGGTGACCACCGCCGTCTGCTGCGGGTCGACATTGCGTGACACGATGGTCTGCAGCGCCATCACGATGCTCGCCGCGGCCACCACCGGGTCGGTGGCGCGGTGCGGCATCGCACCGTGACCGCCCACACCTTGCAGGGTGATGGTCACGTCGTCGGAGGACGCCATCGCCGGCCCGTCGCGCAGCACGAAGTGGCCCTGCGGCGTGCCAGGCATGTTGTGCATCGCGAACACCGCGTCGCAGGGGAAGCGCTCGAACAGGCCCTGCTCGATCATCAGCTTGGCGCCGCCGGGGTGCTCTTCGGCAGGCTGGAAGATCAGGTGCAGCGTACCGTCGAAGTCACCTTGTTCGGCCAGATGGCGGGCGGCGGCCAGCAGCATCGCGGTGTGGCCATCGTGGCCGCAGGCGTGCATCACGCCCGCGTGCACGCTGGCCCAGGGCTTGCCGCTGCATTCGTGGATAGGCAGCGCGTCCATGTCCGCACGCAGTCCCAGCCGCTTCGTACCCTGGCCACGGCGCAGTGTGCCCACCACCCCGGTGGTCGCCAGACCACGGTGGACCTCGTAGCCCCAGGCCGACAGCTGCTCGGCCACGAGCTGCGAAGTGCGTTGCTCGGCCAGGCCCAGTTCCGGGTGCTGGTGCAGGTCGCGGCGCAACGCGACGAAAGCCTCGCCCTGCGCCTGCAATTGACCCACCAGCGGGTGCACGGTCATCAGCACGGCCAACTCACTCGGCCTGGAGCTTGATCGACGCCGCCAGCGCGCGGTAGCGGGTGATCTCGGCGGTGTAGAACTTCGCCGAGTCGACCAACGACATCGGCTGGGCCGGCCGCATGCCGAGCTTTTCGAGCAGGCTGCGCACCTGTGTGTCGGAGGCCACCTTCAGCAGCGCCAGGTGCAGCTTCTGCACCACGGCGTCCGGGGTCTTGGCCGGGACCATGTAGGCGGTCCACAGGCTGGTGGGCATGCCCTTGAGTGCCTGCGTCTCGCTGGCCGCGGGCATCGACTTCATCTGTTCGTGGCGCTGGTTGCCGAACACCGCCAAGGGGTTGAGCTGCCCCTTCTCGGTCATGCCGACGATGACGCTGTTGTAGAGCGTGATGACGAAGTCCAGCCGCCCGCCGATCAGGTCCTGCACCATCGGCGCGCCGCCGCGGTAAGGCACGTGGGTGAACTTGACGCCATTCTGGTTCGCCAGCTGCTCGGTCAGCAGGTGGTAGGCCGAGCCGATGCCGGTGCTGCCGTAGGTGAGCGGCCGGTCCTGCTGCGAACGGGCCAGGGCGACCAGCTCATCGGCGGTCTTCACCGGCAGGCCCGCGCGGGCGATCAGCACAAAGGGCGACTCGCCAATCGAGTGCACGATGCGGAAGTCCTCCGCGCGCAGCTTGACCGACTTCAGCGCCAGCGGCGGCAGGATCAGTTCGTTGGGCGAGCCCTGGAACAGCATCTGACCCTCTACCGGCGCGCTGAGCACCTTCTGCGCGCCCACGGTGCCACTGACCCCGCTGACGTTGTCGATGACGATGGTCTGCTGCAACTGCCCGCGCAAAGGTTCCTGCACCGCCCGTGCGATCGCGTCCGACAGCGCCCCGGCCGGGTAGGGCACCACCAGCGTGGTCATGCGTACGTCCTGGGCCCAGGCCCCCCCGGCCAGAGACATGCCGCCGGTCAGGCAGCTCAGGTTGAACAGGCGGCGGGTGATCGCGGGGTTCATGGCGTCTCCGGAAGGGTTCATGGCAACGGGCAGGATGGCGCCATCGTAGGCAGACAGAGGGACAACAAGAAGACTTCGAATTGGGTTCATGAAAACCAATGGCTGTCATTCAGGAGCGGCTTCGAGGGTCACAATGGCAGGCTGCTCGTCCCCCGAGGGAAAACACCGAGGGGCCCCGTCGCTCCCCAGCCCCGCTTCAGCCTCAGCCCCTCCGCATGAAACTCCAGCAATTGCAGGTCCTGGTTGCCGTCGTTGAACAAGGCGGTATCCGCGCGGCCGCACGTGCCCTGCACCTGTCGCAGGCGGCGGTGACCAAGTCGATGCGGCTGCTGGAAGAGGAAGCCGGTGTGCCGCTGCTCCTGCGCCGCTCCCGCGGCGTGGATCTGACCGAGGCCGGCGCGCGGCTGCTGGCGAGGGCACGGGTGATCACCCGCCAGGTGGCGTTGGCACGCGACGACCTGCGTCAGGCCGCAGGGGAGGACGCCGGCAGCGTGCGTTTGGGAGTCACGCCTTTCGTCACCCTGAGCGGTCTGGGCGAGGCCTTCCGCTGGTTCCGCCAGCGCTATCAGGACGTGCAGGTGGAGCTGATCGAAGGCCTGATGGCCCGGGTGCTGCCGGGCCTGCGCGCCGGCACACTGGACATCGCCGTGGTGGCGGCCGATGTGGGTGAACTCGGCGCAGAGGAGTTCCACTGCCAGCGCATCCTGCAGGCCCCGCAGCACATCGTGGTGCGCGAGGGTCACCCTGTGCTGGCCGACCCGAACGCGCGCGCACTGACCGCGCTGGAATGGATCTTCACCCAGCCGATCGCCGGCGGGCAGCAGCCGCGCATCGACGCCATGTTTGCTCTCGCAGGGGTCGAGCCTCCACGGCGCGTGGTGCTCTGCGAGACCCTGGCCGCCATGACACTGATGCGCCATTCGGACGCCGTGAGTCTGTTCCCCGCCCCCCTGCTGGGCCACCCGGAGTCGCGCGGGATCGTTGCCATCGACCCCTGCCCGCTGCGGCCCTGCGATGTGGAACTGCTGCTGCTCACCCGGCCGGACGTGCCTCTGACGCCGGCCGCCGCCTACCTGGCGCATTGCCTGACGCAGGTCTGCTGACGGCCGCGGCACGGCCTGCCCGGCCGGGAAGGAGAATGGCGGACGTGGTCGTGAACTCAGCGCTGCATGCCCCGCACCAGAATCATCAGCGCAGAAGCGCCAGAGTCCGCGGGCATCGATCAGGCCGACCCGGATGCATCCTCATGGGTGCGCCAGGATGAAGTCCGCCACCGCGACCACATGCGGGTTCTCGGGCCACAGCGGCGACTTGCCATGCGCCGGGCGGTGAATCTCGATCTTGGGCACCGCGGCGGCCTTGCAGCCCTCGATCAGCACCAGGTCGCTGGGTGAGAGCAGGCGCAGCTGCTCCTCCAGCATCGGCTCGGGCGCGCCGCGCAGTTCGTGCATCAGGATCCAGCGGCCGTTGGACAGCATCAGCACCTGCGTGGCGACGGCCTGCCCTGCTTCACGGGTGGCCAAGCTGACAGGGCGCGACGTCGGCTGCTTCCTCAGCCAGCGCGGCATGTTCAGCTGCACCGGCCTGAGCGCTGCCCAGGTCGACGAGCTGCGCGAGCAGCATGGCGTGTACCTGCTGCGCTCCGGGCGCCTGTGCGTGGCAGGGCTGAACTCGTCGAACGTGGACGCCACGGCCGAGGCGATGGCGAAGTTACTGGCGAGGTGAGCGACAACCCCCCTGTTTGACCAGCACGGTGAGCTCGCAGGAGGCTTCGCCGGCTTTCGCTGCAGTAACCTTCGTCCAGGGTGAACAGACAGGGAGGCGCGACGTGACACCGGAACAACTCGCCAGGCAGCAGATCGACCAGAAGCTCGCGCTGGCCGACTGGACCCTGCAGGACCTGAAGCAGCTCGACCTGAGTGTGGCCAGGGGCGTGGCAGTGCGCGAGTTCCCCACCGACAGCGGACCGGCCGACTACGTGCTGTTCGTTGACCGCATGGCCGTGGGCGTGATTGAGGCCAAGCGCGATGAGTCGGGCGTGAGCCTGACCGTCACCGAGTCGCAGACCGAGCGCTACGCCGCGGCCAACCTGAAATGGCGCAAGGACCACACCCCGCTGCGCTTTCTCTTCGAGGCGACCGGACAGGTCATCCGCTTCACCGACAACGCCGACCCGGCCCCCCGCTCACGCGAGATCTTCCACTGCTTCAAGCCCGACACCCTGGCCGACTGGCTGGCCCGGCCCCCGCTGCCCAGCGGCGCCCCGTCCACCCTGCGCCGCCGCCTGGCCGAGCAGATGCCCGCGCTGCCTGAGCAGAACCTGCGCGACTGCCAGGTCAGCGCCGTCACCGGGCTGGAAAAGTCGCTCGCCCTCAACAAGCCGCGCGCCCTGGTGCACATGGCCACCGGCGCGGGCAAGACCTTTACGGCCATCACCTCGGTCTACCGCCTGCTCAAGTTCGGTGGTGCCAAGCGCATCCTGTTCCTGGTGGACACGCGCAACCTGGGCAAGCAGGCGCACCAGGAGTTCATGGCCTACGCGCCGCCCGACGACGGCCGCACCTTCACCGAGCTGTACAACGTGCAGCGCCTGAGCAGCCCCACCATCGACCCCGGCGCCAAGGTGTGCATCAGCACCATCCAGCGCATGTATTCGATCCTCAGCGGCGAGCCCATCGACGAGTCGGCCGAAGACGTGTCGCTGGCCGAGGTGCAGCAAACCGCCAAACAGGCCAAGGTCGTCCGCTACAACCCGGCCGTGCCGGTCGAGAGCTTCGACTTCATCGTCATCGACGAATGCCACCGCAGCATCTACAACACCTGGAAGCAGGTGCTGGACTACTTTGACGCCAGCCTCATCGGCCTGACCGCCACGCCCGACAAGCGCACCTTCGGCTTCTTCAACGAAAACATCGTGGCCGAATACACCTACGAGCAGTCGGTGGCCGATGGCGTCAACGTGGGCTATGACGTGTACGAGATCGTCACCGAGATCACGCAAAAGGGCGCCGAACTCAAGGCCCGGGAATGGGTGGACCACCGCGACCGGCAGACCCGCAAGAAGCGCTGGCGCGAAACCGAAGAAAACACCGCCTACACCGGCCGTGAACTGGACCGCTCCGTGGTCAACCCCAGCCAGATCCGGCAGGTCATCCAGGCCATGAAGACCGCGGTGGAAACGCAGATCTTCCCCACCCGGCAAGAGGTGCCCAAGACCCTGATCTTTGCCAAGACCGACAGCCACGCCGACGACATCATCCAGATCGTGCGCGAGGTCTATGGCCAGGGCAACGCCTTCTGCCGCAAGGTCACCTACAGCGAGAAGGACGCCGACAGCGTCTTGAGCAGCTTCCGCAACGACCACCACCCGCGCATCGCCGTCACCGTGGACATGATCGCCACCGGCACCGATGTGAAGCCGCTGGAGGTCCTGCTCTTCATGCGCGACGTGCGCAGCAAGGGCTACTACGAGCAGATGAAGGGCCGCGGCGTGCGCAGCCTGGACGCCGACGGCCTCAAGCGCGTGAGCAACAGCGCCGACGGCGCCAAGACCCGCTTTGTGCTGATCGACGCCGTGGGCGTGGAAAAAAGCCTCAAGACCGAAAGCCGCCCGCTGGAGAAAAAGCCCGGCGTGCCGCTGAAGGACCTGCTGCAAGGCGTGGCCATGGGCCACCGCGACGACGACACCGTGCTCTCACTGGCCAACCGCCTGGTGCGGCTGGCCAAGCAGCTGGACGACAAGGCACAGGCCCGCATTGCCAAGGCCAGCGGCGGCGTGCCCGTGGCCGAGCTGGGCAAGGCCCTGATCGCCGCGCTCAACCCCGACGCCATCGTGCAGACCGCGCTGGCCACCGCCCAGGCCATGGGCAAGACCGTCAGCGAAGACAGCCTGCGGCCCGAGGAGCTGGACGCTGCCCGCGCCACCCGCGTGGCCGCCGCCTGCGCCCCGTTCGACCAGCCCGCTCTGCGCGACGAGATCGAGAACGCCCGCCGCGAGCGCGAGCAGATCATCGACCACATCAACCTCGACGAGGTCACCTTCAGCGGCTTCTCGGCCCAGGCCGAAGCGCAGGCCAACGCGGTCATTCAGACCTTTACCGACTACCTGCGGCAGCACAAGGACGAAATCGCCGCGCTCGGCTTCTTCTACCAGCAGCCCTACCAGCGCCGCGCGCTCACCTTCGACATGATCGAAGACCTGCACGAGCGCCTGAGCCGCCCGCCGCTGATGCTGACCACCGAGCGCCTGTGGAGCGCGTATGCGCGGGTGCAGGCCAGCCGCGTGAAAGGCGCGGATGCCAAACGGCAACTGACCGACCTCGTCAGCCTGGTGCGCTTTGCCCTGGGGCTGGACGGCGACGGCGCCGAATTGCGCCCCTTTGCCGACGAGGTGGACAAACGCTTCCAGGCCTGGATCTGGCGCCACAACGCCCAGCGCGGCACCGCGTTCACGCCGGAGCAGACCGACTGGCTGCGCCTGATGAAAGACCACATCGCCAGCAGCTGCAGCATCGAGCGCGACGACTTCGACTACGCCGAGCTGGCGGACAAGGGCGGCCTGCAGCGCGTGTGGCAGGTGTTTGGAAGTGAACTGGATGGACTGATGGATGAGATGAATCGGGAGTTGGTGGCGTGAGTGGGATCGTTGAGTTGCCGAAGTCTTGGGTGCTTACAACCTTGGACGAGGTCTGTAATTTTCATGCGGGTGTTGGTTTCCCGACCGAAATGCAAGGTTCCTCTGGCCATGAGCTTCCGTTTTACAAAGTTAAAGACGTTTCGGTCGCGTGGTTGGCCCAGTCCTCATTTCTGCTAGACACAGAGCATTCGCTTTCGAGAGAGGATGCTGGTCGAATAAAAGCCAAGCCTGTGCCAGCTGGTACGGTCGTCTTTGCAAAGATCGGGGAGGCGCTCCGCCTGAATCGCAGAGCCATAGCTGCGCGGCCGTCCCTCATTGACAACAATCTCATGGGGATTGAAGCCCCACCCACCCGCCTTGCCCAACGGTTTCTGTACTGGTTCACGTTGGCTACAAAGTTCGATGTGGACGCTCGCGCATCAGTCGTGCCCTCTATCCGGAAATCTGATGTCGGCAATCTGAGTTTTCCTCTGCCACCACTTAACGAACAAACCCGCATCGTCGAAAAACTCGAAGAACTGCTCTCCGACCTCGATGCCGGCGTGGCCGAACTGAAGGCCGCGCAGAAGAAGCTGGCGCAATACCGCCAGTCGCTGCTCAAGGCCGCCGTGGAAGGCGCGCTCACCGCCGAGTGGCGCACCCAGCACCCGCCCGCCGAGACGGGCGAGCAACTGCTGCAACGCATCCTGCAAGAGCGCCGTGCGCGCTGGGAAGCCAAGCAGCTCGCCAAGTTCAAGGAGCAAGGCAAGACCCCGCCCAAGGACTGGCAGAAGAAGTACCCCGAGCCGGTGCAGCCGGATGCCAGAGGGTTGCCGGAATTGCCGCCGGGGTGGGTGTGGGCGAGCGTTGACGAGCTGTGTGACTCGGTTCGCAATGGGCTGTCCAAGACGCCCAACACCGAGCAGCAAGGCTTTCCGATCTTCAAGATCAACGCGGTTCGCCCGATGGCGGTGAACTTTGAAGCCATCAAACACATAGAGATTTCCGAGAGCGAAGCCGCTGACTATTGGGTTGAAACCGGTGACGTCTTGGCAACTCGCTACAACGGCAGCATTGATCTTCTGGGCGTGTTCGCGATGGTTCAGGACGTCCCTCAACGTACCCTTCATCCCGACAAGCTCATCCGAATGAAGCCAGTCACCGGTGTTGGGCTTGGCGCCTGGATGGAGGTTTGCGGCAATGTGGGCGTATCCCGGGAGCACTTGGTCTCACGGGTGAAGACCACGGCTGGGCAAACCGGAATTTCTGGTGATGACCTCAAGAAGACGCCGATTCCACTGCCACCGGCCAACGAGCAGGCTGCAGCGATTGAGCTGCTAAGTGAGCGGTTGGAGGGAATCAAGGAGCTTTCGCAGCCGACGGAGCTCGCCCTCAAACAATCCACCGCCCAACGCCAAAACATCCTCCGCGCCGCCTTCGCCGGCCAGCTGGTGCCGCAAGACCCGGCGGACGAGCCGGCCAGCGTGCTGCTGGAACGTATCCGCGCCGAGCGGGCGGCGCAGGCGCCGGTGAAGAAGCCTCGGGGCCGCCAGCCCAAGGAGACCGCATGAGCCCCACCCAGCCCCCGAGACGTCAGCCCAAGGCCCGCGGCGCAGACTCGGCCAAGGCCAACGTGACGGATCCCGCGCTGTTGCTGGCCGATCTGCGGCAGGTGATCGAACAGGCCCGCCAGACAGCCGCCGCGGCGGTGAACGCGAGCCTGACCATGATGTACTGGCGCATCGGCCAGCGCATCCGCACCGAGGTGCTGGGCGGCCGGCGGGCCAGCTATGGCGCCGAGATTGTCGCCACACTGTCGCGACAATTGGTGGCCGACTGTGGGCGCGGCTTTGAAGAGAAGAGCTTGCGCCGCATGGTGCAGTTTGCCGAGGTCTACCCGGACGAGCAGATTGTCGTATCGCTGATGCGACATTTGAGCTGGACCCACTTTCTGGTGCTGCTGCCCCTGAAAGATCCGCTCGCCCGCGACTTCTACGCCGAGATGTCCAGCATCGACCGCTGGAGCGTTCGCACCCTGCGCGAGCGGGTGGATTCGATGCTGTTCGAGCGCACGGCGCTGTCGAAGCAGCCCGATGCGCTGATCCGCCACGAGCTGGACGCGCTGCAGGCACAGCGCGACCTGACGCCTGCCCTGCTGCTCAAAGACCCCTACCTGACCGTGCTGCCGCCGCGCGAGGTGTTCCAGCAAAAGATCCACGATGCCCTGGTGCAGGCGCGCCTGCGGCTGGCGAACCAGCCCCCTGAAACCGAATGAATACCTCCACTCTGGTCCAGAAAGTCTGGAACTTCTGCCACACCCTGCGCGACGATGGCGTGGGCTACGGGGACTACCTGGAGCAGCTGACCTACCTGCTCTTCCTGAAGCTGGCGCACGAGTACGCGCAGCCGCCCTACAGCCGCCAGACGCAGATTCCGGCCGGCTGCGACTGGCCCAGCCTGACGGCCAGGACGGGCGAGCCGCTGGAGTCGCACTACCTGGCGGTGCTGCACCGGCTGGGCGAGAAGCCGGGCATGCTGGGTGCGATCTTCTTCAAGGCGCAGAACAAGATCCAGGACCCGGCCAAGCTGGCGCGGCTGGTACAGATGATCGATGCCGAGAGCTGGATCAGCCTGGGCGTGGACACCAAGGGCGACCTGTACGAGGGGCTGCTGCAGAAGAACGCGGAAGACACCAAGAGCGGCGCGGGCCAGTACTTCACGCCGCGGGTGCTGATCGACGCGATGGTGGCCTGTGTGCGGCCCGAGCCGATGAAGACCATTGCCGACCCGGCCTGCGGCACGGGCGGCTTCTTCCTGGGGGCCTATAACTGGCTGACGCCGCCGGGAGCTGCGCTGAACAAGGCGCAGAAGGCCTTTCTGCGCGACGAGACCTTCCACGGCAACGAGATCGTGGCGAACACGCGCCGGATGTGCCTGATGAACCTCTTCCTGCACAACATCGGCGAGCTGGACGGGGAGCCGTCGGTGGAGCGGTCTGACGCACTGATCGCCGAGCCCAGGCGCAAGGTCGACTACGTGCTGGCCAACCCGCCGTTTGGCAAGAAGAGCAGCATGACCATCACCAACGAAGAGGGTGAGGAAGACCGGGAGGCGCTGACCTACCAGCGCCAGGACTTCTGGGAAACCACGTCGAACAAGCAGCTGAACTTCCTGCAGCACATCGTGAGCATGCTCAAGGTGGACGGCAAGGCCGCGGTGGTGCTGCCCGACAACGTGCTGTTTGAAGGCGGCGCGGGCGAGAAGATCCGCCGCAAGCTGCTGGAGACCTGCGACGTGCACACCATCCTGCGCCTGCCCACGGGCATCTTCTACGCGCAGGGGGTGAAGGCCAACGTGGTGTTCTTCGACAACGCGCCCAAGGATGGCCGCGTGCATACGAAGGGCGTGTGGTTCTACGACCTGCGCACCAACCAGCATTTCACGCTCAAGACCCGGCCGCTGAAGCTGGACGACCTGCGCGACTTCATCGATTGCTACCGCCCGGAGAACCGGCACATCCGCAAGGCGACGGAACGCTTCCGGTTCTACCCCTACGAAGACCTGGTGGCGCGCGACAAGGCGAGCCTGGACATCTTCTGGCTCAAGGACGACAGCCTGGACAACCTGGCCGACCTGCCGCCGCCCGAGGTGCTGCAGCAGGAAATCATCGACCACTTGGAGGCGGCGCTGGCAGCGTTCAGGGATGTGGGCGCCGGACTGCGTGGCAACCGCTGAACACTTCGCCCGCCGGCGCTGACGACGATCGGCGCTGCGGCGGCTTCACCGTCCGGCCTGCGGGCGTGCCTGCGCCCGGTGCGCCAGGATGAACTCCGCCACCGCCGCCGGGTCGTTCAGCGGCAGCAGCGGCAAAGGACAGTCGAGGGTCCCGTCGGCGGCGTCGGTGGCCACGGCGACCACGTGCGGGTTCTCGGGCCACAACGGCGCTTTACCG
>Ga0073899_10001459_pt1 | contig 21695 bp, 12 predicted proteins | sample KloWWTmetaKNB5Ph_FD_88975 | JGI IMG/M metagenome (GOLD analysis project Ga0073899, IMG submission 88975) | Active sludge microbial communities from Klosterneuburg, Austria, studying microevolution and ecology of nitrifiers - Klosterneuburg... | ecosystem: Engineered > WWTP > Aerobic digester >... | reverse complement strand
GATGGCCGCGCACCACAAGGTACGCATCCTCGACGAGGCGATCACCGAGGCGGTCAAGCTCAGCTCGCGCTTCATCCCCGGCCGCCAGTTGCCGGACAAGGCGGTCAGCGTGCTCGACACCGCCTGCGCCAAGATCGCCATCGGCCAGAACGCGACGCCGGCGCGGATCGAGGACGCCAGACGGCGGCTGGATGTGCTGGCCACCGAGCGCACGCAACTGGAGAAGGAAACCGCGGGCGGTGCCGACCACGGCAAGCGGCTCGGCGAAATCGCCGACGAGACCGCGAAGCTGACCGAATCGTTGGCGACGGACGAGGCCCGCTTCGGGCAGGAGAAGGATCTCGTCGCGAAGATCCACGCCGAGCTCGACAAGGTCGAAGCCTTGCCGACGGACGATCCCGCGCGTGTCGATGCAGTGGCCACGCTCAATGCGTTGCGCGACGAACTCAAGACGCTGCAGGGCTTCGAACCGATGGTCATCCCGGTGGTGGATTCCAGTGCGGTCGCGCAGATCATCGCCGGCTGGACCGGTATCCCGGTCGGGCGCATGGTCGCCGATGAAATCCAGACCGTGCTCAAGCTCAAGGAATCGCTGGAGGAACGCGTGATCGGCCAGAGCCACGCGCTGGATGCGATCGCCCAGCGCGTGCGCACCTCGCGCGCGAACCTCGAAGACCCGGACAAGCCCAAGGGCGTGTTCCTGCTGGTCGGCACCTCCGGCGTCGGCAAGACCGAGACCGCGATCGCGCTGGCCGACGCGTTGTACGGCGGCGAGCGCAGCATGATCACCATCGCCATGTCCGAATACCAGGAGGCGCACACCGTCTCCAGCCTCAAGGGCAGTCCGCCCGGCTACGTCGGCTACGGCGAGGGCGGCGTGCTGACCGAGGCGGTGCGGCGGCGGCCGTATTCGGTGGTGCTGCTCGATGAAATCGAGAAGGCACATCCGGACGTGCTGGAGCTGTTCTTCCAGGTGTTCGACAAGGGCCGGATGGAGGACGGCGAAGGCCGCGAGATCGACTTCCGCAACACCCTGATCATCCTCACCTCCAACGCCGGCACCGACCTGGTCATGCAGGCCTGCAACGAATCCGAAGAAGTGCCGACCGTGGCCTACCTCAACGACCTGCTGAAACCCGAGCTCAACCGGGTGTTCAAGCCGGCCTTCCTCGGCCGCACCGCGGTGATCCCCTACTACCCGCTGCGCGACGAGAACATGCGCAAGATCGTGCGCTTGAAGCTCAACAAGATCGGCAAGCGGATCAAGGCCAACCACGGTGCCGCCTTCGAGTACGACGACGCGGTGGTGGATGCCATCGCCAACCGCTGCACCGAAGTCGATTCCGGCGCGCGCAACATCGACAACATCCTCACCGGGACCGTGCTGCCGGAAGTCTCCGGGCACGTGCTGGAACGGATGGCGGCTGGCGGTGGCATCGCCGGCATCCGCATCGGGGTCGGCGAGGATGGCCGCTTCGCCTACCAGGTCAGCTGATCGCCCGCCCCCACTGCCTTCGGGACTAGGCCCTTCGCGCTATCCGCTCCCGCCGGGATCGGCCATCGATAGCGCTTAGGGCGAATGTCGCGCCGCTGCACGAGCACCGACGATAGGCATCGACCAGCGACCAAGACCATGCCCTCCAGCCTTTCCACCGCCAACCGGATGTACTTTCTCACGCTCCCCGAGTGCGAGATGGACGAGTTGTTGATCGAGGAAATGACCGGCCACGAGGCGATGTCGCAGCTGTTCGAATTCCGCCTGCGGTTGATTTCGGAAAGCGAGGAGGTCGATCCGCGCAAGATCATCGGCAAACCGGCGATCCTGCGCATCGAAGGCGAGTCCATGGATCACATGGATGGCGAGCGCCACTGGAACGGGGTGGTGTCGCGCTTCCAGCGCACCGGACGCCTTCCATCGGCCGACGGCGAGGACTTGTACAGCTACGAGTGCGACATCGTTCCCTGGTTCTGGTTCATGACCCAGCACGAGGATTGCCGGATCTTCCAGAACAAGACGGTCCGCCAGATCATCGAGATCATTTTCGACGAGTTCGGCTATCAGGATTTCCGCTTCGACATCTCGGAAACGCATCCGACGCTGGAATACTGCACCCAATTCCACGAAACGACCTTCGCCTTCATCTCGCGCCTGCTCGAACGCGACGGCATCCACTACTACTTCCGCCATCACGAGGTTGCCGGCGAAACCCGCCACATCCTGTTCTTCGCCGACAACAACCGCGGCAATCCCGCCCTGGACCCTGCCGTCATCCCGTTTCACCACGCGGGCCACGCCGAGGAAGGCCTCGATGCGATCACCACGCTCACGCTCGACCAGCAGATGCGGACACGCAAGGTCAGCCTGAGCGACTGGGATTTCCTGCAGAAGCGCGCGCTGCTCGAAGACACGCCCACCATGCTCCGCATCGGCGAGGATCGCGATCTCGAGCGTTACCGCTATCCCGGCCAGTTCGTGGATCCGGCACTCGGCATCTACCGTTCGCGGGTGATCATGGAGGCGGAAGAGTCCAGCCACATGCGCTTCCGCGGGGACAGCCAGATTCGCACGCTGACACCCGGCCATACCTTCACCCTCGAAGACCACCCGTTCGATGAATTCAACATCGAATACATGGTGCTGTCGGTCTGGCATCACGGCCGCAACAACCTGACCAACGACAGCGGGCCTTCGGACTACGGCAACAACTTCAACCTGCAGCCGCACGCGGTGACCTGGCGCGCGCCGCTCGCCACGCCCAGGAGCCGCGTGTTCGGGCCGCAAACCGCGCTGGTGACCGGACCGCCGGGCGAGGAAATCCATACCGACCAACATGGCCGCATCAAGGTGCGCTTCCATTGGGACCGCATCGTCCCAGGCCGCAGCACGAACACGGCGGACGACCAGTCGTCGTGCTGGATCAGGGTTGCGCAGATGTGGGCCGGCAACGGCTACGGCACGATGTTCATCCCGCGCATCGGCATGGAGGTGGTGGTCGATTTCCTCGATGGCGACCCGGACCAGCCGATCGTCACCGGCTGCGTGTACAACGGCGTCAACAAGACGCCGTACGCACTGCCGGCCGAGGCGACCAAATCCACGATCAAGACCCTGTCGTCCAAGGGGGGCGGCGGCACCAACGAACTGCGCTTCGAGGACAAGAAGGGCAGCGAGGAGGTGTTCCTGCAGGCGGAGAAGGCGCTCCAGGTCAACGTGAAGGGCAGCAAGACGGAGTTCGTCGGTTACAACTACGATTTGTCGGTGCACAACTACCTGACAGTCGCAGTCGACCAAATGATGTGGTTGTCGACTAAGGATCAATTGGTCATTCACAGCGACACGCTCGCCGTACTCGAATCCGAAACCCTCAACCTCAGGAGCAGCCAGAACTTCCGCTGCGATGCACAGCAGCAGTTGGAGCTTGCTGCGATGGACGACATCACCGTCCATTCACTGGGTGGCAACATCTCACTCGTCGCGGCCAATACCATCAGCCTGCGCGCAGGTCCGAGTTTCATTACCCTCGGCGCGTCTGGCATTTCGATCGTCGGGCCAACTGTCAACATCAACTCGGGGGGAAGTCCGCTCCCAGGTGGCTCGCTGCAGGGTGGGCAGGCATTCACCGATGCAAACAAGGCGCACGGCACCGATGACGGCACCGTCACCGACCCGGTGCAGCAGTTGCAGGCCCAGGCCCTGATCAACGGCGCGATCTCGGCCTCGCCCTTCTGCGCCGAATGCGAAGCTGCGCGCGCCGCCTACCAGGCCTTGATGGCATGACCTGTTTCACCGCACACCTGCGTATGACTAATGGCATGGGGATGGAACCCGCCCCTTGCCAGGGTCATGGTTCGCAACGGTCGCAGCCTGCCATCCACGGCCGCAACCGACTTCCGTGGCCGTGCCGATGAATAGCCGGAGACTCGATCACGTGATCCCGCAAGGCCAGTACGAATCACTGCACAGGATGGTCTTCGGGAACCCCGCGCGGGCCGTGTATGCGGTCATGGACGGGGCCATGATTGCCGGGCTGCCGGCTAGGCTGGCGCAGATCGCACCGGATGCGGCCTGTCTGTTCGAAGGCGCGCTCGACCCCATGCTCAGCGCCGCCGCGCCCTGGCTGGTGAAGCTCGACCCGGATAGCAATGCCGCACGGATGGCCCTGCGCGATGGCTGGAACGGCCATTGGGGCATCGTCCTGCTGACCGATGCCGGGCTCGACCTGCGCGCCGTGCGCGCGCACCTGCGGCGCGTGTTGCGGGTGCGCGCACCGGATGGCAGCAGCATGCTGTTCCGCTTCTACGATCCGCGTGCTTTCCGCACCGTGATTCCCGTGCTCGATGCGCCCGCGCGCAAGGATTTCTTCGGCCCGATCCACGGCGTCTACGTGGAAGGTCGCAGCAGCGACAGCGTGCTGTACTTCGCGCGCGACGGCAGGCCCGAGCCGCAGGCACTGCCGCTGCCCACGGCGGCCTGAAGGAGCGCGCCGTGCTTGCCCTCAAACGCAGACAGATGGCCGCGATCGGCGAAGTCCAGTTGCGCAACAACCTAGCGGACTTCCTCAGCCGGCATGTGGATGGCATCGGCGCGTTGCCGCTGGATCGACTGGATGCCGAGCTCGACGCGATCATCGCCTATTGCCGCAAGGCCGGGCTGCGCAGTCAGCGTGCCGTCGCGTCCTATGCACTGGCCTGCTCGCTGTTCGGCAACGAGCGCGTGGCAGGCGACCCCTCGATCATCGGCGTACTCGCCGACCGCAGCAGTTCGCAGCTGGATCGCGCCCTGCTGATCGAAATGTGGACGGCGGCCGCCTATGGCGACTACCGCCGGACGCAGGGAGGCTGACATGTTCGCAGGACCCAGCAACGGCATGCCGGAGATCGGGGCCGCCGCAGGCCAGGCGGTGCAACAGGGGCAACAGGCCGCCGCACAGGCCGCCGCAGTCGCCGCCAATGCCGCACATGCCGCGATCAACGAAGCCCAGACGGCAGTGACCAATGCCGCCGCCGCGGCTGCCGGCGCTGCCAACGGCGCCATCACGCAAGCACAGGCCGCCGCGAACCAGGCGATCGCGCAGGCCGGCGCAGCCGCACAGGGCGCGCTCAATCAGGCCAGCCAGGCCATGGATGCCGCACGCGGTGCCGCCAACGACATGGCACAGAACGCATTGGCGCAGGCAAACAGTGCACTGACCAATGCCAGCCAGCAGGTCGGTGCCGCTGCACAGACGGCACTGGCACAGGCGCAAGCCGCGGTGGATCAAGCCCAGGCGCAAGCGAAGGCCATGGCGGAGGGTGCGCTGGAACAGGCCAGCCAGGCGCTGGACAGCGCGATGGACAGCGCCGAACAGGCCGCGCAGGAGGCCATCGACAATGCCATGGGCATGGTCGACAACGCGATCGGCATGATCGAGGACGGCGTCGGCAACGCGCTGGCCGCTGCCAATACCGCCATCGACCAGGCCCAGGATCTGCTGCGCGAGGCCGCAACCGACGTCCTGCAGGAACTGCGCAGCGAGGTCATGGATCGCGCGCGCGATGCACTGGGTGCGATCGGCACCGCACTGGAAGCCCTGCCCACCAGCTTTCCCGATCTGCCGGTGGACTTCCCGGCCTCCGACTGTCCCTATGTGCGCGCCCTGCAGGCAGAACTTGCCCGTCGCGCGGCGCAGGCGAACAACGCGCTCGGCAACGCCGCCAATGCCCTGCAGAACGTGGCCGGCCCGATGCTCGACCAGGCCGGCAACGCGCTCGACCAGGCTGATGCACTCGCCGACCAGGCACTGGAATCGCTCGACGATGCGATGACGGCACTCGACGATGCCCAGGCCGTGGCCAACAGCGCGGCACAGGAAGCCATCGGTGCCGCGAAAGACGCCGTGCAGCAAGCCCAGCAAGCCGTGCGCGAACAGGCGACTGCCGCCATCGCGCAGGTCCGCGACACCGTCGACGGCATGAAGCAGCAGGCGCAGGCCGCCGCGCAGACCGCCATCGACCAGGGCTCTGCCGCGGTGGATGCGGCGCAGCAGCAAGCCGGCGATGCCGCCCAGCAAGCCATCGCCGGCGTGCAGTCCGCGGCCGCACAGGCGCAGCAGCAACTCAACCAGGCCGCCCAGCAGGGCCTGGCGCAGGCCAATGCCGCTGCGCAACAGGCGCAACGGGCGCTGGTGGGTGCCGCGCAAGGTGCGTTGAACACCGCGCAGGATGCCGCTCAGCAAGCGGTGGCCAGCGCAGGCGAAGCCGCGAAGGGTGCCATCGCCAGCGCGCAGGGGGCGATCGCCAACGCCGCGAGTGCCGCAGGCCAGGCTGCGCACGGTGCCGTCGCTGCCGCGCAATCGGCCGCCACCGGTGCGGCCGCGGCGATGGGCAATGCCGCCAATTCGCTGGGCAATGCCGGCAACATGCTCGGCTGAGCCTCGACGCAACGCGTCCGCTACGCACCAATCACATCCAGAGCGAAAAAAGCCGGCCAATCGGCCGGCTTTTTCATGCGTCGTCCGACGGCCGGCGCTAGGGAATCATCACCGTGGCCTGCCCTGCATAGGCGACCAGGATTGCAGCACCCCAGAGGCACTGGCAGGTACTTGTATCGTTGAGTGCGGGCAGGTTGTCCAGCATCACGGTCGACGAGCCGGGCGACCAAGGTGCCACGATCGCCGGCATGCAGGGTTGCGGCGTGAGCACGCCCTGCGCCGCGCTGGTGGCTGCCGCCACCTGCGGGTTCTTGAGACTCATGCACATCCCGAACGACGGGACATTGGCCATCGGGGCGAAATCGCTGATGTTGGCCGCCGGCTGGTTTCCGGCCTGGACGCGGTGCACTGGCGTCACGATCATGGACGTCGTGCCCGGCGGCACCGCCATCGGGCACTGCAGCGTGGCGCCATTGACGACCAGAAACGGCATCGCCGGAGCCTCTCAGCCGCCGGTGGCCTGGATCTCGACGCGACGGTTCTCGCCGGCGTTCGGATCATCGGTATTCAGCAGCTGGCTCTCGCCCTTGCCGACCGCCTTCAAGCGCGAGGATGCAACGCCGTTCTCGGTGAGGTAACGGCGCACCGCGGCGGCACGACGATCCGACAGCGATTTGTTGTAGGCAGCCGAACCGCTGGCATCGGTATGCCCGATCACGGTGAACTTGCGACCTTCCAGTTGCGGTGAAGCCAGCGCCTTGGCCAGCGTGGCCATGGTCTTCTCCGAGCTGCCGGCGATGTCGGCGGAGTTGTACTCGAAATTGATCTGCATGTTGATCGATGCCGGCTTCGGCTTGGCCGGCGCGGGTGCCGGCGCGGTGGACATGGCGGCCGCGCCCGGGCGCAGTGCACGCGTCTGACCGGGACCTTCGGCCGGCACATCGGCCTTCAGGCTTTCGATGATCGAATCCACCGACGGTGCGCTCTGCACACTCTGCGAATCCTGCGCATGCACGCTGCCACAGACAGCCAGCATGGCCATCGCCAGGGCGGAATGGAGATACTTGGTCGTGCTCATGTCGATCCTCATGACGTTGCGGCCTCGCGGCCAGGATGTCCTCCGGCGGCAGCTGGCCCTCCGGCAACCGGCATGCGCCGATCCTTGAAAAAGAGTCTGCGCCGCGATTCCGGCAATTTCGATACCACGTTCGGTCTACTCCGGACGCCCGCCAGCCTGCGGTGACCGACCCATCACCTAGCGCCGATGGACTATCGCTGCCTCGCGCCTGGCCGCCTACGCTGGCTGGGCGTTTCGGGAATCCTGTATGGATGCGATGCAGCAACTGGCGCTGGCATCGGGCATCGCCGTCGCCGGCGGGCTGCTGGGTGCCGCCGTGGCCGCGATCCGGCAACATCGCGCGCAAGACCGCGACATGCAGCAACTGGCGCAGGGGGTGGCATCAGGCCGCGTGACTGCACGCGCATTCCTGCCCGGCTCGTCGCCACCGATTGCAATGCTGGCGCAACACATCGAAACCCTGCAGGACGAACGCGACAGGCACGAGATGCAACGCCGGCTGCAGTCCGCCGACATGGTGCGCCTGATGAACCAGGCCGATGGCGCGATCCGGGCCAGGGATCGCTTCCTCGCCGCGATCAGCCACGACCTGCGCCAGCCGCTGCAATCGATGGAGCTTGCGCTGGACCGGTTGCAGCGACATGCGCCGCACGATCAGGCCCGTGATGTCGTGCAATTGCAGGATGGCGTGCGGATCGTCACCGGGATCGTCGACGAACTGTCGCTGCTGTCCCGGCTCGACGCGGGAACGCCACGCGCGCGGTCCGAGGAATGCCCGTTGCAGCATGTATTCGAGCACGTGCTGGCCGCGCACGCGGAAATCGTGCGAGCTGCCGGCGTGACCGTGCACGCGCATTCCGGCGGACTCGCCGTCTTTTCCGACCCTGGCATGCTCACCGATCTGCTGACGCGGTTGCTGGACAATGCGATCCGTGCAAACTCGCGCGGCGGACGCGTGCTGCTGGCGGCACGCAGGCATGGCACGCGCATCCGCATCGAAGTGCGGGACGGCGGCATCGGCATCGCCTCGATCCACCAACCACGCGTGTTCGACGAATTCTTCCAGGTCGGCAACCCGGAACGCGACCACCGCAAGGGCTTCGGCCTGGGCCTGGCGATCGTGTCGCGGCTCGCCGCAGTGCTTGGCACACGGGTCGAACTGCGTTCGCAATTGCACGCCGGCAGCTGTTTCTGGCTGTCGCTGCCGCAGGCATCGGTGCTGCAACGGCCACCGCGTGCGGTATTGCTGGATGCGGACGACTCCCACCGCGAGGCGCTCGCTGCCATGTTGCAGGCCTGGGGCTATGCCGTGGATGCGGATTCGTCGCTCGATGCCGCTTGCGCGCGGATCGAGAACGGGCGCGCCACGATCGATGCGGTGCTGTGCGCCACCGCGAACGAGGACGACCCGGCGTGCAAGCTGCTGCGCATCGCCGCCCATCGACAGCCACAGGCCTTGCGCATCCTGCTGTGCAGCACACCACATCCCGCCTTGCTGGAACTTGCCGCCCGCCACGACGCGAAGCTGCTGTCGCGTCCGCCGCCACCGTCCAAATTGCGTTCGCTGCTGTCGCAGCGTGCGCCACCGGCCCTGCGCGGCGCGGCCTGAGCCCGCGCCGCGCCATGTAGCGGACGACCGGTTCAGAAGTCGCCGCAACTGCTCCTGCGTTCGCTATCGAAGCAATTGGTCAGGTTCGGGCGCGAGCGCACTTTGGTCCATTCATTCGACAGCTGGTCGCCGACCGATGCCAGTTGCTCGTCGGCCAGCGAGGCATTCATCGCGCACACCGGCGCGCCGCCGAAATTGCGGTCGTACACATAGGTGTTCACCGTTTCCCGGATCAGGTCGATCGGCGTCGACGACAACTGCGGCAGTGGAATGATCTGCAACGCAGTTCCGTTGCCGGGCGCCTGGGTGAAGACGTAGTTCAATGCACTGGTTCCGCCGCTGATCGGGTAGTAGCCGATCGGCGACAGGATGCCGGCCGGACTCGACCAGATCACGCCGTTGCCGAACACGCTCTGCACCGTGTCGCCGTTGCGGAAACCGGTGACGCTGCCGGTGAACAGCGGGTTCTCGGTGCCGAGATAGCGCACGAACGGATCGGCGGTGAACAGCAGGGTGGCCGGGGTGATCGCCAACGTGCCCGGATCGAACTGGATGATGTAGCCAGCTGCCGAAGTGAAGTTGCCGGTGATCGCATAACTGCCGACATTGCTGCCGATGGTCGCGGTGGTGATGCCGGTGCCGGTGGCCACGTTGGCCGCGCTGTCGCCTAGAATCGCGCCGTTCACGGTGAAGGTGAACACCGGATTCGGCAGGCCGTATTCGCGGGTGAAATCGTCGAACGACACCACCGCAGTCGGCCGCTGCACATAGATGAAGTGATTGTCGGTGCCGGGCACCGTCACCGCGCACTGGCCGAGATAGGTGCAGCCGTACAGGTTCGGCAGGTCGCCACTGCCTGCAAGGCCGCCACGGGTCTCGCCCACCCACGAATTCGCCCACACCCGCCAGTCGCCACTGGCGACCAGGCTGGCACCGGCGAGATTCTGCAAGGTATTGGCCGTGACCAGGTCGATATTCACGCCGCTGATGCCGGCATTCAGGGTCATGTCGCCGGCCAGGTTGCGCACGAACACATCGCCACCCGCGGCAATCCCGCTGGCACCGAAACTGGCCAGTCCATTGGTGCCGGCATCCATGCCGAGCGCCGACACACTGCCGATCGCCAGCGCATCCACGTCCTCGTACTCGAAATCGCCGCCCGCCGAACCGGCCAGGGTTGTCGCGGCGACGTTGTTGCCGGCCTCCGCCAGCAGCACATTGCCGCCAGCCCGCGCCAGCAGACTGTGCGCGGTGATCGCGCCAGCCGCAGACTGGACGATGTCGCCGCCGCTCGACAATGCCAGCGTGCCGTCGCCGACATCCAACGATGCCTGCAGGTCGATGCCGGCGCTGCCGCCGTCATTCTGCAGCGTCAGGTTGCCATCACGGCTGGTCGCGCCCAGCACGCGGATCGCACCGGCGTGCAGATTGCTGCCGATGATCAGCTCGGGCGCATCGATCATCGCCAGTTCCGCGCCACTCAGGACGAAACCGCCGCTGCCGCCACCGATGAGGATTTCGTCATCGACCCGCTCGACGAGGTCGCCGTTGGCATCGACACCTCCCGGGCGCAGGTTCACGCCCATCGCGCTTGCGATGCTGCCGTCGATGCGGATCGCATCGCTGCTGCCGTCGTTGCCGGCACGGAGCACCACCAGACTGTTGCCGGCATCGACACTCGCGCCCGACTGCAGCCACAGACCTGCGCCACTGCCACCTTCGCCGCTCAGTTCGATGCCGCCGCCATCGGTCGCGATCGACATGCCAGCTCCGATCAGCAGGCCATCCGAGGCGGCCCCGGTGCCACGGCCACGCAAGTCGAAGTGCCCGCTGTCGGTGCTCAGCGTGCCGCCGGTCAGGGCCAACCCGACCGTCGCACCGATGCCGGTCATCGCAATCGCACCGGTCGTGGTGACGATCGCGGAACTGCCGGTGAAATTCACCCCGCTGCCCGCCGCTGCGTTGCCGAACACGCGCACATCGCCGGCACCCGCCAGCAATTGCGCGTCGTCGAGATCCACGCCGGTGCCATTGCTTCCGGACGCCGCGCCGATCACGTCGATCACGCCACCGGCACTGGTCACCACGTTGCCCTGCATCGACACGCCGGCATCCACGCCACTGCCGTTGATGCTGATCGCGCCGCCGCCGCTGCCGATCGAGAACACCCCGCTGCCATCGCCCAGTTGCACGCCGACGCCACCGGCACTGGTGCCGGTCACGCTGATCGTGCCGCCATCGGTGCTCAAGCCAGCGCCAGTCACCCGCACGCCTGCCGTGGCCGTGGCCGCCAGCGCATCGCCGCTCAGGCTGATGTCGCCACTGTCGGTGTCGATCGCGCCATCGTCGATATCCAGGCCGAAGTCCGCACCGGTTCCCGCCAGGCTGATCGCGCCGCTGGTCGTGCTCACTCCGGCACCGTTCGCCAGCAGGATGCCGACGCCCAGCGGCGCACTGCCACTCACGCTGACATCGCCGCTTGCGCCGACCAGGTCGACGCCATCGACACGGACGCCGATCGCACCTGCGGCCGATGCGGTGCCGTCCACATCGATGGCACCACCGGCACTATCGATCTCGCTGCTGCCGAAACTGCCGGCGTAGACCGCGACACCGCCTGTCGCACCCTGCCCTTGCAACAGGATGTCGCCGCCCGAACTGGTCATGCCGCCGTAATAGCCATCCCCGAACACCAGGCCGACCGCGTCCGTGCTCGTGCCCTGCATCGTGATGTTTCCACCGCCGCTGGCGACCAGCGCGGAGAGCTCGATGCCGTTGCCGGTACCGCCCTCGCCGCGCACCACGATGGCACCGCCACTGCTGTCGAGATCGCTGTAGTCGGCATGCACGCCGAGACCGCCGCCGTAGCCGAGCAGGCTGATGTCGCCGCCGCCACTGGCGATGCTGAAGCCATCCATGCGGATGCCGTCGCCGCTGTCGCTGCGACCATCCAGCAACACCGCGCCGCCGGTGCCGGTGATCGAGCCGGTGCTGGCGATGATGCCGGCCACGCCGTTCGCACCGCTGCCGAACACCTGCACGCTGCCAGCCCCGACGTCGATGCTGGTGTCCTGCAACACCACGCCTGCGTCATCGGCACCGGCATCGGATCCGGTGCTTTCGCCGCGCAGGAGCAGGTCGCCTCCTGCGGTGGCAATCGTGCTGTTGCCGATGTAGATGCCGGTCGCGAAACCGCTTGCCGCGCCGCCGGTGGCGTCGGAACGGCCGTACATCAGGATGTCGCCACCGCGGCTGTCGAGGTTCGCACCGTCGAAATCGATGTAGGCGGAACCGGTATTGATGCCATTGGCATCGGCATTGAAGGCCATCGACAACGCCGCCGCGTTGCTGGCGATTCTGAAGTTGTCGCCGGTGATCGAGCCCTGCGCATCCGCCCGGAATGCCAGCGGCACACTGCCGTCGTCGTAGAAGATGTCGACGCCATCGGCAAAGTGGATATCGCCGTCGTCGCCTGGAGCGACGCCTGCGCGCAACGTGACGCTGGTGCCGGTGCTCAACGCGTTGCTGATGTCCTCGTCCTGCACTTCGTCGCCGAGTACCAGGGTGGCGACAGTGCCCGTTGCGGAACCGGAGATCACGTCGAGGTTCGGCGCCCACAGCGTCCACACTCCGGCGCTGCCGTTCGAACCGGCATCGACCTGCAATCCGCGGATATCGAACGTCCCGCCGCTGTAGGTACCGATGCTGCCGCCGGCGCTGCCACCGCGCGCGTACAGACTGCCGAATGCGGCCAGCGCGTTGCCCGCGCTGACCAGGATGCTGCCGCCGGGCCCGGCCTGGGAACTGGCATCGATCAGCGTGCCTTCGTACAGCAGCACGCCGTCGCTCGCCTGGATGTCGACGGAACCTCCGCCGGCGATGCCGCTTGCGTCGATCCGGCTGGTCTCCGTGGCATCGGCGAGCAAACCGACCGTGGCCGCCGAGATCACCACATCGCCACCGGCGTAGCCACCGCCGCTGACATCGATGGTGCCGGGTTCGAAACCGTCCGGGAAACCGCCGACCAGCACGGTGCCACCCTCGGCGGTCAGCTCGATCCGCCCGGCGCGGCTGGCGGTGCTCTGCGCGCGCAAGGTGCCGGTGCTGACGATCATCGCGGCGTCGTCGCCGCCTGGTGCATTGGCGGCACGCATCAGGATCTGCCCGCCATCCGCGCTGATCGTGTTGTAGTAGTTGCGGATCTGGCCCTGGTCCGCTGCCGCCGGCTGGGTGATGGTGAGCTGGGTCAGGCCGTCGCCGAACGGATCCAGGGTGATGGTGGCCGCATTCGCGGCACCGAAGGCAACCGTGCCACCGGGTGCACTGATGTCCCCGAAGTTGGTGATGTTCTGCGCAAGGAAGGCCACGGTTCCACCCGCTGCCGCAGTGATGTCGGCATAGTTGGTGATGTCCGCAGTGCTCCCGCCGGCATTGAAGGCGAAGTTCCGGCTGGCCACGCCGGCATTGAAGTCGGCATCGGTCATGTTGATGGTCGAGGCGATCAGCCCGCCCACGTTGATCGCCGCGCCGCCGCCGAAGGTGATCCCGGCGGTATTGATCAGGAACACCGTGCCGTTGGAAGTGAGTGTCCCGTCGATGCTCGACGGGCTTATCCCGTAACCGAAACCGATCACGCGGTTGAGGGTGACGCTTTGCGCGTTCGGCTGGTTGAAGGTCACTCCGTAGCCGGTACCGATGCTGAAGCTGCCCCAGTTGATGATCGCGCCCTGCGCACTCTGGTTGATCGTGGCGTTGTTGCCGGAATAACTGATGGTGGCGTTGGCACCGCCCCCGACCACCGAGCCGCCGGACGGCAGCGACTGCGCCATTGCCACCGGCATCGCCATCACCCCCGCCAGCGCCAATGCCAGCCGATGCCGGCGAACCGTGCGGAGCCGCTTCTTGGTCTGCTTCGTGCGCATCGTCATGCTCCTCAGAACGCTTTCTGGATCGACCAGAACAAACGGGGATTGCGGTCGCCGCCATCGGTCATGCCCGCTTCGGTGCCGCGCCACGCCACCGTGAAGTTCATGCTGACCTTGCCGGGCTTGCTCCAGTTCACGCCCAGGCCGTAGCCACGCAGGCTGCGGCTGGTGAACAGGTCGAAGGGACGCGGATCGTGGAAGTAGTCGCCGTGCGCGGCGTCGTAGAAACCGAACAGGGTGGTTTCCGGAGTGGCCGAAAAACGCAGTTCCAGCGTCGCCAGCCAGCCATCGTCCACCAGCAATTCACCGGTCGCGTATGCGCGCACCGCCTTCGGCCCGCCGAGCGAAAGCTTCTCGTAGGCGTCCAGGTTCTTGCTTGCACGCTGCATGCCGGTGCCGATGAACAGACTGAATCTCGGTGCCAGCGACTGCAGCCGCGCCGCCTGCAAGGTGAACTTGCCGAAGCTGCCTTCGGTGTCGTAACCGAACGGCGGGTTGTCGAACGCCTCGCTGGTGGCATCCTTGATGTCGAGATCGCCGCGATACAGCAACGCATTCGCGCTGGTGTAGCCGCCGCCGAGGAACTTGTCGCGCTTCTCGAACGACAGGCCGATGCCGATCCCGCGGATCCGCTTCTTGGTCTCGAACCCCACCGCCTCGAAACGATCGGTCAGATCCTTGTGGTCCAGCGCGCCGCGCACGAACAGATTGCTGCTGCGCTGGCGGATGATCGGGTAGCTGAACGACAGGTCGGCCACATTGCCCACGCCGGTCGGCTCCAGCGCCGCGAATGGCCCGCCCAGTTCGTATTGCACCCGTGCAATCCCGCCGCCGAGGCGCAGCCCGCGATAGCCCACCGGCGACTCGTACGAAATCCGCCCGAACGCGGTGTGCATCCCCTGCGCCAGCATCAACCGCAGATCCAGGTTGTCGCCGCGTTCGAACGGGCTGGCCCAGCGCAGGCTGCCGGTGGCACGCAGCCGCCCGGAGTCGCGCGTGCCGTAGTTGTCCAGCTCAAGCCCGTATTGCAGGCGATCGCGTTGCGCCACCTGCACCGCAAGATCGGTGGTTCCGGTGGTTGCACCCGCAGAGATCGCCGACTGCGGCTTGATCCCCGGCAGATCGGCCAGCAGCAGCATGGCCCGTTCGTACTGGCGGCCATTCAGCGGCTTGCCGGGCTCCAGGATCGCCAGCGTCTTCGCCACCCGCTCGCGCCGCACCGGAGCACCTTCGACCACCTCGATGCTGACATCGCCGAGCACGCCTTCGCTGATGGTGATCTTCACCACCCCGTCGACCACTTCCTGCACCGGCACGAATGCCTGCACCAGTCCGAAGCCGTGCTGCTGGTACACCGCCACTGCCCGCGCAGCGAGTTGCTCGAGATCGGCGAAGGTCACGTTCTGGCCGATCCTGTCCGCCACGGCCGACTGCAGTTCGGCCTCGGGCACGCTGGCGGCACCGTCGAACTGCACGCCGCGCAGGACGAAACTTGCCTGCGCCTGGGCCGCCATTTGCGGCTCCGGCAAGGCCTGTGCCTGTTGCGGCGGTGTTCCCGCCGGCACTGCGTCCTGCATGCCTGCGGACACATCGTCGCTGGCATGTGCCAGCGGCGCGCAGGCCAGCAGCAGCGCCACTGCCAGCAGGTTCATCGGCGGCAGAAGCCGCGACTGTTGGATGCGCATCCGTTCGACCCCGAGATTCATTTCGCCACCTTCAATCGCCAGTTGCCGATCAGGTTGAACGGTGCCCAGTAGTAGGGATGCGCCGTCGCCGGATTCGCCAGCACCGCCCGCTGCGCGTCGCGCATCGCGTCCTGCACGGCGTCACCCTTGGCCAGATCCGCGTACAGGGTGGTCATCAGCGTCTCCGTCGCCGCATCCGAGACCGGCCACAGCGATGCCAGCAAGGTCGATGTGCCCGCCGACAGGAACGAGCGGGTGAAGCCCAGCACCTCGTCGCCGTTGTCGACCCGCCCGAGGCCGGACTCGCAGGCCGACAGCGCGAGCAGCGCCACCCCGTCCAGGTCCATGCCCAGCACGTCCTTCGCTTCCAGATAGTTCGGCTGGCCGTTTTCGTCCGCCAGCAGCACCTTGCTGTGCAACGGATCCAGCGTGTCCGCCATCGCATGCGCGGCGATGTGCACCAGCGGCGATTGCGGTGCATTCGCACGGAAATTGCTCTTGTTCGCCTCCGCGTTGAAGAACAGCTTCGCCCCCGGGAATTGCTGCGAGAGCTCGCGCACCTCGCGCTCCGCACCCGGCAGCGGATCGGCCACGTTGGCGTCGATGGTCGGGTTGCCGAACGCCAGCAACTGCGCGCGCGTGGTCGGCGTGCGCTGTGCCAGGCGTGCGGCGATGCTGATCGACGGCGCGATCGAGATCGGGTTGCGCTCGATCAGGTACTTCCCGTCCAGCCGTAGGGCCTGGAATGGCAGGTAGTGCAGCGGCCCGTGCGGAATGATGATGATCCGCTTGCCGGCCTCGATCGAAAGCGGTGCCAGCAGCAACTGGCCGATCTGGTCGCCGATCTTCTGCGCGTTCGGATTGAGCTTGATCAGCGCGTCGCGATAGGCATCCACCAGCCGCGCCAGGTCATCGCGCTTCAACGCGGTGGAAAACGTCGCCTCGCGCACGCCGTCCTTCGACAGCGTCCATGCCATCAATCGATCCGGCAGCGCGTGATAGGCCACCACCACCTCGTCAGGCTGCAGCATCGCCTGCAATGCAGCCGCATCCAGTGCCTTGCCGGCGTCGCCCTTCAGCTCGGCGCGCCCGGCCACCGCATCCAGCAGCGCGCGCGAGCGGCTGCGTTCGCTGATGTCGAACGCCTTGTCGGCCTGCCCCAGCCGGCTGTGCATGCCGATCGCCCGCTCGAACACCACCTGCAGATCCGAGAACAATCCCATCTTGAATTCGTCGCTGCGGAACTGCGATCGCGCCTGGTCGAACACGATCAACGCCTGATCCAGCGATTGCGCCGCCTCGGCTTCGTTGCCCAGCGCGGCCTGGCTCTTCGACATGCCGTCCAGTGCCCAGGCGCGATAGAAGTCCTCGTCGCCGTCCGCCGGCGCATTGGCCAGCGCCTGGTACAAGGCCAGCGCTTCGGCCGGCTTGTTCTCGGCCAGCAGCAACCGGCCGCGGGTGCGCTGCAATTGCGCGCGCTGCCTGGCATCGGAAGGCTCCTTCAGCGCGTCCAGCGTGCTGCGCGCGCGCGGCAGATCGCCCGACAGGATCAGCGCATTGGCCAGCGATGCATCCACCAGCGGGCGGAAGCGTTCGGAGCTTTCGCCCTGCGCCTGTTCATATGCGGCGATCGCCTCGGCATAGCGCCCCTGCCGCGTGCGCACATCGCCGAGCACCTTCCTCGACGGACCATTGACCTGGGTCGGATTCACGCCCGGGTACTTCAGCGACAGGGTTGCGAACTGCTCCGCGCGTTCCAGCTGTCCTGCATAGTTGAACGCGATGGCGAGATCCCGGTATGCCTTGCCCAGCAGATCGGTGTTGCTGGTCTGCAAGGCCACGTGCAATGCCTTGCTCGCGGCCCGCGTGCTCTCGCGGAATTCGCCCTTCTCCGCCAGTTCCACGGCCTGGCTGCAATAGGCGTAGCCATCCAGCTTCACTGCCTCGCGGTCGTACAGTGCCGCGCCCTCGGCCGCCAGCGACAACGCCGTGTCCGCATCATCCAGTCGCCCCAGTGCGGCCAGCACTTCCCGCGCTTCCTGGCCGGCGACTTCGCTCGTGGCGGGCTGTGCGCCAGGCGTCGATGGTGCCGGCAAGGCCGTCTCGGCAGCAGGCACTTGCTGCAGCTCTTGCCCACTGGCAGGGGCACAGGCCGCGAACGCAGCCGTGGGGAAAAAAGCGATCGAGGCCAGCAGCAACGGCACGATGCGCAGGACGGACGGCGTGACACGAGGCATGCGCTGTACTCCCCAGACATGACCGGATGCAGGCGGGGGCCTGCATGAAGGTCAACGAAGTCTAGGAAGCGCGCGGGACATGGCCCATTCGCGGTATGGCATAGCCCGTATTGGCTAGACCGGCGTGTCCGGTCTGCACCGCGACCTCCGTAGGCCGCAGGCTGCTCCCCGTTCAGGAACAGCGGATCTCAGCGCGGATGACGCAGCTGCCCGTCGCCACGCACCACGAACCGCTCGATGGTCAGCGATTCCGCGCCCATCGGCCCGTAGGCATGCAGGCGGGTGGTGGAGATGCCGATCTCCGCGCCCAGACCGAGCTGGCCGCCGTCGTTGAAGCGCGAGGAGGCATTGACCATCACCGCCGAACTGCGGGTGCCGCGCACGAAGGCCGCCGCCGCCGCATCATCTGTGGTGGCGATCACCTCGGTGTGGTCGGAACCGAAGCGGGCGATGTGCGCAAGCGCGCCGGCAAGGTCATCGACCACCTTCACCGCGATGACGAGATCGAGGAACTCGGCGTCGTAGTCGGCGTCGCTGGCCAGCGCGAGCGATTGATCGAACATGCGGGTCGCAGCATCGCCGCGCACTTCGACGCCGCATTGCGCCAGCACGGCCAACGCACGCGGCAGGAAACCGGCGGCGATGTCGCGATGCACCAGCAGCGTCTCCAGCGCATTGCAGACGCCGGGTCGCGAGGTCTTGCCGTCGATCAGCAACCCGAGCGCGAGGTCGATGTCGGCGGCACGATCCACGTACAGGTGGCAGACGCCCTTGTAGTGCTTGATGACGGGCACCCGCGCATGCTCGGCGACGAAACGGATCAGGCTTTCACCACCGCGCGGGATGGCGAGGTCGATCAGGTCGGCGAGCTGCAGCAGTTCCAGCACATGCTCGCGCGCGGTATCGGCGACCAGCGACACCGCCGCTTCCGGAAGCCCGCATTCGCGCAACGCCGCATGCAGGCAGACGGCGATCGCGGCATTGCTGGCCGCGGCCTCGGAACCGCCGCGCAGCAGTACCGCGTTGCCGGCCTTCAGGCACAGCGCCGCGGCCTCGGCGGTCACGTTCGGACGCGCCTCGTAGATCATCGCCACCAATCCCAACGGAATGCGCTGGCGTTCGACCAGCATGCCATTCGGGCGCACCTCGCTGCGCGTGGTGGTGCCCAGCGGGTCGACCTGCGCGGCGACTTCGCGCAGGGCATCGGCCATGCCGCGCACGCGCTCGGGATTCAGCAACAGGCGATCCAGCGTGGCCTTGCTTGCACCACTCGCAGCCGCACGCCGCATGTCTTCGGCATTCGCCGCGAGGATCGTCGCCTGCCCGGCCTGCAAGTGCATCGCCATGGCCTCGATCAGGTCGCGCCGCGTCGCCGAATCGGCCATCGCGATCGCCGATTGCGCCGCGCGCGCGGCCAGTGCCAGCTCTCGGACATAACCGCTCATGCCGTCGTTTCCTTGTGGATGTCGATGGTCTGCAACAGGACGAGATCATCGCGATGGATCATCGCCTCGTCGTAGCGGAAGCCGAGGATCGCTTCGATCTCGCGGCTGTGGCGGCCGGCGATGCGTGCGCTCTCGCCGGCGTTGTACTGCGCCTGCCCGCGTGCCAGCGCGATGCCATCGCTTGCGCGCACCTCGATCACGTCGCCGCGACGGAAATCGCCCGCGACCATGCGCACCCCGCCGGGCAGCAAGGATGCGCCTCGCAGCAGCGCCGCCTGCGCGCCCTCGTCCACTTCGATGGCACCGGCGGCCGGTGCATGCCGCAACCACTGCTTGCGTGCGCTGATCCGGCTGCCGTGCGCGGCGATGAACGTCCCGTGCAAGCGGCCCCGTGCGAGTGCATCGACGGTCGCGGCATCGCGCCCGCAGAACAGCGCGGTGGCGATGCCCGCGCTTGCCGCCTTGGAGGCCGCCTCCAGCTTGGTGCGCATGCCGCCGGTGCCGAGCGTGCCGGCATCGCCGGCCATCGCCAGCACCTGCGGCGTGATCGCCTCGATCCGTTCGATCGGGCGCGCCTGCGGATCGCGCTGCGGATGGCCGCTGTACAGGCCGGCGATGTCGGTGGCGATCAGCAGCAGATCGGCTTCCACCAGCGACGCGACCGCGGCCGCGAGGTTGTCGTTGTCGCCCAGCTTCAGTTCGTCGACGGCGACGGTGTCGTTCTCGTTGACGATCGGTTGCGTGCCGAGCCGCAGCAACTCCTGCAACGCAGTGCGTGCATTGAGATAGCGACGACGGTTGCGCAGGTCGTCGTGGGTCAGCAGCACCTGCGCCACCGGCGCATCGAACAGCGCCTGCCAGAAGCCCATCAACGAGGCCTGGCCGAGCGCGGCCAATGCCTGCTTGAGCACGATGCCGCCATCGCCGCCGGCAATGCGCCCGCGCCCGGCGGCCACCGCACCGGAGGACACCAGCACGATCTCGCGCCCCTGCGCCCGCGATGCGGCGATGAACGCCGCGAGTCCGCGCGCATGCAGCGGATCCAGCCCGCCACTGCCGGCCAGCAGGCTGCTGCCCACCTTCAGCACCGCGCGTTTCCAATCGGGAAGAGACTGCGGCGCGAAGGTGCCCATGGCTCAGACCAGCGCCTCCCAGCGTGCGCGCAAGATGTCCAGCCGCAGGTCGGCGGCGGCACCGGGCGATGTGCGCGCGGCCAGCGAGCCTTCCGGCGTGCGGCCCTGTCCGGCCGAATCCGCGGATGCCGCGGCGGCCTTGTAGGCCTCGCGGAACGGCACCCCGGCGATCGCGGCCTCCACCGCGACATCGGTCGCATACATGCCCGAATCGATCGCCGCGCGCAGCCGGTCCTCGCGCCACTCCAGGTTGGCCAGCAGCGCCGGCAACAATTCGAGCGCGGCAAGACCGCGGCCGAAGCCGTGGAAAATCGCGCCCTTCGATGCCTGCAAGTCGCGTTGATAGCCCGAGGGCAGCGACAGCAGTTGTTCGATCTCGGTGCGCGCGGCGGCCACGCTGGCGTGGGTGGCGCGCATCAGCTCGATCACATCGGGATTGCGCTTGTTCGGCATGATCGAACTGCCGGTGGTGTACTGCGCCGGCAAGGCGACAAAGCCGAACTCGGCGCTGGTGTACAACGACAGGTCCCAGGCCAGGCGCCGCAGATCCAGCGTCGCACTGCCCAGCGCTTCCAGTGCCGCCAGCTCGAACTTGCCGCGCGAAAGTTGTGCGTAGATCGGCGACACCTGCATCCGCGCGAAGCCGAGCGCCCGGGTGGTGTGCTCGCGATCCAGCGCGAGATTGACGCCATAACCGGCAGCGGTACCGAGCGGATTGGCATCGACCAATTTCAATGTATCGATGGCACGGATCGCATCGTCGATGAAGGCCTCGGCCCAACCCGCCCACCACATGCCTGCGGAGGACACTACCGCGCGCTGGATATGGGTATAGCCCGGAATCGGCAGGTTCCGTTCCGCTTCGGCGCGATCCAGCGCAACCCTGGCGATCTCGCGGCTCAAGCCTGCGACGTGCGTCAGTTTTTCCTTCAACCACAGCCGGGTGGCCACCAGGATCTGGTCGTTGCGGCTGCGCCCGGTGTGGATCTTGCGGCCGGCATCGCCCAGGCGCTCGGTGAGGCGTGCCTCGATCGCGGAATGCCCATCCTCGTAGCGTTCGTCCAGCACGAACCCGCCGTTGCGGAAATCCTCCGCCAGCACCGCCAATTCGCGCTGCAGTCCGTCGAGTTCCACGGCAGTGAGGATGCCGATGCGCTGCAGGCCTTCGGCATG
>Ga0073899_10001458_pt1 | contig 21695 bp, 17 predicted proteins | sample KloWWTmetaKNB5Ph_FD_88975 | JGI IMG/M metagenome (GOLD analysis project Ga0073899, IMG submission 88975) | Active sludge microbial communities from Klosterneuburg, Austria, studying microevolution and ecology of nitrifiers - Klosterneuburg... | ecosystem: Engineered > WWTP > Aerobic digester >... | reverse complement strand
CTGATTGTTCTCCAAAATGATGAACAGCTGCTTTCGGGAATGCCGAACGAGTACAATCGGCTAAGAGTTGACGTTTGCCATAGTGCCGCAGATCGGACACTCACAGCAATTTGGACTTGGGCTGAAAAGAGCTAATCACCGAACGTTGTTGCTCCGAGCTTGGGTTCCGACGGTCACTCGGGCATAATGGACTTATACATCCAGATGCTTGCAGAGACATCCGTGGCCAGTTCTGACCAACTCAAGGCTCTTATCAAATCGCACATCAGTCGCGATGATGGACAATTCTTGTCCGTCGCGATGCAAGTCGCTGCACACGAGGCGAAGCTGGGTCACGGAAAGCTGGCTGAAGAGCTGCGCGAGATGATTGATACGGCCAAGGCCCGCGTCGGTCATGATGCGTCAGGCAAACTGGTCGCTATCGGCAGCGCCGCCAAACCGCGCGGTGAACTGGCCAACCTGCTCACGGTGTCTCACCCGGCGAGTCGACTAGGAGATATGGTGCTGGATAACGTGGCTTCGATTCAGCTACACCGCGTGATCAAGGAGCAGCGACAACTGGCTCGCATCAAGGAGCACGGGCTGGTACCCCGGCGAAAGCTGCTGCTCGTAGGCCCGCCGGGTACCGGCAAGACCATGACGGCCGCCGCCTTGGCAGGCGAGCTTGGTATCCCACTGTTCTTGGTTCGTCTCGATTCGCTCATCACGAAATTTATGGGCGAAACGGCTTCGAAGCTTCGGCAAGTGTTTGACGCAGTCGCCGATATTCGCGGCGTATATTTTTTTGATGAGTTCGACGCGATCGGTTCCCAGCGTGGGATGGCGAATGACGTCGGTGAGATTCGTCGAGTGTTGAACAGTTTCCTACAGATGATTGAGCAAGACGCCTCGAACAGCTTGATCATCGCAGCCACCAACCACGCCGACATCCTGGACTACGCATTGTTTCGCCGCTTTGACGACGTTGTGGAGTATTGCCTCCCTTCGCCTGCGCAAGCCACGGATCTCATTCGCTCACGACTGGGGCACTTTGGGCCAAAGCCCTTTAGAAAAGAAGTGCTGAAAGCGCAAGCCGAGGGGCTGAGTCATGCCGAGATATGTCGCGCAGTGAACGCCGCCATCAAAGATGCGATCCTGCATGACCAGACCAAAGTGCAACCAGCGGAGCTGGGGAGGGCGTTAGAGGAGCGCCGCCTTATCAGTGCGAAGCTTGCAAAGCACAGCATACACGCGTCAAGCCATGCCGGACCAAATACCAGATAAGCAACCGCATCTCGTACTGCAGAACACGTCCGAGGCGAAGCCCTTCACGGCCCACTCACCAAAGGTCGTAACGAAGGTGGCACTGCCGCAGCTTGATCGAGCACAACATGGCACAGCCCTGCGCGGCCAACTGCAGACGTTGCAGGCATTGGCTGAAGTGGTACGGCAACGACAGGAGGAGATCGGACTTGAAGCCGGCCTCGGCCTGCAAATCCAGTTTCTCTCCAGACCGGACGCCGATTTGGCGTTCGAGCGCCTGGCTGCTGAGGGCAAGGGAAAGGGCATAGAGCTTCTCAGTGTGCAAGAGCGCGACAGCAAGGCCGTGCTTGCCAACGTTTTCGTGCCCGACGGCCAGCTTCAGCACTTCGAACGGCTGGTCACGGAGTACCTCGAAGAAAAGACTGACCGGAACGGCAAGCCCAGAGACAACAAGAAACTGCTGAACACCATTGGCAGCATTCGGGCGGCTGCCATCCAAGGCCTGTGGACTGATTTGCCCGAGTTGCTGCCAGCCAATCCTGACGAGGCATTCTGGTGGGAAGTTTGGTTGCGTCGCGGCAGTGATCACAACTATTCTGCAGTCGACGACTTCCGCCGATTGGCAGCAATGTCTCAGTGTCAGGTCAGTGATGCGGTGGTCGACTTCCCGGAACGATCCGTTGTTGTTATGTACGGATCACAACAGCAGCTGGCACAGTCAGTGATGGCGCTCAACTGCGTGGCGGAGCTTCGGCGGGCGAAGGACACGGCGGATTTCTTCGTCGGCTTGGGGGGCGCAGAGCAGCAACAGTGGAGCAATGATCTCCTTGCAAGGCTCCAACCGCCAGGTGATGGTGACGAAGTCCCTCGCGTCTGCCTGCTCGACTCCGGTGTAAACCGGGGCCACCCGCTGCTGGACCCGTTGATTGCCCCCGCCGACATGCACACCGTCAACGTCGCCTGGGGTGTCAATGACACATGGAATCACGGTACAGGCCTGGCAGGTTTGGTCGGCTACGGTGACCTCCACCACGCGTTGGCCGCTAACGGCCCGATTGCCATTTCGCACCGAATCGAGTCAGTCAAGCTCGCACCAAACCCAGGGGCAAACGTCGGCGACGACAAGCACCACGCCCGCCTCTTCCTGGATGGCGTGACGACGCCCGAGGCCCTGTTTGGCCAGAGACGGCGGGTTTTCTCGTCAGCCGTGACGGCGTCCGACTACCGAGACTTCGGCCGACCGTCGGCTTGGTCATCAACAGTCGACTCGCTCGCGTCCGACGACTTTGGTGAGGGCGAATTTCCTCGCCTGTTTGTTCTCTCGGCCGGGAACACCGACAACAGGGCGCACTGGGCACAGTATCCGGAGAGCGTGTCGGTGAACCAGATCCATGACCCTGGCCAGGCTTGGAACGCACTCACAGTGGGGGCATTTACCGAAAAGACTCACATCACCGAGTCCAACGCGGCGCACTTCAGGCCCGTCGCGCCCAGCGGGGCACTGAGCCCATTTACTTCAAGTTCGTCAATGTGGAGTGCGCGCGCCTGGCCGCTGAAACCCGATATCGTGTTTGAAGGTGGCAACGCTGCTACTGACGGCGTGATCACGGACAACTTCGCCAGCCTCGAACTACTCACGACAAACTATCGCCCGCTCAATCGTTTGTTCTGGACGACAAACGCCACCAGTGCTGCGTCTGCGCTGTGCTCTCGCATGGCCGCTCAGATCATGGCGGCCTACCCAGTGCTTCGACCAGAGACCGTCCGCGCCCTGATCGTGAACTCGGCAGAATGGACCGAACCAATGCTGCAGATGTACCCAGCCAACGGTACAAAGCGCACCAAGCAGGAATACGCCAATTTGATTCGCCACTGTGGGTGGGGTGTGCCTAGCTTGGAGCAGGCACTGTGGAGTGCCGGAAACTCGTTGTCTTTAGTGGTGGAAGACGAGGTTCACCCGTACAAGAAGGACGGAAGTGTCATCAAGTCGCGAGATATGAACTTCCACTCGTTGCCTTGGCCCAAGGACCAGCTGGAAGCTCTGCAAAACACACAGATCGAGATGCGTGTGACGCTGTCGTACTTCGTCGAACCCAATCCCTCTGCCCGTGGAAATTCGTCCAAGTACCACTACCCATCTCATCGCCTACGCTTTGCTGTCCGTCGGCCGCTTGAAACGGTCGAAGACTTTCAGTCGCGCATCAACGCTGCCGTGATCCGTGAGGAGACCGGACGGGTTGCGGCGCCTGCCGATTCCAACTGGGTTCTAGGCGAGAGTCTTCGACATCGCGGTTCGCTGCACCAGGACATCTGGCGCGGCACAGCTGCCGAGTTGTCCAACCGTGGCTTCATTGCTGTCTACCCCTCCAATGGCTGGTGGCGCACCCGCCCAGCACAAGAACGTTTCAACCTGCCTGCCCGCTACAGCCTCATCGTCTCAATCCGCTCCCCGGAGACTGATGTGGATCTCTACACTCCCATTGCCCAACAGATTGCAACGCAGGCGGCCGTGCCTGTCCCAGTTAATACTTGAGCAAACTCGCAGAATTTCGGATCGTACATTGACAACGATCCTGCGGGCCCGCTTTCGACTAAAACCGTAGACCGCTTAGGGTCGAATCCCGAAGTAGCGGAAATCGGATAGCCACCGCTCGGTGAAATTGTCCGGTGTCCGGCAGTTAACCGTTCCATTGCGGACCGAATCGGCGTTGACCGCCAACGTCCGTTCAGGCCGATCAAGAGGCGCCGGGCCTAGCCAAGAGCAGATGTTGTCAGCATGTTCGATGGGTATCCGGTCCGCACCGATGAGTGGTCACAGCATTTTAGAAGTCGCAGTCTCGCCGCTCGACGCACCGCAGCAAGCCTTGGCGCATTCTCACAATGGATTGGCGAATACGGCCAATACCAAGACGCCGCAGGACGCGGGATTCATAGTACATTCGGTTCGTACTCTCCCTTCCAGGTTTTGCCGGGGCCGCCATGATACGACCGGGCTCTGCGAGAAAGGTCTGAAAACGCATGATCTCCGCCATTACCGGTGCCAGTGGATTCCTTGGACTGAACCTGATCCAGGTTCTGCTCGATGCGGGCCATGAGGTTCGCGCCATTGATCGAGCACGATCCACCCATCTGGATCCGCGCGTGGCGTGGTGTCCGGCCGATATTCTCGACAAGGCCAGCCTGATGCCGGCGTTTGATGGCGCGGACTTCGTCTTTCATCTGGCTGCAAAAATTACCCTGTTGCAGGATGATCCCGTGGCCTGGCATCTCAACACCGAAGGCGTGCGCTGTGTGGCCGAAGCCGCCCGCGAGTCGGGTGTGCGCCGCATGGTGCATGTGAGTTCGATCGCCTCTTTCGATCAGTTCCGCTGGCGGCAGCCGATGGTCGAGACGGCGCCGCGCGCTACCGATCCGACGCTGCCGATCTACGGTCGTTCCAAATACGCCGGGGAATGCGCGTTTCTCAAGGTCGTCGATCAGGGGCTCGATGGTGTCATCGGTTATCCGACCGGCGTCTATGGCCCGATTGACTATGGCACGCCGCTTTCGCGCATCAATGCCGTGCTGCTCGATTCTGCACGCGGCCGGGTGCCTGTCATGGTCGAGGGTGGCTTCGATCTCGTTGATGTTCGCGACGTGGCGGCGGGTCTGCTGCTCGCTGCCGAGCGAGGCCAGACCGGCGAAAACTATATGCTCGGCGGACATTACATCCGAATGATCGATGCCTTTCGCTTGTCGGCACGCCTGGTCGGACGTCGCGGGCCGCTGTTCGCGCTGCCGCTCAAGCCGCTGAAGGCGGTGGCGCCGATGATCGAACGCATGGTTGCCAGACTCGGCGTGGAGGCCGACTTTTTCTCGCAGGCGGCGCTGACGGCGATCGAGACTTCGCCACGGGTGGATCACGCCAAGGCCGCACGTGAGTTGGGCTACGCGCCACGATCGCTGGAAACTTCCATGAAGGATCTCGTCGCGTTCTTTGTGCAGCGCGGCTTGTTCGCCCCGGCGGATGCCGTGGATAATTCCTGATTCTGCTTGATCCCGCTTGATCCCATTGCCGTCCACCCGCGCCGAGAACCCGGAGGAAATCGATGACCATGCCAACTGACGTCGACCGCCAGCAATTGCAGCAGCTCGCCATCGAATATGCCAATGCGATCGACGCCCGTGACTGGGATCGGCTCGACCAGATATTCATACCCGACGCACACATCGATTACACGGCGGTGGGCGGCATTGCCGGCAGCTATGCGGAAGTGAAAGCCTGGCTGCCGCGCTCGCTGCGCTTCTTCAAAAGCTACATGCATTTTGTGGGAAATTTTCAGTACCAGATGGTTGATGATGGTGATGGTGATGGTGATGGTGATGGTGATGGCAATGTTGATGGCGACCACGCCCGTGGCCAGGTCGCCTGCACCAATCCGATGGTGCTGCCCGGGTTGATTCCGGGCCTGCCGCGCACCGTCGTCTTCGGCCTCTGGTATGACGACGAATACCTGCGTACCGCCGACGGCTGGCGCATTACCCGGCGCAGCGAACGTAAATGCTATGCGCTCAACGAGCCGCTGTGGATGAAGTTTGGCACCTGGATTTATCAGCGCTGGAGCCAGCGCACACCCCGGAGCTGATGCGCGCGCTGTTCGTCACCAGACCGATGTTCAGGACGACAGCTCCACTGCGGACCGTTTGTTTGCCAAAATGCGCAAACCCTTGAATCTTCCTGTCCCTGTCTCCCTCCATGAAACCAGGAATCGAACTGCCGACCTCCTCCGCATCGGAACATACAGCGATGCTGCCGAGCGCCTATTCGCGGCTGCTCGCCGATTTTTTGCAATCGCGCCTCGGTCGCGTGCCCCGGCTCGCCGAGCTGGCGGTGCAGGCGCCGCGCGGTGCGGCAGCGCGTGCGCGCTGGCTGGAACTGTTGGCGGAAATCGCGGCGCAACTCGATGAACCCGATCTGCCGCTGAAGATCGGTGCGGCGCTACAGGTCAGACATCTCGGCATCGCCGGTCAGGTGCTGCTGTCGTGCGATACGCTCGGCGAAGCTGCGGAACAGTTTTGCCGCTATTGCCGCCTCGTCGACGACCTTGGCTACACACGCATCCATCGCCATGGCAACACGGGCGAGGCGATCTTCCACTGGGCTGACGGTGGCGCGCCACCATCGGCCATGGAGCACATCTGGGCCGGCGCGATGCTGGGCCTCAGCCGCTGGTTGACGGGGCGCGCCGATCTCGTCTGCGAGTTTGATTTTCGTCATCCGCGCGTTGCCGATGTTGCGCCTTTCGAACGCATGCTGGGGCCGCATCTGCGCTTCGGCCAGAAAGCGACGCGCGCCGTTTTTCCGGCGTGGATGATGGCGCTGCCCGTTTCCACACACTTTCCCGAGATGCGCCCCATTGTCGAGGCACAGGCCGAGGCATCGTTGCGCGCACTGGAACAGAAGGGTGATCTGCTGCATGAACTGGTGCGCCGTGTCGACGAGCTGATTGCCGAACATCTGGCGCGCGGCACGGCGACGGTCGAACAGATTGCTTCCCGGCTGGCCCTGTCACCGCGCACGCTGAACCGCCGTCTCGCCGAGGCCGACACCAGCTTCCGCGCACTCTGCGAATCGGTGCGCCGCAGCCGCGCCGAGAGTCTGCTGGCAAACCCCGCTGTGTCGCTCGCCGAAATCAGCTTCATGCTTGGCTATCACGAGCAGAGTACTTTTCAGCGCGCCTTCAAGCGTTGGAGCGGCATGACGCCGGGCGGATTCCGCGCCGCGCGTCTTCTCTGACAGTCGCACAAAAGGCAGGCCGACATGAACGAGGAACTGATCGAACTCGACGAGAAACTCGTCTGACCATGAGAGCACTGCGCCAACTTTTTGTTCGTGCCGCCATGGCAACCCCTGTCGACCTGCGCGGCAGAAAAATCATCGTTACCGGTGCCGGCCCGGATTCCCTCGGCTACGCCACTGCCAGGACACTCGCCACCTGGGGCGCGACGGTGGTCGTCAGCACGCGTAGCACCATTACCGCTGAGGCAGCGGCTGTTGCCATCAACGCCGAACTTCCGACAAACTGCCCGGGTCGCGTCGTCGGCCATGCTCTCGATCTCAGCGATGCTACTTCTGTTGAACGTTTCGCCGACGCGTATCGCACCAGCCAGGGCGCGCGCCTCGATGCGCTGATCAACAATGCCGGCATCCATCTCGATCTGCGCTCGCAATGGCAGGCACCGCATCTCACGGCAGATGGTCACGAGATCCACTGGCGCACCAATTATCTCGGCACGATGCATCTGACGCAGCGTCTGCTGCCGCTGCTGCGTGATACGGGTCGGCAACAGGGCATGGCGCGCATCGTCAATGTTGTTTCAATGTTGCATACGCGTGGCCGCAATGTCGGGATGTTCGGTGGCCCCGCTTCGTTGCAACCCTACAATTCCTGGGTGGCCTACGGTACTTCCAAGCTTGCGCTGGTGCATGCCACGCGCGAGTTGCAACGTCGCTATGTGGACGATCATGTGCAGGCTTATTGTTTGCATCCCGGCGCAGTGCTGACGCGCATCGCCGACAAGGGGCTGGCCGGGCAGAATGCGCTTGCTGCGCTGCGCCGGTTGTTCGCACCAGTTGAAGCCTTTTTTCTGCTGACGCCGGAGGAGGGTGCGCAAACCCAGATTCATTGCGCGACACGGCCGGGACTGGCGGGCGGGCTTTACTATCGCAACTGTCAGCCGGCGCCCGTTAGCACGGAGGCCGACGACGGTGCAGTGGCCGCACGTCTGTGGGACGAAACGCAAGACTGGCTGGCGCACATCGAACCGGCGACAAAAGATACAAGAACCTGAACGAGCCTGAGCGAAGGTTTCATCGGCCTTGATCGCTGATCTGAGGTCGGCTAGACTGTACGGTCTAGTCCACCCCGCTTCACTCATCGAACCCGACCGATGTCTCTAATCAGCGAAGTTGAAGTTCCTTCCAGCGATACGCGTGGACGCTTGATTTGCGCCGCGTCGGAAGCCTTTTTTGCCGACGGCTATCGCGCCAGCATGGACGATATTGCGACGCGCGCCGGGGTGGCAAAGCAGACGCTCTACAATCATTTCGCCAGCAAGGATGTCTTGTTCGGCGAAGTGGTGCGCATCAGCACGCAGGGAATTCTGGTTTCGCTGGATGGGGATGGTGGTGATTTGCGCGCGACATTGATTCGCTTCGCCATCGCCTTTCGCGCCACGGCGCTGGGCGCTCGATGCATTGCCATGTATCGCACCCTGATCACCGAATCCACACGTTTTCCCCTGCTGGCGCGCGCCGTCTATGAAGTCGGTCCGGGGACGGCGATACGCCAGTTGGCGTCCTTGCTCGACAAGGCCATGCAGGCAGGTGAGCTGCGTCGCGATACGCCGGATTTTGCTGCCGAGATGTTGCTGGGGATGTTGAGCGGTGCGGAACGCACACGTTATTTGCTGGGGATAGAGCAGGCACTGCCGGAAGACGATGAAGCCAGGTCGGAGCGCATCGTTGACTGTTTTTTGCGCGCATTTGCCCGCTAGACGGTTAGTCCAAGAATCAATAGGAGACAGGTAATGGTAATGAATTCCACTTTCTTTTTCAGGCGGCGCACCCTTGCCATCGTCATCGCCGGCCTGTTCGGTTTGACATTGGCCGCTTGCGGCGATGCGCAAAAATCGCCGGGCATGGGTGCTGGCCCCGGCGGTATGCCACCCGCCGAGGTTGATGTCGTCAGCGTCGCCAGAAGCAGTTCGAATCTGACCGAGGATTTGCCGGGTCGCTTGCAGGCGGTGCGGACGGCGCAGGTGAGGGCGCGCGTCGAGGGTATCGTCGAGAAGCGTTTGTTCGTGGAAGGCAGCGATGTGAAACAGGGCGACACCTTGTTCCTCATCGATGACCGGAATTACAAGGCTGCCGAACTTTCGGCGCGTGTCGATGTTGCCGTCATGAAGAATGCGCTCGACCGCTATCAACCGCTGCTGCCAAGCAAGGCGGTCAGCCAGCAGGAATACGATCAAGCCCAGGTCAAGCTGATGCAGACCGAGACGGCGCATATGCGGGCAAAGATCGATCTGGAAAATACGCGCGTACCGGCACCGATTTCCGGACACATCGGCCGTACCGAGGTCACCGAGGGCGCGCTGGTCGGCAAGGGTGAGGCAACGTTGATGGCGACGATCGAACAGATCAATCCGATCTATGCAAACTTCACGCAATCGAATTCCGAGTTGTTGCATTTGCAACATGCGATAAAGGCCGGCAAGCTCAAGCACGCCGAACAGGGACATGTCGAGATGGTGCTGGAGGATGGCAGTTTGTATCCGTTGCCGGGGAAACTGATGTTTTCCGATATGGCCGTCGATCCGAATACCGGTTCTGTTTCAATGCGCGCCGAGTTTCCCAATCCGAAGAGAGCGCTGCTACCCGGAATGTTCGTCAAGGTTCGCTTCGTTCAGGGACAGGCTGAAAATTCGATTCGTCTACCGCAACGCGCGGTGCAATCCAGCGAGCAGGGTCAATATGTGTTGACCGTCGACGCCGAAGGTAAGGTCGTGCCGAAGCCCATCGAGACTTCCGGCATGAGCGGCAGCGACTGGGTCGTTACGGGCGGCCTCAAGGATGAAGAGAAGGTCATCGTGAATGGCATCCAGAAGGCGCGGCCGGGGACGGTCGTCAAACCGGTGCCGTGGAATCCGCAAGCGACATCTGCTGCGCCAGCCGCACCCGCCGCCGCACCTGCCGCGTCCGCTGCCAGGCAGACGCCGCCGTCCGCAGCACAGCCTGCGTCGAAAACGCAATCGAAAGAATAGGGATTCGCCATGTTCGCAAAATTTTTCATCGACCGGCCGGTCTTTGCCTGGGTGATCGCCCTGATCATCCTGCTGGCCGGTGGTCTGGCTCTGAAAAAACTGCCGGTTGCTTCCTATCCGGCGGTGGCGCCGCCGGCGTTGGCAATCTCCGTCAGTTATCCCGGCGCCTCTGCTCAGGTGATGGAAGAGACGGTAACGACGCTGATCGAGCAGGAAATGAATGGCATCGAGCATCTGCGCTACATGGATTCGAGCAGCGAGCAGGGTACTGCCACCGTCAATCTGGTATTCGATACTGCCACCGATCTCGATGTCGCCTCTGTCGAAACGCAGAACCGCATCAAGCGCGTTGAGGCGCGCCTGCCCGAGGAAGTGCGGCGTCTTGGCATCACAGTATTCAAGTCGGCGCGCAACTATCTGATGATTGCCGTGCTGTATTCTCCCGACAAGAGTTACGACTATGTGGCTCTGGGTAGTTATGCCGCTTCGCATGTGCTGGAAAATATCCGCCGTGTTCCCGGCGTCGGCGAGGCGCTGATGTTCGGCACCGAATACTCGATGCGTTTGTGGCTTAAGCCTGATCGCTTGCAGTCCTACAAGCTGACACCGGGCGATGTTGCCAAGGCGATACGTGCGCAGAACGTCCAGTTGGCGACCGGTGAAATTGGTCAGCTGCCGGCCGTGCCGGGGCAACAGCTCAGCGCCGTGATCGTCACCAAGAGCCGCCTGTCCACCGCCGCCGAATTCGGTGATGTCATTATTCGCGCCAATGCCGATGGCTCGACGGTGCGCGTCAAGGATGTCGCCCGCGTTGAACTGGGTGCCCAGGATTACTCCGTGGCCGCACGCTACGACGGACAACCGGCGGTGGGTATTCCGGTGCGCATCAATCCCGGTGCTAATGCGCTGGAAACAGCGCGGGCCGTCAAGGCCAAGTATGCCGAACTCGCCAAGGACTTCCCGAAAGGCATCGACTGGGCAGTGCCGTATGACACTTCTACGTTCGTAGATGTTTCAATCAAGGAAGTTATGCATACGCTGATCATCGCGATGCTGCTGGTATTCGCCGTGATGTACCTGTTCCTGGAAAACCTGCGTGCCACGCTGATCCCGGCGATCGTCATGCCGATCACCCTGGCGGGCGCCCTGACGGGATTGTATGTGTTCGGTTATTCGATCAACGTGCTGACATTGTTCGCCATGGTGCTGGCGATTGGTATTGTTGTCGACGATGCCATTGTGGTGGTCGAGAACGTCGAGCGCATCATGCGCGAAGAGGGCCTTGCACCACGCGAGGCGACGCGCAAGGCGATGGACCAGATTGTCGGCGCCATCATCGCCATCACTCTGGTGCTCTCGGCGGTATTCGTGCCGATGGCCTTCTTCAGCGGTTCGGTCGGTGCCATCTATCGCCAGTTCGCGGTGACGCTGGTGATCGCCATGGGCTTCTCGGCGCTGCTCGCATTGACCCTGACGCCGGCGCTCTGCGCTACCATCCTTAAGCCTCACGTGAATCAGGAGGCGCATGCGCAACGCGGCTTCTTCGGCTGGTTCAACCGTTTCTTCGCCAGAACCACCAACCAGTATCAATCGGGGGTGGCAAAAATCATCAGGAAGACGGGGTTCTACCTGGCCATTTATGGTGTGTTGATTGCCTGCGCCGTGGTGATGTTCACCCGGCTGCCCGGCAGTTTTCTGCCAGATGAAGACCAGGGCTATTTCATCGGTCTGTTACAACTGCCGTCCGGAGCATCCCAGGAACGTACCCTCGAAGTGTTGTCACGCGTCGAGCAACTTTATTTGAAACAGCCGGAAGTCAATCATGTGATCGGTGTGGCAGGCTTCTCCTTCATCGGCCGCGGCCAGAATGCCGGCACCAACTTCATCAACCTGAAGCACTGGGATGAGCGCAAAGGCCCGGACCACTCTGCGCAATCCATCGCCAAGCGCGTCAACATGATGCTGTACGGCATCAAGGAAGCGATGGTGTTTGCCGTCAATGTGCCGCCGATTCCAGAATTGGCGGCCGTTGGTGGTTTCGATTTTCGTTTGCAGGATCGTACCGCGCAAGGTCGCAGCAAGTTGATTGATGCTCGCAACATGGTGCTCGGCCTTGCTGCCAAAAATCCGGTGCTGGCTGGTGTGCGGCCGGAGGGGCAGGAGCCTGGGCCGCAGTTGCAACTTGACATCGACCGCCTGAAGGCGCGCGCACTCGGCGTCGATATTGCCGAGATCAACGATACGCTGCAATCGACGCTGGGCGTGGCGTACATCAATGACTTCGTGCGTGAAGGACGCATCCTGCGTGTGCAGATGCAGGCCGAGCCGCAAACCCGCAGCCGTGTCGAAGAAGTCATGCAGTTGACGGTGAAGAACGCGCGCGGCGAACTCGTCAAGCTGAGCGAAATTGCGACACCGCACTGGATCATCGGCTCATCAAGGCTCGATCATTACAATGGCCTGCCGGCGATGAAGATATCCGGCAGTCCGGCACCCGGTCACAGTACCGGCGAGGCGCTCGCTGCGATGGAGGAAATCGCCGCGCAACTGCCGCCCGGCTTTGGCTTCGAATGGTCAGGTACGTCCTTCGAGGAACGTGTTTCCGGCAGTCAGGCACCTTTCCTGTTCGCGGTGTCGCTGATCGTTGTTTTCCTCTGCCTCGCAGCGCTGTACGAGAGCTGGTCGATTCCGTTTGCGGTGCTGCTGGTCGTGCCGCTCGGCCTGTTCGGTGCGCTGGCGGCGGTGCATCTGCGCGGCCTGCCCAATGACGTGTATTTCAAGGTGGGCTTGATCGCCATCATTGGCCTGTCGTCGAAGAACGCCATTCTGATTATCGAATTTGCCCGCGATCTACAGGAGCGTGGCATGTCGCTGACCGATGCCACGCTGGAGGCCTGTCGCCTGCGCTTCCGGCCGATCCTGATGACCTCGATCGCTTTCATCTTCGGCGTGTTGCCACTGGTTATCAGCAGCGGCGCCGGCGCGCAAAGTCGCCACGCTCTCGGAACCGGTGTGATGGGCGGCATGATCGCCGCAACCGCGCTGGCGGTATTGCTGGTGCCGGTGTTCTTTGTTGTGCTCCGGAAAATATTCCCCGGACATGCGCGACATCATTCTGCATCTGTCGAGAGCGGAGATGCCCATCATGATTAAGCAAGCAATGACAATGTCGGGACGTGAACTGACGATGGCGGCGGTGATCCTGGTGCTGACGGGTTGCGCCAGCGGCCCCGATTATGTACGGCCCGAAGTTGCGCTGCCAGGGCAGTGGTCTGCCGTGTCCTCTACTAGTACGACGGATGGTACGACGAATGGCGCGACAAATCAGGCTGCCGCGTTGCCCGACTGGCGCGGTTACTTCACGGATGCACGCCTTCAGGCGCTGATCGGTCAGGCACTCGAGCATAACCGCGACTTGCGCATCGCTACCGCACGCATCGGTGAAGCGCGGGCGCAATACGGCATTAGTCGCGCCGAGCGGCTGCCCGATGTTGAGTTACTGGCCAAGCGCGAGGCCAGCCTGACCCCGGCCGATCTCAGTAGTCTTGGCCGACAGCTCAATGCACAACGCTACGATGTCGGCGTCGAGTTGCTGAGTTATGAGCTGGACTTCTGGGGACGCGTCAACCGTCTCAATGAAGCTGCATTGGCCAGTTATCTGTCCAGCGAGGAAGCGCAGCGTGCCTTTCGTCTGTCCCTGATCGCCGATGTTGCAAACGCCTATTTCAGTCAATGTGAGTTGCAGGAAAAGGTGCAGCTGGCGCGCGCCGTTGCCGACAATCGCCGAGAATTTCGTGACCTTGCCGAACAGCGTCGCCAGGCGGGCCTGATCAATTCGATGGATTTTCTCAAGGCGGATGCCGCCAGCGAAGCGGCGCGTATCGACCTGGCCAATAGCGAACAAAACCTGGCCGCTGCGAATCATTGGTTGCAACTGCTCAGCGGCGATTTGTTATCGGATGGTGCAGCACTGCCACCCGCTCGCGATCTTGGCGCGCAGGATCTGGCACCGGTTGCGGCGAATCTACCCGCCGAAGTATTGCTGCGTCGCCCCGATGTATTGGCTGCCGAACAACGGCTGATTGCCGCCAATGCCAGCATCGGTGCTGCCCGTGCTGCGTTTCTGCCACGCATTTCGCTGACTGGTGCGCTGAGTACGGCGAGTGGAAGTCTGTCGCATCTGTTCAAGGCAGGCAGCCGCGCCTGGATATTCAAGCCGCAATTGCGTTTGCCACTGTTCGATAACGGTCGTAACGAAGGCAACGTCGACCTGGCCGAAGCGCGCCAGAATATTGCTGTCGCCGAATACGAAAAAACCATTCAGCAATCGTTCCGCGAAGTGGCCGATCTGCTTTCGGCCAGGGAACACCTCGATGCGCAATTGCACGCCCAGGAAGCGACGCAGCGCATCCAGAGCGAGCGCCTTGCCCTGATGGAGGCGCGCTACAAGGCGCAGATATCGCATTTTCTCGACGTACTCGATGCCCGGCGTGACCTGCTGATCGCGCAACAAGGTGTGTTGCAGGCCCGGCGTATGGTATTGTCGAATGCGGCACAACTCTACAAGGCGCTCGGCGGTGGCAAGGAGACGTAAGTGATGGCAGCAAGCGAATCGGCTACGGAAAATCTCGTCGAAATACGTGATTTGCATTTTGCCTACGGTGCGCGCAAGGTGCTCAACGGCATCGATCTATCGATTCATCGCGGCAAGGTGGTGGCCATCCTCGGTGTCAGCGGTTGCGGCAAGACCACGCTGCTGCGTCTGCTCGGTGGACAGATCAAACCCCAGAGTGGCAGCGTCAGGGTGGCTGGACAGGAAGTGCCGGCACTTGATGCTACCGATCTGTACGCGCTGCGCCGCGATATGGGCATGATGTTTCAGATGGGCGGTCTTTACAGCGACATGTCAGTGTTCGACAACGTGGCTTTCCCGATGCGCGAACTCACTGATCTGTCCGAACAGATGATTCACGATCTGGTCTTGATGAAGCTGCATGCTGTAGGGTTGCGCGGTGCTGCGGCAATGATGACTGGCGAGCTGTCCGGTGGCATGGCGCGCCGCGTCGCACTGGCCAGGGCGATCGCCCTCGATCCACAGCTAATCATGTACGACGAGCCATTTGCCGGCCTCGACCCGATTTCGCTCAACGTGGTTGCCAATCTGATCCGACGTCTTAACGATGCGCTTGGCGTGACTTCGATCATCGTCACCTACGACATGTCGGAATCATTGAAGGTGGTCGACTACGCATATTTTGTTCATAACGGCGTGGTCGTCGCGGAAGGTGTAGCGGATGAGATGCTTGCCTCGGACAATCCGTTCGTTCATCAGTTTGTGCACGCCAAGCCGGATGGCCCGGTGGCTTTCCAGTATCCGAGCCAGCCCTATCCTCGGGACTTGGGTATTGGGTAGGATATTGCGTAGGGTAACGAAGTAGGTTGCACCCGCCCTATCGGTCAACCGAGACGCACAATACGCTTTTCAAGCGCGGCGAGATTTTCACTCAGACGTTTCACGTCAGCCACAAATTGCGCGACATCGCGAGGATGGGCGAGCATCGGCTGTTCTTCGGTCAGATATTCGACAAGGTTTTCCGCCAGATTCTGCGCGGCCTGCCGCTGCCACGCGCCAAAGGTCTTGATCTGTCTGGCAATGCGGTGTGCAGCGATATCACCGATCTGCTTGCTTAAATCTTCCTCGAAATCCCAGTGCAGGTTGCGCAGCACAAAGCCCAGTGCATCAGCGAATTCGGCGGAGCCCGAGATCTGCGCTGTGCGGAAAACTTCTTCTGCGCCGCTGAGCGCTTTGAGCGACGCCCCGGCAGGAATCTTGATGTCGACATCGAAGGTTTCGCCGGTGGTTTCTGCAAACATGCCATCGCTGTCGACGAGAAGATCGAGTTGCAACGGCGGGGCGCTCAGTCGTGCCGTTTTTCCGGTAAATGGCACCAGCCGTGCGCGCGCCCACGCAGAGCTTTGCAGCAGGTGGTTGAGCGCGGCCAGTGCGATACTGTTGAGCATGTCAATTGAATTGCTGGATACCGGCAATGATCCAGCCGCTGCTGGCATCGGCTGGACGCGACAGGTGCCAGACTTCGTCAAAGTCCTCCGGTGCTGCGGCGGCGTTTTCACGGAGGCTGCCATAGAAGCGCACGCTGGCAATCTGCCGTGCGCTTTCGGTGCTTAGATCGAGTAATGCAGCGTTCAATTGCACCACATCGGTTTGCTGGTTGGTGCGGCCGCGCTCCTGATATTCCAGCTGCACCTCGGCGAACATCTCGGGTGAGGTAAAGGCGCGGATGTCTTCCATGTTGCCGGCGTCGTTGGCGGCTTGCAGGCGCACAAAATTGAGCTTGGCCTGACGCAGAAAACCGTCAACATCGAAACCGGCCGGGACATTGATGCTGCCGGTGCTGGCAGCAGCTGCCGGTGATGCGGCGCCATTCTGGGGAACGACATACGGCTCGAAGCGGGCCGGGCCGCCATTTGATCCCGCATACTGCGGCTGCGGTTGGGATTGTGCACCGCGCTGCATCAGCATGCGGACGACCAGGAAGATTCCGCCGCCGACCAGCAGCATCATCAGCATGGAACCCATGCCTCCGCCCATGCCGAAGTGCGAGAACAGTGAAGCAATACCAACACCGGCGGCGATGCCGGCAAGCGGGCCGAGCCAGCGGCTCATGCCGGCTGGCGCCGGTGCTGCACCCGGTGTTGCGCCGGGCGCTGGACGCGCTGCCTGGGATAGATTCTGGCCGGGTGCCGGTGTTGGCGCGCTGCGTTGCATGATGCCGCTGCCACGCTGCATGCCTGACGACATGCCGCCGCCAAGGCGTCTGGCTTCAGCGTCATTTGTAGAGAACGTCAGGCCGATGGCCAGAATGAGGGCAAGCAGACAAGTAAAACGTTTCATGAAATCTCCTGATGAGGCTGATGAAATGGCTTGCCACAAACGGCAATAAGCCTGTGCCGGATATTTATACGAGGCTCAATAAAGCTTGTCAGAGCTTGTAGCCACGATGCAGGGCAACCACCCCTGCCGTGAGGTTGAAGTATTCGACCTTTTCCAGACCGGATTGTTCCATCATGTGCTGAAGAGTGTTCTGGTCAGGGTGCATGCGGATCGATTCGGCGAGATAACGGTAGCTGTCGGCGTCGTTGGCGACCTTTTCGCCGAGCCAGGGTAACAGCTTGAACGAATACACATCGTAGGCCGTCGACAGCGGTTCCCATATCTTCGAGAATTCCAGCACCAGCAGGCGTCCGCCGGGCTTGAGGACGCGCTTCATCTCGGCCAGCGCCTTGTCCTTGTGCGTCATGTTGCGCAGGCCGAAAGCAACCGTTACACAGTCGAAATAGTTGTCGGGAAACGGCAACTTTTCGGCGTCGCACTGTGCCACCGGCAGGATCACACCTTCGTCGAGCAGGCGGTCGCGACCGACCGTCAGCATGGCGTTATTGATGTCGGTCAACCAAACTTGTCCACCAGTTTTGTCATAGGCACCGACGCGTTTGGCGAAGGCACGCGACAGGTCGGCGGTCCCGCCGGCGACGTCGAGTACCCGTTCACCCTTGCGGACGCCGGAGATTTCGATGGCGAATTTTTTCCAGAGTCGGTGCAGACCCATCGACATCAGGTCATTCATGACATCATATTTTTTGGCAACCGACGAGAAGACTTCGGCAACGTGCTTTGCCTTCTCGTCTTCGGGAACCTTGGTGAAGCCGAAGTGTGTCTCTTGTTTGCTCATGGTTTGCTTCCGCAGCCACTGCTCTTTTTGGGCGCAGTATTGGTGGGAGTGGTGTCGATATCGCGACTGGCGCCGGCGACTTCGAGGCGAGTCAGATATTCCTGCCACAGTGCGTCCTGGTGTTCACCGTAGGAATACAGCAGATCCCAGGAAAAGATGCCGGTATCGTGACCATCGGAAAAGCGTGGCTGGATCGCGTAATTGCCGACGGGTTTCAATTCGATAATATCGACATTGCGCTTGCCGCTTTGCAGGACGCCCTGTCCGATGCCATGGCCGCGCACCGCAGCGGACGGGCTATGTACGCGCAGAAATTCGTACGGCAGCTTGAAATTCCTGCCGTTGTCGAAGGTGATTTCCAGCCGCCGCGATTGCTGATGCAGCTTTATTTCCGTGGGAATCGGGGTGTTTTTGTTCAAACCAGCCATGCGTGGAGTGTGCCTGATTTTGCAGAGCGAATGATCATAGCGCAGAATCCTTCACGAGTACTTCGATAGTGCACTCTTTCGCGCATCGTGCGCTTTCTCAGCTTACAACTTCATACGCGTAACGTTCAAAATCGACGCCGGATTCGATCAGGTGAGTCAGGCGAATATTGATTGTGGTGCCATCGGCCTTGACCTCAATGACGTGGTTCGGCTGGAACCAGTCGGCCGGCGTCAGTACGCTGGCAGGTTCCTTCAGTCCCTCGAATGCGGGCAACAGGAAGCCCCGGCAGTATTGCGCCTTGTTTGCGCCCGATTCTGGTGTGCGAAGTGTTGCCGCCACGGCCGGACCGGGCATGGGGTGGATGCCGGAAAGCAGGGTGTCGCGGTTTGCACCAATCGCTACCCAATACACTTTGCCGATCTGCAAGCTGTCATTGCTGCTGGTACGCGCTGCCACTAGCTGACCGCGCGTCAATCGCCCGCCAGGCTGGTTAATCTGTCGTTGAAGAAGAATGTTGCTGACGTTCTCGCTGATTTCCTGCCAGTCTTCGACAACATATGACTGCGCCAATGCGTCGTCTTCCGGGGAGTGCGCGGAATTTTCGTCGTGTTGGTATTGGTCGGGCGCATGAAAAATTTCTCCGGAGAGAAAGTAATGGATGGCGTCGATCCCGTTCAACAGTTGGCATGAACCATTGCCACCCTGAATACTCGTATCGCGTCCGCCGCGACACCAGTCCTGATAGACCTGTCCCAGGAAAGTTTCGCAATCCGGCTGAACGCAATCCTTGCCGAGACCCAGGGACTCGGGTGATTCACCTTTCGCCAGCGCGGCCATGCGCTGCTTGATCGTTTTGCGTAGATCGATAAGATCCAGCCAGCGCAAGCCGTCGCCGGTGCCTAACGTGATACTGAACACAGCTTCCTCGTCGCCGACCAGATCGATGCGTAGCGGCGGAGTTCTCGGATCGGATGGCAGCGTCGGAAGAACGGGAACCCTGCCCGACCAGTGTCGCGCCCAATTGGTAACAAGATTTAATTGCTGGGGATTTAGTTCAAGCGGGTAGGCGGCAGCAATCAATATAACTTCAACATAAACATTGGCGACTGTCGTTGCCGATTGCCGACACAGGGGATCCTCGACGGGGATTTTGGCCATCTGGAGTTTTTCGATGCCGCGATAAATCCTGTGCAGGCGTCGCCAGAATAATCGGGCGGGCAGCATGCCGGCGAGGCAATCATCGAGATACATGGATTGCAGCGATGCCAAGGCGCGTGTAGCGGCCATTGCGATGTTGCGGCACGCTGATGCACTGGCCGGATTGGCTTTGTCGACGAAGGTCTGCAGGCAATGCAGATAGCCGGTTTCCAGTGCTTGCCAGAGCACCTGGCAGGTTTCCAGTGCAGCCTGCTCTGGAGGCGTTAGCGGTAACGGCCGCGAGGTAAAGCGTATCGAGCATTCTTCATGCACGCTATACGTCGGTGCGCGTATCAATTCGAGAATGCCCAGGCGCTCTTCGGCCGGCAGCGTGTAGCGATTGAGCAGGTTCAACTGGCGCAGCAACTGTGTCTGCGCCTGCCGGGCATTGGTCAAGGAAACTCCAGCCAGCCATTGTTGGCAGGTAGCCACGCTGGTGAATGCGGGCGGCTGATCCGTCGAGAGTTCCGGCAGTTCGAGGTCGAACAGGTTGCTGCTCATGCGCCGCCACCTGCCAATCCCTTCATTAGCGCTGTGTCGATCGCTTCGCGCAGCGCCTGAAGGTGGATGGATGGGCGAATCGATGCGGCGGCGGCGCGGCGGGCTTCCGCCCAGATCGGCGCGGGAAAGTTACGATCGTCGGCAAAGCGTGGAATGACGTGCCAGTGGAGATGCGGCACAACATTGCCGAGGCTGGCAAGATTCATTTTTTCCGGTTGGAGAAGTTTGCGCAAAGCGGTTTCCACTGCAAATACCAAATTCATCAAGTGATGCCTTTCGGCGGAATTCAGATCGCTCATTTCCTTTATATGGGCACGCCAGATCACCCGGCAGAAACCGGGGTAATCAAGCCCCTGCGGATCGTCGACACGCACCACACGGCACAGCGCGTCTTGCCAGACAATTTCGCCACCCGCAGATTCACAAAGTTCGCAGCCACTCATGGCGGAATGATTTCCAGGCAGGCAAGGAGAAAGCCGCATATTTTATTACTTTTGGCCGACCGCAGGGTGAGTACAGCCCATGCGGATTTCGCCTGCCTACAGCAATATTCGCTCGATGCCGCCGGTATTGGCTTTGGCGACGTAGTCAGTCAGCCAGTCGGGCCCGAGAATCGTCCTGGCCATTTCGATCACAACGTAGTCGGCGGAAGTATCGGCATCGTCGTCGTAGCGCGACAGTCCCTGCAAGCAGGATGGGCAGGAGGTGAGAATTTTCACGGCGCCGGTGAAACCGTCTGCACGCAGTTGTGCCGCACCATTCTCCATTTCTTCCTGCTTGCGAAAACGCACCTGCGTCGACACGTCAGGACGTGAAACTGCCAGCGTGCCCGATTCGCCGCAGCAGCGGTCGTTGAGCACAACCGGCTGGCCCATCAGCGTATTCACCACCTTGAGCGGTGCGTGCGTCTTCATCGGTGCGTGGCAAGGCTCGTGGTACATGTAGCGTGTACCGGCCGGCTTGTCACCTGAGACATCAAGGCGGACGCCTTTCTCGAACAGATATTCGTGGATGTCGAGCAGCCGGCAACCGGGGAAAATTTTCTCGAACTGGTACTTCTGCAACTGATCCATGCAGGTGCCGCAGGAGACGATCACTGTCTTGATATCGAGATAGTTGAGCGTGTTGGCGACGCGATGGAACAGCACGCGGTTGTCGGTGGTGATCTGGCGGCCCTTGTCCTCGTTGCCATTGGCGGTCTGCGGATAGCCGCAGCACAGATAGCCCGGCGGCAGCACCGTTTGTACGCCGAGGTTGAAGAGCATCGCCTGCGTCGCCAGGCCAACCTGTGAGAATAGACGCTCCGAACCGCAGCCGGGAAAGTAGAACACTGCCTCGGCATCGCTATTCGCGACCTTGGAATCGCGGATCACCGGCACGACCGAGGCATCCTCGATGTTGAGCAGTGCGCGCGAGGTGCGCGAGGGCATCCGGGCGGGCATCGGCTTGTTGAAGAAGTGGACTACCTGCGCCTTGAGTGGCGGCCTGCCCACCGTGGCTGGTGGATGTTGCACCACGCCGCGCAGCAAGCCAGCCGCGCGGGCCAGCTTGTGCACCGCACGTTGCGCGCGATAACCGAAACCAATCATGCCGCTGCGGATCAGCTTGATGGTGGCCGGATCGGTCGCATTGAGGAAGGTCATCGCCGCCGCTGTGCCGGGATTGAATTTCTTTTTGCCTTGGCGACGCAGGAAGTTGCGCATGGATATCGACACGTTGCCGAAGTCGATATCCACCGGACAGGGCTTTTCGCATTTGTGGCAGATGGTG
>Ga0073899_10001457_pt1 | contig 21709 bp, 18 predicted proteins | sample KloWWTmetaKNB5Ph_FD_88975 | JGI IMG/M metagenome (GOLD analysis project Ga0073899, IMG submission 88975) | Active sludge microbial communities from Klosterneuburg, Austria, studying microevolution and ecology of nitrifiers - Klosterneuburg... | ecosystem: Engineered > WWTP > Aerobic digester >... | reverse complement strand
TGGTCGCGGCTCTGGGCCAGTTTTAGCACATCCTGATGAATCAAGGGGATGAAGCCCGTCGCCTGCAACACCTCGGCTTCGCGGCTGCCATCTGGCGCCTCGGCCAACATCACGCCCGCGCCGCGCTCGCCCGCCACCCGTGTGGCCTCCTCCACCAAATTAGCCCACGCCTCTGCCCGCGCCTGGTTATCTGGGTGGGGGGCCATAAACATCAGGGCGGCGCAACCAGGATATTTGTCTTTTTCCGCCGGGTGGATGAGTTTGAGCAGGGCGAAGGCGTCTTCGCCATCACTTCCGCGCCGGATGAGGGTGAGGGTGTCCTCGATCACCGGGGTCATGTAGCCCCGCGCGGCCTCGCGCAGCGGGTTTAACCCATCAATGGCGGCGGCCTCAAACGCAAGAGACCGACCCAGCGGCGCCAGCCTCTGGATCACATTCAAATCGCGGATGTGAAATGGCCTGACCAAAGAATTACGAATTACGAATTACGAATTACGAATTACGAACGGGTGCGAAATCAAATCCTTGCATCAATTCGTCATTCGTAATTTTTAATTCGTAATTGAAAGAAACAGCCCGTGCATGCGCGTGTCTCGCGTGAGTTCCGGGTGGAAGGACGTGGCGAGCATATTGCTTTGCCGCGCCGCCACAATTGTGCCATCATCCAGTTTGCACAGGGTTTGCACGCCTTCGCCCACGCTCTCAATCAACGGGGCGCGGATGAACACGCCCAAATACGGCTCACCCTCCATGCCCGCCACGTTCAAATCGGTGGTGAACGAATCTACCTGACGGCCAAAGGCGTTGCGCTTGACCTTGATGTCCATGAGCGCGAGGGTGGGCTGCTCGCGGCCCACATCCTTGGCCAAAAAGATGAGACCCGCGCACGTGCCCCACACCGGTTTCCCGCTCAAAACAAACTCGCGCAGGGGTTCCATCAGCCCAAAGCGCACGGCCAGCTTGCCAAATGTGGTGCTTTCGCCGCCGGGGATGATGAGCCGGTCAATGCCTTCCAGATCGCGCGGAAGGCGCACCTGCGTGGGCGTTGCGCCCAGTTGGTGCAGCATCCACTCGTGTTCCGCAAAATCGCCTTGAAGGGCGAGAACGCCTACTTTCATTTTTTAAGTGCAAAGTGCAAAGTGTCAAGTGCAAAGTAAGCTCGGCGGGTCTCGCTTTGCGCTTTGCACCTTGCACTTTGCACTTTTAGATTTACCAGCCTCGCCCGGCCATTTTCTGGCCTTCTTCCAGCGATGAGATGTTGATGCCCACCATCGGCTCGCCCAGGTCTTTGCTAATCTCTGCCAGCAGTTTGTAATCCTGATAGTGCGTGACCGCCTCGACGATGGCCTTGCCGCGCCGGGCTGGGTCGCCGCTCTTGAAAATGCCGGAGCCGACAAACACGCCATCCATGCCCAAGTGCATCATCAGCGCGGCATCGGCGGGGGTGGCCACGCCGCCCGCGGCAAACAGCACAACGGGCAAACGCCCCAGGTCGGCGGTCTCTTCCACCAAAGCCAGCGGGGCCTGAATTTCTTTGGCGTAGGTAAACATTTCGTCGCGGCGCATCCCTTTCAGGCGGCGGATATCGGCCATGATTTGCCGCGCGTGGCGCACAGCCTCGACCACATCGCCAGTGCCAGCCTCGCCCTTGCTGCGAATCATCGCCGCGCCTTCGCCCACGCGCCGGAGCGCCTCGCCCAGGTTGCGCGCGCCGCACACAAACGGCACGGTGAAGTCGCGCTTGTCCACGTGGTTTTCCTCGTCGGCGGGGGTGAGCACTTCGCTCTCGTCCACAAAATCCACGCCCAGCGATTCCAAAATCCGAGCCTCAACGTAATGCCCAATGCGGCATTTCGCCATCACCGGCACGGTGGTTTTGCTGATGATGCCCACGATCATGCTGGGGTCGCTCATGCGGGCCACGCCGCCCTGTTTGCGGATGTCGGCGGGGACGCGCTCCAGCGCCATCACCGAGCACGCGCCCGCGTCTTCGGCGATCTTGGCCTGCTCTGGGGTGACCACGTCCATGATCACGCCGCCTTTTAGCATTTGAGCCAGCCCGCGCTTGATGGCTTCGCTTCCGATTTCGCGGCCTTTGCCATTCGCGCCGCTCTTGTCCATTTTTTCATACAGCCGATTGTTGATGATCATCGGCGGTTGAGAGTTGTCTGCCATGTTCGTTGCCTCCGTTGAAATAGAAAAGTCATTATACCGATGCCGGGGGTCAAAACGGTTGCGGCACTAAAATTTAGTTCAACAAGCTAAAAATTTAGCTTCTCAACTCTCGCAATCGCTTCATCACGTTATTTCCGCCGCGCCCAAAGTAATCCAGCAGCGTCAAATACTCGGCATACAATTTTTGGTAGATGGCTTGCCGGGCGGGGTCGGGTTTGTGCGCCACATCTTTTGTTTTGGCCATCGCTCTGGCCGCATCGGTGAGCGAATCGTACCCGCCCGCGGCTGCGCCCGCCGCCCGCGCGCCCAGCATGGCCGCGCCCAACGCGCTGGTTTGCGGCGACCCAGCTTCTTTGATCTCGCGCCCGGTCACATCGGCGTAAATTTGCAAAAGTAATTTGTTGCGCTCTGCAAGGCCGCCGCAGGCCACAAGCTCCTTCACGTTCACGCCGTTTTTCTCCAGCGTGTCAATAATCAACCGTGTGCCAAAAGCGGTGGATTCAATCAACGCGCGGAAGATGTCTGGCGCGCGCGTGCCGATGCTGGCGCCCACGATCATGCCGCTCAGGGCCGCATCCACCAAAGGCGTGCGGCAACCGTTCCACCAATCCAGCGCCAAAAGCCCGCTTTGGCCGGGTTTTTGCTTGGCCGCTTCCTGCTCCAGCAGGGTATACACGCTCACCGCGCGTTCTTCGGCCATCTTTTCGTAAGTGGCGGGCACGGCATGTTCCACAAACCACTCGAACATATCGCCCACGCCAGCCTGGCCCGCCTCGTAGCCAAAAAAGCCCGGAATAATTCCATCGGCCACAACCCCGCTGATGCCCGGCGCGAGGCGCTGTTCGCTGTCCACCATCATGTGGCAACTGGATGTGCCGAGGATCATCACCATGCGCCCGGGTTCGGTCACGCCCGCGCCGGGAACCGCGGCATGGGCATCTATGATGGCCGCCCCAACCGCCGTGCCGGGCCGCAGACCCATCCACCCGGCGGCCTGCGCGGTGAGCTTGCCCACCAACGCGCCGGGCGGCACAATTTCGCCGGCCAGTTTTGTTTCGTTCAAGCCGTTTAGGCGCGGGTCCAGCGCGTTTAGAAAATCGTAGTTCGGGAAACCCATCCCCTTGACCCACATGCCTTTGTAGCCCGCGGCGCAGGCGTTGCGTTTCATCACGCCGGTCATTTGCCAAATCACCCAGTCGCCCGCCTCAACGATGGCATCCGCCGCCGCGTAAACCTCTGGCGCGTCGTTCAGTATTTGCAGGGTTTTGCTCAGCAGCCACTCCGATGACACGATGCCGCCATAAATGGGCAGCCATTTCTCGCTGCGCTCTCGCGCCAGCTCGTTGATGCGTTGGGCTTCGGGCTGGGCGGCGTGGTGTTTCCACAATTTAACCCACGCGTGCGGGTTGGCCTTCCACTCGTCCATCTCGCACAAAGGCTGGCCGCTGGCGGTGGTGGGCAAAATGGTGCAGGCGGTGAAGTCCACGCCAATGCCAATCACGTCATCCGCGTTTATTTTGGCGTGCCGGATGGCTTGCGGGACGGCGATTTTTAGCACCTTCAAATAATCGCCGGGCGCTTGCAAGGCCGTATCTGGCTCCAGCCGCGCGCCGGTGCCGGGCAGGGTTTCGTCAATCACGCCGTGCTCGTAGCGATGCACCGCGCTGCCAACTTCCTCGCCCGTGGCCACATCCACAACCAACACGCGACCAGACTCGGTGCCAAAATCTAAACCGATGACATATTTGCTCATGTTAATTACGAATTGCAAATTACGAATTACGAATGAAGCCAACTCGTAATTCGTAATTTGTAATTTACTCTGGTTTCACCACGCCAATGGTCAAAAGCAGGTTGGCGTATATGCGTTGTTCGCCGGTGGCAATCAGCAAAGCCGTTTGCGGTTTGCGGGCCTCATCATAAAAGGCAAAGCGATCATGCACGGTGAGCGGCATATCTTTACCCAAAAGCTGGCGGAACTCGGCAAAAATGCCCGGTTCCGGGCCTTCGCTGGGGGTCATCACTTCGGCTTTTTCAATTGGAATAAAGTCCACCAGCACACTCAGAACATCGGTTACATTTAATTTTCCTGGCGCAAAGTTAAGATACACGCGTTTGGCGTTCGCGTTGGCCGCCGAGCCAAACTGGTAGTTGCCATCGGCGATGAGAACCTTCTCGCCATGCCCGGCGCTGCCCAGGGCCTGCAAAATTTCTGGATGTAATAGTTTTGTTTTTAGCATGATTTTTTAACAAATAAGAAAAGAGAAATAAGAAAGAAGAAATATTTTTGACGAGCAATTTCTTATTTCTTGTTTCTTGTTTTTACAAATCTCTCAAACGCTTCATCCCATTTTTCTGTTTCGCGCGGCGCATACTCAATCGGGCTAAACGTTGCGCGAACAATCTCGCGGGCCTCGGCCCAGCCCGCGCACTCGCCCGCCGCGATGGCTTGCGCCAGCGCGTTGCCAATTGCGGTGGCCTCTACCGGGCCAGCCAGAACGGGGCGGTTGCAGGCGTTGGCGGTGAACTGGCACAGCAAGCGGTTTTGCGAGCCGCCGCCCACGATGTGAATCACATCCAACGGTTGTCCCATCACGATTTGCAATTCGTCCAGCACTTCCCGATATTTTAGGGCAAGGCTCTCAAACGCCACGCGCAAAATTTCGCCTTTGCTTTTTGGGATGGCCTGCCCGCTGGCCGCGCAAAAGGCCTGAATCGCGGCGGGCATATCGTCTGGGGCGTTAAACGATGCATCGTTGGGGTCAATAAACGCCAAAAACGCGGGCGCGGCTTGGGCCATGCTCACCAGCGCGTCGTAGCTCAACTCCTCACCCGCGCTGGCCCACACGCGGCGGCACTCTTGAATCAGCCACATGCCGGTGATGTTCTTGAGCAGGCGGGTGGTGCCATCCACGCCGCCCTCGTTGGTAAAGCCAAACGCAAAGGTTTGCGGTGTGATGACGGGCTGTTTTGCCACCGCGCCCATGAGCGACCATGTGCCCGAACTGATAAACACAAACCGCTCCGACCGCGCGGGCACGGCGGCCACCGCAGAGCCGGTATCGTGCGCGGCGGGGGCCACAACCTGCGCGCGCTCAAGCCCCATCACCCCGGTGTGCGCGGCCAGTAATTTGCCCAGCCGCGTGGCTGGCGCGGCAATGGGCTGCAAAATGGCCGCTGGGATGCCGAGCCGATTGAGCATCCCAGCGGCCCACGCGTTTTGGCGCGGGTTAAAACACTGGGTTGTGCTGGCAATCGTGGCCTCGCACGATTTTTGCCCGCACAGCCAAAAGTGAAATAAATCGGGCATCATCAGCAATGCGCGGGCTTGTTCCAACACGGGCGTTCTGCGCATGGCGGCCAACTGGAACAGCGTGTTAAAAAACATGAACTGGTTGCCGGTGGCGTTATACACGTCTTGCGCCGGAACCTGCGCGAACACACTTTCCATCATGCCATCGGTGCGGTGGTCGCGGTAATGATACGGGTTGCCAATCAGCGTATCGGTTTTATCCAACACGCCAAAATCCACGCCCCAGGTGTCCACGCCCACGCTGGCAATTTCGCCGTGCTGTTTGGCAGATAGCGCCAGCCCGCGCAAAATCTCCTCGAACAGACGCAAAACATCCCAGTGCAAATGTCCATTCACCCGCACCGGGTTGTTGGCAAAACGATGGGTCACATCCAGCGCAAGTTTTCCGCCATCCAGTTTTGCGGTGATGGCGCGCCCGCTGCCCGCGCCCAGGTCAATTGCAATGAAGTTTTTTGGCATAAGCCGGGATTTGGCTGCTAGTGATTGCTGGCAAACACCAACCACCAGCAACCAGAAACTAGCGACTAAAAGACGCTCTGCTTCACATCCCACAACTTGCAAATAGACAAAATTTCATCCACCGAGAGCGCGTCGGCTTTTTCGCCCGCCAGCAAGTTCATGTATTCGTAGTTGGCAATGGTCTCGGCGTAATCCAACTTGTCTACCGCCGCCTTGACCGAGTGTTCTGAGCGGGCCATTGCGCCATGTTTGCACCACACCACCACGTGATGCGTCTTGAGCGCGGCCACGTTGGCGGCCATCAGGTCTGGCGAGCCGGGCACAAAGAATGGCACCACGCCAATGCCTTCGGGCAAAAACACAATCGCCTCTGGCTGCCAGCGCAACAAGCGGTAATTTAGATATTTTTCATCGCGGTAGCTGGGGATGTGTGTGAAGTAGGTGAGGTGGCGCGGCTGGGCGTGAACCACCGCGTTCATGGGCGTGCCTTCCAATTTTTTTTGCTGGTAATGCACTGCCAAATGCGAGTTGAACTCGCTGGTGAGCCGCGCAAACAAACGCCGCGGCGAGGTGAACAACTGGCCGGTTTTTCCGTCTTTGTTGATCACCAAACACCCCAGGTTTGCGCCCGGGTCATCTTTAATCTCGCGCAAGCGGCGACCAGAGCCGGTGACGACAAACGTGTGACCGGCCATCTCTGGCACGGCCTGAGGCAGGGAAATTGTTTCCTCGTTGGGGAACACACCGCGCGGGTCAATGCTCCATCCCATATACACCGAGATGTTGCCCGCCGCGCCTTCGCAGGCGTCTATATCGCACAATCGTTTTCCGGCATCGCCCATCGCGGCGATGATTTCTTCTAGTGAGGGTTGTGATGTCATGATTGGTTGCTGGTTGCTAGTTGCTGGTTGCTGGTTGCTGGTGACTAAAATCTCTTGCTCAGCATTATCTTCGCGTTGGTCTCGCCGCCGTTTTCAATGTAAAGCAGCGGGGTGGGGCGGTCAACGCCTTCAATAAATCTGGGGCGGGCGACCCATCTGGCCTCGTTTAGCACATTGTTCAAATCCATCCAGTATTCAAAGCGGGCGGGCGACAAGCCCTGCACCATGTGAAAGTGATTGGCGGGCGGGTAATGCTTGTATTCATACATGCTAGCGTATTTGGGCACAACAAATGTGTGCGGCCATTCCGGGGTGGTGGCGCGGCACAGCGCATCTGCCAATTTGGATGGAACCTGGGCAGTTGTGGCTTCGTCCCAAGACATCCCAAACATGCCAGACAGGCTGCTATACGTCAGCCGCGCGGCAATCCCATCCAACCCGCCCGGCGAGAGGAACGTGACCGAATTGCCCAAACCGGGGAAGTAACCCTTGTCTGCAATCGGCATGCTCACCCCAGCCATGATGTCTTTGATGCTTGCGCCGGGCTTCGCGGCCCAGTCAAAGGCCGCGCTGCCAGAGTTATCCCCATCCACCAAACCTTTTTGCGCCCAGATGGCTTTTGCGGGGAGCGTTACGCCCAGTTTTTTCGCCAACGCCTTCAACTCCCAAGGCTCCCAGACTTTGCGAAAATCCATAAACAGCGGGGGCTGGCCGCCACTGAGCGCAGACATGAACAACATGGTCAGCAAGCCTTGCACATCGGCCTCGGTGGCAAATGGCACCGGCACTTTGCGGCCGTTGTGGTCAAACGTGGAGTTGAAGAACGATTCCATCGCATCGGCCACCGGCAAGGGCAGGCCGCGCAAATCCGAACCCCACTCAAGCTGGCTCATGAACCCGCCGCCCACCGCGTCCAAATCTTTGAGCAGGTCGCGGGTGATGAGATACAACGCCAGGCTTTGATTAAATCGCTCGGAGTCGGCGTCGTCGCGCAGGTGCAGGCGCTTGCCCAAATGTTTATCCACAAACCCGCGCAGGGCTTTTAGCTCTTCGGCGTCATACGCTTTTTTGTTCAGCATATCGGCCAGCAGCTTCATGTCCAGCCGCGTAATTTCAATGCCAAAGTTGGCGCGGGTGGGCAGCACATGTGCCAGCGCGGTCTCCATCCCCATTGAGTCGTGACCAAACACCACCACCCGCCGCCCTTTGAGCGCCTGAGTTGTGATTGCGGCGGCTGCCCAATCTACCAGCGCCTGCGCGGTGTTTTCGGTCATTTGCGGGTTAAGCCCCGTGTCGGGCCAGGTGCCCACGTTCAAGTGCGAGAGCCGCCCGGCTTGCGCCAACGCGCCGTTCACCGCGTGGGCAAACACCACGCCCGGGCGCGGGCCGCTGTTCCCGCACGTAAAGTTAATGGGCGTATCTTTGGGGAACTGCGCCAAAAGCGAGATGACCGAAAGTTGCGGGAACGCCCATGTGTCTGGCGCGGCCACCAGCACTTTCACGCCCGCATCCTGAAACTGTTTGGCGACCAAATCGGCCTGCGCTTCGCCATCCACCAAAACGGAGGAATACACCACGCGGGCCGGGCTGCCATCCGGCATTTTTACCCGCTCGGCCAACACATCGGCCACCATTTTGGCGATGTTCTGGCAGCGCAGGCGGCTGTCTGCGTCAATGCGCGGGTCGCCGGGCACAAACACGCCGATGGCTGGCTGGTTGCGCTGGTATTTGGCCGCGCTGGAAAGTCTGGTTGCTTCTGGCATTTTTTGTTACTCCTTTTAGCTTCACCGCACCTCTGTGCCTCTGCGGTGCAAAAATTTACGGTTTCAAAATAATTTTTCGATGGCTCAACGCGTGTTCGCCAATTTGCTTAAAAACGGATGGCGTTTGCGAGAGCGGAAAACGATGCGAGATCATGGGCGGCATGCGCAAGCCGCCATTCATCAGCGCGGTCACGGTCTCGGTCCATTCGTGGCCGGGGAACGGCGCGGAATACGACATGAAACACCCGTTCATGCTCAACTCTTTGCGCATCATCTCCTCAATCAAGGCCATGGGCAGGCTGGCATCCAGCGGCTGATTTCCGCCGCACACCACCGCGCCGCGCGGGCGGGCGGCTTGCACGGCCTGCGCCAACGTTTGCGGCACACCGGCCACTTCCAGCGCCACATCCACCCCATCACCGGTCAGGCGTTTCACCTCCGCGGCCACATCCACCTGCTTTGCGTTGAGCGTGATGTGCGCGCCAAGCTCGCGGGCGGCTTGCAGGTTTTCGTCCACCACATCGCTGCAAAAAATCTGGCTCGCGCCCAAAATGCGCAGCCATTGCACCGTCATCAGGCCGATGGAACCCGCGCCCAGCACCAACGCCGTCTGCCCGCGCATAAACCCGCCGCGGTCCAAAAAGTGCCGCGCCACGGTCGAAGGCTCAATCAGCGCGGCGTCCTCAAACGAAAGTTCATCTGGGATGATGAAGGCGTTGCGCTCTGGCAGCTCCACAAACTGGGCAAACCCGCCCGCCTGCCGCGAGCCAATAAACGAGTATTTCTGGCAGGCCGAATACAACCCGCGCTGGCATTGCGGGCATTCAAAACACGGCACCAACGGGATGATGGCGGCGTGTTTGCCCAGCTTGTCGGCGCTCACGCCCGCGCCCACCTGCGCAATCACCCCCGCGCTCTCGTGGCCCAGAATCATGGGGTATTCGCGGTGGCCGCGCACATACCGGTGAATATCTGACCCGCAAATGGAGGAAGCGTGAACCCGAAGCAGCACGTTGCCCGCCGCCGGGGTGGGGGTTTCCACCTCGGCCACTTCCATCACGCCTTTGTTTTTTAAAATAACCGCTTGCATGTTAATTACGAATTACGAATTACGAATTACTAATTACTAATTACTAATTACAAATTTGCCTCAAGGCAACTCAAAAGTCTGTCTGTCATGCTGAGCGAAGCGAAGGGTGACATGCCAACTTTGATATTAAAAAACACATTTAGCATAAGCAGAGTTATTTCTCATTTCTTATTTCTTTCAATCTCCGCCAACGCGTCAAACTCTGGCAGCGCCTTGCGAGAGATGCTCAAATAAATCTCAAACAGGTTTTTGTAATACGCGTGGTTTTTTGGGGATGGCTCATAGGTCGTGCGACGCGCCAACAACCCATCTACAAACGCGCCTGCACTGGGGCACAGGCCAACCGCCTGCGCGGTGAGCGCGTATAGCCCAAGCAAATGCCCACCCTCGCTGCCATCTGCGCATTGGGCCACCACCAGCGGTTTGCCATACACATCGGCTTTGATCTGACACCACACCGCGCTGCGCGTTGCGCCGCCAGAACCCAAATACTCGCCGGCCTCCGCGCCGCTCTGCGCCGCAATTTGAATGTTGTCCATCACCGCAAAGGCGCACCCTTCCATCATGGCGCGAATCATTTCTGCGCGGGTGGTGGCGTAGCTCAGGCCAAAGAAAATGCCCCGCGCGTTGCTGTTCCAAAGCGGGGTGCGCTCACCGGCCATGTATGGCACAAAAATCAGGCCGCCCGCGCCGGGTTGAACGCCCGCCGCCTCACGCGAGAATTGCTCAAAATTGGTCTGGCCGCCGTCCGAGTGGTCAGACCAGTTGGCGGTCAAAATATCTTTGAACCACACCAAAGACCCGCCGCCCACCGTGCCGCCTTGCAAAAGATATTGCCCGCGCAACACGTGATGCGAAAAAATAAGGCGCGGCTCCACCACAATTTTGTCCAGGCTGATGGCCATGCCACCGGCCTGACCGCCCTGCTCGTTGGTGTGACCCACGCGCGTGACGCCCGCGCCCAGCGCGCCCGCGGCGGCATCCAAACAACCCGCAATCACCGGGATCCCATCGGCCAAACCAAGCTGCGCGGCGGCCTGCGGCGTGAGCTGCCCCGCGATGTCTGCGCAATCCATCAAACGCGGCATTTTGCCCAGCGGGATGCCCAGCGCGTCCGCGGCGTTTTCGTCCCAGCGCTCGCGGGCGATGTCGAAAAAATGATAGCCATACGCCTGCGTAAAATCGCAGGTCATTTGGCCGGTCAGCCTGGCGGTGATATAGCCTGAGCAGGTCAAAAACGCGTGCGCCGCGTCAAACACATCGGGGCGGCGCTTCTTCAGCCAAAGCAGTTTTGGCGTGATGTAACCAGCGTCCAGCGGGTTGGCGCACAGCCGCACAAGCTCGCTGGCGTTGGGCAAACCGCGCAACCAGGCCGCTTCTTCCTCGGCGCGGCGGTCCAGCCAAATGATGGCGGGGTGGAGCGGGGCGCCATTTTTGTCAACCGGGATCAGCGTCCAGCCAATGCCATCCACGCCAATCCCCGCAATTTCGCGCGGGTCAATTTGGCTTTTGCGGATGGCTTCCCGGACGGTGACGATGACCGCATCCCACCAGGTCTCGGCGGAGATTTCGGCGTGCGTGGCTTGCGGGCGCGTGAGCGCGTATGCCTGCGAGGCTTCGCCCACCCGCGCGCCATCCCGCCAAAGCGCGGTTTTTGCGCCGGATGTGCCAACATCAATGGTGAGGATGCACGTCTTGGTCATCTTGAACCCGCCCCTAGCCCCTCTCAGCGGGTGGGGGATTGCCCGCAATTTCTCCGTCCATATCCCACAAATCTTGCCAGTCTTTTGCGCCAGGCCACAAAAAAACCTGCCCTTTGATGAGGCGGCAATTTTTGTCAATCTTGCTGATCGCCAGCATGTCCGCATCGCTCAGCGGGGCGGTTGTGACGCAGCGCAGGTTTTCTAGATATTGCGCCGGTTTTACAGAAAATGGGATGGGAACCGCGCCTTTTTGAGCCGCCCATTTGATGCACACCAGCGCGGGATGAACATTTAATCGCTTGGCGATGTCAACGATCACGGGGTCGGTGGTGTCCACCGTGTCGCCTGCCGTGCGGTCTCGTTCTGGGCGCGATGGCGAGCCAATGGGTGAATAGCCAATGGGCACAATGCCGCTTGCTTTTACAAAATCAAATAATTCGGGTTGTTGAAAGTGCGGATGAAGTTCCATCTCGCAGGCGGCGGGTTTTATTTTGGCATCCCGCAAAATCAGTTTTAATTTTGGTATGGTCACATTGGATACGCCAATGTGCCGCGCGAGACCCATCTCGACCAATTGCTCCATCTGCCGCCATGTGCGCATAAAATTTTCGTGGATGTATGGCACGGCGTGCGGGTCGCGCGAGTTTACGCTCACGCCTTTTTCGTGGTGGTTGGGGAAGGGCCAGTGAACTAAAAATAAATCAACGTAATCGAGTTGCAAGTCTTCGAGCGTTTTTTGGCACGAGCGCACAACTTGCCCGTGCATGTTGTTCCACACTTTTGAGGTGATCCAAAGCTCATCGCGCTTTACGCCCGCGCTCATGGCGCTGCGCAAGGCCCCGCCAATCTCGGCCTCGTTGCCATACACCGAGGCGCAATCCACATGCCGGTAGCCCTGCTGGATGGCGTCTTCCACCGCCTGGGCAATTTCTTTGGGGGAGTATTTGTCTGAACCAAAGGTGCCTAATCCAACTGATGGGATTTTTGCGCCGGTGAATGTTGTTTGGCTGGGCACAAGAGCGGGGTTGATGGAAGTGTTCAAGGTTTTTGTGAGAGACGGAGGACGAGGGACGGAAGACGGATTTTTACCGTCTTCCGTGTTCCGTCTGTTTATGCTTTACGCATTACAAAGCGGTTTATTGATACAACACAGCGGCGATCTTGGGATCGGCGATGTTGCTCTTGTCATACCAATAGAAACCGGTGTCAATGTTCTTGGGAACAGACTCGCCCTTGATGGCCTTGACGGCGGCTTCCACGCACTTGTAGCCAATGCCAATTGGATCCTGGGTGATGGCGCCAGCTTCTGTGCCAGCCTTGATCGCATCAATTTGCTGCTTGCCAGAGTCGTAGCCAATGACCGTGATCTTGCCATCCATCTTCAGTTCCTTCACCGCGTTCAGCACGCCAATGATGGAGCCTTCGTTCCCGCCAAAATACCCCTTGAGGTTCGGGTGCGATTGAATGACGGCCTTGGCAATATCGGTGGACTTGAGCTGGTCGCCGCCGCCGTATTGAATGTCAACGATCTTGACGTTCGGGTGCTTGGCGGCCATCTGCTTGGTGAAGCCATCGCGGCGGTCAATGCCGGTGCGGCTGGTTTGGTCGTGCACAATCACGGCCACTTCGCCCGCGTCGCCAATCAGGGCGGCCATCTTGTCTGCGGCGGCGCCAGCGGCGGCCAGGTTGTCTGTGGCGGCGGTGGCGACTGGGATGTCGCTGTCTACGCCAGAGTCAAAGCCGATGATCGGAATCTTGGCGTCCTTGGCTTTTTGAAGCAGAGGAATGGCGGCCTTGGAATCGAGGGCGGCGAAGCAGATCGCGGCGGGCTTCTTGCTCAGCGCGGTCTGAAGCATTTCCAACTGCTTGTCTACCTGAGACTCGGTCTCTGGGCCTTCAAACGTGATGTCCACGTTCAGGTCTTTGGCGGCGTTGTTGGCGCCCAGCTTAACGGCTTGCCAAAACTGGTGCTGGAAACCCTTGGAAATCACGGGGATGTAGGGCTTGGCGGCAGCGGCTGGCGCGGCGGTGGCTGCCGGGGCCGCAGCTTTGGTTGGGGCGGCGGTTGGGGCGGGGGCCGCGCCACCGCAGGCGGCCATCGCCGCGGCAAAAGCCATCGCAAACACTGAGTAAGTAAACTTCTTGTTCATGTTGTTTTTCCTGTTCTCCTAATACTTAGCAAGTAAATGTGTCAATAAATGTGGGTTGTTTTGATCGTTTTGCGTGTATCGCCTCCCGTTTCTAATTTTTTATCTGGCATTTTCATTACTTTCGGCGGCGCGCAATATCCAGATAAACCGCCAAAATAACAATTGCTCCCGTGACAACGGTCTGCCATTCTTGCGGAACAGAGAGAATGCGCAAACCGTTGGAAAGCACGCTGATGATGAACGCGCCAATGATGGTGCCGAGGATGGTTCCCTCGCCGCCGCTGAGCGACACGCCGCCAATGACCGCGGCGGCAATCGCGTCCAGCTCGTAGCCTTGCCCCAGCGCGGGTTGCGCCGAGTTGAGGCGGGCGGCGATCACCACGCCAGCCAAACCGCTAAAGAAACCGCACAGCCCGTAGACGATGATCTTCCACTTGTTTACGTTCACGCCAGAAAGCCGCGTGGCTTCCTCGTTGCTGCCCAGCGCAAAGGTGTAGCGCCCCAGCAGGGTTTTGTTCAAAATAAACGCCGCCAAAATGGCCGCCCCAAACATGATCAGCACCGCGTTTGGCACATCTGCGCCGGGGATGATTGACCCAATCAGAGAACTCATCACCAGTTGGTTAAAGCCGGGCGTGTCATTAAAGTAGATGGGTTTAAGATGCGACAACACCAGCGCCAGACCCTTCGCCACGTTTAGCATGCCCAGCGTGGCGATGAATGGCGGCACTTTTAGCCGCGCGATGATGACGCCGTTCAGCAAGCCCGCCAGCGTTCCGGTGAGTAACCCGCCCAAAATGCCAATGGGGATGGGCAGACCCATGTCTGTGATAAACACGCCGGTCATGACCGCCGAAAGCGACATGACCGTGCCGATGGAGAGGTCAATCCCGCTGGTGATGATGACAAACGTCACGCCCAGCGCCAAAATTCCATTCACCGCCGTGGCCAGCAAAATGCCCACAAGATTCTCGAATTTGAGAAAGTTGGGCGAGGCCACCGAAAAGACAATAATCAGCAAAATAAGCGCGGCAAAAGCCAAAATGCGCTGCGCAGCGTCCGACTTCATCAAAGGTGTTTTGGCTGCTTTGGTGGTTGCTTCCATTTAATTTTCTCCTGTCCTGTTTACGAGCGTTGGGTTGCAAGGGTCATGATTTTTTCCTGGTTGGCTTCGCCGGCGGTGAGCTGGCCGGTGATGCGGCCTTCGCACATCACAATCACGCGATGGCTCATGCGCAACACCTCGGGCAGCTCAGAAGAAATCATGATGATGGATTTGCCTTGTTTTGCGAGGTCGTTGAGCAATTTATAAATTTCGCTCTTTGCGCCCACATCAATCCCGCGGGTGGGTTCATCAAAAATCAAAATATCGGTGTCGGCGGTGAGCCACTTGCCGATGATGATTTTTTGCTGGTTGCCGCCAGAGAGATTTTTTGCTTTTTGTTTAATGCTGGGTGTTTTGATGGCCAACGCCTTCACGTAGGTGTTGGCGATTTCTTTTGTCTTGCTCTCATTAATCGTGCCCAGCGCGCCCAAAAACTTGTCAAACGAGGCCAAAACCGTGTTTGTTTCCACATCCATCCCCAGCGTCAGGCCATAACGCTTGCGGTCCTCGGAGAGGTAAGCGATGCCATACTTGACCGCATCGGTGGGGCTGTGAATGGCAACCTTTTTGCCCTTCACAAACACCTCGCCAGAATCCACCGTATCTGCCCCAAAGATGGCCCGCGCGGTCTCGGTGCGGCCCGCGCCCACCAGCCCGCTAAAGCCCAGAATTTCGCCTTTCTTAAGTTGAAAACTCACATCTTTGAGCGCGTTTCCGCGCGTGATGTGCTTCGCCTCCAGCACAATCTCCTCGCTGGGGCGCTCAGGCACTTCTGGCGCAGATTCAAAAATGGTGCGGCCCACCATCATGCTGATGATGCGATCAATGGACGTGTCTTTGGTGAGCACCGTGTCCACATATTTTCCGTCGCGCATCACCGTCACGCGGTCGGTAATTTGCTTGATTTCTTCCAGCCGATGCGAAATGTGCACCACCGCCGTGCCTTCATCGCGCAGGTGGCGGCACACCCGGAACAACTCCTCAATCTCAGATTCAGTCAGCGCGGCGGTTGGCTCATCCATGATCAAGATGGACGAGTTAAACGAGAGCGCCTTGGCGATCTCGACCATTTGCTGTTTTGCCACCGTGAGCGAACCCACCCTGGTGCGCGGGTCCAGCTTCAGGTGCAGCATGTCCAAAATTTGCACCGTCTGCTCGTTGATGGCTTTTTCGTCCAGCGTTACCCCCAGCTTCCCGCGCGGTTCGCGGCCAATAAAAACATTCTGGGCAATGGTCAAATGCGGCATCAGGTTCAACTCTTGATGGATCATGCAAATACCCAAATCCTGCGCGGCGCGTGGGCTGGGTATTTCCACCTCTTTGCCCTTCAAAACAATCCGGCCAGAGTCTTTGGCATACACGCCGGCCAGCACTTTCATCAATGTGCTTTTGCCCGCGCCGTTCTCGCCCACCAGCGCGTGAACCTCGCCGCGCAACAACTCCAATTGCGCGCCATCCAGCGCCTGCACACCCGGAAAGGCTTTGGTGATGTTCTCCATTTTTAGCACGACATCGGCCATAGATTGCTCCTTTTCTAAAAAAAATTAGCGGTGAATACCTGCGTTTTTAACCAGTTGCGCCCCGCACGATTCGCGCACAATAAGCGTTGTATCCAAAACAATTTCCTGCGGCTCGCTGGCCGCTTTGTCCGCAATCCGTTCCATCAAAAGCGCGGTAGCCATCTGCCCCATTTTTTGCGCGTCTTGCACGCACACGGTTAAAAATGGGTAGATGGATGATGCTTGGGGGATGTCATCAAAGCTGACCAGCGCGATATCCTCTGGCACGCGCAACCCTTCTGCCCGCAGCGCCCGCAATGCGCCAATGCACATCAGGTTGTTCATCGCCACGATGGCCGTTGGGCGGGGCGAGGCGGCGAGCAACTCCTTCACAATTTGCTCGCTGGAGCCTTCCTTAAAAGTGCCGTATTTGATGTAATCCGGTTGGATGGGGATGTCGTGCGCCGCCAGAGCGCGGCGATATCCATCCAACCGCTGGCTGGCGGTAGAAACTTCCACCGGCCCGCTCATGATGGCAATGTCCCGATGGCCCAGACCGATCAAATGTCTGGTGAGCGCAAAGCCGCCCTTTGCGTTGTCTCCGCGCACAATATCCATCTTTTTGCCCTTCACGTGGCGGTCAATCAGCACGCACGGCATATCGTAGCGGCTCAGCAAATCCAGCCGCTCGGTGTTGTTGGATGATGGGGCAAGAATCATGCCGTCAATTCGCCGCTGAACCAAAATGTTGATGTAATTCAGCTCTTTTTGCGGGTCCTCATCTGTGTTGCACACGATGACGTGATACCCCCTGGCGGCGGCGGTGTCTTCCACGCCGCGCGCAACCGTTGTCCAAAATGGGTTGGTGATATCGGTGAGAACAAGCGCCAGCGTGTGAGTTTGGCGCGATTTGAGGCTCTTCGCCATGCCATTTGGCACGTAGCGCAAATCGGCAATGGCTTTTTCCACCCGTTCGCGGGTGATGGCGTTGACCGGGCCAGAGGCGTTGACCACCCGCGAAACGGTGATCGCCGAAACGCCGGCAGCGCGGGCTACATCGCGGACGGTAACCATGATGTCAACTTGCGATGCGATTTAGCGAGGCAGGCGCGATGAATTTCCGCCAAAGCGACGGTGAGGCAATTGAACATGAGTTGACATCTTGGTTCTCTCCTTTCAATTCAACGCGCCGGGTTGTGTTATCGCTAACATGTTACCGGTAACATTTGCACTATACAAGATGCAATAAATCTTGTCAAGAGGAATGTTGACGAATTTCCCAAACCAAAATGAAACGCCAAGTTGATAACAAATTGATAATTTGTGGCTCTGGCGGGTTGGGCAAACTCACGAAACTCCAAAAAAATAATGTTACGATTCACTCTGCAACTTTTTTTACTCTAATGACAAATATTTACGCAATCACAAACCAGAAAGGCGGTGTGGGCAAGACCACCAGCGCGGTGAACCTGAGCGCGTATCTGGCGGCAGCGGGCAAGCGCGTGTTGCTGGTAGATATGGACCCGCAAGCCAACGCCAGCAGCAGCCTTGGCGTTCCCAAAAACCCGCCAAACGGTTCCAGTTACGAGCTTTTGCTGGGCGCGGCCCCGGCCTCAAAAGTCACGCTCAAAAATGGGCGATTGAACTTGTCCATCATCCCCAGCTCGCCCAACCTGGCGGCCGCGGAGATTGAGCTGGTGGGCGAAATTGGCCGCGAGCACCGCCTGCGTCAGGCGCTGGCCGAAGAAGCGGGCAAATATGATTACATTTTGATGGACTGCCCGCCATCTTTGGGATTGCTGACCGTGAACGCCCTGACCGCCTCTACCGGCGCGCTGGTGCCCGTGCAAACGGAATATCTCGCGTTGGAAGGTCTCTCGCAATTGCAGCGCACAACCCAGCTTGTGCGCCAGCGGCTAAACCCCGAAACGCGCATCCGCGGGCTGATTTTGACGATGTATGACGCGCGGACGCAGTTGTCTCAGCAGGTGGCCGCCGAGGTGGAAAAGATTTTTGGCCCGCTTGTGTTCAAAACGCGCATCCCGCGCAGCGTGCGGCTCAGCGAGGCCCCATCGCACGGGCAACCCATTTTGACCTACGCGCCAAACTCGCCGGGCGGCGCGGCTTACGCGGCTTTGGCGAAGGAGCTTTTGGCGCAAGATTTTCCGTCCGTCGCAGAGCCATCACCCGAAACAGAACCCGCGCAGGCGCAGCCCGCCGAGGTGACGCCATGAGCAAGGCGTTTGGCCTGGGGCGCGGTCTGGAGGCGCTCATCCCCGGCGCGGATGATGTGCTGAAGCCCGAAACGCAGCAAAAAGGCATGATGGAGCTGGGCGTGGAGGAGATTCGCGCCAACCCGCACCAGCCGCGTCTTTCGCGCGGGATTGATTCGCTCAAGCTGGATGAACTGGCGGCCAGCATCCGTGAGCACGGCGTGATTGAGCCGTTGATTGTGACGCGCACGGTTGGGCCGGGCGCGCCGTATACGCTCATCGCGGGCGAGCGCCGCTGGCGGGCTTCGCAACTGGCCGGGCTTAAAAAAGTGCCGGTGGTGGTGAAGGAAGCCGCGCCGCAACAAATGCTGGAGATTGCGCTGATTGAAAATATTCAGCGCTCTGATCTTGGCCCGCTGGAAGAGGCCGCTGCCTACCAGCAACTGATGAACGAATTTGGCCTGACTCAGGAGCAAGTGGCCGAGCGCGTGGGCAAAAATCGCGTCACGGTCACAAACGTGGTGCGCCTGCTCCGCCTTCCGGGGCAAATTCAAACCTCGCTCATGAACGGGGCTATCAGCGAAGGCCACGCCCGCGCGTTGCTGGGCCTGCCCACCGCGGTGGAGCAACTGACCGCGCTGGAAGAAGTGACCCGGCAAAACCTGAACGTGCGCCAAACCGAGGAGCTTGTGCGGCGCATGACCGAGGCGCTGCCGCCGCGCCCAAAGGCCCAGCCCAAGCCAGAGAAGTGGGAAGCCGCCAAGCAATACGAGCAAAAGCTGCGCGGCGCGCTGGGCACAAAAGTCTCGCTGCACCGCAGCCGCAAAGGCGGCAAAATTGTGATTGACTTCTTCTCTGACGAAGAATTTAGCGCAATTTACGAAAAAATTGTTGGAACGGAATAATTTTCACCGCAAAGGCGCGAAGAAATAAGAAATAAGAAATGAAGAAATAACTGGACTTACGCAAAATGTGTTATTCGTGAAAAAGTAATGTTTGTCACCCTGAGCTTGCCAATGGCTCTGCCTTTGGCAAGCTCAGCATGACATGTCATCGTTTTTTGATTCAGCTTTGCAGAAGTCCGGAAACAAGAAAAATTTGACGCGCATTTTCTTATTTCTTCATTTCTTATTTCTTTCCTCAGCGTCTTCGCGCCTCTGCGGTGAGATAAATAAGGCATGACAAATGTAATCTCTTTGCTCGTGGGCGCGGTTGTGGCGTTCACCGGGCGCAAAGTGTTGTGGCTGTTGGTGGGGCTGATGGGATTTGTGGCCACGCTCAGCTTTTTGCGCGAAGTTCCGCTTTTGTCCGGCGTGGGCGACCCCATCAAAATGGCGGCATCGGTGGTGGTTGGCCTCATCTTCATGGCGTTGGCGCAGTCCATCGTTGGGCTGGCGGTTAACGCGATGGGATTTCTGGCCGGGTTTGTCATTGGCTCATCGCTCCTCGCCCCATTGCTCAATCAAACCGCGTTTCTGCCCGTGATCGCCCTTGGCATTGCGGCCGGGCTGATTGGCATTGGCCTCGCCAAGCTCAGTTTTGAGTGGGGTGTGATTTTTCTCTCGGCTTTTGCGGGCGCCAGCATGATGATGGACGCGCTTAACCGCATGACGACCATCAGCAACGCGGTGCAAATTGTGGGCGCGTTTGTCCTCGCGATTTTTGGCATCACGTTTCAGGCGGGCGTCCTCAAATTAAACCGCAAAAAATGACGATGTAAGGTGTAAGGTGTAATTTGTAACGAGCAGAGTAACGCATTGCCACACAAATTACACATTACACATTACACGTTACATCTTGCACCTTACATATTCACCATGAAATCAAAATTAACTCTTTTGTTCGCCAGCTTTGTGTTGTTGATGGCCTCGTGCGCGGCGCCCGCCACGAGCGCCCGCACAAAGGTCAAACTGCCCATGGGCTACATCGCCAATGTGCAATACGCGCCGTTTTATGTGGCCGCAGAGCGCGGCTATTTTGCCGCCGCCGGAATTGATCTTGAGTTTGATTACAAGTTTGAGACCGATGGCGTAAAACTGGTGGCGGCGGGCGAGCTGCCCTTTGCCGTGGTCAGCGGCGAGCAGGTGGTGCTGGCCCGCAATCAGGGTTTGCCGGTGAAGTATGTGGCGCAGTGGTATCACGCTTATCCCATCGCGGTGATCGCCCCCGCCGCGAGCGCCATCAAAACCCCAGCCGACCTGAAAGGCAAAACGGTTGGGCTGCCCGGTTTGTTTGGCGCAACCTACGTGGGCTGGCGCGCTTTTCTGGCGGCCAACGGCCTGAGCGAAGCCGATGTAAAACAGCAGGAGATTGGCTTTACTCAGGCGGCGGCGTTGCAGGCTGGCAAGGTAGATGCGGTGGTGGGCTACGTGAACAACGAACCCATTGTGCTGGAGCAAAACGGTTTTCCGGTAAAAGTGTTTGCTGTAAGCGATTACGCCAACATGGTGGCAAACGGGCTGCTGACCAGCGAGAGCGTCATCAAACAAAACCCGCAACTGGTAAAGGGCATGGTTGGCGCGTTGATGAAAGGGCTGGCCGACACGGTGAAAGACCCAGACGCGGCCATGCAAATTTCTACAAAATATGTGGATGGGTTAAAGGTTGATGACGCCATTCAGAAAAAAGTGTTGCTGGCCAGCGTAAAACTCATGCAGCCCAGCGGCGGGCTGCGCCCCGGCGAGACCACCGCCGCCGCGTGGGCCAACACCCAAAAAGTGTTGCTGGGCATGGGTCAGGTAAAAACCGAGGCCGATGTCAACACGTTCTTCACCAATGAGTTTTTGCCGTGAATGAGTTTGACTTAAGCGCTCTGACCGCTCAGCCGAACTTGTTCGGACGCGACCAGAGCGCTATGTGCTTGCGCATCTCCGATCTTGGCGTCACCTACCCAAACGGCGTAACCGCGTTGGATGGGTTCACGCTGGATGTGGCTTGCGGCGAATTTGTGGCGGTGGTTGGCCCCAGCGGGTGCGGCAAAAGCACGCTCTTGCGCGTGATCGCGGGCTTGCAAACGCCCACGCGCGGGCAGGTGACGCTGGCGCGTTCTGGCGCGGGGCAAACCGGCATTGTGTTTCAAGACCCAACGCTTTTGCCCTGGCGCACGGTGGAAGAAAATATCCGTTTGCCAATGGAGATGGCCGCCAACCGGCCAGACCAGCCCGCCCAGCCAGATGTGCTGGATATTCAAAATCTCATCAACCTGGTGGGTTTGCAAAGATTTGAAAAAGCGCGACCGCGCGAGTTGAGCGGCGGCATGGCGCAGCGGGTGGCGTTGGCGCGGGCGTTGGCGCGGCGGCCTCCCATCTTGCTGCTGGATGAGCCGTTTGGGGCGCTGGACGCGCTCACCCGCGAGGGG
>Ga0073899_10001455_pt1 | contig 21716 bp, 24 predicted proteins | sample KloWWTmetaKNB5Ph_FD_88975 | JGI IMG/M metagenome (GOLD analysis project Ga0073899, IMG submission 88975) | Active sludge microbial communities from Klosterneuburg, Austria, studying microevolution and ecology of nitrifiers - Klosterneuburg... | ecosystem: Engineered > WWTP > Aerobic digester >... | reverse complement strand
GCCTGCCGCAAAGGGGCGTCCGGGCGGGGCGCGGCGTGCGTGTGAGGCGCCGAGCAGCGCAGGGTTCATGGCCCGCGCGCGCAGCGCGCTTCGTAGACTGACTTGGCGCATCCTGTTTGAGCGCAGCGAACGAAGTGAGCGCAGCGAGTTATGCGCCGGGCCATGGACCCGAGCAGCGCAGGGTAGTCGGAGCGCAGCGACGCCCGCCTCAGTCGCACGCCGCGCCCCGCCCGGACGCCCCTTTGCCGCCACCACAGCCCACACGAAGGGGCCGACGTTCAAGGGCCGCAACGGGCCGAGAGAAGTCATCGCACGCAGCGATTGTCGAAGGGCCATGTTTCAGCGCAGCCGGGGATTGAGCGCGTCGCGCAGCCAGTCGCCGAGCAGGTTGACGCTGAGCGCGATCAGCACCAGCATGGCGCCGGGAAAGATGGTGATCCACCACTCGCCCGAGAACAGGAAGTCGTTGCCGATGCGGATCAGCGTGCCCAGCGACGGACTGGTCGGCGGCACGCCCACGCCCAGGAACGAGAGCGTGGCCTCGGTGAGGATGGCCGCCGCCACCTGGATGGTGGCCAGCACCAGCACCGGCCCCATCACGTTGGGCAGCACGTGCCGCAGCATGATGCGGGTGGGCGCCACGCCGATCACGCGCGCCGCCTGCACGTATTCCTTGTTGCGCTCGACCAGCGTGGAGCCGCGCACCGTGCGCGCGTACTGCACCCAGCCGCCCAGCGAGATGGCGATGATCAGCACGCCGAAGGCCAGCGTCTCGTGGGCATTGGGAAACATGGCGCGGCCCACACCGTCGATCAGGAGCGCGATCAGGATCGACGGGAACGACAGCATCACGTCGCACACGCGCATGATGAAGGCGTCGACCTTGCCGCCGGCAAAGCCCGACAGCAGGCCCAGGCCCACGCCGACGATCATCGACAGCAGCACCGACGCCAGACCCACCAGCAGCGAGATGCGCGCGCCGTAGAACAGCGCCGATAGGATGTCGCGACCCTGGTCGTCGGTGCCCAGCAGGTAGCGCCGGCTGCCTTCTTCCATCCAGGCCGGCGGCAAGCGGGCATCGGACAGGCTCAGCGTGGCCAGGTCGAAGGGGTCGTGCGGCGACACCCAGGGCGCGAAGACCGAACAGAAGATGCACAGCGCGGCGATCACCGCGGCCAGCATGGCCATCGGCGAATGGCGGAAGCTGTACCAGATGTCACCGTCAAGGAAGCGCGAGAACGCGCCCTGCGGGGCCGGTTGTGCGGGGGCAGCGGTCGAGTTCATGGCCTCAATGCCCGCCAGCGGGTTGTTCGAGCCGCAAGCGCGGGTCGACGGCGAAATACAGCAGGTCCACGACGAGGTTGACGACGACAAAGATGAGCGCGATCAGGCAAAGGTAGGCGGCCATCACCGGCACGTCGGCAAACTGCACCGCCTGGATGAACAGGAAGCCCATGCCGGGCCACTGGAAGACGGTCTCGGTGATGATGGCAAAGGCGATCAGGCTGCCCAGTTGCAGGCCGGTGATGGTGATCACCGGCACCAGGGTGTTCTTCAACGCGTGGCCGAAATAGACGCTGCGGTCCTGCAGGCCGCGGGCACGCGCGAATTTCACGTAGTCGGTGCGCAGCACCTCCAGCATCTCCGAGCGCACCAGGCGCAGGATGAGCGCGAGCTGGAAGACGCTGAGCGTGATCGCGGGCAACACCAGGTGCTGCCAGCCGTCCAGAGTGAGCAGGCCGGTGCTCCAGCCGCCCAGATCCACCGTGTCGCCGCGGCCGAAGCTGGGCAACAGGCCCAACTGCACCGAGAACACCAGGACCAGCAGGATGCCGATCAGGAAGGTCGGCAGCGAAACGCCCAGCAGCGACAGCGTCATCACCAGCTGCGAGCCGAAGCGGCCGCGGCGCAGCGCCGCGTACACGCCCAGCGGCAGGCCCACCGCGAGCGCGATCACCGCGGCGGCCAGGGCGAGTTCCATGGTGGCCGGAAAACGCTCGGCGATCAGCGTCGAGACCTTGCGCCCCTGGCGCAGACTGAGACCGAACTCGCCTTGCACGGCGTTGCCGACGAAACGTGCGAACTGCACCGGAAAGGGCTCGTCCAGCCCCAGGTCCTGGCGCAGCTGGTCGCGCTGCTCCTGCGTGGCGTCCTGGCCCAGCAGGCTGGTGACCGGGTCGCCGACATACTGGAACAGCATGAAGGCGATGAAGGCCACCGTGAGCATCACGATCACGGCCTGCAGCAGGCGGCGGAGGATGAAGGCGAGCATGGGGCGGGCAGGGTCTCTGGGCTGAAATCCTCAAACGAAAGAGCCGCCCGAAGGCGGCTCCAGAGATCCAGCGCAGGCGAGCCCGAGGCCCGCCCTTGCGAGGGTCAGAACGAGTGGCGAACGCCGAACTCGTAACCCGTCGAATCCTTGCCCAGGCTGCTGTACGCCGCATCGTTGTTGACCAGCTGGCCCGAGCGGAAGCGGGTGCCATTGTTGCTGATCATGGAGTAGGTGCCATACAGCGCCGTACGCTTGGACAGGTCGTAGGTGAAGCCCAGAGCGAGCTGGTCGGCATCGCCCTGCGCCACGCAGCTGCCGGAGACGCCAGCGCCAGTGGTCGGGCAGCGCACGGTAGTAGGCACGCCGGTACGGTCGACTTCGCCATACGAAGCCTTCAGCGTGAAGGCGCCGATCGGCAGCTGATAACCCAGGTACCAGTTCTCCTGTTCCAGCGAACCCACTTCGATCATGCCGTAGAAGGCGCTGAACATGCCGAAGCCGGTCTTCCACGAACCCGCGATATTCCAGTTGTCGCCGTCGACGGAAGGCGTCACTTCCGTGGTGCCCCAGGCGCCCGCGACATTGAACGGGCCTGCGGCATAACCCAGGCGGAAAGCCGTGATCTTGTTGCCGTTCACGTTCTCGCCGGCCGACTGCATGATCTGGCCGTAGAAGCCGCCCATGGCCGGCAGGAAGTACCCGACCGTGTTGTTGGCGCGCACGAGGGTGCCGTACGAACCACCCGGTGCCAGGCCAGCAACTTCCAGACCGAGGTTGGTGGAAGCGCCCACGCCGTTGGTGCCGAACGGGTCGAACACCGTCCAGTTCCAGAAGGTCGGGGTGTAGTCGCGGCCGAGGCGGATTTCACCCCAGCCGCCCATCAGGCTGACCGTGGCGCGGCGCTGGAAAATGGCTGCCGAGTTGCCGCTCCCGCCGTTGATGCTGGCCAGAGGCATCGTGCCCGTGTCGGCCGACAGGGAGCCTTCGAGCCAGAAGCCGGCCTTCAGGCCGCCGCCCAGATCTTCAACGCCGCGGAAGCCCAAGCGGCTGCTGGCATTGCCGTCGGTGGCCAGTTGGTACTGGCCCTTGTCGTCGTATTCGGTGTAGCGGGCCGAAACGTCGACAACACCGAACAGGGTGACCGAGGACTGGGCCGAAGCCGCACCCGCAAACGCCGTCAGCGCAGCCAGGGCGAGCAGAGATTTTTTCATTGCAACTATCTCCTAGGTTGAACAAGAGGTCCCGATCGATACGATCACCCAAATGCCGGGCTGATCAGGAAAACATCCTTATCGGAAGCTGAGCGTATTGCACCAGACCCGCCGGCCGCTTGCCAAGCGCTGGGCCACAAAAGGTCTGGCTCTGTTGTCTGGCAACAACGTGACATCCCGCCGGGCCGGAGCGTCACGATACGGTATTCTTGGGCAGAATGAACCCGACCGATCGTTTGCTGGTGAGCCTGGACAATGCCTTGCGCACCGTCTCGGGGGCAGTGCACGCGGCGCGGCCCAACCCGGCCGGCCGCTTGCCCGACGAGGAACAGGGCGCCAGTGAGCGCCAACTCTCTGGTGCGCTCATGCGGGTCAACCACGTGGGTGAGGTGTGTGCGCAGGCGCTGTACCAGGCCCAGGCGCTGACGGCGCGCAGCGACGAACTGCGCCGTGAGATGGAACAGGCCGCGCGCGAGGAAACCGACCACCTGGCCTGGACGCAGCAGCGGCTGGCCGAACTGGGCGACCGCGCGAGCTGGCTGAACCCGCTGTGGTACGCCGGCGCCTTCGGCATCGGCCTGCTCGCCGGTCGCATGGGCGACCGCGTCAGCCTGGGTTTCGTCGTCGAGACCGAACGCCAGGTGGAAGCGCACCTGGCCGGCCACCTGAGCCGGCTGCCCGAGGCGGATGTGCGCTCGCGTGCCATCGTCGAGGCCATGAAGGAAGACGAAAGCCGCCATGCCGACCACGCGCTGGCGGCCGGCGGCGTGGCGCTGCCGGCGCCGGTGCGCTGGCTCATGCGCGGCGCGGCCAAGGTGATGACCGTCATCGCGCACCGCATCTGAAGGCGCGCCTCAGGAATCGACCAGTTCGAAGCTGGTCGTGATCTTCGCCGTCTTCGCCAGCATGATGCTGGCCGAGCAATAACGTTCGTGCGAGAGCGCGATGGCGCGCTCCACCGCCGCCGGCGGCAGGCCGCGGCCGCTGACGATGAAGTGCATGGTGATGCGCGTGAAGACCTTGGGGTCGGTCTCGGCGCGCTCGGCGATGACCTTCACCTGGCAGCCGCGCACGTCGTGGCGGCCGCGCTTGAGGATCAGCACCACGTCGTAGGCCGTGCAGCCGCCGGTGCCGGCGAGCACGGTCTCCATGGGTCGCGGCGCCAGGTTGCGGCCGCCGCCGTCGGGCGCGCCGTCCATGGTGAGGAAGTGGCCGCTGCCGGTCTCGGCGACGAAGCCCATGCCGGTGCCCGGCAGCCAGTTGATGGTGCATTCCATGGTCGATCTGCCCCTGTTCGGCGCATGGCCGGCATGCGCGTGGTTTTTTGGAGTCGTCCCACCAGAATTGACCCGCATGCGTCATATTGCGGTGCAGCATTCCGGTGATAGACTGGCTTCGTGGGTGCTTGAAGCGGAGTCTGAATCAAGTCACCCGCAGATTGTCTCCTCCACCTCCTTCAATGGTGGATTCGGCCCGGGGTCTTCCCAGACTCCGGGCTTTTTTCTTCGCTCTGCGGCGGCCCCTGCCGCCGGCCGGGGCTGACTTATCATGCGCCGCCTTCCAGATCCCTTCCGAGGCTGCCCGATGCCCGCAGGCGCCCCCCGCACGACCCCGGCGCCGCCGGCCACGCCCGATCCCGATCCCGCACCTGCCGCCGTGGCGCAGCCCGACGCCAAGGCGCAGCGCATCGCCGCCGGCTACCTGAAGCGCATCCTCACCGCCCGCGTCTACGACGTGGCGCGTGAAACCGCACTCGAGCCGGCGCGCACGTTGTCGCGCCGCATCGGCAACCACGTGCTGCTCAAGCGCGAAGACCAGCAGCCGGTTTTCAGCTTCAAGCTGCGCGGCGCGTACAACAAGATGGCGCACCTGGACCCCGAGGCGCTGGCGCGCGGCGTCATCTGCGCCTCGGCCGGCAACCACGCGCAGGGCGTGGCGCTGTCGGCGAAGAAGCTGGGCTGCCGCGCCGTCATCGTGATGCCGGTGACGACACCGAAGCTGAAGGTCGACGCCGTGCATGCGCTGGGCGGCGAGATCGTGCTGCACGGCGACAGCTACAGCGACGCCCATGCGCACGCGCTGGAACTGCAGCAGGCGCAGGGACTGAGCTTCGTGCATCCCTACGACGACCCCGACGTGATCGCCGGCCAGGGCACGGTGGCGATGGAGATCCTGCGCCAGCACCAGGGGCCGATCGACGCCGTCTTCGTGGCCATCGGCGGCGGCGGGCTGGTCTCCGGCGTGGCGGCCTATATCAAGGCGCTGCGGCCCGAGGTCCGCGTCATCGGCGTGCAGACCACCGATTCCGATGCCATGCTGCAGTCGGTGCGCCGGGGCCGGCGCGTGCAACTGGCCGACGTGGGACTGTTCTCCGACGGCACCGCGGTCAAGCTGGTGGGCGAGGAGACCTTTCGCGTCACGCGGGCGCTGGTCGACGATTTCGTCGTGGTGGACACCGACGCCGTGTGCGCCGCCATCAAGGACGTCTTCCAGGACACGCGCAGCATCCTGGAGCCGGCCGGCGCCCTGGGCGTGGCTGCCATCAAGCAGTACGTGGAAACGCACAAGCTGAAGGGGCGCACGCTGGTCGCCATCACCTGTGGCGCGAATATGAATTTCGACCGCCTGCGCTTCGTTGCCGAGCGCGCCGAATTCGGCGAGCAGCGCGAGGCGCTTTTCGCGGTGACCATTCCCGAGGAGCGCGGTTCGTTCAGGCGTTTCTGCGAGCTCATCGGACCGCGCTCGGTGACCGAGTTCAACTACCGCATCTCCGACCAGCAGCTCGCGCACGTCTTCGTGGGTCTGACGATAGTCCGCCGCGACGAGGCCGGCCGCATCGCGCGCCACTTCACGAAGCACGGCTTCGCCAATGTCGACCTCACCGACGACGAACTGGCCAAGGAGCATGTGCGCCACATGGTCGGCGGGCGCAGCGAACTGGCGCGCGACGAGCGGCTGTTCCGCTTCGAATTCCCCGAGCGGCCGGGCGCCTTGATGCGCTTCCTGGCCGCCATGCCGCCGGGCTGGAACATCAGTCTGTTCCACTACCGCAACCAGGGCGCCGACTACGGCCGCATCCTGGTGGGCATCCAGGTGCCGCGCGGCGACGAAGCGGACTTCGGCGACTTCCTGCGCACGCTGGCCTACCCCTGCGTGGAAGAGACGCACAACCCGGTCTACGACCTGTTCCTGCGCTGACCCGGCGCGACTGCGGGCTGGCTACACTCCGGCGCCATGGTCACCACCCGCTCCCTGGTCTCGCCCACCACCCAGCCGCTGCTGGAAAAGGCCTTGCGCGAAAAGCTGCAGCGCCGCAACGAGGTGGGCGGCAGCCTGGGCGAACTGGAGCCGCTGGCGATCCGGCTCGGGCTCATGCAGAACTCGCTCAAGCCGCGCTTTCGTGAGCCGCAGTTGCTGGTTTTCGCGGCCGACCACGGGCTCGCCGTGGACGGCATCACCGGCCCCCAGGGCCGGGCCACGCACAAGACCGTGCACATGCTGCTGAACAACCAGCTGCCGCTCACGGTGTTTGCGCGCGCGCAGCAGCTCGAAGTGACGGTGGTCGACTGCGGCATGGCCGAGAACATGGCCCCGCACGACCGCCTGCTGATGCGCAAGATCGCGCACGCCACGCGCAATGCGCGCCTGTCGCCGGCGATGAGCCTGGAGCAGGCGCACGCCGGCATGCGTGCGGGCATGGAGATCGGCGACAAGCTGCGCGGCAACGTCACCATCGTGGCCGGCGTGGGCGTGGGCTCGCATGAGAGTGCGGCGCTGGTGCTGTCGCGGCTGACCGACTGCCCGGTGCGTGATCTCGTGGTTTCGGGGCCGGACATGGACACCGACCAGCTTGCGCACATGATGGTGGTGCTCAAGGGTGCGCAGGGGCGCCACCGCGAAGTCGTCGAACCCGTGGAGGTGCTGGCGGCGTTCGGCGGCTTCGAGGTCGCAGTGATGGTGGGGGTGATCCTGATGGCGGCCAGCAAGCGCCACCTGCTCATGATCGACGGCCTGCCGGCCTGCGCCGCGCTCATGCTGGCCGCGCGCATTGCGCAGCCCGTCACCGACTATTGCGTGTTCTGCCGCAGCCACAACCATCGTGGCCTGGACCAGGCGCTGAACCAGTTCCGCGCCTCGGCGCTGCTCGAACTGGGCATGGACAGCACCGACGGCACCGGCGCCACGCTGGCCTGGCCGTTGGTGAAGTGCGCCGCTGCCTTGCTCACCGAAGTGGCCGACGGCGAAGACCCCGGGCCCACGCATCCCGGTTCGCTGCCCGAGCCGGCGCGCGAAGCGCTGCCTTTCGGCGACTCCCTGCCCTGAACCGAACCCGCGGGAGCGTCGTCTTTCGCCTTCAGCGCAGAGTGGCGCGGCTGTCCCGTTCCGGCGGAGCTGTCGGTTCGGCATCGTCGACCTCCTGCGCCTCGTTTCCCGCCGACATCGCGGAAGCGGGCGCGGGGCCCTGGCGCGGCACCACCGACGGTGCCGAGCGCGGCACGGCGCCGACGCGGCCGGCCGGCGGCAGCACGCCCGTGGCGGCTGCGGAAGGTGGCGGCAGCTTCAGGGCCACGAGCGCCGGACCGTCGACGGGGCCGAGCGTGGCACCGCGTGGGTTCACGGCCTGCAGCACGTGCGGATCCTCGACCAACGCACCCACACGGTAGGCGCGCGGCGGTTTGCCGTCCACTGCGATCAGCGCCAGGCCTTCGCGCGCCGCCTGCGGCGAACGCGGGCTGACGACACCGACGAGCTTGAAGCGCGCATCGGCCGCGGGCACGGGCGCCTTGACGGCCACCGGCGGCGGCGGATCGACTCCCAGCAGCCGGGTCAGGTCGCCGCGCGCCGCACGCCCGGTCTCGGCCACCAGGGCCTGCGGCGGCGCAGCCGGCGGCTGCACGAAGATCTTCAGACCCCAGGCCACCGCACTGGCGGCCACCGCGGCCCAGACCAGAAACGTCACCCAGCGTGCCAGCATGCGGCGATTATCATGCAAGCCCTTTCGCGAGCCTGCCGATGAACCCCGTTTCCGTGTTGCCCGCCGCACCCGCCATGCCCACTCGGCCCGCCCGTCGCCGCCGCCGCGGTTTCACGCTGATCGAACTGATGGTGGTGCTGGTCATCATCGGCGTGCTCGGCGCGCTGATCGTGCCCAATCTGATCGATCGCGCCGACGACGCCCGCGTCACCGCCGCGCGCACCGATGTCAACAACCTGGTGCAGGCGCTCAAGCTGTACAAGCTGGACAACCAGCGCTACCCGAGCGCCGAGCAGGGCCTGGAAGCCCTGGTCGCGAAGCCCACCGCGGGCGCCGTTCCGCCCAACTGGAAGCCCTATGTCGACAAGCTGCCGGCCGACCCCTGGGGCCGCCAGTACCAGTACCTGAACCCGGGGGTCAAGGGCGACATCGACGTCTTCAGCTTCGGCGCCGATGGCCAGCCGGGGGGCGAAGGCAACGATGCCGACGTCGGTTCCTGGCAGTAGCTGCGGCCGCCCGGTGCCAGCGCGCGCGGCGCTGCGCGTGCGGCGCGGTTTCACGTTGCTGGAACTGCTGGTGGTGATCGCCATCGTGGCGCTTTCGGCCGGGGTCGTGAGCCTGGCGCTGCGCGACGGCGACGCGGCGCAGCTCGAGGAGGAAGGCGCGCGGCTGACGGCGCTGCTGGAGATGGCGCGTGCCGATTCCCGCGTGGCCGGCGTGACGGTGCGCTTCGTGCCCGCTGCCGATGCCCAGACGCCCGAGGGGCCGCAGTTCCGCTTCGTCGGCCTGCCGGCGCAGCGCACGATGCCCACGCGTTGGCTCGATCCGCGCGTGAGTGCGCAGATCGTCGGCGGCACCACGCTGGTGCTGGGTCCCGACGCGATCCTGCCGCCGCAGCGCATCGTGCTGCGCCTGGAAGACCAGCGGCTGGAACTGGCCAGCGACGGCCTCGGCCCGTTCGCCGTGGCCACCGCTGACCCAACGCCATGAGTCGGCGCACGCGTGGCTTCACGCTGCTCGAGGTGCTGGTGGCACTGGCCGTGGTGGCGCTGGCGCTGGGCGCCGGGGTGCGCGCCGCCGGCGCGCTGACCGACAATGCCGACCGCCTGGCCAACGTGACCGCGGCACAGTGGTGCGCCGACAACCAGCTCACCGCATTGCGGCTGGCGAATGCCTTTCCCGGCGTCGGCGATGCCGACTTCGCCTGCGAACAGCTGGGCCGCAGCTACCAGGGCGTGCTGGTGACGCGGCCGACGCCCAATCCGGGGTTCCGGCGCGTCGACGCCGTCGTCGCGGGCGAAGACGGCACGCACCTCGTGACCCTGTCCACCGTGCTGGCGCGGCCATGAAGCTCACCAAGGCGCGCGGCCAGGGCGGCTTCACCCTGGTGGAGGTGCTGGTGGCGCTGCTGGCGCTGGCCATCCTGGCGTCGCTGTCGTGGCAGGGGCTGGACGGCATCCTGCGCGCCCGCGAAGTCACGCGCGCGTCGCTCGACCGCAGCACGCGCCTGGCCACCGTGGTCACGCAGTGGGAGCAGGACCTGCACGCCTTGCACGATACCGGCGTGGTGCCGGCACTGGCCTTCGACGGCCAGACCCTGCGCCTGACGCGGCGCGTCGAAACCGGTGTGGCGCTGGTGGCCTGGTCGGTGCGCAGCGGCCTGTGGCAGCGCTGGGCCGGGCCGGCCACCACGCGCAGCGGCGAACTGCAGCAGGGCTGGCTGAGCAGCTTCCAGTTTGTCGGCAACGAACCCGGGCACCTGCTGCTGGCCGAAGCCGCCGGCGACTGGCAGATCTATTTCCACCGCGGCGGCGCCTGGACCAATGCGCAGTCCAGCGGCGACCTGCTGCAGCCGTCGCAGCCGCAGGCGCCGGCATCGGGTGCCAGCGCGCCCGCCGCCGAGGCGGTCGCGGCCACAGCCCCGCGCGAGGCGCTGCCCGAAGCCGTGCGCCTGGTCATCACGCTGGACGGCCGCACGCTCACGCGCGACATCGCGCTGGGTCCCACCGGGTCATGAAGATGCGGCGCCGGCAACGTGGCGCAGCGCTGCTGCTGGCCATGATCATCCTGACCATGGTCGTCACCGTCACGACCGGCATGCTGTGGCAGCAGACGCGCGCGGTGGAGGTCGAGGCGGCGGAGCGCGCCCGCGCCCAGGCGTCGTGGATCCTGGTCGGCGCGCTCGATTGGGCGCGGCTGATTCTTTCCGAGGACGAACGCAGCAACCGCCAGCGCGGTCGCAATCTCGACGCCCTGGACGAACCCTGGGCCACGCCGCTGGCCGAGGCGCGGCTGTCCACCTTCCTGGCCGCCGACCAGGACAACAATGTCGACGCCGGCCCGGAGGCCTTCATTTCGGGCGCCATCGTCGATGCTCAGTCGCGCTTCAACCTGCGCGGCCTCGTCGACGGCGCCGGCAAGGTGGTGCCGGCGCAACTGGCGGCGCTGCAGCAGCTGTGTCAGCTGGCCGGGGTGGCGGAAGATACGGCGCAGCGCATCGCCGCCGGCCTGGGCGCGGCCGGCGAGGCCGCCGAAAACGCAGAGGCCGAGGCCGAACCCGAGGCCGATGCGCCATTGCGACCGTCGCGACTGGCCGACCTGGCCTGGCTCGACATCGACGCCGCCACCATCGCGCGCCTGGCGCCGTGGGTCGACCTGTTGCCGGTGGCCACGCCGGTGAACGTGAATACCGCGCCGCGCGAGGTGCTGGCGGCGGCCATCGACGGCCTCGACCTGGGCACGGCCGAGCGGCTGGTGCAGCAGCGCCAGCGCAAGCCGTTCGCCAGCCTCGCCGAGGTCAAGGCGCAGCTCGGCGAGGGCCTCGCGCTGGACGCGGCACGGGTGAGCGTGAATTCGCGCTTCTTCGAGGTCGCGGGCCGGCTGCGGCTGGACGAGCGGGTGCTGGAGGAGCGTTCGCTGCTCGAACGGCGGCCCGGCGGGCGCAGCGGCAATGTCGTCGTCGTGCGCCGCGAGAAGACCAGCTACGTGACCGACTTGCGCTGACGGCGACAATACCGCGTCCGTTGCCATTCCGAAGAGGTTCTGCCGCCCTCATGTCCATGCTCGTGATCCAGCTCCCGCCGCGCCCGCGGCTGCAGGCGCGGCAGGTCGGTGGCGATGCCGCGGCCCCCTGGCGGCTGCCGCAGGAGTGGAGCTTCGTGCTCAGTGACGACGGCCGCACGGTGGTGCAGGCGGGTCAATCGGCGGCGGCGCTGCTGCCGCGCGCCGACAGCCTGGTGCTCGTGCTGGCCGAGGCCGACGTCGGCTGGCACCGCTTGCCGATTCCGCGCGCACCGGCAGCGCGGCTGCGCGCGGCACTGGCCGGCGTGATGGAGGAGGCGCTGCTCGACGACGACGATGCGCTGCACTTTGCGCTCGCCCCCGGTGCCGCACCCGGCCGCGAAGGCTGGATCGCGGTGACGCACCGCCCCTGGCTGGCCGCAGCGCTGGCGGCGCTGGAAGGCGCCGGGCGCACGGTGGAGCGCGTGGTACCCGCCAGCATGCCGTCGGGCCAGCCCGGCGATGCCGCGCGCGGCCACTTCTTCACCGCCGAGGCGGGCGACGACGCTGTGCCCTGGCTCACGCTTGCCCATGCCGAAGGTGTGGCCTGCCTGCGCCTGGCCGGTGGCCTGGCGCGTGCCCTGTTGCCGGCCGCCGGCGAGGCCGTGCGCTGGACCACCACCCCCGCCGCCGCGGCGGCGGCCGAATCCTGGCTGGGCGCGCCGGTGCCCCTGCTGAGCGATGCCGAACGTGCGCTGGAAGCCGCGCAGGGCGCGGCCAACCTGCGCCAGTTCGACCTCGCAGCGCGGCACCGCGGGTCCCGTGCGCTGCGTGCTGGCACACAGCGTTTCTTCAGCCGCGAATGGCGGCCGGTGCGCCTGGGTCTGGTGGCGCTGGCCGTGCTGCACCTGCTGGGGCTCAACGCCTATGCCTGGCAGCAGCGCGAGGCCCTGGTCGCCAAGCGGCAGGCGATGGCCGAGCTGCTGCGCAGCACCCACCCGGGTGTGCGCGCGGTGCTCGACGCCCCGGTGCAGATGCAGCGCGAGACCGAACGCCTGCGGGCCGCGGCGGGCCGTGCCGGCGACAACGACCTGGAAGTGCTGCTGGCGGCCGCCGCCGCCGCCTGGCCCGACGGCCAGGGCCCCGTGCAGACCCTGCGCTTCGAATCCGGCCTGCTGACGCTGGCCGTGCCGGGCTGGGCCGAGGCGCAGCAGCAGCAATTCAGGGAGCGCCTGCGCGGCGCGGGTTTCGCGGCCGAATTCGAAGAAGGCCGACTGACGGTGACGAGGGCCGCCACATGATCGCGCAGGGCCGCTCCGCAGCTCTCATGCCGAAGCGCCGGGCGCGCTGGGGGGCTCGGTGAGCGACGGCGTCGAGACCGAAGGCAGCGAGGCGGAGCCGGGCCGGGCGCAGGCGGCGCGCGCGTGGTGGCGCTCGCTGGCAGTGCGCGAGAAGCGCCTTTTCCTGGCTGGCGCCACGGTGCTGGGGCTGTACCTGGCGTGGGCGGTGGCCGTGCAGCCGGCCTGGCGCACGATCGCGCGTGCGAGCGCGGAACGCGACGCGCTCGATGCGCAATGGCAGACCATGCAGCGCCTGGCCGAGGAAGCGCAGCAGTTGCGCGCTGCGCCGCGGGTGAGCCAGCCGCAGGCGGTGGCGGCGCTGGAGGCCGCCACGGCGCGGCTGGGCCCGGCCGGGCGCCTGGCGCTGCAGGGCGACCGTGCCGTGCTCACGCTCAACGGCGTGGGCACCGGGGCCCTGCGCGACTGGCTGGCCGAGGCTCGCACGGGCGCACGCGCGCGGCCACTGGAAGCCAATCTAGCGCGCGCTGCCCAGGGCTACAGCGGCACGCTGGTGGTGGCCATCGAGGGCGGGCTGTGATCGGCTGGGTGACGGCTGGGGCCACGCTGGGTGCTGCGCTGGCGTTGCTGGCGCTGGCGCCTGCCGCCTGGCTGGCCGCTGCCGTGGCCGGCGCCACCGAGCAGCGGCTGCTGCTGGCCGATGCACGCGGTACCGTGTGGGCCGGCAGCGCGGTGCCCGTGCTCACCGGCGGCCAGGGCAGCAGCGACGCCAGCGCCCTGCCGGGGCGCCTGCATTGGCGGCTGGGCCTCGACGGCGGCGCGCTGGCCCTGCGCGCGCGCCACGCCTGCTGCCTGAACGGTGAACTGCTCATGCGCTGGACGCCGGGCTGGGGCAGTTCGCGCGTGGAGCTTCAGCCCGAACCGGGGCCGCAGGGCGAGCCGGCCGTGGTGGGACAGTGGCCGGCGGCCTGGCTGGTGGGCCTGGGCACGCCCTGGAACACGCTGCAGCCCTCGGGTTCGATCCGCGTCGCCGGCACCGGGATGGTGGTGGAATCGGTGCAGGGCCGCTGGCTGTTCGACGGCCGCGCCGAGATCGAACTCGACGCCATGACCTCGCGCATTTCCACGCTGGACGAGCTGGGCAGCTACCTCGTGGTGCTGGAGGGCGACGCTTCGCGCGGTGAATCGGCGAGCCTGCAATTGAGCACGTTGCGCGGCGCGCTGCGCCTGACGGGCAGCGGCGAATGGTCGGCGGCCCGGCTGCGCTTCAGCGGCCAGGCCAGTGCCGCGGCCGGCTCGGAAGACGTATTGAACAATCTGCTGAACATCATCGGCCGGCGCCAGGGTGCCGTGTCCGTCATATCGATCGGATGAACATGAACCGACCGCACAAGACCGGCTGGCGCAGTGCCACGCTGGCGCTGCTGGCCACGCTGGTTTGCACGCTGGCCCAGGCGCCGGGCTGGGCGCAGGGCACCCGGCAGCGATCACAGGCGCCGGTGACCGTGAATTTCGTCAACGCCGACATCGAGGCCGTGACGCGTGCCTTCTCGGCCATGATCGACCGCCCGATCCTGGTCGACCCGCGGGTGCGCGGCACCATCACCGTGTACAGCGAGCAGCCGCAGAGCGTGGGCGACGCCTACCGCAGCTACCTGGCGGCGTTGCGCGGACTGGGTTTCGCGGTGGTGGACAGCGACGGGCTGCTCAAGCTCGTGCCCGAGGCCGACGCCAAGCTGCAGACCGGCACCGTCTCGGTCGACGACGCGGTCGCCGGCAAGGGCATCCGCGGCGACCAGGTCATCACGCGGATCTTCACGCTGCGCTACGAGAACCCCAACAATCTGGTGGCGGTGCTGCGGCCGCTGATCAGCGCCAACAACACCATCAACGCCAACGTCGGCAGCAATGCGCTGGTCATCACCGACTATGCGGCCAATCTGCAGCGCATCGCCAAGATCATTGCCGCGCTCGACCAGCCCACGGGCACCGGCGTCGAGATCGTGCCGCTGGAACATGCGGTGGCGGCCGACCTGGCGCCGCTGGTGCAGCGGCTGGGCGACAGCGGGGGAGGCGCGGGCTTGCCGCGTGCGCCGGGGGCGGCCGGCGCTGGCGCTGGCGGTGTCAGCGTGATCGCCGATTCACGCAGCAACTCGCTCATCATCAGTGCCGCCAATCCGTCCCGGCTGGCGGCCCTGCGCGCCACCATTGCCAGTCTCGACCGCCCCAACGCCATGGGCGGCGTCGGCGGCAACCTGTGGGTCGTGCACCTGAAGAATGCCGACGCCACGCGGCTGGCCTCGGTGGTGCGCGCGGCGTTCGGCGCCATCGGCGGCGGTGGCGCGGGCGGCAGCGCCGGCAGCGGTGCCACGGCCACGCCGGCGCGCACCGCCGGCCCGGGCGGCGCGGCGGCTGCCGCGGCCACCGCCCCGGTGGCCACGGTCGGGGAGCCCAGCACCGGCGGCTTCATCCAGGCCGACCCGGCCAGCAACTCGCTCGTCATCACCGCACCCGCGCCGCTGTACAAGCAGGTGCGCGCGCTCATCGACCAGCTCGACACGCGCCGCGCGCAGGTCTATATCGAAAGCCTGATCGTCGAGCTCGCCGGCAGCGACGCGGCCGAGGCCGGCTTCCAGTGGCAAAGCCTGTTCGGCGAGAGCGGCGACAAATACGGCATCGTCACCGGCACCAATTTCGACAATCCGGCCGGCCCCAGCATCATCGACATCAACGTCGGCGCCGCGCAAGGGCAGATCAACCTGGGCTCGGGCCTGAACGTCGGCCTGCTCAAGGCCTACAACGGCATCGTCTCGCTGGCCGCCATCGCGCGCTTCCTGCAGACGCAGGCCAACGTGAACATCGTCAGCACGCCGAACCTGATCACGCTGGACAACGAGGAGGCCAAGATCGTGGTCGGCGAGAACGTGCCCTTCATCACCGGCCAGTTCACCAACACCGGGACGGCGGGTGCCGCGATCAACCCCTTCCAGACCATCGAGCGCCAGGACGTGGGCGTCACCTTGCGCATCCGGCCGCAGATCGGCGAAGGCGGTGCCGTGCGCATGACCGTGTTCCAGGAGCAGAGCAGCGTGAAGTCCGACACCGCGGCCGGCACCACCAACGCAGGCCCGTCGACCAGCAAGCGTTCCATCGAGGGCACGGTGGTGGTGGACGACGGCCAGATCCTGGTGCTGGGCGGCCTCATCGAGGACCGCTACATCAACACGCGCAGCAAGGTGCCGCTGCTCGGCGACCTGCCGCTGCTGGGTGCGTTGTTCCGCAGCGAAAGCCGCGAGCGCCGGCGCACCAACCTGATCGTCTTCCTGCGCCCGATCGTGATGCGCGACGCCGAGTCGGCCAACCGCTTCTCGACCGACCGCTACGAGCAGATCCGCGGCCGCCAGCAGGCTTCGCAGCCGCCACCCAGCATGGTGCTGCCGATCAACGAGTCGGTGGTGCTGGATCCGAAGGCGCAAGGCGTCATTCCCACCCTGCCGACCGACAGCTCGGCCGTCCGGCCGCCCGCAGCCCGGGCGCCGCAGGCCATGCCGGCACCCGCGCTCGAAGGCGGGGGCCCGCCCGGCCAGCCCACGGCACCCTGAAGCGGCCGCCAGCGTTGCCATGGCCGTCCGCCACCCCCTGCACTACGCCTTCGCCAAGGCCAACCACCTGCTGCTCGAGGACGACGGCGAGCAGCTGGTGCTGTGGGCCGGCGAGACCACACCGGCCAGCGCGCTGGCCGAGGTGACGCGGCACTTCGACGTCGCGCGCTTCGAGCGCGAGGCCGTGGCCACGCTGGGCCAGCGCATCGCCGCGGCCTATGCCGGCGGCGAGAGCAGCGCCGCGGCGGTGATCGGCGAGGTGGAAAGCGGCGTCGACCTCTCGCGCATGATGCAGGAGCTGCCGGCGGTGGAGGACCTGCTGGAAGCCGCCGACGACGCGCCCATCATCCGCATGCTCAATGCACTGCTGACGCAGGCGGCCAAGGACACCGCCAGCGACATCCACATCGAACCCTACGAGCGCAGCTCCAGCGTGCGCTTCCGCATCGACGGCACGCTGCGCGAGGTGGTGCAGCCGAACAAGGCGCTGCACGCGGCGCTGATCAGCCGGCTGAAGATCATGGCCGAGCTCGACATCGCCGAACGCCGGCTGCCGCAGGACGGCCGCATCTCGCTGCGCATCGGCGGCCGCGCCATCGACGTGCGCGTCTCCACGCTGCCCTCGGCGCATGGCGAACGCGCCGTGCTGCGGCTGCTGGACAAGACCGAGTCGAAATTCACGCTCGAAGGCCTGGGCATGAGCGGTGACGTGCTCGCGGCCTACGAGCGGCTGATCCGCCAACCGCACGGGATCGTGCTCGTGACCGGGCCCACGGGTTCGGGCAAGACGACCACGCTGTACGCCAGCCTGGGCCGCGTCGACACCGCAGGCGCCAACGTGCTGACGGTGGAAGACCCGATCGAATACGAGCTGCCGGGCATCGGCCAGACGCAGGTCAATCCGAAGATCGACCTCACCTTCGCCAAGGCGCTGCGCGCGATCCTGCGCCAGGACCCGGACGTCATCATGATCGGCGAGATCCGCGACATCGAGACCGCGCAGATCGCCATCCAGGCCTCGCTCACCGGCCACCTCGTGCTGGCCACCGTGCACACCAATGCCGCGCCGAGCAGCGTCACCCGGCTCATCGACATGGGCGTGGAGCCCTTCCTGCTGAGCAGCAGCCTGCTGGGCGTGCAGGCGCAGCGGCTGGTGCGCAAGCTGTGCGTGCACTGCAAGCGCCAGGGCGACGACGGGCACTGGCACCCGGTGGGCTGCAGCCACTGCGGCATGAGCGGCTACAAGGGCCGCACCGGCGTCTACGAGCTGATGGTGGCCGACCCGGAAGTGCGCGTGCTGATCCACAACCGTGCACCCGAACACGAACTGGTGGCCGCGGCGCGCGCCGGGGGCCTGCGCTCGATGCGCGAGGACGGCGAACGGCTGGTGCGCGAGGGCATCACGTCGCTGGAAGAGGTCATTCGTGTGACCCGGGACTAGCGGCCGGCCCATGCCCGCCTACCGTTTCGAAGCCCTGAACGCCGCCGGCAAGTCGACGAGCGGCCTGCTGGAAGCCGACAACGCACGCACCGCGCGGGCGCAGTTGCGCGCCCGCGAACTGGTGCCGCTGGCGGTGACGCCGGTGAGCATCGCGGCCAATACGAACAGCGGGCCGCGCTTCACGCGCCGCGTCTTCTCGCCCACCGGCCTGGCGGTGTGGACACGCCAGCTCGCGGGACTGGTGGGTTCCGGCCTGCCGGTCGAGCGTGCGCTGTCGGCGCTGGCCGAGGAGGCCGAGGGCGACCGCCAGCGCGAGCTGGTGGCGCACCTGAAGAGCGAGGTCAACGCCGGCCATCCTTTCGCGCGCGCGCTGGGCACGGCGCCGCGCGAATTCGACGAGATCTACCGCGCCGTGGTCGCGGCCGGCGAGCAGAGCGGTGCCCTGGGCGCGGTGCTCGACCGCCTGGCCGACGACCTGGAGGCGCAGCACGCACTGCGCGCCAAGTTGATGGGAGCGATGCTCTACCCGGCCATCGTCTCGACGGTGGCGCTGGTGATCGTGATCGTGCTCATGACCTACGTCGTGCCGCAGATCGCCGGCGTCTTCACCAGTTCCAAGCGGGCTCTGCCGGCGCTCACCGTTGCCATGCTCGCCCTCAGCGACTTCGTGCGCCAGTGGGGCTGGGCGGTGGCGCTGCTGGCGGCCGGCGGCGCCACGGCCTTCGTGCTGGCGCGCCGCGCCGAGCCCTTTCGCGAACGCAGCGATGCGGCGCTGCTGAAGCTGCCGCTGGTGGGGCGGCTGGCACGCGGCTACAACGCGGCGCGTTTCGGCGGCACGCTGGCGATGCTGGCGGGGGCCGGCGTGCCGATCCTGAAGGCCTTGCAGGCCGCGGCCGAGACCCTGGGCAACCGGGCCATGCGCAGCGATGCGCTGGACGCACTGGTGCAGGTGCGCGAGGGTGCGCCGCTGGCCAGCGCGCTGGCCGGCAAGAAGCGCTTCCCGGGCCTGCTGGCCATGTTCGCGCGCCTGGGCGAACAGACCGGCACGCTGCCGCTGATGCTGGGCCGCGCCTCGACTCAGCTCTCGGCCGAGGTGCAGCGCCGCGCGCTGGCCATGGCCACGCTGCTGGAGCCGCTGCTCATCGTGGCCATGGCCGTGGTGGTGCTGCTCATCATGCTGGCGGTGCTGATGCCGATCATGCAGCTCAACACCTGGGTGAAATAGCGCCCCCAGGCTTGTCGCTTCGCGCCTTCGCCGCCGCTCCGCTGGCAGGCGGGGAGGCCCTCGCCAGCCACTCGCGAGCGCGCAGGCGCTCGCTCGGCGCCGGCTCGGCCCCCGAGGGGGCTGACTCCGGACCGGGGGACCCGGATCCGGAGTCGAGCTTGCTCCGGGCACGAGCGGGCGGAGTGCCCGCTCAGCCGGCCGATTTGTCGCCGGCCTGCGCCTCGGCCCCTGGCGCCTGCGTCTGCTGGGCGAAGATCCGTGCCGCCACGATGCCCAGTTCGTACAGGATGCACATGGGGATCGCCAACGCCAGCTGCGAGATCACGTCGGGCGGCGTCACCACCGCGGCGACGATGAAGGCGCCGACGATGAAATAGCCGCGCGCCTTCTTCAACTGGTCGATGGTGACGACGCCGATGCGCACCAGCACGATCACCGCGATGGGCACCTCGAAGGCGATGCCGAAGACCAGGAACAGCGTCAGCACGAAGCCGAAATACTGCTCGATGTCAGGCGCCGCGGTGATGCTCGTGGGGGCGAAGGCCTGGATGAACTTGCTCATGCCCGGGATGACCAGGAAATAGCAGAAGGCCACGCCGACGACGAACAGCACCGTGCTGCTGATGACCAGCGGCAGCACCATCTTCTTCTCGTGCGAATACAGGCCCGGCGCCACGAAGGCCCACACCTGGTACAGCACCACCGGCAGCGCCAGCATGAAGGCCGCCATCAGCGTGATCTTCAGCGGCACCAGGATCGGGCTGATGACGTTGGTGGCGATCAGCGTTGCGCCCTTGGGCAGGTGCGCCACCAGCGGCGCGGCCAGCAGGTCGTACAGCCCCGAGGGCCCGGGCCAGAAGGCCAGCAGCGCAAAGGCCACGCCGATGGCGAGGACGGCGCGGATCAGCCGGTCGCGCAGTTCGATCAGGTGCGAGACGAAAGGGGCTTCGGTGCCCTCCAGTTCGTCCGGCTTGTCGCCGCCCGGCTTGCTCATCGCCCGGCGCCCGGCGGCCTGAAGCGCGCCACGCGTGCCGCGCCCGACAATGCCTTGGTGCGGATGCCCTGGCGCTGCTTGTACCACTGCGGCGTGGCGCCGCGCTTCAGGCGCCAGTTCTTCTTCGGCGGGTGGTAGTCCAGCGGCGGCGGCACATAGCTTTCAGCACCGTGCGTGGCCGGCACCGAATTGTCGGTGAGACCCGCGGTGGCGCTGCTCCACTCGGTCTCGAACGAGGACTTGGCCTCGTTGACCTCGCTGCGCACGGTTTGTTCGACGTCGCGCGCGGCGGTCTCGAACTGGGTCTTCATCTTCTTGAGCTCGTCGAGCTCGATCGAACGGTTGACCTCGGCCTTGACATCGGCAACGTAGCGCTGCGCCTTGCCGAACAGATGACCCACCGTGCGGGCCACCTTGGGCAACTTCTCGGGCCCGATGACGATCAGGGCCACCGCGCCGATGAGGGCGATCTTGTCGAAGCCGAAATCGATCATCGTGTCAGCCGTGCGCGCCTGCGCCGCCCATCACGGCCGCGCCTGCGAGTCCGCGCGGCCGGCCATGGCGGCCGCGGGTCCAGGGCACACGCGCATCAGCTCTTGGTCTTGGCTTCGACGTCCACGGTATTGCCGTCGGCGCGCTTGGCCGTTGTCACCTGCGGTGCCGGGGCCTTGGCGGCGTCGGCCTCGGCCACCTCGTCGGCGCCCTTCATGCCTTCCTTGAAGCCCCTGACCGCGCCGCCGAGGTCGGAACCGATATTGCGCAGCTTCTTGGTGCCGAAGATGACCACGACGACCAGCAACACGATCAGCCAATGCCAGATGCTGAACGAACCCATGATCTCTCTCCTGAAAACGAACCTCGGATTCTAGGTGACCGGGGCGACGCGCCCGTGACGCCGCACCATGTCACCCCTTGGCCCAGGGCCGTGGCCCGCCGAACACATGCATGTGCAGGTGCGGGACCTCCTGGCCACCGTCGCGCCCGGTATTGACGACCGTGCGAAAGCCGTCGACCACGCCCAGTTCCTTCATCAAGCGCGGCGCCAGTCCGAGCATGCGGCCCAGCAAGGCGTCGTGCTGCGGCCCCACCTCGGCCAGCGAGGCGATATGCAGCTTCGGTATCACCAGCACGTGCACCGGCGCCCAAGGGTGTATGTCGTGGAAGGCGAGCAGTTCCTCGTCCTCGAAGACCTTGCTGGCCGGGATCTGCCCGGCGACGATCTTGCAGAAAATGCAGTCGGGGTCGGCGTTCATCGCTGGCGGCGGTCAGTTTCGGGGCATTGGCATGGGGCGGTTCTCGGCAAAGCGCCACCAGCCCTTGATATAGCGGTACAGGTACCACAGACCGATCAGCGACCACGCCACCCAGCCCGGGAAGACGAAGAAGGCCCACAACGGGGAGGTCAAGGCCAGCCACAGCACGGTGAACCAGAAACTGCGCGCCTGCCAGCGGAAGTGGCTGCGATAGAAATCGTCGGGCAGGTCGGGCCGCTTGACGGCGTTGACGATCATCGCGATCACGGAAAAGGCACCGGCCGAGAACCACGACAAGGTGTGCAGGCCATACAGCACATGCGTGAGCAGGTGCAACTCGCTGCGCTGGCTGGCCGGTGTGCCCGGAATCACGATCTGGTTCATGAGTCTTCTCCTTCGCGATGCTGCGCCTTGCGCAGGGCAAATTCCTCCAGCCCCGAGAGGC
>Ga0073899_10001452_pt1 | contig 21721 bp, 14 predicted proteins | sample KloWWTmetaKNB5Ph_FD_88975 | JGI IMG/M metagenome (GOLD analysis project Ga0073899, IMG submission 88975) | Active sludge microbial communities from Klosterneuburg, Austria, studying microevolution and ecology of nitrifiers - Klosterneuburg... | ecosystem: Engineered > WWTP > Aerobic digester >... | reverse complement strand
TGGCCGCGCTGCAGAAGATCGTCGCCGACCTCCAGGCGTGACCCAGGGGTCAGGTGACCTGACCCCGGCCGAGGGCCCTGTTGTCGCGGGCTTGGCGAGGCGATTGCTCAGGTCAACTGACCCCACGCCCGGGGCTTCTTCCCCACCTTCCGCGCAGTTACAGAGCGGGGCAGACTTCGGTTCATGACGCTTCGACTGGGTACGGCGATCCTCATGGCGGCCCTGGCGGCCTCGGCGTGCAGCGACAACGGCGGCGGCGGCGGCGACGGCGACGGCGGCCCCCTCGACGGCGGCATCGGCGATGGCGACGGCGGCACCGACGGCGACGGCGGTGTCCCGACCTGCACGTTCACGCCGACCGGCCAGTTCAACCCGATGGTCGAGTGCCGCTGGGACCGCCCGGCGGCCGGCGACGGCAACGCCACCTACGACGACGTCACGATGATGCCGACGGTCATGAACCTGACCGACGACAACGCCGACGGCCAGGTCACGCTCGACGACGTCCCCGACATCGTCTTCGTCTCCTACGACGACCAGACCGATCGGCTCGGCGTCGGCGGCGTGCTGCGCGTGGTGTCGGGCGGGTGCGGCGCCGACGGCAAGCTGCACCAGCACTACATGGTCGGCCCGGCGCAGATCCAGGCCGACACCGGCACCGCCGGCGTGTACTTCGATCCGTCGGGCGGCGTCGCGCTGGGCGACGTCGACGCCGACGGCGCCGCCGACATCGTCGCCAGCTTGCAGGGCGGCGGCACGATCGCGCTCAAGCGCGACGGCCACGTGCTGTGGATCAACCGCACCGCGCCCAGCGGCGCCAACACGCTGCCGGCGCCGCAGCCGGCGCTGGCGGACCTCGACGGCGACGGCAGGCCCGAGGTGATCCAGGGCCGGGTCATCCTCAACGGCGAGGACGGCACCGTCGAGGGCACCGGCACCGGCGACCTCGGCGTCAACGGCTTCCTCGGCCCGGTCGCCGCCACCGGCGATCTCGACCTCGACGGTGCGCCCGAGGTGCTGGCCGGCGGCGCGGCCTACGGGCCGATGGCGATGCTCAAGTGGGCGTTCATGTTCCCGGTGCCGGCCACCACCACGCTGTGCCAGCAGATCCCGTGCGACGGCTTCACCGCCACCGGCGACTTCGACGCCGACGCGCAAGGCGAGGTGGTGATCGTCCGCGGCGGCACGATCTACCTCATCAACCACGACGGCACCCCGCTGACGATCGGCGGCGCGCCGGTGCAGATCGCGATCCCCAAGGACGACTGCACCAAGAACGAGGGCGGCCCGCCGACGGTGGCCGACTTCGACGGCGACGGCCGCGCCGAGATCGGCGTCGCCGCCGCCGACTTCTACGTCGTGGCCGACCTCGACTGCCTGGGCACGCCGACGCCGGCCGGGTGCTCCGACCCTGGCATCCGCTGGAAGGCGGCGAACTTCGACTGCAGCTCGCGCGTGACCGGGTCGAGCGTGTTCGACTTCGACGGCGACGGCAAGGCCGAGGTGGTCTACGCCGACGAGCAGAACTTCCGGATCTTCGACGGCACGACCGGCATGGTGCGGCAGTCGATCCCCAACAACTCGCGCACCCGGCTCGAGATGCCGATCGTCGCCGACGTCGACAGCGACGGCAACGCCGAGGTGGTGTTCGTCGAGAACTCGGTGGCCGCGACCGGCGGCCGCCAGGGCATCCGGGTGCTGGGCGACGCCACCGACTCGTGGGCCGCGACCCGCCGGGTGTGGAACCAGCACGCCTACCACGTCACCAACGTCAGCGAACTGGGCGCCATCCCCGCCCACGAGCCGGCCAACTGGACGGTGGCCTCGCCCAACACCGTCTCGGGCAAGATGAACAACTTCCGCCAGAACCTGCCCGACTTCGACGCGCTGGCCGCGCCCGACCTGACGGTCGCGCTGTCGCTGGTGCCGGTGGGCTGCATGCTCGAGGCGCACGTCTGCAACGCCGGCGACATCGTCGTCGGCGCCGGCGTGCCGGTGCGCTTCTACGACAACGCGACGATGACCGAGATCGCGTGCGACGGCGGCACGCCGACCACGCCGATCTCGCTGGCCCCGGACGTGTGCATCGACGTCAGCTGCGTGTGGAACGCCGCGCCGGCGACGATCGACGTGCGGGCCTGCGTCGACAACGGCGGCTACGACTGTGGGTCGGCGACGTCGTCGCAGAACAACGAGTGCCACGAGGACAACAACCGCGACGACGAGGCCGGCGCCTTCGCGTGCACGCCGATCGGGTGAGCGCCAAGCAGACGTGAGCCGCCCGGACCGCGCTCACCGCGGCGCCCGCAGCGCGAACGCGAAGCCGTCGCGATCGCCGCCGGCGGCCAGCGGGCGCGCCTTGCGATAGCCGGTGTTGTCGGCGATCAGCGCCACCTGGTGCCGCCGCGATCGCCAGCCGAGGAAGACGAAGACGTGCGCCGGGTACTCGGGGATGACGTCGGTGGTGAACACCAGGTCGCCGGGCGCCAGCGTCGCGGCGTCGGTGATCCGCTGCCAGCCCAGCTCGCCCTCGAGGTAGCGGACGAAGCCGCGGGTCAGCCGCGACACGCCGTCGCCGTCGAGCACGCCGCGCTCGGGCACGTCGATCCCGGCGTGGCGCAGCGCGGTCGACGCGTACGCGACGCAGCCGTTGCGCATCGTGTGGTGCCAGCGCAGCACGTCGGCGCGGATCGCGCGATCGTGGGCGCGCGCGCGCAGGTGCGCCGCCAGCGTGGCCGACGGGCGCGGCGGCCGCGCGGGCTCGGCCGCGACGCCGGTGGCCATCGCCAGCACGATCGCGATCACCACCGCGCGCACGCGCTGGATGTGACACGGCGGACGCGGCGGCGCCATGGCGTCAGAACTCGACGACGACGCCGGCGGTCGCGGTGGGGCGGTGATCGTCATGCGCCAGGTCGGAGACACCGAGCACGAACACCGGTTGCAGCCCCGGCGCGACGCCCATCGGGTGCACCAGCTCGGCGCGCCAGGTCGGCGCCGGCCGCACGCTGCCGCCGAGATCGGCGCCGGCGCCCAGGCCGAACCGCAGGCCCAGCCGGTGCCACAGCCCCCAGCGCGTCAGCATCGCCAGGAACCCGACGGTGGTCGCCGCGCCGCGCCGCGCCGCCAGCTCGCCGCCGAAGCCCAGCTGGTAGCGCGCCCCCAGCCCCAGCCGCAGCGCGCCGCGCAGCGTCGTCACCATCGCGCCGTCCAGGTCCGTCCCCAGGCCGAAGCCCAGCTCACCGCCGGCGCGGCCGGTCGGGTTGTCGCCCTGCGCCACGTCGCCGGGCATCGTCGTCGCGTCGAGCGTGTAGCCCATCGACGTCGAGGTCAGGTCGATCATCGGCGCGCGGTCGGTGATCACGATGACCTCGCCGCCTTCGAAGTAGGTGTCCTCGAGCGACGTGTCCCCGGCCAGCACCGCGCCGTAGGTGGTCGACACGCCCTCGGGCGCCTCGACCGGGACCGCGACGGTGGTCTGCGGCATCCCCTCGGCGCGGCGGCGATCGTCGATCGCCACGAACGACGTGTACGGCGACGCCAGCGCGTGGGCCAGCGCGATCGCCGTGATCGCGTCCTTGGTCGCCACCGGGTCGCCGGTCCGGCCGGCGGCGGCCAGCTCGCGGATCCGCCGCCGCGCCCACAGCCGCCCCAGCAACCGCGCGTCGCCGCCGGCCGCCGGCAGCGCGATCGCCTGCTCCAGCGTCGCGGTCTGATCGCCGACGCGCGCGGTCACCCGCACCGCGCCGACGCCGGCGCCGTGGTAGCGCGCGGCCACGACGATCGGCTGCCCGGCGAACAGATCGCCGACCGGCGTCGGCGTCACCGCCTCGACCGCCAGCCCCGGGAACTCGACCCGCACGTCGCTCCACATCGGCGCCACCAGCTGGCGGAAGAAGCGCGCGATCTGCGCCTGGGGCGGCTCGTCGAGCAGCAGCACCTGCGCCGCGCCGTGGCCGGCCCGAGCCATCTCGTCGAGCAGCGACCGGTTCACCGAGCTGCCGACGCCGAACGCGAACAGGTGGACGTTGGCCGCGCGCTCGCGGTCGATCGCGGCCAGGATCTCGTCGTCGTTGCCGATGAAGCCGTCGGTCAGGAAGCACACGTAGCGGATCCGGCCGTCGCCCGGCGGATCGGCCAGCGCGGCGCGGATGCCCGACAGCATCTCGGTGCCGCCGGCGCTGCCGACGCCGTTGAGCCACGAGCGCGCGCGCCGCAGGTTGCCGACGGTGGCCGCGCGCGCCGCGCCGCCCTCGAAGCCGCCGACCTCGGTCGAGAAGTTGATCATCCGGAACGTGTCGTCGGGCTCCAGCCGATCGAGCGCGTAGCGGACCGCCTGCTTGACCACCGCCAACGGCTCGCCGTCCATCGAGCCCGAGGTGTCGAGCACGAACACCAGCTCGCGCGGCGCGGTCGCCGTGAGCGGCAGGCTGGGCGGCTGGACGATCGCGGTCAGGTAGCCGGCGTCGTCGCCCGCGCCGGCCATCACGCCGATCGTCGGCGCCGGCACCTCGAGCCGCCAGCGCACCACCAGATCCTTGTCGGCGGCGGCGGTCGGCGCGGCCAGCGCGACCGCGAGGTGATCGTGCGCGACCTCGGAGGCCACCAGCGCGTGGGTCGGGCTGTCGACCTCGGCCACCGCGAAGCCAGGCTGCAGATCGAGCCCGAAGCCGAAGGTGGTCGCCGGCGTCGAACCCGCCGCCTGGATCGGCGGGGTGATCCGCGCGGCGTCAGGCACGCGGTCGGTGTCGGGGACCATGCCCGTGCCCGACGCGGTGCCGGTCGCGGCGCCGGGGACGTAGCGCGGGCCGACCACCGTCGGCAGCGCCAGCTCGTACCAGCCATCGCTGGGCGCCAGCAGCACGTCGTAGACCAGCTCGACGTCGATCACCTCGCCGGGCAAGATGCCCGCGACCGACTGGGTGAAGACGTTGGGGCGCTCCTGCTCGAGCAGCGCGGCGGTCTGGCCGGCGGCGCGGGCCGCGTCGTAGGCCTTGCGCGCGACCTCGCGGCGCTCGATCTTGGCGCGGATGGTGCGCGCGCCGAGCCGCATCGTCATCGCGCCGATCGCAGCGTCGTGCGGCAGCGGGAAGACGTAGACCGCCTCGATCGCCGACGTCGCCGGGTTGGCGAACCGCTGGGTGTGCCGGACCTCGGCGATCGCGCCGCGCACCGCGACCTGCAGATCGCTGGCGACCAGCGGCAGCTCCTGCCGCGCCCCCTCGATCTGCGCCTCGAACCGCGGGTGGTCGTCGGCCCGAGCCGACGTCGACGTCGTGACGATCGCCAGCGCGATCGCGACCAGGAAGTGGCGCGCCATGGTTGCCTCCTCCCCGGGCAAACGCCGCGGCTTGGCCGCGGATCCATGACAGCCCCTGGCCCCTCGCCACCCGCGCGCTCACCCGCCTGTCGCAGGGGCGGGGCGCCGGCCGCGCGTCACCGCATGAAGCCGGGCAAGTCACCGCCTAGCAACGCGGCGCCGAAGATGACGCCGATGCCGAGCAGCTGCAGGAAGAACGGGTCCTTGGCCTGGCGCCAGTGCACGATCAAGAAGAACAGCGACACCAGCGGCAGGAACAGACAGCCGAGGCCCCACACGATGCTCTCGCTGAACGCCCGGACCAGCATCCAGACGCTGCCGGCGACGATGGCGATCACACCCGCGAACGCGATCAGACCCAGGAGTGCGTGCATGGATCGATCGTGACGCAGCCACCCCCAGGATCAACCGAAATCGATCACGCCGCGCCGCCGCCGCCGGCCCGCGGTACCATCGGGGCATGCGCACGCTCCTTCGGCTCCTCCTGGTGACGACGGCGGTCGGGTGCGGCGGCGGCGGTGACGACGGCGGGCCCGATGGTCCACCGGCCGGCGCGACGCTGGCCGAGCGGCTGACCGTGGCCGACGTCGCGGTCGCCGAGGGCGCGCGCGCCGGCGAGTCGAGCTGGCGCATCTGGGGCACCAGCAGCCTCGAGGTGGCGCCGGTGTTCACGGCGCCGACCGCCGACTGCGGCGCGCTGATCGGCTTCACCACCGGCAGCGCCGCGCCGACCGCCCGCGTCGTCAAGGTCGACGCCAGCGATCGGCTCGTGGCCAGCTTCGAGCTCGGTCCGTACACGCTGCGCGGGCTGGCCGCCGAGGACGACGGCCACTTCGCCGCGCTCCTGTGGGACGAGGCGGTCACGCCGGCGGCGCTGCACGTGCAGCGGTTCGACGCCAGCGGCGCGGCCGGTTGGTCGACCGAGCTGGCCGACGCGCTGGCCGCGCCCACCGACTTCGGCATCGGCGACAGCCGGCTCACCTACGGCAACGGCCGCTACGGCGCCTACTACCACGTGCACGGCATCTCGGGCTTCGCCAACGGCCACGAGGGCGATCAGCTCAAGTGGCTGGACGCCGCGAGCGGCGCGATGAGCAACGGCTGGTCGTGGGGCTGCTCGCACAGCATGAGCGCGCTGCTCGGCTTCCAGCCCGCCGACGCCAAGTGGGTCGCGATGTGCGTGACCGACTGCTACCCCGGCACCAGCGGCGACTTCGCCACCAACAGCATCGGCGGCCTGTACCTCGACAACCGCACCAAGGTCCTCGACATCGACGGCGGCTGCAACGGCAGCGTCGCCGGCGAGCTGGGCTCGGCGGCCGCGGCGCCTTCGGGCTGGAAGGTGGTGTGGAACTCGCACCAGGCCCCGGCCACCGGCGGTCAGCGCTCCTACGATCCGCAGACGATGAACCAGGACATCGGGTTCGCGACGATCGGCGGCGACCTGACGCCGGGCGCGATCACGTGGCTGACCAGCACGATCAGCAACGAGCACGACCCGTCGATCGCGCGGTGGCAGCCCGACGGCGACACCGCCGAGCAGTACGTCGTGGGCTGGCACGAGGAGGGCCCAGGCGCGGCCTACCGGCTCGGCATCGTCGACGCCACCGGCGCGTTCACCGCCGCGGCGACCGACGTCAGCACCGTCGCCGCCTGGGGCGAGCGCGACGACCCGTTCCGGGTCCACCAGAACCACGACATCACCTGGGCGTGGTTCGACGCGGCGGGCGCGACGGCGCTGAAGGTCGCGCGGATCCGCTCGGGCCGCGCCTGCACGCCGTAGCCGCGCGGGTCAGGTCAGTCCAGCGCGGCCAGCCAGCCGCGGGGATCGAGCCCCAGCGCCTGGCCGTGGCCGAAGACGATCTCGAAGGTGCGGCTCAGGCGCGTCGTCGCGCGCTCGAAGATCGCCGCGGCCTCGGGGTCCTTGCCGACCGCGTCGGCGAACCGCTGCCACGGCTCCTCGCACGCGACCAAGGGCGCGCGCAGGCGCTCGCGCGCGACCCGGGCCCGCGCGTCGTGGGCGCGATCGTCGGGGATGCGCTCGATCAGCACCAGCGTCTCGGCCAGCGCCGCCGCCATGTCGGGCGCGTGGTCGCCGTGGTAGCGCAGCATGCGCACGACACCCGTGCGCGGCTGCGCGATGCCCGCCTTGGCGATCGCGCACAGGTGCTGGGCGTGCACCGCCAGCCGCTGGTCGGGCTCGAGCTTCGGGCGGTCGCCGCCAGCGCAAGCCACCGTCCGCACCGCCACCGCGCCCGCGAGCGCGATCCCGAACAGCATCCACTTCGATGTACGAGCCATGGCGGTTCCTCCGCCGCCGACTCTACCAGGCCGACGGCACCCACGCCGGGAGCGCCGTGTGGTCGGCCCAGGACGCGAACATCACCGCGGCCAGGCCAAGGAGCTGCAACACGAACGGGTTGCGCGCTCGCTCCCAGTGCACGATCGCGAACACCAGCGACGCCGGCGGCAACAGCAAGCACGCGACGCCCCACGGCGGGCTCTCGGTGAAGGCCTGGCCCAGCAGCCACAGCCAGGCGAACACCGTCGCCAGCATGCCCAGCGCGGCCGCGAGGATGGCGAGGTAGTGCAGCATGCCTCGATCGTGGGTCCGTCGACGCGCGCTCGCAACGCGCGGCCCCTGCGACCAGGCGCCACAGGCCGCTACGGCTGCGGCGTCATCAAGAACAGCTGCGACAGCTCCTGGCCGTAGCTGTACGCGAAGCGCTCGCCGTCGGCGTGCAGCACGAACTGATCGACCGCCTTGAGCCCCAGCGGGGGCGGCTGGATCGTGCGGTGCGGGGTGCGAGCGCCGGTGGTCGGATCGACACGCTCCAGCACCAGCGGCGTGGTCGTCGAGCGCACCACGATCGCGTCGGGCCCGGCCAACCAGCCGCAGACCTCGGTTCGCGCCAGCCCGCGGGCCAGCACGCGGTCACCACCGCTGGCCAGGTCGAGCACGTGCAACGCGAGGTCGGCGTCGACGTACGCGCAGCGGCGGCGCGCCGGGTCGAGCGCCATCGGCCCGCCGGTGGCCGTGAGCGGCTCGGGGTCGCGCCCCAGCGCCAGCCGCCACAGCCGATGGCCGTGCAGGCCGACCAGGGTGGTCTCGTCGATCCATCGCCCGGCCAGCACCAGCCCAGGCGCGGTCAGCCGCGGCGCCTCGCCGGAGCCGGTGGCGTAGACGATCAGACGATCGGCGCGATCGAAGTTGGCCGCGACCTGGCGCCCCGACGGCGAGATCGCCACCGGATAGCCCGGGCCCAGCCGCATGCGGCGCCCGCCGGCGTACGACACGAGGTAGGTGCCGGCGCCGTTGTCGAGGTGGTCGAGGTCGCCGATCGCCACCATCGCGCCGTCGGCCGACAGGTCGGCGACGTACGACACCTCGGACCCCGAGCGATCGGCGTCGCCGACCATCGCGCGCAGCCGCCACACGTCGCTGTTGATCAGCAGCCGGCCGTCCCGCGCGACGTCGTGCAGCCGCAGCCGGTTCGCGGTCGGGCTCGGCATCGCGGTCACCCGGCCGGCCAGCGACACCCGGTGCAGCGTGCTCGCGAGATCGTCGCGCGACCCGGTGAACCACAGGTGCGCGCCGTCCTGATCCCAGGCCAACCCGGCGATGCTGGCCCAGCCGTCGGTCACCACCCGCGCCGCGCGAGTCGCGACGTCGACCACCACCAGCGCGCCGGCGTCGTCGTCGGTGCCGGGGTGGCGCAGGTAGGCCAGGCGGGCGCCGTCGGGCGACGCTCGTAGGTGCGTGATCCAGCCGCGCTCCTCGACCAGCGTCCGATCCAGCGGCAGCTCGATGCGGAAGCCGCGCCCCGCCGGGCGCACCACCGCCAGCGCGCCGTCGCGGACCGGCCGCGGATCGGTGCCCGGCGGCGGCGAGCGCGGCGCGAGCGGCTCGGGCATGAAGTCGGCCTCCTGGACGTCGTCGGCCAGCGGCCGCGGCTCGCCACCGCTGAGCGAGCGCACCACCAGCTCGCCGCGCGCGCTCTGGTGATCGACGAAGCGGTGGTCGCGGGTCAGCGCCAGCTCGCCGCGCGCGGACAGCGCCGCCAGGTGCGCGCCCGCCAGCTCGAGCGACGTGCTCTCGCCGGTGCCGAGCTCGTAGACCGCGACGTCGAGCGGCTCGGTGTCCCAGGCCGCGCACACCACCGCGCGGCTGCCGTCGTGGGTGAAGCGCGCCGCGTAGACCCGGCCGCTGCGGTGGGTGAGCGGCCGCATCGCCGGCAGCGCCGGCCCGCGCGCCGATCCGCGGTGGCGACCGACGATCAGGCCCAGCGCCCCGGCCGCCGCCGCCGCCGCCCCACCGCGCAGCACGCCGCGCCGCGACCAGCGCGGCGCCGCCGGGGCGGCCGCCGCGTCGGCGGTGCGCAGCGCCCACGCCAGGTCGCGCGCGGTCTGGAACCGCTCCTCGGGGTCCTTGGCCAGGCAGCGCGCGACGATCGGCGCCAGCGCGCCGAGCTCGTCGACGGGCGGAGTGTCGCGCAGCGTCGCCGCCAGGCGCTCGGCGACGGTGGCGCCGGGGAACGCGCGCCGGCCGGTCGCCAGCTCGAACGCGATCGCGCCGATCGCGAACAGATCGACGCGGGCGTCGACCGCGCCGCCGCGCGCCTGCTCGGGCGCCATGTAGCCGGCGGTGCCGGCCGCCGCCGCCGGCCCGGTGACGTCGACGGTGGTCGCGTCGGTCACGCGGGCCAGGCCGAAGTCGAGGATGCGCAGGCCGTCGCGCGTGAGGATCAGGTTCTCGGGCTTGAGGTCGCGGTGGACGACGCCGCGCGCGTGCGCGGCCGCGACCCCGTCGACCAGCGTCGTCACCAGCGCCCGGGTCCGGGCCAGCCCCAGCGCGCCGCCGCCGAGCGCGCTGCGCAGCGACTCGCCCTCGACCAGCTCCATCGCCACGTAGGCCAGGCCGGCCGACTCGCCGACGTCGTAGATGCCGACCACCGCGCGGTGCTCGATCACCGCGGCGGCGCGGGCCTCGGCGATCAGCCGGCCGTCGCGCGACCCCAGCGGGTCGTGCAGCACCTTCACCGCCAGCGCCCGGCCCAGCCGCGGGTCCCACGCGCGGTACACCGCGCCCATGCCGCCCGCGCCGATCTGCGCGTCGAGCCGGTACGGTCCCAGCGTCGTGCCGGCCAGCGCGTCCCACGCGCGCGGCGGGGCCGACCGCACCGCCGCCGCCACCAGCGCGCCGCAGGTCGCGCATCCGGCGAGGTGGCGCTCGGCGTCGGCGTCGTCGGCCAGCGCGCCGGTGGCCAGCCCGAGGATCGCGTCCTCGGACAGGCAGTCATCGATCGCCGACGCGGAGGTCACGTGCTCCGTGTACCGCGCTTGGCTAGTGGACCGCGAGCCAGTTCACCAGCGGCTGCCACGCCAGCGTCGGCGCGTCGCTGGCGAACAGCAGATCGCCGTGGCCGACGTCGAGCGCCTCGTCGCCCGGCTCCAGGCGCCGCGCGATGTGCACGGTCACATCGGTCGAGCTGACCTGGGTCGTCGAGTACACGCCGAGCTCGCCGGCGCCGCCGGCCGCGCCCAGGTACAGGACCGGCACGCGGATCCGGGCCAGCGGCGCGTCGATCGCCGGCGGATCTTGCCCGCAGATCAGCCCCTCGAGGTCGGCGCTCTCGCGCATCGACTGGAACGCCGTGGCGCCGGCCAGCCAGGCGCTGGCCGCGTCGTCGCTGACGGCGGCGTAGCCCGTCGGCACCCCATCGTCGTCGAGGGTCGGCGTCAGCAGGTGATACCGCGGCGCGTACGGCGCAAACCGGTAGGTCTGGCCCAGCATCCGCGCGAGCGCGATGCGGTTGGTGAAGCGCGGAAAGATCGGCGATGGCTCGGCGGGCGCGGTGCGCGCGAGCGTGCCGAGGTCGATGAAGAAGTCATCGGGCGACTCGATGAAGCCGTCGGCCAGCGCCTGGCTCGCGAACGCGGCGTTCTCGCACGCGAAGGCGCGCGTGTCGACGTCGTCCGGCGGCAGCGCGCCGTAGAAGTCGAGCGCGGCGATCGCGCTGACGTGGCGCAGCGCGGCCGGGCGCGCGGCGTCGACCGAGGCCGCGAGGTACGCCAGCTGCGCGCCGTGCGAGAACCCGACCAGCGGCACCTTGCTACCGCCGCTGCCGTCGAGCGCCCGCACCGCGCGCACCACGCCCAGCGCCACGCGCAGGTCGTCGAGCTCCTGGGCCACGCCCATCCCGCCAAAGTCAGAGGTGTCGTCGCCAGCGCCGGGCAACGTCCAGCGGCGATCGACGCCCCAGACGTCGACGTCGCGCGCCGCCAGCCACGGCGCCATCCCCGGCGCTGGCGACGCCGGGTCGCCCGCGGTCGGCAAGAAGTTGGTCGCGAAGTCGGAGAAGTCGCCGTGCAGCAGCACCGCCGCGTGCGCGCTCGGCCGCGGCACGCCGGGCGCGCGCTCGCGCACCACGCGGTGCAGGCGCAGCGCGGCGTTGGGCGCGCTGCCGACCGGCACGGTCACCTCGTAGTGGTAGACGTCGCCGGCGACGCGAGTGCGGTGCCAGGCCAGCGTCGCCGCGTCGACGGTCGTGGTCGGCGCCGACACGGGCGCGACGTCATCGGTACAGGCCGCGGCGCCCAGGAGCGCCGCGCAGACGAACGGGAAGATGGGCTTCATGCCGGATCGACACAGGGGTCGCCGCGGCTTGCACGAAAATCGACCGAGCCCTCAGCGCAGCAGCCGAGCGACACTCAGATCGAGGCCGCTCGCCACCATCCGCGCGACGCTGTCGGCGGTCGCGGTGGTGACTGCCAGCCGCGCCATCAGGCCATCGCGGGTCGCGCTGGCCACCGCCTCGCGCGCCGCGCTCAGCCACCGCGACGCCGTCGACTCGTGGACGCGGTACATCCGGCCGATCTGCGCCAGCTCGAGGCCCTCGACGAAGCGCAGCCGCAGCACCGCGCGATCGCGGTCGGGCAGCGCCGCGAGCGCCGCGGCCAGCGCCTCGCGGAACTCGGTCCGGTACAGCGTGCGCAGGTGGCGCAGCGCCGGGTCCGGCTCGCGATCCACCAGCTCCGCGAGCGCGTCGTCGCCGATGGCGCCGGCGTCGCCCGGATCGCCGCCGCGCCGCGCGTTCAGCGCCAGCCGCCGGGTCGCGATCGCCACCCACGCCCGCAGCGGCCCGGCGCCGCGGTAGCCGGCGATCCGCGGCGGCCCGCCATCACCGACCACCAGCCGCACCCGCGCCAGCTGGCAGATCTCGTCGACGAACGCCGGGTCGCGATCGATCGCGCGCGCCGCCGCCACCAGCTCACCGCCGACCAGCGCCTCGAAGCGCCGCGCCGCCGCCGGATCGCCCGCGGCCACCGCGAACGCCAGCGCGAGATCACCGGCGTGGGCCGACGCCGCGCCGCCCGCGATCGCCGCGCGCACGTGGGCAAGCACTGCGTCCGCCGAGACCCGCGCGCACCCCGCGATCGCCGCGTCGACGGCGTCGCGCCACGGCTCGCGCTCGGTCGCCACTACCGCCCCGTCACCAGCGCCCGGGTGTCGGCGGCCAGCGCGGCGTGATCGAGCACGTCGCCGTGGGCCGGCACCATCGTCGTCACCGGGTGCGCCTCGAGGTCCTCGGCCAGGAGCCGCAGGGTCGCCTTGGGGTCCTTGACGATCAGCTTCATCGCCAGCCCGAACACCTTGTAGCCGGGCGCGCTGTTGGTCAGCTTGAACAGCAGGCTGATCGGGAACGGCGGCGCCTTGGGCATGTTGGCCAGCACGTCCGACGCGTACCAGGCGTGGCCGCGCTCGGTCCTGGCCCAGCACCAGGCCTCGCCGCGCTTGGTCTCGGGCACGTCGCGCACGCCGACGTCGGCGCCGGTGAGCTCGGCGAGCGCCGCCATCGGCTCGAAGCTCAGCTTGACCTTGCTCTTCTTGTCGATGCGCGCGACCGCCTGGGCGGGCGCGAAGCTGCGCGCCGTCGGGAACCGCGCGCGCCACGCGGCCTGCCCCAGGTAGTGGAAGCCGTTGTTGGCGACCAGCGCGCCGACCTCGCCGAACGGCGCCAGCTCGGCGTAGGCCGCCTCGTCGAGACCGGTCGGCGGGCTCACCACCATCAGCTTCCCGTCGCCCATCCGCGCCACGAACGTCATCGCCGTGCCGCCCTTGCTGAACTTGTAGCTGCGCGTCAGCACGCCGCGCGCACGATCGATCACCATCCAGCCGCTCGGGGTCGTCTCCATGCGCGCATGCTACTCCAGCGCGGGCCGCGCGGCGGCGGCTGGCGACGCGGCCGTCAGAACTGCAGCGCCGGCAAGTTGTCGCCCATGCCGCCCGGCGAGGTGCCGCGGGTCTCGGAGTGCTCGAGTCCGAGCTGGCCGTTGCTGTTGTAGCCCCAGCACTTGATCGTCACGTCGTCGAGCAGCGCGCAGGTATGGCGCCCGGCCGACGTCACCGCGACCGCGGTGCGGCCGGTGCCGAGCGCGACCGCCGGCAAGGCGTCGCCCATCGCCGCGGCGACGCCGCCTCGATTCGTGGTGTCGCCGACCCCGAGCTCGCCGAGCGCGTTGTAGCCCCAGCACTTCACGTGACCATCGTCGAGGAGCGCGCACGCGTGCGACTGGCCGACCGCGAGCCCCACCGCGGTGCGACCGGTGCCGAGCGCGACCGCCGGCAGCGCGTCGCCCATCTGCCCGGGCACCCGCCCGCGATCGAAGGTGTCGCCGGTGCCGAGCCCGCCGAAGCCGTTGTGGCCCCAGCACTTCACGTGGCCGTCGTCGAGCAACGCGCAAACGTGGACCTCGCCGACGCCGATCGCGACCGCGGTGCGCCCGGCGCCCAGCGCGATCGCCGGCAGCGCGTCGCCCATCTCGCCGGGGTTGTCGCCACGATCGACCATGTCGCCCTGCCCGAGCTGGCCGTACGAGTTGGCCCCCCAGCACTTCACGCTGCCGTCGTCGAGGATCGCGCAGGTGGTGCGCTCCCCGGCCGCGAGCGCGACCGCCGTGCGGCCGGTGCCGAGCGCGACCGCTGGCAGCGCGTCGCCCATCTCGCCGGGGTTGTCGCCGCGCGCGACGGTGTTGCCGTAGCCGAGCTGCCCCCAGTACCCATCGCCCCAGCACTTCACGCTGCCGTCATCGAGGATCGCGCAGGTGTGGAAGCGGCCGAGGGCGAGCGTCACCGCGGTGCGCCCGGTGCCCAGCGCGACCCGCTCGATGACGTCGCCGATCGTGAAGCGCGCGGTGCCGAGCGCCCCGCGGTGGCCGACGCCGAGCTCGCCGGCGGTGTTGTAGCCCCAGCACTTGAGGCTGCCGTCGTCGAGGAGCGCGCAGTTGTGGTAGCCGCCGCTCCACAGCCGCTGCACGCTGCGCCCGGTGCCGAGCCAGGCTGGCACCAGGTTAGCGCCCATCTCGTTGGTCTGATCGCCGCGATCGAGGGTGTCGCCGACGGCGAGCTGCCCGCCGCTGTTGTCGCCCCAGCACCGCACGATCCCGCTCGCGAAGCGCGCGCAGGTGTGCTCGGCGCCAGCCGCGACCGCCACCGGCGGCGCCGGACACATCACCCGGACCGCGACCGTGGCGGTCGAGCCGCCCGGCAGCGCGTAGGTGAACGCGTCGGGCACGCCGCCCGGCTGCGAGTTGCAGTAGCCGGCCTCGGGCATGTACATGACCTCGAACGCGTCGGCGGTGAGGAACGCGACGCCGTGGGCCGGCTGGGTCGCGACCGCCGCCAGCGGTCCATACGGACCGGCGTCGGGATCGAGGTCGTTGGTGATCACGTCCATGATCAGCCACGGGCCGTCCTGCATCATCAGGTGGACGCCGTCGTCGACCGCGGTCATCGGATCATCGACGGGGACGATGTTGACGTGGCGGGTCTGGACGACGCAGCGGTTGGGCACGCCGTTGTCGCACGCGTACAGCCCGACGCTGCACGCGCTGGGCGGGACCGGGCCGACCGGCGTGAACGTGAACACCCCGGTGAGCGGGTCGAGGGTGCCACCGCAGGTGTGGCCGACCCGGAAGTCCCACCGCACCGCCGGGCCATCGGCGTCGGACCAGGCCGGCGCGTAGACGTAGGCCTGGTCCTCGGTCGCCAGGTCGGGCGGGATGGTGGTGACCGTCAGGAGGTTGTTGTACGGCGTGATCGCGATCGCGACCGTCTGCGTGCCGCAGCGATCGGGCACGCCGCCGTCGCAGGCCTGGATCGCCAGCGTGCACGTCGGCGGCGGGATCGGGTCAAGGATCATGAACGCGAGCCGGCCCGTGACCGGATCGGTCGCGCCGCCGCAGGTGTGGGTCGGCAACAGCGACCAGGTCAGGCCCGGGCCGTCGGGGTCGGTGGCCTCCGCCTGGTAGGTGTAGGTCGTGGTCTCGGTGGTGCCAGGCGGCGGCGACGTGGTGATCGTCGGCGCGTCGTTGATCTCCTCGACGGCGATCGTCCTGGTCTCGGTGGCGCAGGCCTCGGGCGCGCCGCGATCGCACACCTGGATCGACAGCGTGCAGGTGGCCGGCGTCGGCGCGGGGCGGGTGAACGTGAGCCGGCCGGTGGCGTCGATCGCTCCGCCGCAGGTGTGCTCGGAGCGCAGCGACCAGCGCTGCTCGGGCCCGTCGGGATCGTCGACGGTGGCGGCGTAGACGTACGGCGTGCGCTCCTGCGCGACGGTCGGCGCGGCGCTGGTGATCGCCGGTCGGTCGTTGACGGCGACGATCGCGACCGTCTGCGCCTGCACCGCGCAGCCCTCGGGCACGCCGCCGTCGCACACCTGGATCGCGAGCTGACACGTCGCCGCCGGCGTCGGCCCCGCGGCGGTGAACGTCAGCACGCCGGTCGAGCCGACGATCGCCCCGCCGCAGGTGTGCCCGGGCGCCAGCGACCAGCTGCGCCCCGGCCCGTCGGCATCGACCGCCATCGCCACGTACGTGACCCCGACGTCCTCCATCGCCTGGGTCGGCGCCGCGCTGCTGATCATCGGCGGCGCGTTACCCGGCGCGTCGCGGCCACCGTCGAGCCCGCCGCCGCCGCCGCCGCCGCACCCCGCGGCAACCAACGCCGCAGCCGCAGCCATCAGCGCGACCCAGCCCGACGTGCTCCGCATGGGCCCAGGGTATCAGCTCGTGCTCGGTCCGCGACGTCGATGAGCGAGCTGGCGTCGGCGTGCAGCGCGCGCCTACGGCGCGCCTACTTGAGGTTCTCGCGCAGCATCTGGCAACAGCGTTCGGCACCGACCACCTCGAGCGCGCCGCCGGCCATGTTGTTGCGCCGCACCGAGTACAGCCAGACCTCAGCGAGCAGCGGGTCGCGCGGATCGGCGAAGACGACGCGCATCTCGAGGAACGAGTTGTCGAAGCGGACGAAGGTGTCGTCGTTCCACTCGCCGCCCGTGCGCCGGTCCCACTTCGCGACCGCGCGCACGGCCAGGACCTTGGCGCGCTCGCCGGCGTCGAGGCCGTCCTTCACCACGGCGACGACCGCGCGCAGGTCCTTGCCCTTGTAGGCCTCCTTCTTCACGCGCAGCTTGGCGACCGCGACGGTGTGCAGCGCCGCCCGCTGCTTGGCGAGCTCCTCGACCGCAGCCCCGTAGCTCCGCTCGGCCGCGCGGTAGACCTCGGCGGTCTTGCCGTCGTGCGTCTCGAGGATCGCCAGGAAGACGGCGCTCCACCGAAGGTCGTCGTTGAGCTCGGGGGTGAGGCCGTCGAAGTCAGTGTCGTGCTCGCCCAGCGTGATGGACTGCAGCGCGGCGACGGATCGCTGCAGGCGGTCGAGGTGCTCGGTGATCTTGCTGGGGCCGGCGGCGGCGTGGCCGGCGAGGTTGTCGCGCATCTGCTTGGCGCGCATGCGTGCGTTGCGCAGATCGTTGCGCAGCGGCTCCGGCACCTCGGCCCCTGCAAGCGCGGCGTACTGCAGCCACGGGTCGACCTTCGCGTTGAACACGTCGAGCGCCGCGAGCTTGGCCTTGATCTCCGTGACGGACTCGAGCGCGTCCGTGGGGTTGGTGAGGGGGACTTCAGGTGACGCCTCGAGGAAGTCGACCACCATCCGGTTCTCCTCCCGCGTGACCACGGGTTCGGGCACGACCGGCAACGCCGAGATGTCGATGATCGTCAACTCGCCAGCGAGCGCCTTGGAGCCGTCGGACACGGAGCCCTGATCGCCGAAGTACACTGCGGTCTTGCCTGCCGGGAACTCGTCCAGCACGATCTCGGCGACCTGCCCGACCAGCTTGCCGTTGTCGCGGACCGCTTCCGAGAAGCGACACAGCCCGGTGTCGCCGTTGCGGATCGCGACCATCGGAACGCCGCGCACGATCAGCCGAACCCGCTTGACCGAGGTCGTCGCGATCACCGCGACCGGCTTTGGATCGACCACGCCGAAGCAGCCCTTGAACCCCCAGTCGGAGACGTTGGCGCTCGTGGTGGCTCGCAGGTTCGCGACCTGCGTCGGGTTGGGACCGGCGCCGTTCAGCTGCGTGATGGGCTGGGCGGCAGCGGCGGTCGCACCGACGGCAACCAAGAGGAGTGGAGCGAACTCGAGGCGCATGGTGCGCACGTGTAGCGGAGGTCTCGACCGATCGGAATGACAGGCGACTTACGCCGGGGACACGCGCGCGCCGTGACAGGCATCACAGGCCAGACGTCGGCTCGTCGAGCTTCGGCCACAGCTCGCCCTTGTAGATCCGATTGTGGACCCGCCGCCCGGGCAGGTCCAGGTAGGGGCACCCCTCGACCGTCGACCGCAACGTCAGCGTCTCGTCGCCCGGCAGGATGTACTGCACCCTGCCCCGCGCGATCCATGGCGCCAGGTCGAAGTCGCACTCCTCGTCGAACACCGTGCGCGCCTCTTTGCCGGCGCGAAACCCATTCCGGTAGACCAGCCGCAGGTGATGCCCCCAGTCAGCCGGCCCTTCGAGCTCCCGATCGATCGGATCTCCGTAGTAGAAGATCGGGTAGCCCGTGTGACGCCCCACCGGCGTCGACGAGATCACCATCTTCATGCCGGGCGGCTCCAGGAGTCTCGGCACCACGAAAGGCGCTTCCGGTCCTGTCTCGACGGCGAAGTCCAGCACGTCGATCGGGCGAGCCAGGGCGAGCGCGCCGGTGAAGCCGAAGTAGTGCGCGCATCGCGGTGGCGACCCCACACCCCGGTGCGAGACCTCCCGCTGCCACCAGTACCCGTCGATGCCGTACGGATCGAACTGCTCCTCGGCCACGAAGTCACAGAACGGGCAACGGCTCATCGGCACGCAGGGCAGTTCGGCGTCGAGCGCAGCGGCGAGGGCGGTTGACTCCGCGCGGATGGCCGCCAGCTCTGCGCGCTCCGCCGCGGTCCGGGCGCGCGGCCACAGCTCATCCTCCGCGGCGCGGACCGTCCGGTAGCGCGCGACGAGCGCGTCTCGGCGTTCTCGGGTGAAGCTCATGGCTGGCGGTCTCCGACGAAGAACAGGTCTCCCGGACCAAACGTCACGAGATCTTGACTCGCCTTGTGACGCGCGATCAACGCCTCCTTCCGCGCGACGTCGGCTGGCGTTTCCGCCGGCCAGTCGGCGAGCGGTCCGTGCTGGATGCTTACGGGGGATTTCCTGAGCTCGTTGGCGATCTTGTTGTACAAGGGCGAGCCTTCGGGGATGTGCCCATCGGGGCCGTCGATCGAGTACAGATCGTAGTCGCCCGTGTACACCTTGCCAGACTTGGCGTCGTACACGATCCCGTCCTTGATCGTGACGACACCCTTCTTCTGCAAGCGATCCATGTCCTGCGCCTGCTCCGCGTAGTCCTTCAGGCGGCTAGCGTACCGATCGCGGATCCGCTTCGCCAGCCCGGGGTCCCGAGCCTCGATCGCGGCGAGGTCCTTCGGCAGACGCCATCCGTCCCAGTGGGCGACCTTGGCCTCGTGCTCGGGGGGCATGCCCAGGTACAGGTCTTCCTTGTTCACGGTGTTGGCCTTGATCTCTTTGGTTTTCGGTAGCGCACCCTCGGCGAGCAACTCGGCCGCCTTCGGGTTGGTCGGCCGGAACGTGAGCCAGACCCCGAACTGGTTCGCGATCTCGAACACGCGCTCGACCGCCGCTCGGGTCATGCCCGCGCGCTGCATCGCGGCCTCGACCACTGGGCGCGGCGGCGGCTCGACCACGGCCGGCGTGCCCCGTTCGCCGGCCGCCGTCGACGACTCGTCCTCGCCGCGCTGCTCACCCGCGCGCGGCGTCTCGCCCGCCTCTTCCCCCGCCGAACGGACCGTCGATGCGCCCTCCGGCGACTCGTCGCTCGGCTTCGCCGCTGCCGCCTCGGCGGCGAGGTCGCGGGCCTTGGCGTCGACGGCGTCGTCGACGCGCTTGCTGCGGCGGTTTTGCTCGCGCACCAGCGTGCGCGCGGCGTGGGCGCGCTTCGGGTCGGCGTGCGCGACCTCGGCGTCGAGGACCGCGAGCTCCTCGGCGACCAGCCGCTCGTACATCGCCTGGATCGCCGCGAGCTCGTCCGGGCCGGCGGCGCTGTTGATCTTGGCGACCAGCGCGTCGGCGTCGGGCAAGAGCGGCCCCAGCTTCTTGTAGGCGACGTCGAAGGCGGTGTTGTGGATGGCTGCCAGCGCGCGGATCGCCTTCGCGTTCGCCGCGAGGCCGCGGGCGAAGCCGATGGACGCACCCGCGATCAGCCAGTCGGCCGCCGTCTCCGGGGTCGCCGCCGGCTCGCCCCGGGCCCTGCTGATCGCGTGATCGACCATCGCGCCCGCCACCGCGTCGACGGTGATGTGCGCCGTCGTGACGTGGAAGTGTTCGAAGAACCGGACCTCGGCGGTCGCGATGCCCGACACCCGCGAGATCGACCGGGCGACCACGCTCGCCACCAGGGGCATCGCCGCGTTGATCAGGCCCAGCGTGACGACGCTGCGCGGATCGTTCATCACGAGCTTCTGCGCCGCGGTGTTGGCCACCACGTCCGCGACGACCCCGGCCGCGAGGGCGACCCGATCCGCCGTGGCCACCGTGTTGATCGCCGACCCCCACCGCAGGTAGGCGGCGCGCGCCAGCCCCGCGGCCGCCACCGCGATGCCCATGCTGGCCAGCGTGATCACGATCGTCTTCACGATCGCGGTGATGGTCTTCTTGGTCTGCGCCGAGCGGATCTTCGCTACGGCCCGACCCTCCTGAGCGCGACCGTCGTCGTCGAGCCCACCCAGGAGGTCCATGAAGTAGTGGCCGCTGACCCACTCGCCGAGATCGCTGTGCAGCGCGGCGATCGCCGCGCGGCGATGGCTGATGTCGTCGCGGCGCCGCTTCCCGAACTTGTCGAGAAGCGACTGGGTGAACGCGGCGGCGCCGCGCAGCTCGATGCGGACGTCTTCGTCGCCGTCGAGCGAGCCGAGGATCTGCTCGAGCTGCTGGCACTGGGCGATGACGACCTGGGCGTTGCGGTACACCGCCAGCTCCTCGGCCTCCACCGTCAGCGCCTCGAGCTCGGCCTGATCGAGCTGCCCGCGGTTGGCCTCGGCCTCGAGATCCTGCCAGCGCTGCCCGAGCGACTTGCTCGCGCCGGTGGGACGGCGCCCCAGCGACCCGAGGCTCGCCTCGCTGTCCGCCGTCGCGTCCAGCGCGCGCTTGGCCTGGTCGAGCTTCCACTGCTGGTAGGCGACCTCCGCTCCCGCACGCGCGGCCCCGAGGCGTGCGGCCGGCTGACTCGAGGCACCCAGCGCCGCCTCGAGCGCGGTCAGGGCGGAGCCGGTGCTGTACGACCGTGGCGCGGCGGTGATCTCGGCCACGCGCGGTGCGACGAGCCGCACCACCTCGAACTGCTGCTCGATGGCGCGGCCCGCGCCCTTGGCGGTCGCGAGCGCCGCGGGCGAATCGGTCTCGCGCAGCGCATCCGCCCACGCACCGGCCTGGCGACGGGCCTCGGCCAGCGCCGGGGTCTGCCCAGCGCCGGCGTTCTTCAGCGCCGCGACCGCGCCCGCGAGCTGTTTGACGGAGTACTCGGCGTGGACACGGAGCCGCGCCGCGTTCACTTGACGCCCCGGCTCCGCCGCCGCCTTCGTCACCCGGTCCACGTGCGATCGCAACGCCACGGCGATCCGATCCAGCGTCGGGTGAGCGCTGTGATGCCGCGCGCCGACCGCCCGGATCACCTCCTCGGCGCGCGTGAGCACGCGGCGGACCGCCGTGGCCTGCGCGCGACTCGGCGTCTGTTGCCGGTGCACCGCGGCGGCGAGGCCATCGAGCGCGATCTCGAACGCCGCGGTCGGTGCGTCGATGGGGCCGCTCCGGTGCAGCGCGAGCTGCAACGCGGTGGCGGCGGTCTCGACGCGGCCGACGGCCTTCATCAGATCGCCGTCGGGTCCCGCCGACGTGGGCGCGTCCCCGGCGCGCCGCTCGCGCCGCCGCTGCACGGCGGTGCCCGTCCCGCGCGCCGAGCCACCGGCGAGGAGGTCCGCGGCCGACTGACCGGCGACCACCCGGTCGG
>Ga0073899_10001450_pt1 | contig 21727 bp, 13 predicted proteins | sample KloWWTmetaKNB5Ph_FD_88975 | JGI IMG/M metagenome (GOLD analysis project Ga0073899, IMG submission 88975) | Active sludge microbial communities from Klosterneuburg, Austria, studying microevolution and ecology of nitrifiers - Klosterneuburg... | ecosystem: Engineered > WWTP > Aerobic digester >... | reverse complement strand
TCCTCCCCCTCCCAACCGACCTCGCGGCGGGGGAGGAGGCCGTCCGCTTCGTCGACCTCTCGCAGGAGACGCACCTCTTCTCCGCCCTCGACGCGCTCTTCCCCGTGCTCGAAATGGAGGGGAGCCTCACCTTCGGCGCCCAGGCGTCGCGGCAGGCGAAGCCGCAGACCCTCGCCGTCCACACGGTTGGGGACTACGAGGCGTCCTTCGTCCCGACGGCGAGCGACTTCGAACGCCTCGACCCGCGCTTCCGCCTCTCGCCCGCGATCATCGAGTCCCTGTGCGCGCGGGAGCGCTTCGGCTTCGCCGTCTTCCAGCTCCGCGGCTTCGGCGCGGGCTCGACGCCGCCGCGCCCGTGGTGGAAGCGCGTGTTCGGGGCGGACGAGGCGCCGACCGCGGGGGCCGCGGCGAAGAAGACCTTCCACCCCATGGGGCTCACCTTCCAGTCGCGCGAGCCGGGGATGCTCTTCCTGCCGACGGTTCATGTGCACGACGGGACGCTGCCGGAGACGGCGCGCTTCGACCATGTGCTGTACGTGCAAGGGGCCGCGGACCCCTCGTGGGAGACCAGCGAGTCCGCGCCGCACCCGAACACCGTGGCGCGCGCGGGCGGGATCCTCGCCGAGGGCGCGCTGGTGCGCCGCCGCCCGATGGCGGGCGAGCTGCCCAACCGCGACGTGCTCGTGCCGGCGTAGCTCGGCGCAACGTCAGGGGGCGACCGAACCCGTCAAGCAGAGGGTGCCCGCGCACTGGCGCCCATGGGCCCTCGAAGCTCCCCGTGACGCGCAGCGCGCCTGCGACGCTCGACCCCGCGCTCGCGATCGTCTCTACGAGGCGGAGCGTCGGTGGGGGATAAGGCATCCGATGCCCCTCGTCGTCACGACCGTCGCCCCGCCGCCCGACCGATGCGTCGCATAAGCGGGGTTCGGTCTACTCTCGCTGTACTGCGCTCAGTGTTGCTGGAGTGGTGCTCCCGCAGGCGGCGAGGAGGAGGGCGAGCGGGAGCGTGCGCATGGACGGGAGAGGTGCCACGGAAGCGGGGCGGGGCGGAAGGGCCGAGCGCGGCGCTCAGCGGGTGAAGCCGTTGGTGAAGTCGCGCAGGAAGGTCGCGCCCGCGCGCATCGCCGCGCCCGCCATGCATCCGCTAGCCTCGCCGCAGGTGCTGGCCTCGGTGAGGCAGCGGGCGGTGCGGGCGGTGTTCTGCGGGTCGGCGGCGGGGCGGAGCTCGGTGAAGGTGCGCTCGCACTCCTGGCGGTCGCGGTCGTTGCCGCCGCAGAGGGTCATGAGCCGGGCGCAGGCGGCCTGGCCGGGGGCCTGCGCCGCGGCGTCGCGACAGCCGACGAGGGTGAGCAAGGCGAGGAGAGGCAGCGTGGGGGAGAGCCGAAGCGTCATGGACGTGCATCCTCCGTGGCGGGCGGCGCGCGCCCGCGGGTCGCGACCCCCCCGCCCTACGGCCCCGATGGCCGTCGCCCCTGCGTCTGGTGGTCGTCGTGTGTGCTTCGACCGGCCTCAACGGGCGCGCGCGGCGGAGGTTTCACCGGAAGCGACGTCGCGGCGGGGCGCTCACCGCCTCTGGTCCTCGTCGAGCTCGCGCGGCGTGCGAAACACCGGCGTGTCCACGTGCGTGACCTGCGCGGGCCAGCCGTCGATGGTCGCGCTCCAGCGGTGGACGGTCCGCTCCCGGCGGCAGCGGCTCGCGCGCGCGCTCGGGTCTTCGTCGCCCAGGGCCGCGGCGCAGGCGGGGTCGGGGCGGCACACCTCGCCGCTCAGCGTGAGGTCGGGGTGCCCGTCGCGGTCGTCGTCCACCCAACGGAACGTCACGCGCCGCGTCTCGACCGAGCACGCCTCCTCGCTCACACGCGTGAGCCAGGAGGCGGCGACGCGCGCGATCGGGTCGGGGTCGATCACCGCGACCTCGCGGTAGGCCACCGAGCCCGCCGCGGGCCGCACCTGCCCGCAGTACGCGAGGGCGACGGCGACCTCGGGCTCCCCGTCGCGGTCGAGGTCGTCGACGCGGACGTCCGCGACGCCCGCGCCGTAGCACCCGGCTTCGAAGGCCAGCGTGACGGTCGGGATCGTCACCCAGGACTCCACCTGCGCGCCGTCGGGGCCCGCGGAGACGAGGGCGACGCGGTAGCTCGCCTGGCGGGTGCCGTTCGCGCGCGCCTCGCGCGTCGTGGCGATGGCGGCGAAGCGCCCGTCCCCGATGGGGTGCAGGCGCGCGGCGAGGCGCGTCGGCCCCGCGCTCTGAAAGGCCGCTTCGAGCGCGCGGACGAGGCCCTCCGCCGCGGGGGCGGCGCCGCTCCGCCGCCACGTGCGCGGCGCGTCGGCGGGGGCCGCGTCGGTCGCGATCGGCGCGGCGTCCGGGGGGAGCCGCGCGGGCGTCGGGGGGCTCGCGTCGAGCGAATCTCGCGGCGCTCGGGCGTCGGGTGGTTGCGCCGGGCGGCACGCGGCGGCCAGCGCGGCGACCCCATGGAGCGCGAGGGTCGATCGCCTCATGTCGCACCCTGCGCGAGCGCCCGCTCGAGGGCGCGCAGCGCGCCGAGGTGCGCCGGGTCGCGCTCGCGGAAGGCCTCGCCCACCGCCGTCACGAGCGTCGCGCCCCCCGGCAGCGCGCGGGCGACGAGCGGCGGCGGGAGCGTCGCCGGCAGCGCCCGCTGGCCCGGCCCGAGGAGCGTCATCCACCCCGCGACGGGGGCGCCGTCGGAGAGGAGCGCGAGGCGCGGGGCCGGGACGCGCTGCCCGCCGGCGTGGCCGTGGGCGAGCTGGAAGCTCGCGCCGAGCGACGCGAGCACGGCGCCCACCGCGTCGGGGCGCGCGAGGACGTCGTCGTCGGCCACGGTCATGCGCAGCGTCACGCGCTCGGGGGCGAACACCCCGGGGAGCGCGGGGAGCGACACCCCCACAACAAACGAGCACTCGCACCACGGGGCGGCCTCGTCGCCCGCGAAGAAGGCGGGGCACCTCGAGGTGGCCGCGCGCCCCCCGCGCCACCAGCGGACGGCGCGGGCGCCGAGCGCGCCGGCGGCGCCCACGAGGTCGTCGACGGCCTCGACGCCGCGCCCGTCGTCGGCCCGCCGCCACCAGGGGCCGAGGCGCGGCGAGAGGGCGGTGAGCGCGGCGAGGGACGCCCACACGCGCGCGGCGTGGGCTTCGAAGGGCTCGTCGCGGCCCGCGCGGTACCCGTGGACGGTGTAGGTGGGCATCGGGTCAGCTCTCGATGAAGCGCGGCAGGAGCGCGTCGATCTCCTGCGCGATGCGCTGGAGGGTGAGGTCGTGGGCGGGGAGCTCGGCGTGGCCCGCGCCGGGGACCCGGGTGACGTCGCCGACGAAGGGCGCGGTGAGCGAGTCGGCCGGCGGCGCGGCGCTGTCGGCGGGGACGTTGCCGTCGCCGTCGATGGGGACGGGGAGGGGCAGGCGGATCCAGCGGACGACGTTGGAGTCGTCGCGCGACACGACCCGCAGCGGGACGATCGCCCCGACGGCGCGCCCGCGCGGCCCCGCGCCCGCGATGCAGACCGTGGCCGGGTGCACGTAGGCGCGCGGGGTGACGGCCTCCTCGGCCTCGTCCTCGGCGCGGGCCCGCGCGCGCTCGGCCTCCTCGCGGCGGGCGCGCTCGTCGCGCGCGTGGCGCTCGGCTTCGAAGCGCTCGTAGGCCTGGGCGCGGTCTTCGCCGCTCCAGGTGGCGGCCATGTCGGCGCGCTGCATCGACCAGGTCTTCGCGGTGGCCTCGCCGTAGGCCGCGGCCCACTCGCGGAGGCCCTGCGTGACGGGCGCGAGCGCGGCGCCCATCGCCTGGAGCGCGTCGCCGAGCGCGCGGACGCCCGTCTCCGGGGGGGTGTCCTTCGGGTGCGCGGTGAGGGACCGGTCGAGGTGCCGCGCGCCGGCGAGGTGGGCGGCGCAGAGGGGGCGCTCCTCCACCGCGTCGAGCAGGCCCGTGTAGATGTCGCGGTAGAGCGCGTCGGGGCTGCGGCAGTCGAGGAAGAGCCGCGCGGCGCGCTGGCCGAGGCGGACGCCCGCGAGCGCGGCGCCCATCACGTCGGTCCCCTTCGCGAGGAGCGTCGCGAGCGTGTCGACGTTGCGCCAGGCGCGCGCGGACGTGACGACCTCGGCGCGGCCCGCGGCGTCTTCGGGCGCGTCGCCGAGGGCGCCGAAGGTGGTGTTCACCTGGCGGAGCGCGCCGGGTTGCCCGGCGAGGGCGAGCGCGGGGCCGAGGGTGAGGGTGGTGCCCGCCTCGAGCATGGTGGGGAGCACGACGGTGTAGCCCGCGGGCGGGTGGCCGGTGGCCGCGGGGTCGAAGGTGAGCCAGGTCGGGTGGTCGCGGCAGTAGAGCGCCCCGGGGAGCATCTGGTACACCGACGGAAACTGCCGGACGAGCGAGCGAGTCTCGTCGCGCGAGGGGTGCCGCGACGAGGACACGCAGAGGAGGGTGTAGAGCCCGCCGAAGAGGTCGCGCGCGAAGCCCGCGGGGCCCTCGGCGCTCACGGCAGCCTCGGCGACCTCCGCGGCGATCCCGACGCCCTCGAGCACGGCGCCGCGCGCGTCGGCCTCGGCGCAGCGCGCGACGAACTGCTTCGCGTACACGCCCCCGAGGCCGTCCTTGAGCGCGCGGTACGCCTCCGGCGTCCCCAGCGTCGCCGCGCCCACCAGGAACATCTGGATCACCCGTGACTCCCCGCCGAGCACGCGGCAGTAGGTCCGCGCGACCGCCCCGCCCGCGCCGTGGGCGACGATGACCACCCGCCGCTCCCCGGTCTCCTGCAGGGCCTCCTCGACCACCGCGGCGAGGCGGAGCGCAGAGCGGGTGTGGTCCTGGCGCCAGTCGTAGCCGCAGCAGTACACCCGCACCTGCGTGTTGTGGTCGCGGAGCGCGTCGGAGGCGAGGTCGGCGAGTTCGAAGACGAGCGGCTCGTAGACGTCGGCGACGAGCGCGTCGATGTGCGCGATGTGGCGCGCGCGGTCGCGGTCGGCGGCGAGCTCGGCGCGGAAGCGCTCGGCGGGCACCAGCGGGAGGTCGGGGCGGGCGAGGAGCTCGGCCTCGACCTTGAAGCCGCAGGGGCCGCTGCCGAAGGGGGCGCCGAGGGGGTTCCACACCAGCGCCTCGCCGTCGGGGGTCATGAGGCGCGTCCCGAGGAGGTCGGGGACGACGACGATGGCGAGCGTGCGCGGGGGCACGTGGAGGCGCGTGCGGGTCGACGAGCGGCGGGCGAACACGGTCCTCGGGGCGGTCATGGCGCGTACACCTCATCGAGCCTGGCGCGGGTCTCCTCGTCGGCCTCGCCCGTCACGGCGAGGCGCTGGTCGCGCTGGAAGCGCCGGAGCGACGCGCGCGTGGTGGCGTTGAGGGCGTCGTTGTTGAAGTGGCCCACGGCGTAGCCGAGGTCGGCGAGGCGCCAGCGGACGCCGTCGGGCAGGGTCGTCTTCGGCTCGTCGCTTACCACCCGAACCGACCACCGCAGCGGGAGGTCGTCGGGGCCGTAGCCTCGGGTGTCGTCGCCGTCCATGGGGACCGCGCTCACCTCGACGTGCGTGACCCCATCGGGGACGTAGAGGTCGAGCTCGCCGGCCCGTTCGAGGGTGATGTCTTTGGTGAGCGCGCGCATCGTCACCCGGCACACCGTCCCCGCCGCGAGCGGCCTCACCCCGTCGCGCCAGCGGCCGTGAGAGAGCAGGAGCCGCAGGTTGGGCTCCACCGTCGCCTGCGGCTCGGACGCGTCGTCGCTGTGGCTCTCGCTCCCGCCGGCGAAGGCGATGTCGGGCGACTCGACGCGCACCCGGGAGGAGCCGACGACCGCGACGCCGCCGCCGTCCACCGACACCGAGGCGCCGCCCGTCCGGAGGGTCACCTGCGGCCCCCAGAGCTCGACGCCGCTCGCGCTCAGGGAGAGGCCCGACCCGCCGTCGGCCGTGACCAGGATGACGGTGTCGGCGAGGACGTTCGCCGTGTCGGCGGCGATGAGCTCGGCCGCCTCGCGGGTGAGCGCGAGCGAGGAGGCGCCGACCTGGAGGCGCAGCGCGGGGCTCTCCGCGTCGGGGTCGAGCCCGGCGCTCACGCGGACGCTGCGCGCGGCGAGCGTCGTCGCGTCGCCCTCGACCCGCACGAGGTCGTCCGCGGGGAAGACGGCGTCGCCCACCATCGCCACGCGCCCGGCGAGCGCGTACGACCGCTCCGTGCCGCCGACGGCGCGCACCGCGTCGCGCCCGACGAGGTCGTGCTGCGTCCCCTCGCGGTGGGTGAGCGCGTTGCCGCGGACGCGCTCGGAGACGCCGCCCGCGACGAAGGCGCGACGGTCGCCGCCGATGACCGCGCCGTCGTCGCCGCCGACCGTGGCCGTCCGCGCGCCGCCGACGGCGTGGGTCATCGCGCCGCCCACCGCGACCTCGCGGGCGCCCGTCACCACGTCGGCCTGGGCGCCGCGGACGGTGGTCCGGTGGCCGTCGCCCACGTCGACGTCGAGGCTCTTCTCGGCGTGGAGGTACACCCGCTCGGCGCCGCGGGCGTCTTCGAAGCTGAGCTCGTTGAAGCCGCCGCCGCCGGGGACGGTCTGCGTGCGGATGGAGCTGCGGGTGGCGTGCTCGGGCAGGTGCTCGGGGGTGGGGTGCGTGCCGTTGTAGAGCGCGCCGGTGATCACCGGGCGGTCGGGGTCGCCGCCGACGAAGGAGACCACCACCTCCATCCCGACGCGGGGGAGGAAATGGACGCCGAAGCCCGCGCCGGCCCAGGGCTGCGCGACGCGGAGCCAGCACGAGCTCGCGGGGAGGAAGCGGTTCTCGCGGTCCCAGTGGAGCTGCGCCCGCACGCGCCCGAAGCGGTCGGTGTACACCTCCCGGTCGGGCGGGCCGACCACGGTGGCGAGCTCGGTGGTCGCGCGCGGCGCGCGGCTCGGGCGCGGCGGGCGGAGGGGCACCTCGTCGCCGACGCACGCGAGGGTGTTGTGGTAGGCCGCGGCCGCGCCCCCCTCGGCGGCCGGGGTGGCCTGCCAGCGGTGCTCGACGCGCGCGACGGCGTAGCGCCCATCGCGCACGGGGCGGTGGGTCTCGTTGTGGACGGCGACGCGCTGGCCGGCGGTGAGGCTCCAGTCGCGGCCGCGGGCCGACCAGGTGGCGGCGTCGGCGCGGAGGGCCTCCAGGGCGTTGCGGGCGTTCTCCGCGGAGACGTCCGGGCGCTCGTGCTCGCCGTGGTGGGCGTAGTGCTCGAGGTCCTTGCTCAGGGCGCGCTCGGGGACGCGCGGCTCGTGCTCGGCCCGGTACACCGCGAGGGGCGTCTGGAAGAACACCTCGCGCAGCTCGACCCGCGCCGTGCGCAGCGCGCGCCGCGGCGCGAAGTCCGTGAGGGTCCGCGCGTCGACGACCCCCGCGTCGCGCTCCCGCAGGACGAGCTCGGTCAGGGCGCCGCCCTCCGCGTCGCGGGCCTCCGGGGCGATCGAGCGGGCGTAGAAGGCCGCGTGGTCGACCAGGACGAGCACCTCCCCCTCGCCCTCGGGGCCCCAGCCCCCGGGCCGCGGCGTGATCGGCAGGTCGCGCTCGTCCTCCGCCTCCGAGGCGATGACGTCCGCCGCGAGGGCCGACGCGCCCGCCACGGCGCCAAGCGCGCCGCCCATCCCAGAGGAGACGTGCGAGGCGTAGCCCGCGTAGGCAGCGTACTCCCGCGCGCGCTCCCAGGCGCCGACGGGCTCCGGGGGCTCGCGCTCGGCGCCGTCGAAGGCGCCGTGGAGGAAGTAGAAGAAGATCCCCTCCTCGGCGAGGAGGCGCGCGATGAAATCCCAGTCGCTCTCCTGGTATTGAACGCAGTAGACGCGGCGGGGGTAGACGTTTCGGAAGGCCCAGCGGTGGCGGACCTCGTGCGCCGCGAGCACCTCGCTCACGATGTCGTGGACGTAGCGGTCCTGGTAGACCCGGCTGCGCGTGCGGAGCGACAGGATGCGCGCGCGGGGCTCGACCTCGACGCGCACCTCGAGGCCCTCGACGCCGGACACCTCCGCCGGCGTCAGCCCCGTGACGGTGACCGCCCCCGCGATGCCGTAGCGCGCCGCGGGCGCGTGCTCGTCGCCCCCGAAGCCCAGGCGGACGCGGCGCCCGAGGGCGACCTCTTCGAGGGGCGCGTCGTGCAGGAGCGCCTCGGCCGCGTCGCGCGGGCACGTCGCGGTCACCTCGAAGCGGTAGAGCGCCGAGACCGCCTCGACGCCCGTGATGGACGTGACCGTCCAGGGGAGCTCGTGGAGCGGCGCGTCGAGGAAGGAGAGGGTCGCCATCAGAGCTCACCGAGCTTCGTGTTGGGCGCGACGATGGAGATCGTGCCGCCCCACTGGCACTCGAGCGTGGACGACGAGGTGAGCGCCGCGGCGCCGTCGAGCGTGGTCTGCGACGAGCCGTTGGACCACGACTGGTTGAGCATCGGGATGCAGGGGGCCGGGGTGAGCGCGCCCCCGGCGGACGCGGTGGCCGACTGGACGCTCGGGTTGCGCGTCGAGACGCAGAGCCCGAAGGGGAGCACCTGTGACATGGCCTGGTGGTCGTTGACCGTGGCGATGGGGAGGCCGTTGTCCGTCCGGTTCGTGCGCGTGAGCAGCAGGGCGGACGGGCTGATCCCCTGCGAGCAGGCGAGCGTCGCGCCGTGGACGACGAGGTGGCGTTTGGGAGGGTCAGCTTGCACGACCGGGTGAGTGCCGCGGGCGGGGAGAAGTTCTTGAAGCCTCCGCAGATGATTTGGAGCGCGAACGAATCGCACGCGACGGATCGTCGAGAATTCACCCGAGGTGCACGCACCCACGCGACGGAGGCCGTCGACCACGCGGCCCCACACCCGAGGAGCCCACCCGTGAACCATCGACGACGTTCTGCCTTCCCTCCGCTCGCCGCGCTCTCCGCGCTGGCGGCGCTCGCGCTGCACTGTACGGGCGACTCGGGCGACGGCCCGGCCGCCGCGCGCGCGGTCAGTTCAGGGCGCCAGCTCCAGATCTCCGACGCGCTCCACAGCGGCGGCACGCGGGGCTTCTACTGGCTGCCGCCGGTGGTGCCGCGCGCGGCCTATCGGGGCGACTTTCTGCCCGACCTCGACCCGCGGGTTCGAATCGACGAGCTGCGCCCCGACGGCACCGTCGCGCGCACGCTGGCCACCTTCACGCGGAGCACCGGGCCCGGCGGCGAGCGGGTGCGCGTCCACCTGGAGCGCGGGGGCCACGACCCCGACGACCACGACCGCGACGACGACCCCAGCGGCTACTACTACGTCCGCTGGAGCACCCACTGCGCGGCCCTCTCCCCCGCGGCGACGTACCGCATCCGCGCGCTCGTCCCGCAGGCGGGCGGCGGGCTGCGCGAGCTCGGCTTCGCGGACGTGGACGTGGTGCGCAACGCCCGCGAGGTGCGCGCCGTCGACCGGGACGACTTCGTGCCCCTGGTCGCCGGCCAGACGCTCCGCATCAAGTTTCGCATCGACCGCCCCTGCGTCGACGGCGACGGCGACGGCGTCTACGACGCGCGCGACAACTGCCCCCTCACGCCCAACGCCGACCAGCGCGACACCGACCGCGACGGCCGCGGCGACGTGTGCGAGTGCGACGGCGTCACCTGCGTCCCTGTCGACGCCTGCCACCTCGCCGGCGCCTGCGGTGGAACGGGCTCGTGCACCCGCCCGGTCGCCCCCGACGGCGTCGCGTGCCCGCTCGCCAACGCAACGGGCGCCTGCGCGGCGGGCTCGTGCCGGGTGGCCTCCTGCGCGGCGGGCTACGCCGACTGCGACGGCGCCGCTGGCAACGGCTGCGAGCGCTCGACCCGCACGCTCAGCGACTGCGGGGCCTGCGGCGTGGCGTGCGCCGCGGCCCCCCACGCCGCCCCCACCTGCGCGGCGGGCGCCTGCGCCCTCGCCTGCGCGGCGGGGTGGGCCGACTGCGACGGCTCGCCCGCCAACGGCTGCGAGCAGGACGTGGCGAGCGACGACGCGAACTGCGGCGCCTGCGGCAACGCCTGCACCGAAGGCCGCACCTGCCGCTCGGGCGCCTGCACCGCGTCGGTGTGCGCGGCGGGCCGGGCCAACTGCGACGGGGTGGAGGCCAACGGCTGCGAGGTGACGCTCGCCGGCGACGTCTCGCACTGCGGCGCCTGCGGCAACGCCTGCGCGGTGCCCCACGGCGCCCCGTCGTGCGCGGCCGGGGTCTGCGGGGTCGCGGCCTGCGCGCCGGGCTGGACGGACTGCAACGCGGTCGCCGCCGACGGGTGCGAGGTGAACACCGCCGGGGACGTCTCCCACTGCGGCGCCTGCGGCCGCGCGTGCGCCTTCCCCCACGCGGCACCCGCGTGCCTCGGCGGCACCTGCGCCCTCGGCGCCTGCGCCGCGGGCTGGGCCGACGCGAACGGAGACGCCGCCGACGGCTGCGAGGTCGACCTGAGCGCCGACCCGCGCCACTGCGGCGCCGTCGGGAACGCCTGCGCCGTCGCCCACGGCGTGCCCGGCTGCGTCGGCGGCGCGTGCGTGGTCGCGTCGTGCGACGCGGGCTTCGCCGACTGCGACGGCGCGGTCGGCGACGGCTGCGAGGTCGACACGCGCGTCGATGCGTCGCGCTGCGGGGCCTGCGGCAACGCCTGCCGGGCGGGCGCCAACGCGGCGGCGGTGTGCGCCGGCGGCCTCTGCGGGCTCCAGTGCGCGGCGGGCTTCGCCGACTGCAACCGCTTCACGAGCGACGGCTGCGAGGTCAACGTCGCGACCAGCGCGCGCCACTGCGGGGCCTGCGGCAACGCCTGCGCCGACGGGCGAACCTGCGTGGCGGGCGCGTGCACGGCGGCGGTGTGCGCGGCGGGTCGGGCCAACTGCGACGGCGTCGAGGCCAGCGGCTGCGAGGTGACGCTCGCTAGTGACACGCGCCACTGCGGGGCCTGCGGCAACGCCTGCTCCTTCCCGCACGCCGTCCCCGAGTGCAACGCGGGGGCCTGCGGCTTCACGGTGTGCGAGGCGGGCTACGCCGACTGCAACGGCGTGCAGGCCGACGGGTGCGAGGTGTCGCTGGCGAGCGACGCGGGGCACTGCGGCCTCTGCGGCAACGCCTGCGCCACGGGGCTCTCGTGCGCCGCGGGGGCCTGCGAGCGGGTGCCGTTCTACGTGACGACGGCGGCGGATAGCGGGCCCGGGTCGCTGCGCCAGGCCATCCTCGACCTGAACGCGTCGCCCCGCGGCGGCGCCATCCGCTTCAACATCGCCCCGGGCGGGCCCCAGACGATCCACCTCTCGGCGACGCCGCTGCCAGAGGTGACGAAGCCGGTCGTACTCGACGGGGCCACGCAGCCGTTGACCGTCGGGGTGGTGCCCATCACGCTCCGAGGTGGGGCGGAGGGTGAGTTCGTGCTGCGGGTGCGGGCGCCGACGTCGGTGGTCAGGGCGCTGGAGATCACGGGGGTGAACGCGCTCGGCCTGCGGATGATCGACTGCGACGGCGGCGCCGTCGAGGCCGTGTCGCTCACCTCGACGACGGGCTGGCAGTACGGCGCGCTCGGGGCCGACTCGGAGGGCATCCGCGCGGAGCGCTGCGATGACTTCGTCGTGCGGGGGAGCGCCGCGCGCGACTACGGCTACGGCGTCAACGTTCGGGGCGGGCGCAACGTGAGCGTGATCCACAACGACGTGCGCGGGTCGGGCTCGGGGGTCGGGACGGGGCCCGGCGCGATCGTCCTCTTCGAGCCCTGGATGCCGTTCCTGCTGGTGGACAACACCTTCGACGGGCGCTCGGTGCATCAGGTGCGTGTCATCGGCGGGGAGGAGGTCGTGGCGGCGGCGTCGCCGGGGCCGGGCGTCCACGCCGTCCTCGACGCGGCGCACGGGTTCGGCGTGGCGTCGAGCGTCGCGCTGACGGTTCGGGCGTGCCAGCATGCCCGCGTCGACGGGCTCGACGTGTCGTGGCGCGCATCGGCGACGCCGACGGGGGTCGGCCTCCTCGCGCTCTGCTCGCGGAACACAATCACGGGCCTGCGCGCCGAGAACCGCGCCGCCGGCATCTGGCACAATGAGTCCTCGCAGGGGACGACGGTGCGGTGCGGGTCGTTCCGCGGCAGCACCGTCGGGATCCGCTCGACGGGTGTCGGGGACATCACGGTGAGCGACAACGCCTTCAGCGCGGCGGGCACCGCCATCGAGTACGGCGGTCTCGACACCGCCTTCGTCGCCGATGGCAACTGGTGGGGGTCGCCCACGGGGCCGTCCAACCTCGGCGGCGCGGGCTCGGGATGGAGTGGCCCCGTCACCGTCACCACCTGGCTCTCCGCGCCCCCCGCCTGCGCGCCCTGACGCGGCGCGGTACCCCCGGTCCCCTGTCACCGCTCTTTTCAGACCGCGCGCCCTCCCATCGCGGCTGCGCGCGGCGCCGTGCCCCCGCTACCATCGCCGCGATGTCCCGCGGGTTCTCCCTCCTCCTGTCGGCCGTTCACGCGCCGATGGCCTCGGAGAACGACCGCTCCACCGCGAACCACACCCGCGGCCCCTCGGGAACGCGCCTCGCGGGGCGCCGTGGTGTGTCGACATCCCGCGCGTGCCGAAGACCGTGGAAGGCGGCGACGACGGAACGCACGCTCATCCCGAACAGAATACTTGGAAGCCCTATGGTTTCCGGGCGAGTCGCTACTCTGCGCCGTCGGAGGGGGAGAGGACCTCGTGGAGCGAGGTGGCCGTCATCGCGCGGTCGACCCAGCGATCGAGCTGCGGGATGTCGGTGCACCCCGTGATGCGCGCGCGCGCCGCGTCGTCGACCGCGATCCCGCGCTTCTCCAGCATGCGGAGCAGCGTGCGGGCCTCGCCGCGGGCCTCGAAGCGCTCGACGATGCGTGTATAGACGGGGCTGTCGGGGATCGGGAGCGGGGTCATGAAGAGGTCCTCGAGTTCCTGGGCCAGGGCGGCTTGGATGGCCCCTACAGCCGCGCGCACCACCGCCCGGGCGCGCCTCCCCTCCTGGTCGTGAACGGCCCACGCGGCGACGACGGCGAGTTCGGCGCGACCTTGCGCGAGGAGCGCGTCCACCTCGGCCAGCGCCAACTGCAGAACGATCGGACGGAGCCACAGCTCTGTGCCACCGGGGCCGAGCACACGGGCGATGGTGTCGGCCCAGCGAGCGACCGCGGCGTCGTGCGTGATCACCACGACGTCGCCCATCTCGCCGCGCGTGTCGAGGAGCACGCCCGCGGCGGCGGGCCAGCGGTGCTGCTTCGCGGCGTCCTTCGCGCGCTGCACGTCGATGACCACCCAGGGGCCGCGGTCGGCCCCGTCGAGCAGCACCACGTCGGGGCGCACCTCCAACGGGTTGGTGAGCCGCAGCGCGGAGTCCTTCGCAGTGAGCCCCGCGGTGACCGCCCGGCGGCCGAGCGCGCGGAGGATGTCGTTGAACAGTGATGGGCGCTCGCGGAGGAGCGCGACGAAGGTCTCGTGGGCGGCGCCAGGCATCGCCGTGCGCGATCGCAGAAGGGAAGAGCGGGGGCCAGTTTTCGAGGGCGAGGTCGCTCCGTCGCTGCGGGCGATTCCCTACCGTCGCAGGACGCAGCGGAAGCCTACGTTGGTGCTCCAGTCCGAGGGAGCGCTGCTCAACTGCAGGGAATACACCCCTGAGCACCAGCACGCTGCTACTCTTCGCCACGCCGACGCGCACAACGCCCCGCCGCGTTCTGCACCAGCCCCGCGCCTCGCGCAGAACGCCCACGCCCGTTCTGCACCAGCCCCGCGCCTCGCGCAGAACGCCCCGCGGCGTTCCGCACGACCTTCGCGCCTCGCGCACATCGCTCGATCGCGTTCTGCAGCACCTCGCGCCCTCCCGCGCAACGCCTCGACGCGTTGTGCCCCCGCGGCTGTCCGCCCGCGAGACACCGTCGCGCTTCCGCACAACGCCGCGCGCACCTTCGTCGCACCCCGTTGCATCGCGCGCTCGCGCTCCGCACCATCCGCTCCATGAGCACGCGCGCCAAAGGCAAGCAAGACCCTCCACCGCCCGCCCCCGTCACCCCCGCCGCCGCCAACGACGCCCCCGCGGAGTCGCCGAGCGGCCAGCACACCATCGTCATCGACCCCGACCGCGCCGAGCACGCCTGGCGCACCCAGTCGCCCCGCTGGCCCGCGCTGTCGCTGCAGGAGGCCACGCTCCCGCGGCGCAACGTCGAGTACGTCGCCGTCCGCGTCGCGCAGGCGGCCCGCGGCGCGCTCACCGGCCCGCGGCGCGAGCGCTTCGTCGCCATGCCCGACCTCGACCTCGCGCTGGTGGAGACCGTCACCCCCACCGCGGAGGCGCTCTGGTACGCGCGGCTCCGCTACCGCCAGGCGGAGGCGGGGAAGACGCGGGCCCAGCTCCCCGCGAAGCTCGTCGACGACGGCAGGAAGCTCCGCGACCACATGTGGATCTGCGCCGACTACAACCTCGGCCACCTCCCCGCGGCCCGCGTCGAGCTCGACGACATCGCCCGCGTCGAGGGGAGCGTCTACCTCGACCTCGCGATGGACCTCCAGCGCCTCGCCATCGTGTACACCGCCCCCGCGTGGCAGCCCGAGCTCGCCATCGACAAGCGCCGCTACGACCCCAACGACGTCAACGCCGCCCGCCTCACCGCGTCGACCATCATCGAGGGCCTCGCCAGCGCCGAGGACGCCACGGCGTACTGGGGCCGCGAGATCGCGCGGGGCTGGGCCGCGCTCGAGCCCGCGTGGGTCGAGCTCTCCGCCGCCGGCCGCTACCTCGACCGCCGCGACGACCCCGACGCGCGCTGGCCGACGCTCCACGCCATCGTCCGCGCCCGCGCGACCGCCGCGAGCGACAAGGGAGACGCCCCCGCCGACCCGCCCGCCGAGCCCGCGAAGCCCCCCACGGGCTGAGCCCTCTCCACCTACCGCGCCAGCCGCGCGACCTCGCCCGTCGCCACCAGCACGTTGAGCCGCGCCGTCTGCCACGCGAGCCGCGCCGTGATCACCTGGGCCCGCGCGCTCGCGTCGGCCGCCTGCGCGTCGATGATCTCCAGCAGCGGCGCCGCGCCCGACTGGTAGCGCCCGGTGGCCTGGTCGAGGTTGGCCGCCGCGCTCACCGCGAGGCGCTCGGCCTGCTCGAGCGCGAGGCGGGCGATGCGCGCCGACAGGGCGGCCTGCGTCGCCGCGGCCCGCACCTGGAGCGACTGCTGCGCGAGGTTGGCCCGCGCCGTCGCGATGTTGGCCTCCGACGCGCGGATGTTGGCGTTGATGGTGGGGTCGAAGGCGGGCCAGGAGAGCGAGACGCCTCCCTGCACCGACTCGCTGTTGCCCGACTGCCCGACGCCCGCCCCGAGGATGGTGTTGTAGCTGAGCGCCGCGGAGGCCTGCGCCGTGAGGGCGGGCGCCCGGTTGGCCCGCGCGCCCGCCGCCTGCGCCTCCGCCTGTGCGACCCGGTGCCGCAGCGACGCGAGCTCGGGCCGCGCGCGCACGGCGGCCTCCGACGCGCGCGTCGGGTCGTCGTCCGCCGCCAGCGCCCCCTCGTCCGCCGGCGCGAGCGTGAACTGCTGCAGGGGGTCGACCCCGAGCGCCGCCGCGAGGGCCGCCCGGTCGTTGACCGTCCTCCCCTCCGTGCGCGTGAGGTCGAGGCGGGCGACGTCGAGGTTCACCTGCGCGCGGACGCGCTCGATGGGGGGGCGGGCGCCGGCCGTCACCAGCCCGTCAGCGATGCGCAGGTGCGCCTCCCGCTGCGTCACCGTCGCCTGCGCCGCGGCGATCGCCTCCTGGTCGCTGAGGACGGTGAGGTACGCCGACGCCACCGCCCCCATGGCCTGGATGCGCGCGGTGTCGGTGTCGGAGCGGGCGGCGTTGGAGGCCTGCTCGGAGGCCTCGACAGCGTTGGAGGTGCGGCCGAAATCCCAGATCGGGATCTGCCCGTTGACCGAGGCGCCGGTCGAGAAGGTGCTGGAGTCGCCGGAGGTCTCCTGGTCGGCCGACATTCCGCGGACCACGATGCCCGTCGTCCGGTTGCTGAAGTTGCGGTAGTTGATCGATGCGCTCTCGCTGACGCTCAGGCTCGGGTAGTAGGCCGAGCGCGCCACATCGATCTGGGCCTGCGTCGCGGCGGCGCGGGCGAGGGCCACGCGTACGGCGGGCGGGTCGGCGGCGGCGCGGCGCAGGGCCTCCGCGAGCGTGAGGCGGAGCGGCGCGGCGGGCGCCGTCTGCGCGAGCGCGAGGGGCGCGGACAGCACGACGCAGAGGGCGAGCGCGAGCGGGGAGCGGGGGCGGTGCATCGCGCGGAGTGGTACCGCAACTCCGCGGTGCGACACCAGCGGGGGCCAATCCCCGGCGCGAGTGGTGGTACCGTCGCGGGGATGAGGCCCCTGACTCTCCTGGTCGTGTCGCTCGCTTCGCTCGCCGCGTGCTCCGAGGAGGAGCCCTGCACCCTCATCGGCTGCGCCAGCGCGCTCCGGGTGAACTTCGGCGCCGCTCCCGTCGCGCCGCCTTACAGCGTCACCATCCTGGCCGACATGGAGCCGCTCATGTTCGAGTGCGCGATGGGGGGTCTCCTCTCGCCCGACCCGGGCGGCGCCGCCGCCTGCGACGCGACGGGCTTCTCCTTCCCGCGGGCGCCGCGCAGCGTGACGGTGACCGTCCGCCCCTTCCGCGATGGCGGCCTCGCGACTCCCCGGACGCTCACCGCGACGCCGGCCTACACCGAGAGCCGACCCAACGGGCCGTCGTGTGAGCCCGTCTGCCGCATGGGCGCCGTCACGCTCCCCTGAACGCTCCGCCGCGGGCGGCGGGCCGCGTGGACGACCTCGGGACACACCGTCTGCGCGCGGTGCGGTGATTCGCCGCGCGGCGCCTCAAGCGGCACGCCGGGGGGTCGTTGAGAGGAGTGAGCGTCTGGCCGCGAGAGAATTTGCTCCCGCGCGACGACGCCCTTCCCCACAAAGGGCTCCGCCACCGTCGGTGGATGAAGGCGGCGCCAGACCCACAGGCGCCCGCGCGGCGGGCCGTCGGAGACGTCCATGATCAGTCGAAGGACACAAGGGAGGCGCGGCGCGCGGGTTCGCGCCGGCGCCAGGATCTTCATCGCGTGCGCGCTGCTCACGCCCGCGGCGAGCGCGTTCACGCTCAACCCGGCGGGCGGGCGGACGACATCCGACGGCCTCCGCGTCGAGTTCGCGCCCAACACCCAGCTCCAGATCTGGCGGGCGGGCGACGCGCAGGTGTCGCGCTCGGCCACCTCCCCCCCGAGCGTGACCCTCTTCAACAGCATGTACCTGGCGGTCGGTTCGACCGTGTGGGGCGCCACCTGCGGCCCCTGCGTCGCCGGGTCGAACCTCTGGACCACGGAGCCCCAGGGGGAGGTCACAGGCGCCGGCGTGGTGGGCGACCCGTGGGTCGGCACCACGGTCGTCCGCGCGGGCGAGGCCGGGCCCACGCTCACCATCGTCACGAGCTACGCCGCGCCCGACGAGCACATCGACGTCCGGGTGCTCATCGACCCCGCGATGGGCAACACGGAGCCGTACAAATTCTACCATGTGATCGACACCTTCCTCGGGGGGGCCGACCAGGGCCCGGCCTACGCGCACCCGCCCGAGGGGGTGCCGACCCTGGTGGGGACGACGCGCGGCGCGGTCTTCGAAGCCTTCACCTCGCCGACCCCCGCGTGGGACGACTACTTCTCCGGGGACTACCTCGCCGCCCACGCGGCCCTCCGCGACGGCGGCGACCTCGGGCGCAGGCTCGACCTCGACGCCGACACCGACAACGGCATCGGCGCCCAGTGGAACCTCGGCGTCGTCACCTCGCGCCGCGAGCTCTCCTACCGCCTCGCCTTCGCGGGCCGCGCCCCCTGCGCCGACAACTCGGCCTGCGCGGCGCCGGCCCCCTACTGCGACCCCAACGTCGGCGCCTGCTACGCCTGCGTGACGGACCTCCACTGCGCCGGCGCGACCCCCCGCTGCGACGTCGCGCTCCACCGCTGCCGCGGCTGCGCGGTCGCGACCCAGTCGGAGGACTGCGCCGACGGCGCCGCCCCCGCGTGCGACGGCGCGGCGGGCGTCTGCGTCGCGCCGCGCGTCGACGTGAGCGGCCCCGACGAAGGCTCCCTCCTGACCCTCATGCGCCCGCCCCTCACGGGCCACGCGACCCCCGGACAGACCGTCATGGTGCAGATCGACGGCCTCACCGTCGGCGCCGTCGTCGCCGACATGGCGGGCGACTGGTCGTTCACGCCGACGATGGACCTCCCGGCGGGCGAGCACCGACTCCAGGCGGTGGTCTCGGCGGGCCCGACGCCCACCGAGAGCAACGTCCACACGTTCTCCCTCGGCTGCACCTCGAACGACCACTGCGGCGGCGAGCGGGCGCTCTGCGACGCCGCCCGCAACGCCTGCGTGAGCTGCCTGAGCGACGGCGACTGCGGCGGGCCCACGCCCCGCTGCGCCCCCGCCTCGGGCGCCTGCACCACCGACTCGGACGACGACGCCGACGGCGTCGCCGACACCACCGAGCGCATGATCGGCACCGACCCGGCCAACGCCGACTCCGACGGCGACGGCCTCACCGACGGCGAGGAGCTCGGCGACGACCCGGGCAACCCCCGCGACGCCGACGGGGACATGCACGTCGACGCGCTCGACCCCGACGACGACGACGACGGCGTCGCCACCCGCGACGAGCGCCCGCTGAGCGCCGACCGCGACACCGACGCGGACGGCGCGCCCGACCACCGCGACGCCGACGACGACGGCGACTCCATCCCCACCGCGGCCGAGCTCGCCCTCGACGGGTCGCCCGCCAACGACCGCGACATGGACGGCGCTTCATCGCACCTCGACGGCGACTCCGACGGCGACGGCGCCTCCGACCGCGACGAGGCCGGCGCCGACCCGGGCGACCCGCGCGACTCCGACGGCGACGGGGCGCGGGACTTCCTCGACGGCGACGACGACGACGACGGGCTCCCCACCGCCGACGAGCGCCCGATGGCCGCCGACCGCGACACCGACGCCGACGGCGCCCCCGACCACCGCGACTCCGACGACGACGACGACACCATCCCGACCGCGGTGGAGCTGCGCCTCGGCGACGTCGACCACGACCGCGACGGCGACGGCACCCCCTCGCACCGCGACGCGGACTCCGACGGCGACGGCGTGCTCGACCGCGACGAGGCCGGCCCCTCCCCCGCGTCCCCGGCCGACACCGACGGCGCCGGCGGCCCCGACTTCCTCGACGTTGACTCGGACAACGACTGCGTGCCCGACGGGGCCGAGGGCGAGTCCGGCGCGGCCCGCACCGACGCCGCCCTCCCGCGCGCCGCGGCGAACGAGAACTGCACCGCCCCCGGCGCCCCCGTGTGCGACACCGCCCGCGGCGCCTGCACCTCGGGCCACGACGTCGACATGGACGGCCTGGCCGACGAGGCCGAGGCGACCCTCGGCACCGACCCGGCGCGCGCCGACAGCGACGGCGACGGCCTCGACGACGGCGCCGAGGTCCCCGACGTGGCGCGCCCCCGCGACACCGACGCCGACGGCGTCATCGACGCCCGCGACGCCGACGACGACGGCGACGACGTGGCCACGCGCGACGAGCGCCCCCTCGGCGCCGACCGCGACTCCGACATGGACGGGACGCCCGACCGCCTCGACGCCGACGACGACGGCGACACCCTCGCGACGCGCCTCGAGCGCGCGGCGGACCTCTCCGCCGGCCACGACCTCGACCTCGACGGCCTCGCCTCCCACCTCGACGCCGACGCCGACGGCGACGGGGTCGAGGACCGCGCCGAGGTCGGCCCCGACCGCACCGCCCCCCGCGACACCGACGCCGACGGCGCGCGGGACTTCCTCGACGACGACGACGACGGCGACGGCCTCCCGACGGGCGACGAGCGCCGCGGCGACACCGGCGCCGCCGTGAACGTGGACACCGACGGCGACGGCGCCTTCAACTGGGTCGACGTCGACGACGACGGCGACGGCATCCCGACCGCGGTCGAGCGCCGCCTCGACGCCTCCACCGGCCACGACGCCGACGCCGACGGCGTCGCGTCCAACCTCGACCCCGACGCCGACGGCGACGGCGTCGAGGACCGCGCCGAGGCGGGCGCCAGCGGCGCGGTCGTCACCGCCCCGGTGGACACCGACTCCGACGGCCGCCCCGACTTCCTCGACGCCGACTCCGACAACGACTGCGGCGCCGACGGCGTCGCGGGCGAGGCCGGCGCGGCCCGCGTCGCCGCCGCCGGGGCCGCCGCCTACTGCGCGGGCGCCACCCCCGTCTGCAACGTCGCCGCCGGCCGCTGCGAGGCGGCCCGCTACGAGCTCATGCCCGGCGACGCGGGCGCCTCCTGCGCGGCCTCCCCGCGCGCCGGCGGCCGCGGCGACGCCGGCCTCGCGCTCCTCGGCCTCCTCGTCGGCGCGGCCGCGATCCGCCGCCGCCGCCGCTAGGCTCCTCCCTCCCCCCAATCCCCTCCGGGCGCCGCCCGCGCTGTGTGGCGCGGGCGGCGCCTCCGCTTTTTCAAGGCGCGTCGGCGCGTTGACAACGGCGGGCTCCTGTCTCTAGGGTGCCGCCCGAGAAAGCGAAGGCGCCGTGTCAGGAGTCATCGAGATCAAGTCGTCGCGCGAGATCGACGCCATGCGGGTCGTCTCCCAGATGGCCGCGGAGACGCTCCTGCTCGTGGGCGACAAGCTCCGCGCGGGCATGACGACGGAGGACATCAACACCCTCGTCCACGAGGACACGGTGCGCCGCGGCGCCTGGCCCTCGCCGCTCAACTACCACGGCTTCCCGAAGAGCGTCTGCACGAGCGTCAACGAGGTGGTGTGCCACGGCATCCCGGGGCCCCAGCGGCTGCGGCCCGGCGACATCATCAACGTCGACGTCACCTCGTACTACGGGGGCTTCCACGGCGACACGAGCGCGACCTTCTTCATCGGCGAGCCGTCGCCCGAGGCGCTCCACGTCACCGAGGTGGCGCGCAAGTCGCTCGACCTCGCCGTCGCCGTGGTGCGCGAGGGGTCGCGCATCGGCGACATCGGCGCCGCCATCGAGGACTACGCCACGAAGGAGGGCTGCGCGGTGGTGCGCGACTTCGTCGGGCACGGGATCGGGCGGAAGTTCCACTGCGACCCGCAGGTGCCGCACTACAAGCTGCCGCGGGCGGCGGCCAACCCGCGGCTCAAGGCGGGGATGGTGTTCACCATCGAGCCGATGATCAACCTCGGCACCTGGGAGGTCGACCTCGACGAGGGCGACAAGTGGACGGTGCGCACCCGCGACCGGCGGCTCAGCGCCCAGTTCGAACACACCCTGGTCGTCACCCGCACCGGCTGCGAGGTGCTCACCCGCCGCGCGCGCCCGCTGGCCAACAGCGAGGGCGTCGCGGCGATGCTCGCGGTGGGCGCGTGACCGAGCGGCCCTTCCGGGTGCTCGGGCTCCAGCAGGTGGCGGTGGGCGGGGCCGACAAGTCCCGCCTGCGCCGCTTCTGGGTCGACACCCTCGGCCTCGACCTCCGCGGCAACTACCGCAGCGAGCGGGAGAACGTCGACGAGGACATCGCCTCCCTCGGCCGCGGCGTCGCCCGCGTCGAGGTCGACCTCATGGAGCCCGTCGACCCCGCGAAGAGCCCGAAGGTGCACGAGCCCGCGCTCAACCACGTCGGGCTCTGGGTCGACGACCTCCCCGCCGCCGTGGCCTGGCTCGCCGCGCAGGGGGTCCGCTTCGCCCCGGGCGGCGTCCGGCGAGGCGCCTCGGGGCACGACGTCGCCTTCGTCCACCCGAAGG
>Ga0073899_10001447_pt1 | contig 21744 bp, 19 predicted proteins | sample KloWWTmetaKNB5Ph_FD_88975 | JGI IMG/M metagenome (GOLD analysis project Ga0073899, IMG submission 88975) | Active sludge microbial communities from Klosterneuburg, Austria, studying microevolution and ecology of nitrifiers - Klosterneuburg... | ecosystem: Engineered > WWTP > Aerobic digester >... | reverse complement strand
GGCCGCGATCGGCAAACTCGTTCGCGACGAGGCTTTTCTTTACTCGCGCGAACACGGCGGCAAGCGCGTCGAGATCGACGCAGTGGCATTCAAGACCATCGTCTGCAATCTGTTGGGCTTGAAGTTGCCAGATGCGCGCCGGATCGCACGCCATCTGGTGTTCCGCGACGGTGCCGTCGGCATGGCCGATCTACCGGAATTGGCGAAGCTCAAGTTCGAGTTGCTGAATCGCGACGGTGTGCTGCACTTCGAATACGAAACCGCTGCATTTGCTGATGTCGCCGGCCTGAAACGCCTGAAGCACTGGGTCGATCAGCGCCGCGCGATCTTCCTCGGCGAGAACAAGGTCGCCGGGTTGGACCCACCCAAAGGCCTGTTATTGCTCGGCGTGCAAGGCTGCGGCAAGAGTCTTGCCGCCAAGGCCATAGCCGGCTCCTTCGGTGTGCCTTTGGTGCGCCTCGATTTCGGCGCGCTGTACAACAAATATCACGGCGAGACCGAGCGCAATCTGCGCGAGTCGCTGGCCAATGCCGAGGCGCTATCGCCGTGCGTGTTGTGGTGCGACGAGATCGAGAAAGGCCTGGCGACCTCGGACAGTGACGATGGCGTGTCGCGACGCGTACTCGGCGCCCTGCTGACCTGGATGGCCGAGCGCAAGCGTCCGGTGTTCCTGGTCGCGACCGCCAACGATGTCTCGCGACTGCCGCCAGAACTGCTACGCAAGGGCCGTTTCGACGAGATCTTCTTCATCGACCTGCCCGATTCTGCAGCCCGCGACGCCATCTTTCGCGTCCATTTCGACAAGCGCAAACTGGACTGGGCCGAGTTCGAGATGGACAAGCTGGTCGAGCACAGTGAGGGTTTTTCGGGGGCCGAGATCGAGCAGGCCGTGGTCTCGGCGCTCTATGCCGCGCATAGTGATCGCGTGCCGCTGCAGCAGCGCCATCTGGTCGCCGAACTCAAGGCGACGCGGCCACTCTCGGTGCTGATGGCAGAACCCGTCAAGCAACTACGCGACTGGGCGCAGTCGCGCACGGTCAGCGCCGACTGATCAGTTCGGACTGGTGATCGGATCTGTTGCCGATATGCCGTGCGCGGACAGGATGGCTGCCGCCTGCCGGTAACACGACGATGCCGCATCTCCCGACATCACCAACTGACCACCGCGATAGTGCAACTGCACGCCGCCATCGAGCACGGCATGCTCGTCGCGTTCTGGTGACAACAAGGCGCACTCGATGATCGACCAGATCGGCGCGAAGCCAACGTGCTCATACTGCATCGCCGCGAGCGCGCACAGATCATTGCCGGTCAAATAGCGCGCATGTTCACTGCGGATCGAGAAGGCTTCGTTGAGAAACAGCGAGGTCGCTGAGTCGGCCAGGCCTTTTTCCTCGAAGTCGCGCTCCATCAAGGCACTGATCTGCTCGACATCGTGCCGATGACCAACCAGCGTGAATGGCACCAACAACAACGGACTGCCGATCAAACGCGGGTCCGGCTCCAGCACCGGCGTCGCCATGTGCCCGGCGGAAGCACCGAAACTGGTGATCGCTGGCATCCAGCCACCGCGCTGTGCTTGCTGGTGCATGCGCATCAGTTCGCGATGGATCGGCCAACCCGGTCGCAGGATCTGCGCTTGGTCATACAGTGCCGCCGCCACTGCCAGCCCCATCGTCTCGATACCCGGCAGCAGGCGCGCTAGATCATTGCCAATCGCAGCGCCGAGCAGGTGTGCCGATTCGAGCGGTAGGCACAACATCGTCGGCGCGCCTTCGGGCACCAGTTCGACGGCGAGCACGGCGGAACAGGAACTCAGCGCAGCAGACATGACGGACTCCAATGCAGCAGCCGGGCATTCTACCGGTGCCGTCGCTGGTTTCGATCTCGGTTCGACCGGCTCACCACGAACGGAACTGGCGGCGATACGATGCGCCAATGATCGATTCACGCAAAAACCGCCTGCGTCGCGAGCTGCGGGTGCTGGTGGAACGCTGGTTGGTTCCGGCGCTGATCGCGGCCCTGCCGTGGTGGCTCGGATTCCGCATCGCACGGCGGCTGGCGCGCTGGCCGTGGTTCTTCCGCGAACGCGTTGTCGCCACTGTTGCCATCGCGCAACGCTACGGCGTCGTCGACGATCCACAACGTTTCGCCTGCGAACAACGCCTGTATCACCTGATTGATCACGTCGACCTGTTCTTGCTGAAGTGGCGCAGTGACCGCTACCTCGACCGCCACTTCGACATTGAAGGTGACTGGCCCGCAGGTGACGGCGCATTGATCACGCTGTCCTTTCATTGGGGCGCGGGTTTCTGGGCACTGCGTTCGCTGCGCCGATCTGGCCGGCAGTTCGCTGGCCTGTCGGTGCGTACCGATCCAGACAGCTTTGCCGGACAAGCGCTGCTGCATCGCTATGCCTTGCTGCGCAATGCCGAAGTGATCAAGACCGGCGCGCACGATCTTGTCTATATCGGCGACGGCCCACGGCCGATGCGGCGTGCGCTCCAAGCCGGCACCTGCTTGCTGACCTCGATCGACGTACCCGGTGTCGGCGGCGAACAAGCTGTGCGCCTGCTCGACCGCGATGCGCAGTTGCCGAGTGGCATGATCAAGCTGGCCGAAAAGGCGCAGGTGCCGATCGTGTTCTTCGCGGTCTGGCTGGACCCGGCAACCGGCCGGCGCAAGCTGCGTATCCGCGAACCGTTGTCGGTGACTGATCGCGACACGGCGATGCAGTTTGCCGCATCGCACTTCGATTGGATGTTGCGCACGGCGCCCGCTGCTTGGCATTTCTGGGCCTATGCCGATGCTTTTTTTCTGCAGGCGCCGTCTGCGGACACAGAGCTTGACCTCGAAGACCAGCAGTCGGCGTGACCACTCCACCAGCATTTGCTAGGGTCGGCGCTCCCTGAGTTGGAGTTCGTCATGACCCAAGCCCGCCGCGTTGCGATCCTCGGTGGTTCGCGCATTCCGTTCTGCCGTAACAACACGGCCTACTTCGACCTTGGCAATGTCGGCCTATCGATCAAGGCGGTCGGGTCGCTGGTCGAGAAGTTCAAGCTCAGCGGTGTGCAGCTTGGTGAAGTCGCGCTCGGGGCAGTATTGAAGCATTCGTCGGACTGGAACATCGGTCGCGAGGTCACGCTGTCGTCCGGCTTGTCGCCACTGACACCCGGCATCACCATGCAGCGTGCCTGCGGTACGAGTCTCGACACCAGCATCCATATTGGTAACAAGATCGCGCTCGGGCAGATCGAAGCCGGCATTGCCGGCGGCTCCGACACCACCTCCGATGTGCCGATCGTGGTTGGCGACAAGCTGCGCCGACGCCTGCTGAATATCAACCGCGCCAAGACCCTGGGCCAGCGTCTCGGTGCAGCGCTGAAAGGTTTTTCGCCTGCGGAATTTAAGCCGGGCTTCCCTGGCGTTGCCGAACCACGCACTGGCAAGGCAATGGGCGACCATTGCGAGATGATGGCCAAGGAGTGGGGTATCGCTCGCGACGCGCAGGATCAACTCGCCTTCGATTCGCACCGCAAGGCTGCAGCGGCTTACGAACGCGGCTTCTTCAAGGATCTGGTGGTGCCATTCCGTGGCGTTGAGCGCGACAACATCCTGCGCGCCGACACCACGATCGAGAAGCTGGCGACACTGAAGCCGGCGTTTGACCGTAGTTCGGGCAAAGGCACCCTGACCGCCGGCAATTCGACCCCGCTGACCGATGGTGCCAGCGCGGTGTTGCTGGGCTCAGAAGCGTGGGCGCAGGAGCGCGGCTTGAAGCCACTCGCCTATCTGACGCATTCGCGCGCCGCCGCAGTCGATTTCGTCGCCGGTGAAGGCCTGCTGATGGCCCCGACGATTGCCGTCGCCGACCTATTGAAAGCTACCGGCCTGAGCCTGCAAGACTTCGACTTCTACGAAATCCACGAGGCCTTCGCCGCCCAAGTGTTGTGCACGCTGAAGGCCTGGGAATCGGCCGACTACTGCAGCAAGCGCCTTGGCCTCGCGAAACCGCTCGGTGCAATCGACCCGACGAAGTTGAATGTGGTCGGATCGAGCCTCGCCTTCGGCCATCCGTTCGCCGCCACTGGTGCACGCATCATCGCAACTGCAGCCAAATTGCTCGACGAGAAGGGCGGCGGTCGCGCCCTGATTTCAGTCTGCACCGCCGGCGGCATGGGTGTGGTCGCGATTGTCGAGCGCTGATGCTGGCGGGCGCGCCACGCGTCCTTCGACCGTGGCGCGCTGCGTGTCCGCGAGCCACAGGCGCTCGACCGCATAGCCGCGCGCTGCGGCGCGCTGCTTGATTGCAGCAAATACCTCGGCATCAAGCTGCGGTTCGCGCGCAAGCACCCACAGAAACTTGCGTTTTGGCCCGCCAACTACGGCCCAGCGATAGTCTGGGTCGAGATCAATCACCCAATAGTCGGCCCACACCGGGAGCCAAGCCAGCCAGCGCGGCGCGAAGCGCACGGCCAGATTGCCGCTGCCGGCAACGACCTCACGAGCAACACCATCGACGCTGATCGCCTCGCCGTTCGCAGTCGTACATTGGTTGCGCACGACAATCTCGCCGCGATCGTCGCGGAAGTAAGTCGCGGTGGTGCCGGTCACGCACTCCTGCTGATAACGATTCGGTAGCCGCGCTACTTCGAACCAAGTGCCGAGGTAGCGTGCAAGATCGAGGCGCTCAAGCGGACTGTTCGGCAACGAGGCCTGGGCATTGCCCGCCAACAGGACGATCGGCAGGAGAAAAAATGATTGCAGGCGCATGCTCTACCTCGCGATTAGAAGCCGCTACTTTATGTGCGGCATGTGATTCCGACGTGAGGTCATCATCCTTTCACGCACACGACTTGCTTGAGCGTATGCACGATCTCGACCAGATCGCGCTGTGCCGCCATGACCGCGTCGATCGGCTTGTATGCGGCCGGTGATTCGTCGATTACATCGTTGTCTTTGCGACATTCAACGTGTGCAGTGGCCCGCACATGCTCGTCGAGCGTGATCAACTGCTTCGCTCGCGTGCGGCTCATTACCCGACCGGCACCGTGCGAGCACGAACAGAATGCATCCTGGTTGCCAAGTCCACGCACGATGAAGCTGTTCGCACCCATCGACCCCGGAATGATCCCGAACTGGCCTTTCTGCGCACTCATCGCACCTTTGCGCGTCACCAACAGCGTTTCGCCGAAATGCCGTTCGCGCTGCACGTAGTTGTGGTGACAGTTCACCGCTTCCTCGGTCAGTTGGAACGGTTTCCGGATTACCTTTTTCATCGCCGCCAGCGTGTTCGCCAACATGATCGCGCGGTTCTCGCGTGCGAAACGCTGTGCCCAGTCAACCGCAAGCAAGTACTCGTCAAAGTGAGTCGAGCCTTGCTCAAAGTAAGCAAGGTCGCGATGCGGCAGATTAGCGATATGCGCGCGCATGTCGGCCTGTGCCAGCGCGATGAAGTGCGTGCCGATGGCATTGCCGACGCCGCGTGACCCCGAGTGCAACATCACCCAGACGGCGTCTGCTTGGTCGAGACAAATCTCGACGAAGTGATTGCCGGTGCCGAGCGTACCGAGATGGTGAAGATGATTGGTTTTCGTCAAGCGCGGGTGCAACTCGCACAGGCGCCGGAAGTCTCGATCCAATCCCGACCATGCCTGTTGCGCACGCTTCGGCGGATCACGCCACGCGCCCTTATCGCGACGACCCTGACTCGTCGTCCGCCCGTGCGGCACCGCCTGCTCGATGGCACTGCGCACGCCCGCCAGCGAATCGGGAAGATCACGCGCATGCAGCGAGGTGCGCGCCGCGATCATGCCGCAACCAATGTCGACACCAACCGCCGCCGGAATGATTGCGCGGTGCGTTGGCACCACCGAGCCCACCGTCACACCGATGCCAACATGCACATCCGGCATCACCGCGATGTGCGGCCACACGATTGGCAGCCGCGCTACCTGCTGCACTTGCTGCAGCGCCTCGTCTTCCACCGGCACGCCTTGCGTCCAGAGCTTGATCGGGACGGCGCCGGGCACAGCAATGTGTTGTGGGGCGAACATCGGCGTCTGGACTCCTCAGCTTCGGCGCAGACGGCTGCACGCCAGCGAATGCAGCGCCTTGGCTTCCAGAATGCAGATTCGCAGTGACTCGGAATCCAGCAGATCGCCCGAATAGTCGTTGATGTTGCGCTTCTTGCGTAGCGCGTCGAGCACGATCATGGTTTCGGTGCTCACGGCGAGCGTCAGCGGCAGGGACTGGACCATGGTCTGGTGATGTCCGGGCATGGCGGTAGACGGTCGGTATCCCGCTGCCATCAATCCCGCGAGCGCGCACGGCATGATCGCCTTGTAGGCCGCATCAAATCGGGTTTCGTCGCTGATTCCCGCTGCGTTGGCGTCGCGCAGGTTGCGCTCCGCGGCCGCCAGAAGCCGGGCGATCTCGTCGTCGGTCGCGACATGAGTCTTGAGACGGCCGATCTTCTCGAGATTAGCCAAGCTCATGTTCGCCACCAATCACCCAGAGCCTGGGCGCGCGCCAAACGGTTGCAACAAACGGGTCACCGGCGTCGCGCTTGCGGCGAAATTCTCCGAGGCGCATCACGGTCGGATTGACTTCGCGTCCGGTCGCCGCCTGCGTATCGTGCAGTGCCGAGACCACGTCGCGGAAGCCGGACCGACCGAGCACCATGACATCGATGTCACTGCCCGGCTGTTCCGAACCAGCGGCCATCGAGCCGTAGACGAATGTCGCATCGATGTCAGCGGCGAGCGGTTGCAGGGCAATTCGCAGCACGTCCACCAACCCACTGGTCTTGCGCAGCAGGCTCGACAAATCATTCGCAATCGGGTGGGTGCGGTTCGCTGAAAAATAGACTTGGCGGCCACTTTCGCGCCGGATCAACAAGCCCAGCGCGGTCAGTGCTTTCAACTCGCGATGCAGCGTGCCGGGCGAGATATCGAGCACACGCGCCAGTTCTCGCACATGGAATTGCTCTTCCGGGCGCAGCAACATCGCAGCCAACACGGCCGAGCGGGTATTTCCGAAGAGATGGCTGGCGAGGTTGGTCATGTTCTCAATTCAGCGACATTCGTAGCCTTTCCGAGAACAGTCGTCAACGGGTTCAAGGCTCGAATGCCCGATGACACCGACCCTTGCTTGAGCCTGCCGCATTCGGCCCCATCGACAGCGAACGACCGCCGATGAGGCGGGCATGTCCGCCTATCCACTGGCGCAACTGAACATCGCGAGCGTGGGCCGCCGGCAGCCGCCTTCACCTTCCGCGGCGCCTTGCCGCCGCCCGATTCGGCAGCGGGCTGACGCGACTCAGCCGAGCAGTCCGATATCCGCAATCGCCAGAAACTGCGTGCGCAGCGAGCGCAGCAGGGCGAGGCGGTTGGCGCGTTTTGCAGGGTCATCGACCATGACCATGACGCCATCGAAGAAGGCATCGGCGACCGGCCTCAGTTGCGCGAGGCGCTGCATCGTTTCGACATAGCGGTGCTCGGCCAGCAACGGTGAAATGTCGTCGATCGCGGCGGCGAGTGCATCGGCAAGTGCGCGCTCGGCGCCGTCATCGAGCAAGGCCGCATCGATACCTGCAGCGATGGCGAAGCGCTTTTCGCTCGCCTGGCGCAGGATGTTGCCGATGCGCTTGTTCGCCGCCGCCAGACTTTCCGCTTCCGCCCGTTTGCCGAACATGTCGATGGCGCAAATGCGGCGGTCGAAATCACGCAGACTGGCGGGGCGTACTGCGAGCACTGCCTCGAAGGCATCGCCGCGAATACCCTGATCCGCGTAGTAGCCGCGCAGACGGTCGGTGATGAAGTCGTACAGATCGTTCGCTTTCGCGTCCAGAGCATCGGTCGAGATCGCGGCGATGGCTTCGCGCAACAGCGCGTTCACATCCAGATCGAGGCCACCTTCGATCAGTGTCCGTGCGAGCCCGAGCGCGTTGCGGCGCAGTGAAAATGGGTCCTTGTTGCCGGTCGGCTTTTGACCGATCGCGAACATGCCGGCGAGCGTGTCGAGTTTTTCGGCGACGGCAAGCACCTGACCCAAGCGGCTCGGTGCGATCGCGTCGCCGGCGAAGCGCGGCTGGTAAAACTCATCGATCGCATTCGCGACTTCAGCAGACTCGCCCTGCATGGTCGCGTAGTAGCGACCCATGATGCCCTGCAACTCGGGAAACTCGCCAACCATGCGCGTCATCAGATCGCACTTGGCCAGCGTCGCGGCCTGTGTTGCCTGCGCAGGATCGACGCCGATACCGTGCATCGAACGCAAGCGCTCGGCGATCACCCGGGCCAGTTCGCCAACGCGGCAGACCTTGTCCCAGACTGATCCGAGTTTCTGCTGGTAGGTGACTTTCTGCAGCGCATCTTGCTGCGCCGCCAGCGGCGACTTGAGGTCCTCGTCGAAAAAGAATTTCGCATCGGCGAAGCGCGGGCGGATGACGCGCTCGTAGCCCTTGCGGATTTCATTCGGATCACGACTTTCGATGTTGGCGACACCGATGAAATGTTCGGTGAGCCGGCCATCGGCATCGAATACCGGAAAGAATTTCTGGTTCGATTCCATGGTCATGATCAGCGCTTCCTGCGGCACTCGCAGGAAGTCACGCTCGAACGTGCAGGCGATGGCGACCGGCCACTCGACCAGATTCTTGACCTCGTCGACCAGTTCCTGGCGCAGGCGCGGCAGACCACCGAGACCTTCCGCCACGCGCTGCACTTCGCTGATGACACGGTTCGCACGCTCGGCGGGATTCACCAACACCTTGGCGCTACGCAGCGCATCGACGTAATCGTTGGCAGACGTGATCCACACCGGTTCCGGATGATGGAAGCGGTGTCCGCGGCTCATCCGATCCGACTTCAAACCGAGGATCTCGGCATCGACAATGTGTTCGCCGAGCAGGATCACCAGCCAGTGCGCCGGACGCACGAATTGGTAGTCGAGATCCGACCAACGCATTGGCTTCGGTATCGGCAGTGCCTTTAGCGCTTCTTCGACAATCTGCGGCAACAAGCTTGCAGTCGCTTCACCCGGCTTGATCGCGCGATGCACGAACCATGCGCCCTTGTCGGTGTCGATCTCCTCCAGTTGTTCGACGCTGACACCGCAACTATGCGCGAAGCCGATCAGCGCCTTGCTTGGCGCACCGGAGGCGTCCAATGCTGCGGCCACCGCCGGGCCACGGCGCTCCAGCTTCTGTTCGGGCTGTTGCAACGCAACGTCTTCGATCCAGGTCGCTAGCCAACGCGGCGAATGCAGGGCGCGCGCCGAATGTGCGGTATGCGCGATGCCGCGCTTGGCGAGGCCCGCGAGTACGCCATCGCGAAATGCATTCGCGAGTTCGTCGAGCGCCTTTGGCGGCAGTTCTTCGGTGCCGAGTTCGATCAGCAGGGGAGCAATATGCAGGGTCATGGTTCAGGCTACCTTGTGCTTCAGACCCGGGAACCCGAGCTTCTCGCGTTGCGCGTGGTAGCACTCGGCCACCGCCTTCGCGATCGTGCGCACGCGCAGGATGAAGCGTTGCCGTTCGGTCACGCTGATCGCTCGACGCGCGTCGAGCAGATTGAAACTGTGGCTGGCCTTGCACACCTGTTCATAGGCGGGCAGCGGCAGGCCCTTCTCAACCAACTTCAAGGCCTCACCTTCGCAGGTATCGAACCAGGCGAACAAGGCATCGACGTTGGCGTGTTCGAAGTTGTAGGTACTTTGTTCGACCTCGTTCTGGTGATAGACATCGCCATAGGTCACCGTACCCTGCGGGCCTTGTACCCAAACCAAGTCGTAGACGTTGTCGACGTTCTGCAAATACATCGCCAAGCGTTCCAGACCGTAGGTGATTTCGCCGGTGACGGGCTTGCAATCCATGCCTCCGGCTTGCTGGAAATAGGTGAACTGGGTCACCTCCATGCCGTTCAGCCAAACCTCCCAACCGAGGCCCCAAGCCCCGAGTGTCGGCGATTCCCAGTTGTCCTCGACGAAGCGCAGGTCGTGCGTCAGTGGATCAATGCCGAGCGCCTTCAGTGAATCGATGTAGAGGTCGAGGATATTGGTCGGATTGGGTTTAAGCACCACTTGGTACTGGTAGTAGTGCTGCAGTCGATTCGGATTGTCGCCGTAGCGACCATCGGTTGGACGACGCGAGGGCTGCACGTAGGCCGCACGCCACGGCTCCGGGCCGAGCGCACGCAGGAAAGTCGCGGGATGAAATGTGCCGGCACCGACTTCGGTGTCAAACGGCTGGATCAGCACGCAACCCTGCGCCGCCCAATAGCGGTTCAGCGTCTGGATCACGTCCTGGAAAGTTAGGCCTGTCATGGAGATTCCGGTTCGGGGTCGAAAAGCGCCGTAGTATAGCGGTGGCGCAGGCTGCGCCCCGACGGAAGATCCAGTGATGAGCAAGCACGAGTCCCACAAGGTGGTGCCCATGGAAGGACGTGCGGCGTTCACGACCAGCAAGTTTTCCGAAGGCAAGCGCGTCGAACTGGACGAGGTGCTGGCGGCGCTGATTGTCGACAAACTGGTCACCGGCGAAGCCGCGAAGACCATCCGTATTGGCAAGGGCCTGAGCCGTGGCGAACTGCATCCGTTGATTTTGATCGCGAATGCCAAGCTGCCTGACCCGCGCGAGCCCAGTCGCCACCTCACGCTCGATTCGTTGACCGAGTGGTTGGCGCAAAAGGCAGGATTGCCCTATCTGCGCATCGACCCGACCAAGATCGACATCGCGCGTGTCGGCGAAGTGGTCGCCCCGAGCTATGCCACGCGTTATCGGATCCTGCCGGTCGATATCAGCGCCGATGCGTTGACGATCGCCACCAGCGAACCCTTCGACACCCGTTGGCTACCGGATCTCGAGCGCCTGCTTCGTCGCAAGGTGAGCCGTGTCGTCGCTAATCCGCTCGACGTGAACCGCTTCTTGATGGAGTTCGCCGGCATTTCGCGCAGCGTGCGCAAAGCCCGCGACGGCAACGATGGCGCCGACACCCGCGGCATGCCGAACTTCGAAATGCTGGTCGAACTCGGCAAATCGGGTGACCTCGGTGCCGAGGATTCGCATGTCGTTCGCATTGTCGACTGGTTGCTGCAGTACGCCTACGAGCAGCGCGCTAGCGACATCCATCTCGAACCACGACGCGAGATGAGCCCGGCGCGCTTTCGTATCGATGGTGTGTTGCACAAGGTCTACGAACTGCCGACGCCGGTGATGGCCGCGGTGGTATCACGCATCAAGATTCTCGGGCGCATGGACATCGCCGAGCGCCGGCGACCGCAAGATGGGCGTATCAAGACGCGTTCACCCGGCGGACGCGAGGTCGAGATGCGTATTTCGACGATGCCAACGGCGTTCGGCGAAAAAATCGTGATGCGCATTTTCGACCCGGATGTGGTCGTGAAGAACTTCTCCGAACTCGGCTTCAACAGCCGCGACGAAGCCCAGTGGCGCGAGATGATCGAGCGTCCGCACGGCATCGTGCTGGTCACCGGACCGACTGGCTCCGGCAAAACCACCACCTTGTATTCGACGCTGAAACATCTGGCAACGCCAGAAATCAACGTCTGCACGATCGAAGACCCGATCGAGATGATCGCACCGGCGTTCAACCAGATGCAGGTGCAAGCGTCGATCGACCTGACCTTTGCGGCCGGTGTGCGCACGCTGCTGCGGCAAGACCCGGACATCATCATGGTCGGCGAAATCCGCGATCTCGAGACCGCCGAAATGGCAGTCCAGGCAGCGTTGACCGGACATCTGGTGCTAAGCACCCTGCACACCAACGACTCGCCAAGCGCGATCACGCGCCTGCTCGATCTCCGCGTGCCGCACTATCTGATCCAGAGCACGTTGAATGGCATCGTCGCACAGCGGTTGGCGCGCACGCTGTGTCCGCGTTGCAAGATTCCAGTCGCCGTCGATCCGGGGGCGTGGCAGGCACTGACTCGCGGCTTCGACGTGCCGTTGCCTGACCATGCACGCACCGCCAAAGGCTGCGACGACTGTCGGCAAACCGGTTACTACGGCCGCACCGCGGTCTACGAAATGCTGTCGTTGACGCCGAAACTGCGCCGTGAAATTCGCGCCGACATCGACCTGCCGGCGTTTGCCGAATCCTGCCTGCGCGATGGGTTACGGCCGCTGCGGATGGCCGGCGCCGAATTGATCGCGCGCGGCTTGACCACTGTGAAAGAAGTGGTCGCGATACTGCCGACGATCGACTAGAACGGCTCGGCCTCGACGCAGCTACGCCCCGCCCCATCCTATGACCTCTGGCGGTTTCGCCGCTGTAGGCATTGCGGAACCTTTGCGCACCCCCAATAGTCTGTGACGCTTCGCCACAGGGAAGTTGCAGTGATCCAAGTCGAACACATCTCCCGCATCTATGACATGTACAACGCCGAAGTACGCGCTCTCGACGACGTGTCACTGCATGTCGATGCCGGCGAATTCGTCGCCATCACTGGTCCTTCGGGTTCCGGTAAGTCGACGTTGTTGAACGTGCTTGGCTGTCTCGACAAACCGGACTCAGGCTCCTACGTGTTGGATGGCCAGGAAGTATCACGCCTCGACGACGAAGCCATCAGCACCGTGCGCAACCGCAAGATCGGATTCATCTTCCAGAGTTTCCACCTGCTGCCGCGTCTGACCGTGCTCGAGAACGTGATGCTGCCGCTGCGTTTCACGCGCGAGCCAAAACCTGATGTCACCGCACGTGCGCACGAATTGTTGGCGCGGGTCGGTCTGCTTGATCGCATGGACCATCGCCCAACGCAACTCTCCGGCGGCCAGATGCAACGCGCCGCGATCGCGCGATCGCTGATCCTGAGCCCGGCCCTGCTGCTCGCTGACGAACCGACCGGAAACCTGGACTCAAAGAGCGCCGCCGATGTCCTTGGGCTGATCGAAGAGCTACACAACCAAGGCCAGACCATTGTCCTGGTGACTCACGACAACGACATCGCAGCGCGCGTGCCACGCCATGTGCGCCTGCGTGACGGCATGGTGGAATCTGATGCAAAACGCTAAACAGCACCCCCACTGCAGGAGCGAGCCCCAGCTCGCGACTCGCAACCTTTGTCGCGAACTGGGGCTCGCTCCTGCAGTGGCCTTGTTTTTGTTTTGTTGCGGAGCGGTCGTTGCCGCGCCACAACGCGTCATCATCAGCGGCGAAGTACAGGCGACCAGCGCGCAGCCGGTGTACTGCCCGCCGTCGAATACGTCGCCGGTGGTGCTGCGTTACTACGTGTCGGAAGGAACGAAAGTAAAGCGCGGCGATGTCGTTGTGCGTATTGATGCCGGCGCCAGCGCCGCCTTGATCCAGGCACTGACCGCGCAGATCGAACAGACCGATGCGCGCGTCGCTCAAGAAGTGGCGACACTGAATGTCGCCGCGATCGACGCCGAGCGTGCCTGGGTCGATGCCGATGCGCTGTTTCGCAAGGCTGAAGTCGATGCCGCTATTCCAAAGCAACACTTGTCCGCACTCGATTACGACCGCTATCAGGGCGAGCGCGTGCGGACTGAACGCGATCTCGCACTTCGACTCAAGGAACGTGATGCTGCCACCGCGGCAGTTGCGCGTCGCCGTGAGGATGCACGTCTGGAGATCGACAAGCTGACCCAAGATCTTCTCTACAACCAGGCTCAGGTGGCGCTGTCGGAAGTGAAGGCGGAAGTCGACGGCGTCATTGTGCACGGCTTCAACCCATGGCGCGGTGATCGCTTCGATGAAGGTTCGTCGGCATGGCCGGGGATGAAGGTCGGTGAGATCGTCGACCGTGGTCCGATGACGGTCGTCGCCTATGCACTCGAAGCCGATCGCTCGGCGTTGTCGGTCGGACAGCGCGTGCGCCTGCGTTTCGACGCGCGCCCCGACCTGAAACTCGAAGCAGTCATCGGCAGCATTTCCGGTGCTCCGGCAGCCAAGGCCGAGATGGGCGCGGGCCGCTACTTCACGGTGCACATTCCGCTCGCTAACTCCGCTGATCTTGGCCTGCTGCCGGCATCAAGCGTGCGCGTCGAGCCGATCGCGGCGACTGCGGTTGCCGCCACGAATGGAGTCAAGCCATGAGGTTCCTGCTTACTGCAGGCTTGCTGTTGGCGAGCCTGTCGTCCGCGGCCGCCGAACTCAGCTTCGATGGCGAGATCGCAGCGCGTGAAAGCGCATCAATTTCGCCACCGGCGATCGATGACCTTTGGCAACTCACGCTGACGCAACTGGCAGCGGACGGCACGCCAGTAAAGAAGGGCCAAGTGGTGGCGGCCTTCGACAGTTCCGAAGTGATGCGCAAACTCACCGAGAAGCAGAGCGCGCTGAAAGAAAAGGAAACGCAGCGCGAACGCCTGCGCCTCGAACTCGCCGAGCGCGTGCGCACCGAGGCGCTGGCTACGGCGCAGGCGAAATCGAATGCCGAAAAGGCAATGCGCAAGGCCGACCAGCCGGTCGACATCGTGCGTCGCATCGACTACCAGAAGCTGGTGATCGAACGCGAGCAGGCCGAAAAACAACTCGCGCTCGCGACGCGTCGCGAGGCGGCCGCAGCCGAACAGCGCAAGCAGGAATGGCGTTTGGTCGAGGCGGAACTGATGCAGTTACGTAGCGAAGTCGATCGTTCGCAGAAGGCGATGCAGGAACTGAACGTGACGGCGCCACGCGACGGCATCATCCTGCACCAAAGCAATTGGCAGGGTGAAAAGTTCGATGTCGGCTCACAGGTATTCCGCGGTCAGTCGGTCGCACAAATTCCGGATGTTTCGACGCTGATCGCGCGCGTCGCCGTACCCGAGACCGAGATTCGCCGCGTCAGTATTGGCATGAAAGCGAAGGTCGTCGTCGAGGGTGGTGCCGGCCAAGCCATCGAAGGCGAAGTCACCGATATCGGCCGTGCCGTGCGCAGCAAGTCGCGCTCGCAGTTGGTGCCGGTGGTCGATGCGGTGGTCAGCTTCAATCCCGAAGGACAGGCCCTGAAGCCCGGCCAACCGGTACGCGTGCTGCTGGTCACCCCTACGGAGAAGCAGCGATGAAATGGCTACGGCTACTGCTGCCCGTGTTCGCACTCGCCGCCTGTGGCAGGGATGCGGCACTCGATGCGCCGGTCGAAGTGATGCGCGAATCGGCGCTGGCACTGCGGGTGACGGCGACCGGCGAAATCCGCTCGGCCAAGGCGACGCCCTTGGCAGTGCCAGGCCAAGGCTGGTCGCAACGACAACTGGAATGGATGGTGCCGGAAGGCTCGCAGGTGAAGCAAGGCGATTTGATCGCACGCTTCATCGCGCCGGCGGGCGAACTGGAATTGACCAAGGCCGAACTCGATCTGCGCCGCAATGTGCTGGCGCGCATGGGCAAGGAGATCGAGCTGGCGACCGCGCAAGACAAGGTGGGCGCAGAAATCGCCAAGGTGGATGTCGATCTCGGTATCGCCGAACGTTATGCCGGTGCCGATCTCGGCATGTTTGCGCGCAACGAAATTCTGGATGCGGTTCAAGATGCCGCCTTCCTCGGCTACAAACACCGGACGTTGGAGTGGCAGCAACAGCAGACCGGCGTGCGCGGTGGTGCCGAACTGGCCGTGCTCGATTCCCAGCGCGCGACTTATGACCTCAATGCCCAGCGTCGCCGCGAAGACGTGGCCGCATTGGAGCTACGTGCGCCGCATGCCGGCGTATTCGTGCTGAATGCCGATTGGGGCGGCGAGAAACCGAAGGTCGGCGCCAGCATGATGGCCGGTCAGGAATTCGGTGGCTTGCCGGAACTGGCGGCGCTGGAAGTGCAATTCGCACTGACTCAACTGGATGCGCAAGGCGTCAAAGTCGGTGCCCGTGTGAAGATGCACGCGCTCGGTCGCCCTGATCAAAAGTTCTCCAGCACCGTCAGTTGGGTCGCGGGTGCTGCACAGGCGCGTAGTCGCCAGAATCCGGTGAAGTTCTTGTTGATGAAGGCAGTTATTCCGGCCGAAGCCGTCGCGAAATACCAACTCGTGCCTGGGCAGGGCATGGCCGCCGAGGTCTACACCGGTGAGTCCGGCAAGGGCCTGTCCGTGCCGAACGTGGCGTTGATCGCAGAAGGCGGCAAGACCTATGTCGAAGTCCGCAGCAACGGCGCGTTTTCGAAGCGTGAAATCGAACTCGGAGCACGCGGTACCGCACGCAGCGAAGTACTCAAGGGATTGAAAGCAGGAGACGCCGTCGTGTTGACGCCAACCGCAAATATGGCTGATCCGGATGCCAAGCGATTTTCGGCCCCGACTGATGGCAGCCGTGGCGGACGCGGCGGCGGTATGCGGAGAATGGGATGACCACTGCATTGGATCGCATCGGACACCGTTTCGGCACCCATTGGCGCGAAGCGGTGGAGGAATTGTGGCGGCGGCGCCTACGCACTTTGTTGACCCTGCTCGGGCTCATTTTCGGCGTCGGCTCGATCGTGGCAATGCAGGGTGTCGGCGAAGGGTCGCGTCAGGAAGCCTTGAAGCTGGTCGAAGGTCTTGGCCTGCGCAATCTGATCGTGAAGACTGAATCGCCACCGGACGAAAACTCCTTGCGCGAGATGCGCGCACGTAGCCTCGGCCTCACCCGCGCAGATGCCGAAGCCGCGCTCGACGTAGTGCCCGGCGCATCTGGATTCGCCGCCGAGAAAGCAATCAAGACCCATTCGGTACTCAGCGAATTCAGCAATTCGGACGCGGTCGCGAGCGGTGTCACGCCCGACTATTTTGCCCTGTCTTCGCTGCAGATTGCTCAAGGTCGGGCCTTCGATGGCAATGACGATGATCGTCTCGCTGCCGTTGCCGTGCTCGGATATCAAGCCGCGAAAACGCTATTTCCGGGCCGCGATGCGGTCGGCGAACTAGTCAAGGTGAACCATGCCTGGTTCGAGGTAATTGGTGTGCTCACCGACCGTGACCTCAGCAAGGACCAGTTCGAAGGCGTGCAGCTCGGCCTCGAAAGTAACCGTGTCTTCGTGCCCCTAGGTTCGGCGTTGACACGCCTGCGCTTCCAGCCGATGGAGGACGAGATCGACCGCTTTCTGGTGCAACTCGACGATCCAGCGCATATCGTCGATGGCTCGAAGGTACTCTCGGCGATGCTCAATCAGCGTCACGCCGGGCAAAAAGATTACACGTTGATCGTGCCGGCTCAGCTTTACCAACAGCATCAAGCAACACAGCGCATTTTCCGCATCGTGATGGCCGCGATCGCGGCAGTTTCGCTGCTGGTCGGCGGCATCGGCATCATGAACATCATGCTTGCCAACGTGTTGGAACGAAAACGCGAGATTGGTCTGCTGCGTGCGCTGGGTGCGCGCCGACGCGATGTGATCGATCAGTTCATGCGCGAAGCTGCACTGATCTGCGGTATCGGTGCTTTGCTTGGATTGGTTTTCGGTGGATTGCTCGCCTATGCCATCGCTTGGCTTGCGGGATGGACCGTGGGTTGGGCGCCGATCCCAGTTCTCACCGCGACCATCGTCTGCGCATTGACTGGCCTCGCCTTCGGCGTCTATCCGGCACGCCAAGCAGCTGATCTCGACCCGATCGCGGCACTACGCACCGACTGAACACAGCGCGCCGATCGCGACTCACGCATCGGCGTCACCTGCGTGCCGGTGTGCGTTTTGCATCGGGTCGCCAAGCACCACAGAAATCATTTCGAACGGGACGGTAATCGGACACCACGATCGATCACTTGCTTGAGCACCAGTGCATGTGTGTGCAACGTATCTTTGGCGGCATAGACCAAGGTCACCGTAGCTTGGCGAGCGAGCGCCCTGATCTCTACCAAGCCCGGATTACCTTTGAGTTCCATCCGGTAACTGGTTTGAAACTCGGACCATTTTTCAGGATCGTGCCCGAACCACTTCCGCAGTTCTGTTGATGGCGCCAAATCCTTGGCCCAGCGATCGATGCGGGCCTCGGTTTTTGTTACACCACGCGGCCAAAGCCGGTCTACAAGTATGCGCGTGCCATCCGCCGGTGCTGCGGGTTCATAGGCGCGCTTCAGAGCGACACTCATCTCCCTACTCCTTGTTTTCTCGGTGCGCAGCAGTACCAATCGCACCGCCGTTGCCTATGGTCACTGCAGGGCAACGGAAAATCTAACATCGACGTTTGTCGTCATACATCATGTTGTCTGCCAACTCCCATGCGCCCATCAGTGTCCAGCCGCCGTCACAACCATCGCTATCGACGCCGCCAAATCCATCCGGTGCTGCGTCGATGGTAACGCCGACCGGCCGTCCGGATCACCCGCTTAGCCTGCCGGATGCGAGCGGTACCCTTGAACTGTGGATTCCGGCAGTTACTGATCTTGGCCTTTTTGACTCGCTGGTTCCGACGGTTCGCGATCAGCGATCGTCACAACTGCGGTGATCGTCGGCTCAGGCAAGGGCGCAGGGCCATGCGCCATGCTGGCAAACACGCCATCGCGACGGACCCACGCGTGGAATAGCGCTGCTGCCAGATGCGCCAATACGACGGCAAACAGCAGTAAGCCCAGCCAAGTGTGTGCGCTGCGCAATATCGAATATACGGTTGCATCGTGTGGCGCGATCGGCGGCAGGTCGAATCCCTTGAACATCGTCACCGGATAATCACCCGCGGATTGCATCGCCCAGCCCAACAGCGGCATGGCGAACATCAGTGAATACAGCAGTCCGTGCGCAGCCTTCGCCGCGAACATCTGGATCGGTGGCAAATCGGCAGGCAATGGCGGCGGACGATGGCCCAGGCGATTCATCAGCCTGACGATCGCCAACAGCAGGATCGCCATACCCAGCGGCCGATGCAGGCTGACCAGGGTCGGACGCAGGCTGATCGAAGACACCATGCCGACGCCGACGAACAGCATCGCCAAAATCATCAACGCCATCGCCCAATGCAGCAGGCGCGCAGTGCGGTTGAAGTGTGCGGACTGGCTCATTTCTCACCCACCGACAGCGGCTGTTGGCCAATCGCGGCGCTGGCCTTGCCGCGAGCAATATCGCGCTCGCGGCGATTGAACGAAGCCGAATACACCGCCGAACGCGCCGCCAACACCGGGTCGCCCGACCCTTCAACACCGGTTGGCAAGATCAATGGATCAAAGTTGATATCGCGGCAGGCACCCGTGGTCTGTGCGCTGCTGCGTTCCACCACCACGCTGCCCACCTTGATCTGCTCGCGTTGTTCGGGCCAAGCTTGCGATGCGTCGAGGATCGGGTCATCCGGCTGTGCCACTGTCACCAGCATGTCCCAGCGCAAAGGGCCGCGCGCCAGTCGAGCCTGCAGGTCTTCACTCAGGAAGTTGCCATCGGCTGCCTCACGCTGTTCCGGCGTCATTGCCGCGAACGGCGTTTGCGGCTGCATCGACCAGCGCACGTTGCGTAGTTCGCCTGCCGCGTTGATGAAGCGAAAGGTATTGATGCCGTTGTAAGTGGTATTGGCCCAACTGGTCGACCACGGCGCCTCTTTTGCCCATGCCGCAAAGCGTGCGAATTCCGGGTGTGCCGCCACGAACGCAGCTTGGATGGCCGGGTTCGGCTTGCCGGTGGCCGGGTCCGGCGCATTGGCGCGGGTCTGATCGTAGAACGCTTGTACCGACGACACCCCGAAGAACGGGAAACTATTCATCGCCATCCGCCATTGCTGACCGTCGTCGCTGCGCAACTCCAAAGCCATGCTGCGAACCCGTGCCTTGTTGTCTAGGCCGTAGGGCGAACCGCCACCGATCGACATCCGCCCAACAAAAGGTGTCTGGACAGTTGCAAACAGGCGCGCACGGGAAAGCATCGCGCCGTCACCGTTGCCCTCGAAGTAACCTTCGATGCAAACACCTTTGGCGTGCGCACGCCGGAAGCCCGGATACACCTCGCCATTGCCGGACTCGATCGCATTGACGAATCGCGTCGAAGTGAGTCGCTCCGGCGTCAGCCAACCTGCGACCCAGACAAAGGCCAGCGCGAGGGCGCTGACGATGAGGGCGATGCCCATCAGCACTGGCCAGACAGGCCGCTGAGAACGATGGTCAATGGGAGGCGTCGCGTCAGGCATGGGGATACTCGATCAGGCGCGAGCGGAGTGTCGCGGCTGGAAGGGGCATTTTGGTCGCGAAAGGCTACGTTGTCGTCCGCTCGGTGGCGTGAAGGGATAGGCCTGGCGCTATAAGCTGCCGTTGCGCAATTCGAAGCAAGGACATTCAATTTGCGCTTTGGCCTCGCCGGTCATCGCAGGGTAAATCAATGCTTTTTAAATCCGATCATTATTAAAAAATGCGGCGTATAGTGCCCAAGACATTCTGTCGCTGAAGGGGAACGTGATGCTTGCAATGGGCAGATTCGTGATCCACTTTCTTGTCATCGCAGTATTGGCGATGATTTTCCTTGGTGCCGCGCGAGTGGTCGCACAAAATACCTGCGCCGATTCAGTTCAGAGGCGCATTGCCTGGGCAGGACCTAAAGACACGATCTGGACACCGGCCAATCTGGCGACCTTGTGCAAGGGTGCGCAAGATTCGACCGCACCAGGCCAGTGTTTCCGCCGGGTGATGGGCGGCACCATCGACTTTGGCGGTGGCACCCAATGGAATCCGTCGAACGCGTTGAGGCTTTGCGCCGGTGCCAACGATGAATCCGTTCGCATCGCCTGTTTTGAAGGGAAGATCAGGCAAGGCACCGCTTGGGGAGCCGCCATCGACCAGTGTGTCTCTGCCGCGGTTGCCGGCATCAACCCCGGCACGTTGAGCACCCGCTCCGACACAATCCCGAGCCAGCGGGTTCCTGCCCTGAAACTACCGCCCAAGACACCACCTGCTGCCACGCCCGAAAGTTGCTCACCAACGGGCGACTGCGATGGCGATGGCGTGTCGTTGGCAGCCGGCGACTGTGATGACTCAGATCCCGCGAGATATCCCGGCGCTGCCGAGCGTGCAGATTTCACGGGTCATGACGAAGACTGCAATGACACCACGCTAGGCGACAACGGCGACACCGATGGCGACGGCTTCATCGACAGCCGCGTCTGCAATGGCCGCAATTGTGGGCCCGATTGCGATGACCGGCGACCAGCCGTCAATCCGCACGCTGCCGAACTGCCGAACCGACGCGACGATGATTGCAACGGCATAGTCGACGATGATCTCCAAGACTGGTGGAATCCGGCCGATTAGTTTCCGCGTAGTTCGAAGCTGTCCTCGAACATCACAGTCGGGTTGGTCACTTGCGCACGCAGGTATCGGGTCGGATAGATGAGCCCTTCCATGCCATCCAGCTCGGCTTCGACGAAGACACTGCCGCTCGCACTCACCCAGGAATCATCGCCGGCGTGATTCTGCAGACCCGCGGACCCGGTGCCCAAATTGATGCTCGATATTCCGCGCACGGCGCGCAATTCAACGCCTGCTGAAGTGGGGAAGCGGACTGTGTCACCCGTTTTGAGGATCTCTTCCGGCAACTCGCCAGGGCGCATGCGCCAGAGACTCAACCGACGCGTTGCCGAAGGTGGTGTCCAGGTTGAGGCGACGAACACGACAACGCCATTCTCGAACACGTTGGATGCGACGACCGTATCCCACCGCCGCTCGGGGACCGGGCCCCCGTATGCCCCGTTGTCGCCCTGCAGCAGTAGTGGCTCCGGGGGTGCGTCGGGGCGGAGTCGCCACAGTCCGAATCGGTCGTTGCCGCCGCCTACGGCCTGAATCCTCGCGAAGACAAGACCGAAGCGACCCGCGGACCCGGTGCCCAAATTGATGCTCGATATTCCGCG
>Ga0073899_10001444_pt1 | contig 21766 bp, 15 predicted proteins | sample KloWWTmetaKNB5Ph_FD_88975 | JGI IMG/M metagenome (GOLD analysis project Ga0073899, IMG submission 88975) | Active sludge microbial communities from Klosterneuburg, Austria, studying microevolution and ecology of nitrifiers - Klosterneuburg... | ecosystem: Engineered > WWTP > Aerobic digester >... | reverse complement strand
CGACGACGACGACTGACGGCGCTGGGTCAGCGCGGCAAGAGCGTCGGCCACACCGCGCCGCTGCGGGGATCGGTGAGCGTGGTCTGGTCGCGGTAGACCCGCGCGGTGCGGTGCAGCGCGGCCAGCGCGCTGGTCAGCGGCATCGACTGGTAGCGCTCGGGCCAGTGGGCGAGGATCCGATCGCGCACCAGCGGGGCGTGGCGGGTGCTCATCGCCGGGAACATGTGGTGCTCGACGTGGTAGCCGAAGCCGAGCGTGAGGAACACCAGCGGGCGGGGCAGCGTGACCGACAGCGAGTTCACCAGCACGTCGTTGACCTTGGGGGTCAGGGGGCTGAGGCCGTGGTTGGTGAGGATGAACGCCATCACGATGACGTTGGCCAGCACCAGCGGGATCGCGAACACGAACAGGAACGCGAGCGGGCCGACCAGGAACGCCACGGTCAGCCACATCGCCACGCCGAGCGCGCTCTCGACGAACGCCAGCGTGTGCTCGCGGCGCGACATCCAGCCCCACCGCCGCACGGCGAACAGGATCTGCGCGCTCTGCACCGTGAAGCCGAACATCAGGCTGAGCACGCCGGTCCAGCGCCGGGCGCCCAGCGAGAAGCCGTCGGTGACCAGCCGGACCAGCCGGCTCTGCTCGTAGGTCGACAGCTCCGGGTACATGTCGGGATCGAGGCCGGGCTGGTTGGCGTGGGCGTGGTGCTCGCGGTTGTGCCAGACGCACCACAGGCGCGGCGACACCACGAACGGCGCGAAGCCGATCCACCCGACGACCTTCTTCAGCACCTTGTTGCGGGTGACGCCGCCGTGCAGCGTCTCGTGCGCCAGGAAGGTGATGCCGCCGAAGCCGATGCCGATGGCGATCGAGGCCAGCGGCACCAGCGCCCAGGGCAACCAGCCGTTGGCGATCGCCACCGTGCAGGTGACGATCACCGCCAGGTGGAAGGGCAGCCACAGGAGCCGCGACGTCGCGGGCGCGAACGCCTCCGCGGGCAACTCGGGGCGAACGGTTCGTACGTACGCTGACAACGGCGACAACTGCACACGGTGATCGTGACCACTTCTGGGGTCGGGATGGTCACGATCCCATCATGGCGCTGTCATGTGCGGCCTATGCCGCACCGCGTGATCACTCGGCCGGTTCGGCGTCGCCGGGGCCGATGTCGCAGGCGTCGACCGGGTTGCGGTGGTCCTCGGGGCACTGCTCGAGCGGGATCACCGAGTGGGTGGCCGTGCCCTCGTCGTCGACCGCGATGCAGCAGGTGACCTCCTGCGGCACGTCGTCGGGCGCCGGGCCAGCGGGGGCCTTCTTGGCCGGACCACCGCAGCCCAGGGACAGGGAGACGAGCGAGGCGAACAGGAACGCGAGCTTCATGGGCGGCATTGCGCCATGAACGCTCCCCGCGTGCAAACATTACGGGCGCCTGCGGCGCGGCCGTGGGGGATGAACGCCGGGCCCGGCGTGACGTCTAAGCCTTCGTTGCGCCACCCGTCCGACGTCTCTATCTTCCCGATGTCCATGCCCCGCATCGTCGCTCTCGCCTTGGCGCTCGGCCTCGTCGTCGCCTGTGGGGATCCGCCCCCGTCGAAGTACCCGACCCAGGCGTTCTACGTCGAGGACACCCGGCTCGGACCCGACGATCAGCTCGACATCGCCGTCTACCTGGGCGGCGGCTCGCAGAAGCTCGAGGACGTCAGCAAGGTCTACCCGGTGTCGGCCGACGGCATGCTGTCGTTCCCGATGATCGGCACGGTGGCCGCCAACGGCCGCAGCCCCAAGGACATCGAGGGCGAGATCCGCACCCGGCTCGCCGACGGCTACATCGTCAACCCCAACGTGACGGTGCAGGTGAAGGAGTACAAGAGCAAGAAGGTCTCGATCACCGGCGAGGTCCGCAAGCCCGGCACGCTGATCTGGCGCCCCGAGATGACGATCAACGAGGCGGTTTCGGAGGCCAACGGCTTCACCGCGATGGCCAAGCCCAACGCGGTGGTGGTGACCCGGCGCACCGCCGACGGCGTGGTGAAGTACACCGTGCCGGTCGAGCGCATCTTCAACAACCGCTACGATCAGTTCTACATGCGGCCCGGCGACTCGGTCTACGTGCCGAAGCGCCTCTGGTGAGACGGGTGGGCCGGCATGCGAACGCGTGATCGCGTCGCGCTGGGCGCGATCGCCGCGACCCTCGCGCTGGCCGGCGTGCTGGTCGGCGGCGCCACCCGGTGGGCGGCGTGCGTCGCGGCGCTGGCCGCGGTGGGCGCGGCCGCCGTGCACCTCACGTCGCGGCGCACCGGCCGGCCCGGACCGCTGGTCGCGCTGATCGGCGTCGCGCTGATCGCGACCGCGGCGCAGCTGATCCCCCTGCCCGAGGCGATCGCGACGATCGTCGCCCAGGAGAAGTGGGCGCTGGTCCGCGATCGCGCGGCCGCGCTCGGCGAGGCCGGCCCGCGCTGGGTGGTGGCCTCGCAGGACCCGCCGGCGACGCTGGTCGAGCTCGCCAAGCTGCTCGGCTACCTGGCGCTGGCGTGGAGCGCGACCCGGCTGGCGTCGCAGCGGCGGGCGCGGCCGTGGCTCGCGGCGGCGGTGGTGGGCGCGGCGACGCTGATCGCGGTGATCGCCCTCGGCCACCGGCTGGTCGGCGCGACGCGGCTCTACGGGGTGTTCACGATGCCCAACGCCGAGGTCGTGCCGGCACCGCTGATCAACGAGAACCACCTGGCCGGGCTGACCGCGATGGTGGTGCCGCTGGCGCTGGGGCTCGGGCTCGGGTGGCGCGGTGGCAAGCGGATGGGGGCGTTCGCGGCGGCGCTGGTGCTGGCCGGCACCGCGCTGCTCACCGCCTCGCGGGGGGGCGCCGTCGGGTTGGTCGCCGGGGCGGTGGTCGTCGGCGTGGTGCTGGTGGCGCAGCGACGGGCCGGCCTCGCCGACGACAACCGGCGCGCGCCAGCGTCGATCACCGTGCCCGCGATGGTGGTCGCCGTGTGTGCGCTGGTGCTGTTCGGGTTGGTCTCGGCGCGCGGCGTCGCCCGCGAGCTCGATCACACGCAGCTCGCCGAGCTGGCCGAACCGAGCAGCAAGTACCAGATGTGGACGACCGCGGCGCCGATGATCGTCGAGCACCGCTGGCTCGGCATCGGCCACGGCGCGTTCGAGCCGGTCTACGCGCAGCGCAACCCGGTCGACTACTTGACCTACGGCTACGTCGAGAACACCTACCTCCAGGCCGCGATCGACTGGGGCGTGCCCGCGACGCTGGCGTTGGTGCTGGCGCTCGGCGCGCTCACGCGGGCCGCGGTGAAGCGGTGGCGCCACGGGCCGATCGAGGCCGGGGCGCTCGGGGCGCTGGCCTCGATCGCGATCCACGACGTCGTCGATTTCAGCCTGGCCATGCCCGCGGTGGCGATGGCCGCGATCGCGATCGCCGCGCTGCTGGTGCCGGCGCGGCTCGGCACCGACGAGCACCGCGCGCCGGTGGCGCGGGCGGTGCTGGGGCGACGCGCGGGCCTGCTGGCGGCGGCGGCGGCGGTGGTGGTGCTCGCGGCCACGCCGCTGGGCCGCGGCTTCCGGGTCGAGCGCGCCGCGCTGCCCGCCGGCGCGTCGCCAGCGGAGGCGCTCGCGGTGCTCGAGCGTCACCCCGCCGATGGGCTGGCCGCCGGTCACGTCGCGGCGGCGCTGTACGCGCGCCGCGATCCGCGCGCGCTGCCGATGATCCGCCACGCGCTGGCGCTGCGTCCCAACCACGGCGGGTTGCACCTGCTGGCCGCGCGGATGATGACCTCGACCCAGCGCCCGGACCAGGCCGCGGGCCAGTACGCCCAGGCGATCGTCTACACCCGGGCGATCGATCCGATCATCGACGAGATCCTGGCGCGGTTGCCCGGCGTCGGCGCCGACGGCGTGCCGGAGGCGGCGCGGGCGCTGCCCGACGATCCCCGCCACGTCGGGCGGGTGTGCAGCGCGCTGGCCGCGCGCGGTCGCCACGACGTCGCGCTGGCGTACACCGACGCGATCGCCGCTCGCGACCCCGACCGCGCCGACGTCCAGCTCAACCGCGCCGCCGCGGCGCTCAAGCTCGGTCGCTGGGCGATCGCGCTGGCCGCGGCGCGGGTCCTCACCGGGCGCATGCCCGGGCCGCGGCCTGCGCTGATGCAGGCGTTTGCGCTCGACGGGATGGGACGCCAGGCCGACGGCGTCGCGATCCTGGCCGCGCTGCCGCCGCCCGACACGGCGGCGGAGCGAGGGGAGGTCGCCCTGTACCTGGCCCACCTGCAGTCAAAGCTCGGTCGCCATCCGGCGGCGCGGGAGACGCTGATCGCGGTTGTGGACCAGCTCGATGGCTCTCCTCGGCTGGAGGCCGAGCTGCGCAGGCTGCTCGCGGTGGTCGAGGACGCGCTCGGCCACACCCAGGCCGCCGCGTGGGAACGAAAGCGCGCCGCCGAGCTCATTGGCTCTCCGTGATTTCAGGTACATGGGACGCAGCCAAGGAGCTGGATCTGCTCCCACAACTGTCGCAGGATGTGCGCCTGAACGCCCCGGACACCATGGGCGTCTAAGGATCCACTGTGTCGAAGTCTGCCGCACCGCCCGAGCCCGAGGCCCTCTCCGCTAGCCTGCGGCGCTACCTCGAGGTGCTGCGCAAGCGCCTGTGGGTGGTGATCGCGTGCGTGGCGGTCGGGGTCACCGGCGCGGTGCTCTACACGATGCGCCTGCCGCGGATCTTCCAGGCGTCGGCGACGGTCGTGATCAACCCGCAGGCGCCGCGGGTGTTCGGCAACCAGGTCGACGAGGTGTTCGAGCTAGGCGCCGGCAGCTACTGGTCGAATCAGGAGTACTACAACACCCAGCTCGACATCATCACCGGCTTCCCGCTGGCCCGGGTGACCGTGGCGCGGCCGTACTGCAAGGACGGCGGCCGCCAGGCCTGCGACGATCTGCCGGTGACCGGCGCCCCCGAGCGCGAGCGCTTCTACGACCGGCTGGTGCCGAAGCTCCAGCACCCGCAGCTGTCCGACAGCGACCGCGTCGACCTCGCCGCCGAGATCCTCAAGGGCAAGCTGTCGGCGTCGCAGGCCAAGGAGAGCCGCATCGTCGCGATCAGCGTCCGCGACATCGACGGCGCGCTGGCGCAGGCGCTGGCCAACGAGCACGTCAAGTCGTACCTGGGCTACATGCGCGGCAAGCGCGTGAAGGGCACCGACAAGGTGTCCAAGTTCCTCGCCACCGAGAGCGACGTCGCCGAGGCCGACCTGCGCGGCGCCGAGGTCGCGCTCTACGAGTTCCGCAAGTCGCACGACATCCTGTCGGTGTCGCTCGAGGACAAGCAGTCGATCCTCGCCGCTGACATCACCCGCTACAGCGCCGCGCTGGGCGACGCCCGGGTCAAGCGCACCGAGCTGGGCAGCCAGGTCCGGAAGGCGCAGTCGCTCAAGGGCGAAGAGGTGATCGAGTCGCCGGTGTTCGCGCTGGTGGGCTCGTCCGACGTCTACGACCAGATGAAGTCGCAGTACGACCTCGAGAAGCAGAAGCTCGACGAGGTCAAGAGCCTGTGGGGCCCCAAGAGCGACAACTTCACCGCGCAGCAGCGCAAGGTCGATCAGATCTACGCCGGGCTGCAGGGCGAGGCCCGCCGCGCGGTGCGCGAGCTCGAGGTCCGCTACTCCGCGGCGCAGGCCACCGAGGGCGCGCTGGTGGCCGAGCTCGAGCGGCTCAAGCAGGAGGCGATCTCGCTGGGCCCGCTGGCGATCGACTACAACCGCCTGGCCCGGCAACAGAAGGCCGCCGAGGACAACGTCAACATGCTGCGCAGCCGGCAGCGCACCAGCGAGCAAGAGGGCCGCAACGAACAGACCAACGTCGAGGAGCACGAGTACTCGCGCGGCGCCTACCTGGTGTACCCGCGGATGAGCGTCAACGTCATCCTGGCGTTCATGGCGACGCTCCTGCTCGGCGTCGGCCTGGCGTTCCTGCTCGACTACCTCGACCGCACGATCAAGACCGCCGAGGACGTCGAGCGGCTGGTCGGCGCCCCGCTGCTGGGCATCATCCCGATCGTCACCGAGGTCAACGGCGAGGATCCCAAGTCGCAGGCCGACCGCGACCTCTACGTGTTCCGCAACCCGACCTCGCAGGCGGCCGAGTGCTGCCGCTCGATCCGCACCAACATCCTGTTCTCGGCCGCCGACCGCCCGATGAAGACGATCACCGTGTCGAGCCCGCGCCCACGCGAGGGCAAGACCACGACGACCTTGTACATGGGCACGACGATGGCGCAGAGCGGCCAGCGGGTGCTGGTGGTCGACACCGACCTGCGCCGCCCGCGCCTGCACAAGTCGCTCGGCGTGTCGAAGAACCGCGGCCTCACCAACCTGATCCTCGGTGACGCCAGCATCGACGACGTCATCAAGTCGACCGACATCCCCAACCTGTTCATCCTGCCGTGCGGGCCGCAGCCGCCCAACCCCGCCGAGCTGCTCCTGACCAACCGCTTCAAGCAGGTGCTGGCGGAGCTCGAGGCGCGCTTCGACCGCATCCTGCTCGACTCGCCGCCGGTGCTGGCGGTGACCGACGCCGTGGTGCTGGCGCGGCTGTCGTCGGGCGTGATGCTGGTGGCCCAGGCCGGCAAGACGCTGCTCGACGACGTGGCCTACGCGTCGCGGCAGTTCCGCGACATCGACGCGCCGATCCTCGGCGTGATCCTGAATGACATGGACATCACCGACCGGCGCTACGGCGGCTACTACTACGCCTACGGCGGCTACGGCGAGAACGCGCCGGCCACGCCGGCCAAGGCCGAGGCGTCGTGAGCCCCAGCCCGGATCGCTCGGCGCGGTGGACCGGCGCGTCGCCGGCGCTGTCGGGCTCCCGGCGCGCCTTCGGCGGGCGCAACAGCCAGGCCGCCGTGCTGATGCTCGACCTCGTGCTGGTCATGGTGGCCGGCCTCGCCGCGTACCTGGCCCGCTTCGAGGGGCGCATCCCGCCGACCTTCTTCCGCCAGCTCGCCGTGGTGATCCCGGTGCTGGCGCTGCTGCGGGTGGCGGCCAACCGCCTGTTCGGCGTCTACCGCATGGTCTGGCGCTACGTCGGCCTGGGTGAGGCGCTGCGCTTCGCGCAGGCGTGCGCGGCGGTCAGCGCGCTGTTGCTGCTGGGCCGCCTGTTCCTCGGCCAGCTCAACGGCCACTTCATCTTCCCGTTCTCGATCATCGTCATGGAGGGTGCGCTGTCGTTCCTCGGCATGGTCGGCGTGCGGTTCGTGCCGCGCATCCGCAGCGAGCGGACCCGCACCCGGGAGACCGGCATGGCGACGCTGATCATCGGCGCCGGCCAGGGCGGCCTGGCGGTGGTCAAGGAGGCGGCGCGCCACCCCGAGCTCGGCATCCGGCCGATCGGCTTCCTCGACGACGACCCCGGCAAGGCCGGCATGGAGATCGGCGCGCTGCGGGTGCTGGGCAAGGTGCGCGACGCCGACCGCGTCGTCCGCCAGACCGGCGCCGAGCGGGTGGTGATCGCGTCGAAGTCGATCCCGCCCAAGACCGTCGCCCGGGTCATCGACGCCTGCAACCCGCTGGGCGTCGAGGTGCGGATCGTCAAGGGCACCTACGACTTCCTCGACGGCGAGGCCCCGGGCCCCGACCAGCCCTCGGGCCTGGTGCGTGAGGTGCGCATCGAGGACCTGCTGGCGCGCGATCCGGTCCCGCCGTCGCTCTCGATCGAGGACCTGCGCGGCCACTACGGCGGCAAGCGGGTGCTGGTCACCGGCGCCGGCGGCTCGATCGGCTCGGAGCTGTGCCGGCAGCTCGCCGCGATGGGCCCGGCGCGCCTGTTCCTGGCCGAGCGCGACGAGACCAACCTGTTCGAGATCGAGCGCGAGCTGGCCGGGGTCAAGAACCACGGCACGGCGATCACGCCGGTCCTGCTCGACGTGATGGACGCCAAGGCGCTCGAGCGCGCGTTCAAGGATCTGCAGCCGCAGGCGGTGTTCCACGCCGCCGCCTACAAGCACGTGCCGATGATGGAGCGCTTCCCATGGGAGGCGGTCCGCAACAACGTCTTCGCGACCAAGCAGCTGGCCGAGCTGGCCGACGAGCACGGCGTCGAGTCGTTCGTGATGATCTCGACCGACAAGGTCATCAACCCGACCAGCGTGATGGGCGCGACCAAGCGCTTCGCCGAGCAGATCGTCCAGGAGATCGCGCCGCGGTCCAAGACCCGGTTCTCGTGCGTGCGGTTCGGCAACGTGCTCGGCAGCCGCGGCTCGGTGGTCGGCATCTTCCGCGATCAGATCGCGCAGGGCGGCCCGGTCACGGTCACCCACCCCGAGGCCACCCGCTACTTCATGACCATCCCCGAGGCCGCCAACCTGGTGCTGCAGGCGGGCACGATCGGCGCCGACGGCGAGGTGTTCCTGCTCGACATGGGCGAGCCGGTGAAGATCATCGATCTGGCGCGGCAGATGATCCGCCTGTCGGGCTTCACCGAGGAGCAGATCCCGATCAAGGTGGTCGGCACGCGCCCGGGCGAGAAGCTGTTCGAGGAGCTGTCGACGTCGGCCGAGAACCTGGCGCCGACCGACCTGCGCAAGATCTTCCGCTGCCGGCCGGTGCCGCTCGACGCCAAGCGGCTCGATCAGCTGGTCGAGCGGCTGGCCTTCCTGACCAAGGCCCGCGACGGCGACGGCGTGCGGCAGGTGCTGCGCGACCTCGACATCGGCTACGAGATCACGCCGGCGCGCCAGGCGTGACCGCGTCGCACGCGCGTGTGCGGCGCGCCACGCCTCGGTGATTTTCTCGGGGTGCGGCGGCTCGTCGCAGCGGGGCGGGCCGGGTATCGTGCGCCGATGCGCCGTACCCTCGCCTCGCTCCTCGCCTCGACCACGCTGCTCCTTGTCGCCTGTGGCGACGACGGCGGCTCCACCCCGCCCATCGACGCGCCGGTGTCGATCGACGCGCCGGGCGCCGTCGATGCGCCGGCGACCATCGACGCGCCGGTGGCGATCGACGCGCCTGCGGCCACGACGGTGGTCGAGGTCCCGTGCGCCGGCGCCACCATCGCCAGCGAGGTCAGCGCGCCGGGCTTCCAGTTCACGATCACCGACAGCACGATCGCGGTCGACGCGATCGTGCGTTTCACGATGCCGCTCTCGCACAGCGCCGTGAGCGGCAGCCCGGCCGGCACCAACGACGGCAAGTTCACGGTCAGCTTCAACGAGACCAAGTGCCTGCGCTTCACCGCCGCCGGCACCTTCCCGTTCTGGTGCAACCCGCACCAGTTCACCGGCTCGATCACCGTGCAGTGATCCCGCCGCGCTGGTCGCCGCCCGACGTGTAGGTGCGGCGGGCGCCACGGCCCCGCGACCGGCGCTTGTGCGGGGCCGGCCGCTAGGCGATCCTGTCGGCCATGAACCGTCGGGACTTCCTTCGCCTGTCCGGAACCTTCTTCGCCGCCGCCAGCCTCGGGGGCGTGGCCGCGTGTAGCGACGACGCCAAGCCCGCCACCGACGCCGGCATCGACGCGCCGCCGGTCGGGGCGTTCCTGTTCCCGCAGGGCGTCGGCTCGGGCGATCCGCGCGAGACGTCGGTCGTGCTGTGGACGCGCGCCGTGCCCGCGACCGGCGCCGCCAGCGTCGACCTCCGCGTCGAGGTCGCCAGCGACGCCGCCTTCGCGACGATCGTCGTGATGCAGTCGATCACCGCCGCCGCCGCCGCCGACCACACCGTGCGCGTCGTCGTCACTGGCCTGGCCGCCGACACGATCTACTACTACCGGTTCATCGCCGGCAGCGACTCGATCAACGGCCGCACCCGCACCGCGCCGGCCGCCAACGCCGACGTGCCGATCCGCATGGCGTGGGTCAGCTGCCAGGACTACGCCGCCGGCCAGTACCACGCCTACCGCCAGATGGTGCAGGACGACATGGCCCGCCCCGAGGCCGACCAGGTCCGCTTCGTGTTGCACCTGGGCGACTTCATCTACGAGACCCGCGGCGACGGCTTCCAGGCGGCGGTGGACGAGAACTTCCAGCCGATCACCGTCATGAACCAGGACGGGACGCCGCGCACGGTCGCCGCGTTCCCGTCGGGCGGCGGCACCGCCGGCACCTCGAACTTCGCCAAGACCGTCGAGGACTACCGCCACCTGTACAAGACCTTCGCCAGCGACCCCGACCTGCAGGCCGCGCGCGCCCGCTGGCCGTTCGTCCACACCTGGGACGATCACGAGTTCACCGACGACTGCTGGCAGTCGATGGCCAACTACACCGACGCCGAGGGGCTCGACGAGCCGTCGCAGGCGCGGCGCTACGCCGCCAACCAGGCGTGGTTTGAGTTCGTCCCCTCGCAGCTGACGGGCGCGCTCGGCGTCACCGGCGTCACCCAGGACGCCCACGACTTCGCGACGGCGACGGTCGCCGACGCGCCGTTCACGACCGCGAACATCGACAACTTCGTGCCGGAGCCGAACAACGTCGCCGCGGTCGGCTCGATCACGATCTACCGCAGCCTGCGCTTCGGCCAGCACTACGAGCTGATCGTCACCGACGAGCGCTCGTACCGGAGCGATCACGCGATCCCGGAGGAGACGGCCGCGGTCGCTTTCGAGTACTTCAACCCGCGGTACGTCGTCCCGGCGGCCGACGTGGACGTCTGCGATGCTGGCAGTCTCAATCCGACGGGCGTCGTCTCGTCTCTCGGCGTGACCAACCCGCGCGCGACCGCGCCGGTCGGTACGATGCTGGGCAAGGCACAGAAGGACTGGTGGAAGGCCACGATGATGGGGTCGACGGCGACGTGGAAGGTCTGGGGCAACCAGGTCCCGTTCATGCGGTTCTTCATCAAGAACACCAACGGGTCGCTGGTCTCGGATCGCCTGATGGACGCCGACGCCTGGGACGGCTACCCGCGCGAGCGCCGCGAGCTGACGCAGTTCCTCGCGACCAACAACATCAAGAACGTGGTGCTCCTGACCGGCGACATCCACGCGCACTTCGCCGGCACGGTGTCCGACGACTTCACGGCGGCGACGCCGACCGCGGTCGCCACCGAGTTCATCGCGGCGGGCATCTCGTCGAACTCGGTGTTCAGCTTCTACGAGGGCGCCTCGCGTGGCGGCACGGCGGCGGCGGCCCGCGCGCTGATCACCGTCGACGCCTCGGCCGGCGGCGGCAGCGCGTTCACCGAGAACATGAACCTGCTCTTGGTCCACGGCACCAACGCCGCCGGGACGTTCGCGCAGACGCGCGATCGGACAATGGCGCTGGCGGCGTCGGATCGCACGATCAACCCGCACCTCAAGTACGCCGACACCAACGCCCAGGGCTTCGGCATCGCCAAGTTCACCGCGACCCAGCTCGACGTCGTGCTGACCACGATGGAGCGCCCGATCGACAACTCGGCCGCCGTGAAGCGCACCGCCAGCTTCACCGTCCCCAAGGACAACCCCGCCGGCATGACCGGCCCCGAGCTCACCGGCACGTTGCCGTTCCCGCTGGCGTAAGCGGGTTGCTCAGCGGCGGTCGGCGCGATAGTGCCGGGCCAGTCGTCGATGCTCGAGATCCACGACCCGGAAGGATGCCACCGCGTAGAATCGGTGGGTTGGCTCGCATTGTCGCTGGAATGCGGTCCGACCATGGTGCGGTTTGGGGAGATCGGCGGCGAGGGCGGCGTACTATCTGCATCCCGTGGGAAACCGCGGCGCGTAGCGGCCGATAGCGGCGGCACCGGAGATCGAGGCACGCATGAGCAGGGAACATCGCGATGAAGGCAAGGAAGCAGCACCGCCAGCGGCGAGCGTGGGCGCGAGCCCGACGCGCCGCGTGGACGCGCCTGTCGTGGACGCCGGCTACCAGGCTCAGTGCGACGCTCGCGTGCTCCAGTTTCTCAGCGCGCCGTTGCCGCTGACGCCGTCGGAGCGTGAGGCGCGCGAGGCTGGCGGTGATGCGAGCGGCGTGCACGCGGCCGCGGAGCGCGGTGTCTCGGGTGCTGCGACCGTGCTGCCGCACGGCGACACCATCCAGGCGGCCTTCGGCCCGCACGACATCTCTGGCGTGCGGGCCCACGTCGGCGGCGCCGCCGCCGACGCCTGCGGTGCGATGGGCGCGAGCGCCTACGCGACCGGCAACCAGGTCGCGTTCGCCGGCCAACCCGACCTGCACACGGCCGCTCACGAGGCCGCCCACGTCGTGCAGCAACGCCAGGGCGTCCAGCTGTATGGCGGCGTCGGCGAGGTCGGCGATGTCTACGAGCGGCAGGCGGATGTGGTGGCGGACGCGGTGGTGGCGGGCAAGTCGGCGGCGGGGCTCTTGGGGGCGCCGTCGGCGGAGGCTGTTTCAACGAAGTCAGTGCAGGCCTTCGGCGGGCTCTACATCGCAGGTGCGTCCCCAGCGGCGCAACCCGCCGCGAACGGCGGCGCGGCGCCGGCGTCGACCGCTGCGGTCACCGGTCCCAGCGTGAATCGGCTGGTGGCGACTGATCCGTCGGTCGAGTTCGGTCCGACGCCCGTCGGCGCGACGACGTACAAGCCGCTCACGTTCGTCAACCGGGGTGCCGAACCGGTGGAACCCAGCGACTTCGTCGTCCGTCCGGGTGTCAACGCTCAAGAGGACGACTTCAGCGTCGCCGGCGGCGACGCGACGAGCGGCGCCGCGCTCGCGCCGGGCGAAGCGATCTCGCTCCAGGTCGCGTTTCATCCGCACCCGCGTCCTGACCAGGATCCCAAGCGGTGGCCGGGGCGCGTCGCGCACATCGACGTGCTCGACCTCGCGGGCGCGTGGGCCGGTTCGGTCAAGGTGCGCGGGAAGCCGCGGCCGACCGATGAAGCGACGCAGGGGGCGCACGAGGCGGCAGAGTTGGTAGGTGCGAGCCGCAACCACGCCGACGTGGCGGCGCCGGTGTCGTACGCCGACATGCTCGCGAACCTGCGGGCCGCCCGTGAGCTGCTGTCGACCGGCGACCGTGATCACGCCCAGGCGCTGATCCACGCGGTGCGCGAGCGGATGGCCGGGACGCTACGCGAGGACAAGTCATGGCCGCGCCTGCGTGGGTTCGGCCTCGGCGCGCAGGCCGGCCTTCACCTGATCAACGAAGCGTACGACGCGGTGGTGGCCGCCGACCGTGGCCTGGGTGCGGACTGGCGGGTCGACGGGGACAAGCTGGTGATGATGCTGGAAGCCGCGCGCGAGCCGATCCAGTTCGTCCTCAAAGAAACAAAGGACGCGCCGACGCTCCGCGCGTTCCACGACGCGTCGCCCGCGGTGATGGTGGGAAACGCGATCGAGGGGATGGCCGAGCACACGATCGAGATGGTCACTGACGCCGAGTACACGGTCGGCTATCTCTCGGGCCTGGTCGAGGGCGCGTACGGCGCGGTCCGCGATCTCGTCATGGGCTTCGCCGACCTGGTCGGCATGACCGCCGACATCGTGAAGGCGATGTGGTCGCGCGGCTTCGTGGGCGCGGTCCAGCACTTCGGGCGCCAGGTCGCTGACATCTTCGACAAGGCGCCGGAGTTGCTCGAGGCGCTCGGTGCGGACTTCGCGCGCAAGTGGAACCAGCACGGCTCGTTCGACCGCGGGAACTTCCGCGGCGAGGTGATGGGCTACATCGCCATGCAGATCCTGCTCATCATCGCCACGGCCGGCGAGGGTGCCGCGGCCGCTGCGGGGCGGTGGCCGAAGGTGTTGCAGGTCATCCGCACGCTCGACGCCGCCGGCGACATCTTCACGTGGGCCGAGACGGCAGCCGACGGCGTCCGCGCGCTCCGCAAGGGCGCCAAGGCGGTCGGCAAGGCGGAGGACGCGGTCGACGCGGCCGGCAAGGGCGGGGGCAAGGTGCTGAAGATGGGCGGCGGCGGTGCGCCGGATGCGCCGTCGGCCGGCAAGGTCCCCGGTGGGCCGGAGGTCGACGCGCCGAAGGCGGGTGCGCCGCAGGCCGATGCGCCGCACGCCGATAGGCCGGCAAGCGCAGGCCCCGATGCTCCGCGCAAGGGCGGCCCGTACAAGGCCCCGGACGATCCGACGCGGGAGCCGCATCATCCCGTGCGCGCACTCGAGGATGACGAGCTCGCCAGCTCGAAGGACTTGCGCCCCGTTCAACGCGGACGAGACCTGGTCGCGGATGGCTCGCGCCCCGTTGGCAAGGTCCTGAAGACCCGAGCTGAAGGCGAAGCCATCCTCCAACTCCTCGCGCAAGGCGACCGAAACGCGCTCGCCGCACTCGACATCGTGGACATCCCGAAGAAGCTGAAAGTGACCGAGCGCGAGTGGGCGCTCGTGCAAACGCGCGATGGGTTTCTTGTGTACATCGGCGACGCGGCGAGGGTCGACTTGCCGGCGAATGTTCGCTCCGTAGCGCACAGCCATCCGACGCACAAGCAGGGAAAGCGCCTTGAGTTGGACGTCCCGGATGGAAAGGGCGGCGTAGCCTTCACGGATATCGTGAAAGATCCCCACAAGGCAGCGGACACGGGCCTTCTGCCGTCTGCCATGGATCTGCACGTCGTCTCCGATGGTACGGAACACACGCTCCATACGCAGTTCGTGATGGACTGGGATGGTACGATCACCAACGCGGTAGAGGGGGACACGCGGCCACGCGTACAAGTACGCATCAGCAAGTCGCGGGTTATTCGCTACAACGAAGGCCGGAAAGGCTACTGGTATCAAGCGCAGTTGGACGTCAGCGCTGGCGGGCAGGCCATCTGGAGCGGCGACTTCTTCGGCCGAAGGTCCTTCATTGCCGCCGACGATCAGGTGAAGTTTCATCGTTTCCCGGAGCTGGAGTACCCGCCGTCAGCGGACCAAGTCGATCCATGAGTTGCTTCACCTATCCTGAGTTCTACACATGCTGTGACGGGCGGTTTCTCGTTCGCCGTCGTTTGATTCTGGGCACGGGGATCTACGACGGAATCCGGACTAGCGATCAGCGGCCTCTTCTCGTTACCAGCGTTCAGCCCCATCGACTCGATAGCTTGATCGATGCGATCACGTATGAGGTACCAGGCACGACCAAGCTCCTGGGGGTTACACAGATCGATCTCGGCTCGTGGCAGCCGCAGCCAGGCGATGACCTTGACGATCCGTGCATCGACACAAAGGAGGACCTCCCTGAAGGATTCGTGCTGGTCGTCGAGACGCGGCCGGTTGGGCGGTCCCTTCGCATCCTGGGCCCAGGCGGGCCGCTGGGCGCTGTCGGTATCGGGCACGGGCTCCTTCTGACCGCGAGCGCCGCCGCACAAGCGGACGTGTTCCTCGAAGGGATCCGACCCGAGACCGTGTATGCGGACGGCGACCTGTACAGCGGATGTCATGCACGCCTATGGCGCGTCGAGATGAGCCCACGGCGGCAAGCCGAGTTCCGTGGAGCCTTCGAACCCGGCGGCTTCTTTGCGCCGGAGATCCTGTGCTCTGAACCACCGACGCCGACCAGCGATGCGTTTGCGGCGGCGGCGGTACTCTGGTGGTTCGCCACTGGCAGCGATCCGTTCGGTGGTGCGAACGTGGACTTCACCCAGCGAATCGTCGACGGCCAGCTCGAGCCGTTCCAAGGACCTCCCGAACTCGGCGAGGTCCTGGTGCCGATGCTGGCGCGCGATCCCGCGGCCCGGCCGTCGGCGGCCGAGTCGGCGGATCGCCTCGCGGCGCTGGCCTGTCGCTGGGATGTGCCCATCGCGCCGTTTCCGCCGCCCGGGCTCGATCAGTGACCGTACGGGGAGCCAGCGAATGAGCGGGTCGGATGAGCGATTCGACGACGTTGTCGACGTTGGCGAAGGACAGCATGCGCGCTTGCGCGACATCGCAAGACAGGACGCGAGTGCGGCATGTGCGGAGTTGGAGGCAATGCTGAGGAGCTCCAGCGGGTACCGGATCAGGCGATACGTCGAGGAGGTCCTCCTCGGCGGGGTAGATCACATGGCCTGGGCATCCGTGCACGGACGACTGCCCGACAAGGTAGCGCGCCTTGCTGGCGCGTTGGGGCGGCCGATTGGCGATGCCGAGCTGAAATCGGTCGCGAGTGTTGCCGAGTTGCTGCCGATGCACGTCGCCGTCGTGCGCGAGTACTGTTCCAGGAAGGCTCTCGTCGCGGCGGTGCAGTACGTGCGATTCATCTGCGCGGCCAGGTTGGAGGTGGCGATGGACTATGTGGAGTATGTTGGAGCGGGTTCCATGCGTCACGACGACTGGGTTGCACGTCGCCTTCCGCACTTTGGCCCCTGATGCGCCGGACGAAGTCGGTGCCCTGTGCGTGTACGCATGAGCCACGCGTCGCTGGTTGGTCGACCACCGCGCGGCGGGTGTTCGAGCGGCACGCGACCGCGAACATCGTGGCGCTGATCGTGTGTGGGATTCCGGCGCTGTACCTCGTGACGCATGACCATGCGGTGCTGGGCGCGGCGCTGTGCGCCGGCCCTGCTGCGGCGCTGGCGTACGTGCACTGGTCCGCGCCGCCGCGGCAGCTGCGCCGGCTGGTTGCGAGGACCCGCGGACACCTTCCGTCGACGGACGGGCGCGTCGCGCTGCGAGGGCGGGTCGCGGCGATCGGTGCGCCGCTCGCCGTCCCCGCAACCGCGGCGGTGGGGGCGGCGTACTGGTGGCGCACCATCGACACCAGCGAAGGCAGCCCGGTGACGTCGGACGAAGGTGTCGACGCGACCGACTTCGTGTTGCGATGCGGCGACCAGTTGGTCGCGGTGGAAGGCCTGCGGGCGCGCGTGCTGTTCGATCCGCGGGACGCCGACGTCACCGATCGGGATGCCAGCGGCTGGCGCGAGGTCCAACTCGCGCGTGTGGGCGACGAGGTCGTCGTCGAGGGCTGGCTTCGTCTCGGTCCGAGCACCGATCCGCACCGCGCCGCGGCGACGCTGTCCGGGTCGGACGCGCAACCAACGATCGGGCTCATCGCCGGTGGCCGAGGGCGATGAGCGGTAGCCAGGCGATTCGGCGGGCTCGAGGTCGCCAGGCCGCGGCGGTTGTGCTGACGGCGGTGCTCGGCGCGTGCGGCACGCCCGGGGAGCGCGTGCGTGTCGACGTCCAGGGCTATTGCGACGGCCTCCGTGCGGTGGCCGAGCGGACGCTGGATGCGGAGGCGCGAACGCGCGCGCGTTCGGCGCATCGACGAATGTCCGATGGGCAGGGGCGCGGCGACCAGCTCCTGGAGGCCCAGCGCGAGGTGATGGACCTGCTCGTGGACTATCGCGTCACGCGGGCGTTCGCCGCTGCCGACGGCGTCTGCGTGACCGCAGCGTGTCCTGAGCGGCTCGATGTGGCGTTGCTCGTCGGCAGCGGCGACGCGGGCGTCGCCATCGAGCAGGTGCAGGCGCTGGTCGCTGGGCTGCGTGGCGCTGGTACGTGCGCGGGGCGACTCACGGCATCGCCGACCGGGTTCTGCGAAGACACGATCCGCAACCTGTTGCACATGCACGCGACGATGGCATCGGAGATCGTCGAGGTGGCGGCGCAGCGCGACGCGATGCCGGTCGACAAGCCGGTCGGGCGAGCCGGGCTCGCAGGGATGGTGATCGAGATGGAGCGCGAGGCGCGCCTGGCCGTGGCGTACGCCGCGGTCGTGGTCGATACCTGCGTCACGCCCGCGCTTCGCCCGGCGTGCCGGCAGTTGCTGGCGGCACCTAATGACGACGGGCCAACGCTCGCGGCGAAGCTCGGAGCGATCGACTTCGCCATCAAGGGTCGCCCCTGCATCAGCGACCGTCCGTAGGCCGGGACCGCTCGCGTGGTCGGGGCGGGTCAGTCGCGGGGGGCCGGGATGTGGCGATCGAACACGGTCGCGGCGCTGCTGCGGCCCATCGTGGCGCGGCCGAGTAGGCCGCCGCGATCCCAGATCTCGAGGGACTCGCAGGTGAAGCAGATGATCAGGTCGAAGCTGCGCGAGCCTTCGGCCACGTGCAGCGCGTGGTGTGGCTCGAAGCAGGCGAGCGATCCATCGTCGTCGGCCTCGAGCGGTCGCCGACGGCGTGGTGCTGCCATTCTGGCTCGATGGCGTAACCGACCACCGACGTCGCGCGCGCCAGGTGGTCGCGCAGCCAGCCCACCGTGCGTTCCGGGTCGGCGAAGTAGCGCTGGCGCTCGGCTGCGGCGGTCCCGCGCTGCTCCTGCGCGCTCGGCGCTGGCGCCGGTGCGGGCTTGTCGGCGCACGCGACCGCCAGCGACACGAGCGGGTACGCTAGCCAGCACCGCCAGGGAGCGTAGCCATCGCGCGTGGTCGGCACCCGGCAACCGGCGGCAACGATCGCGTGGAGTCGACCCTTCGACGTAGCGAACGTAGGCCGGATCACCTTCGCTGGGAGAGAGTGCAGTGGTCGAGCCGGGCGAGGTAGATCGGCGGGGGGCGTCGCGTAGTATCCGGCAGCCTGCGGCAAGCCATGGTGCGTGGCGGCCGAACGCGGCAGGCAGGAGCGCGGATGACCTGGGACCGTCGAGACGAAGGCAAGGAAGCGACGGCGCCGGCGGCGGCAGAGCCGAAGGCGGCGTCGAGCCGCGTGGACGCGCCGGCGAACGACGCTGACTACCAGGCCCAGTGCGACGCCCGCGTGGTGCAGTTCCTCAGCGCGCCGTTGCCGCTGACGCCGTCGGAGCGGGAGGCGCGTGACGCGGGCGGGGCGGCGTCGGAGGCGGGCGGCGGGCCGGTGCAGCACGCGCACCCGAGCGCGGGGCGGGTGACGGGCGACGGCGGGCTGGGGTTGCCGGCGAGCGGCGAGGCGCTGCCGCACGGCGATCGCATCCGCGGCTCGTTCGGCGCCCACGCGGGCGTGCTCGATGGGGTCACGGCCCACGTCGGCGGCGAGGGCGGCGCGATCACGCGGGCGCAGGGCGCGCAGGCGCTCGCGGTCGGCGATCACGTCGCGTTCGCGGCGCCACCCGACCTGCACCTGGCCGCGCACGAGGCCGCGCACGTCGCGCAGCAGCAGCAGGGCGTGCAGTTCCACGGCGCCGGCGGCGACGCCGCGCTCGAGGCCCACGCCGATCAGGTCGCGGATCGCGTGGTCGCCGGCCGCAGCGCCGAGGATCTGCTGGCGCCCGGGCCGGCGGTGGGCGCGCGGGTGCAGCGCAAGGTCGCGACCGCGACCGAGCGCGACATGGTGCCCGAGCTCGATCCCGGGCTCGAGAAGGACCTGCTGGAGATCTTGAAGCGCCCGGTCGCCGCCGGCGATCAAGAGGAGGCCGACCTGCGCGCGGCCGAGTTCGACGGCCTGTTGATGCCGTTCGACGTCGACGTCTACGCGTCGCTGTGGGCGCGGCTGTCGGTGCAGCCGCCGCCCGCCTCCGACAAGCTGGCGACCGCGTTCCACCACACGTTCTCGACGAAGACCCGGACGCGCATGCTCAAGCGCATCGAGCACGCGGCGCGCGAGTACAAGCCGGTGCAGGCGGTCAGCGACGCGGCCGGCGCCGACGTGTGGAAGCAGCTCGCGCCCGGCGAGACCACCAAGGCGGTGCATGAGACCGCGCGGGTGAGCGCCGAGAAGGGCCTGCACCTGCGCGCGACGCCGGCCGGCGACAAGGGCACGCTGTTGCCGTTCGGCACGATGGTCATCGCCGACCGCGAGACCTCGAACGGCTGGTACCACGTGGTCGCGCCCGGCATGGACGGCAGCCCGACCGGCGAGGGCTTCGTCGAGTCGCACCTGGTGGTGACCGATCCGCCGGAGCCGACCGCGGGGCTGTACCAGGTGAAGCCTGGCGACATGCTCAAGGACATCGCCGCGCAGCACTACCCGAAGTTCGTGTGGGGCGCCGACGCGCGGCTGTACGTGCAGGCGATCTACCACGCCAACCACGGGCGCCGCGCCGTGTACCGCAAGGGCGCCGGGCAGATCGACGTCGACGACAAGGCGCTGTCGACCAAGGACAACCACGAGGCGTTCGAGCTGTGGTCCCGGGCGAAGGTCCGCGAGGGCCACATGCTGTGGGTGCCGTCGGAGGAGTTCGTCAACCAGCTGCGCGCCAGCGGCAAGATCGTCTCGGGGTCCGACAGCTACGAGGCGGTCCAGGACCTCGGCGAGATGATGCGCGACGCCTGGGACTCGACGGTCGGCGTGATCGAGCGCGCGATCGACTGGGCCCAGTACGCGGCCGGCTTCGTGGTCGGCTTGCTCGAGGGGGCGTGGGGCTCGCTGGCCGACCTGTTCAAGGGCGTCGGCGAGCTGGCGTCGATGATCTGGTCGGCGGCCAAGATGCTGGTCGGCGACTTCTCCGAGATCAAGCAGCTGGCCAAGGACCTGTCCGCGGCGTGGAAGAACAAGACGGAGATCATGCAGGGCATCGCCACCGACTTCATGGCGAAGTGGGAGGCGAAGAACGACTACGACCGCGGCAACTTCCAGGGCGAGTTCCTGGGCTACGTGATGATGCTGGCGTTCATCACGCTGGTGACGATGGGCGAGGGCACGGTCATCGCCGGCGCCGGGCGCTTCGGCGCGTTCATCAAGGTGATCCAGGCGGCCGACGCCGCCGGCTCGATCGGTACCTACGTCGGCAAGCTGCGCAAGAGCATCAAGCTGCCGGCCAAGGCGGTGAAGGAGGCCGAGGAGGCGGTCGGCAAGAACGCGCGCAAGGTCGTGAAGATGGGCGGCGACGCCGACGCGCCCGACGTCGACGCGCCGCACGTCGACAAGCCGCACGTCGACAAGCCGCACGCCGACAAGCCGGCGGGGCCTGATCCCGACGCGCCGCGGAAGGGCGGCCCCTACAAGGACCCCGACGATCCGACGCGGGAGGCGCACCAGCCGATCCGGACGCTCGCCGACGACGAGCTGGCCCACGCCAAGGACCTGCACCCGACCCGCCGGGGCAAGGACCTGTTGCGCCCAGGGTCGCGGGCGGTCGGCAAGGTGCTCAAGACCCGGGGCGAGGGCGAGACGATCCTCCACCTGCTCGCCACCGGCGACAAGAACGCGCTGGCGGCGCTCGACATCGACGACATCCCGAAGAAGCTGAAGGTCACCGAGCGCGAGTGGGCGCTGGTCGAGACCCGCGACGGCTTCGTCATGTACATCGGCGACGCGGACAACGTGAGCATGCCGCCCAACGTGCGGTCGGTCGCGCACACGCACCCGACCCACGCCAAGGGCAAGCGCCTCGAGCTCGACGTGCCCGACGGTCAAGGCGGCATCGACTTCGCCGACATCGCCAAGGACCCGAGCAAGGCCAAGGGCTCAGGCCTGTTGCCGTCGGCGATGGACCTGCACACCGTCGTCGATGGCACCGAGCACACGCTCCACACCCAGTTCGTCATGGACTGGGATGGCACGATCACCAACGCGGTGGACGGCGATACGCGACCGCGGGTGCAGGTCCACATCAGCAAGTCGCGCGTGGTCCGCTACAGCGAGCGCCAGAAGGTCTACTTCTACCAGGCGCAGATCGACGTCAGCGCGAGCGGGCAGTCGATCTGGAGCGGCGATCTCTACGGGCAACGCGGGTTCCAGACCGACACCGACAAGGTCTCGTTCAAGCGCTTCGGTGAGCTGGATCGTCCACCGCCGGTGAGCTACGTCGATCCGCCATGAGCCTCGTCACCTATCCCGAGTACTACACCTGTGGCGAGGGCCGGTTCCTGGTCCGCCGGCGGCTGATCGTCGGCACCAGCATCTACGACGGCGTCCGCGTCGCCGACCAGCGTCCGCTCGTGATCACGAGCGTCCAGCCCCATCGGCTCGACAAGCTCGTCGCCGCGATCACCTACGACGTCCCAGGGACGACGAAGCTCCTGGCGGTCACGCAGGTCGACCCCGGCTCGTGGCAGCCGCAGCCCGG
>Ga0073899_10001441_pt1 | contig 21775 bp, 25 predicted proteins | sample KloWWTmetaKNB5Ph_FD_88975 | JGI IMG/M metagenome (GOLD analysis project Ga0073899, IMG submission 88975) | Active sludge microbial communities from Klosterneuburg, Austria, studying microevolution and ecology of nitrifiers - Klosterneuburg... | ecosystem: Engineered > WWTP > Aerobic digester >... | reverse complement strand
GCGGTGGTCGCGATGATCACGATCTCCCGTTCGGTGAAGAGGCGGCTGAGTTCGGCCCGCAGGCCATCGTCGAACACCAGCGGCGTCGAGGAGATGGCTCGGGCGTAGGCGATCGCCGCCCTTTCCCGCGGCGTCACGGTGGCGAGGTCGTCCTCCTCCCCTCGCTGAAGGGCCCTGAGCTCGGCATCAGCGACTCCGGCGGCTTCGGCCCCGAAGCTGTTCATGTCGACGCAGAACGGGCAGGACGCGGTCAGCGACGCCGTCACGCGGACCAGCTTGAGGAGGCGCTTCGACGGCTCGTGATGGGCGACCAGCGACTCCAGGACGCCAGCACCGAGCGCGGCACGCGGATACCAGGCGAGCAGGCGCGCAGGCTCCATTCGACGGCCCGTGACCCGTTCGGACACAGCGATTCCCAGCCGGACGAGCGGATTGAGCCGACGACGTTCCGCAATCATGGCCATGTCCCCCATCCTGCCGTCCTGTCGTCACACCCGGGTCGAAACCGGCTTGACGGGCGGCGCCTCGGCGGAGAACACTTCAATCATGGTTGATTCAAGAGTTGCTGAATCGTGGGCCCCGCAGGCGGCATTGCTGACCGCAGTGGCGGACCCCATCCGGCTGCAGCTGCTCAACCTCCTCGTCGGTCGCACGCGTTGCGTCTGCAACCTCCAGCCGGACCCGCCGATACCCGCCAACCTGCTCAGCTACCACCTCAAGGTGCTGCGCGAGGCCGGATTGATCGAAGGCGCCCGCAGGGGGCGCTGGATCGACTACTCCCTCACCGAAGGCGCGCTTGAGCGCCTTCATGCAGCGCTGCCCGACCCCGCGTCGGTTCGTCGCCAGCTGGCGCTCGTCAGATGAGCTCCACCACCCATCCCGAGACGCGACGCCACTCCATCCTTCGCTGGGGCGGGCTCCTTCTCGCCGCCGCGATCTGGTGGGCCCTGTACCTGGTGAACGAGCCGTTCTGGAACTGGTTGATCGGTGGTGTGTTCGGGCTCGACCTCACGTCGCGGCTCGGCAGCGGGGTGCAGTTCTTCTTCCTCGACACGGTCAAGATCGTGCTGCTGCTGGCGGGGATCATCTTCATAGTCACCGTGCTGCGCTCCTTCATGAGCGTCGAGCGCACCCGTGCCCTGCTGGGCGGCAAGCGGGAGGGCATCGGCAACGTCCTTGCCGCTGGACTCGGCGTTGTCACGCCGTTCTGCTCCTGCAGCGCCGTCCCGGCCTTCATCGGGTTCGTGGCCTCCGGGATACCGCTCGGGGTCACGATGAGCTTCCTGATCGCCAGCCCGCTGGTGAACGAGGTTGCGATCGCCCTTCTGCTGGGCCTGTTCGGGATCGGCCCGACCCTCATGTACGTCGCCGCCGGACTCGTTATAGCGATCCTGGCCGGCTACACCATCGGGCGGCTGAAGCTTGAGCGCTGGGTGGAGCCGTTCGTGTTCGAAACTAGGTTGCGAGGCCAGGTCATCGACTCCACCGCCGGCCTCACCTGGGACGACCGAATCCAGATGGGTGTCGAGGAGGTCGGTTCCATCCTTCGCAAGATCTGGCCCTACCTGCTGATCGGCATCGGGCTCGGCGCAGCCATCCACGGCTGGGCACCTGAGGACTTCTTCGCCACCTACGCCGGCGCGGACAATCCCTTCGCTGTTCTGATCGCCGTTGCGATCGGGGTTCCGCTGTACTCCAACGCCGCCGGCATCCTGCCCCTCATCGACGCGCTGTACGCCAAGGGCATGCCGATGGGCACCCTGCTGGCCTTCATGATGGCAACGGTCGCACTCAGCCTGCCCGAGATGATCCTGCTCCGCCGCGTCCTCAAGCCCAGGCTCATCGCCGTCTTCGTGTCCGTCACCGCCATCGGCATCGTCGCCGTCGGCTACCTGTTCAACGCCATCCTGTGAACCTCAACCAGAAAGCACCACAGTGAACATCAAGATCCTCGGCTCCGGCTGCGCCAACTGCGTCAACCTCGAGAAGGCCGCCAAGCAGGCAGTCGCCGACCTGGGCATCGAAGCCACGTTCGAGAAGGTGACCGACTACGCCGACATCGCCTCCTACGGGATCATGCGCACCCCCGGCCTCGTCGTCGACGACCAGGTCGTACTGTCCGGACGCGTGCCCACCACGGCCCAGGTCAAGGAATTGCTCGCCCCGCTGGCCGGATAACACCAGCAACCGCTCGCGCCGGAGGCATCGCCTCAGGCCTGGACCACAGCTTCGCGTCCCGGACGGTACTTGTTGAGCCACGCGAACAGCCCGATCCCGAGCACGCAGATCAGCATCGCGACGGCCTCGTTGAAGCGGATCGGGCCGAAGGTGTCGTAGGAGTAGTCGAGCCGGATGTGCTCGGTGAACGTCCGGCCGAGGCCGTACAACGCGATGTAGAGAGCGAAGACCTTGCCGCGCCCGAGGGTGAACTTCCGGTCTGCCCACAGCAGGATCAGCGCCACCAGGACATTCCAGATCGACTCGTAGGCGAAGGTCGGGTGGAAGGTGGCGTACTGCTCGAAGCCGGGAACCCGGTGGGCCGGACCGATCTCCAGCCCCCAGGGCAGGTCAGTCGGCATGCCGTACAGCTCCTGGTTGAACCAGTTGCCGAAGCGCCCGAAGGCCTGACCGATGGCGATCCCGGGGGCAAGCGCATCGGCGAACGCTGCGAAGGCGACCTTCTCCCTGCGGGCAACCAGCCACGCCACCAGGGCGCCGGCACCGATCGCGCCGTAGATGGCGATGCCGCCCTCCCAGATGAACAGAGCACTCCACGGGTTGATGCCGGGTGCGAAGTAGTCGCCCAGGTGGGTGAGCACGTGATAGACGCGGGCTCCGACGATGCCGAGCGGGATGGCCCAGAGCAGGATCTTCTCGAAGCTCTCCTGCTGGCCGCCTCGCGCCTTCCAGCGGCGAAGGCCGATGATCCACGCGGCGATGATGCCCGTGATCAGGCACAGGGCGTAGAAATGGATCGTCAACGGCCCGATCTGGAAGCTGCTGATCGAGGGGCTCGGGATGAACAGGGTCCCGAGGTCATCTTGAACCCGGGGAGGCACTCAGGTCGAAATGGCCGCGGCACGCGGAAGCCGCGCCGTGAAGGTAGCGCCTGTGCCGAGGCCCTGACTCGCGGCGGTCACGTCACCGCCGTGGGCCCGGATGATGCCCCTGGAGATGGTCAGCCCGATCCCGGTGCCGGAATCGTTGGCGGCGTTGGTCCGTGCGCGCACGCGATAGAAACGCTCGAACACCTGCTTCAGATCCGCGGGCGCGAGGCCAACGCCGGTGTCGGCCACTGCGACATCCACCCACGAACCGGACTGGACACAGGTCACGGTCACCGAGCCGCCGGAGGGTGTCGCCCGGATCGCATTACCGACCAGGTTGGTGACGACCTGGCCAATTCGATCAGCGTCAGCATCGACCATGAGTGGACCGGGACCGGCAACCACGTGCAGCGTGAGGCCGGCGTCCTCGACCTGCGGACGCAGCCGCTCGGCCGCCGACGTCACTACCTGCCTGATGTCCACACGCGCCGAAACGAGTTGCAGCCTGCCCTCCTCGGCCCGTGACAGCGCGGACAGATCGTCCGCGAGGCGACGCAGTCTCCTGCTCTCCTCCCCCACGTGCCCCAGGGACTCGGTGTCGGTGGGCAACACCTTGTCGATCATGCCCTCGACGTACCCGTCGATGACCGTGAGCGGAGTCCGCATCTCGTGCGCGACCTCCCCCAGCAGCCTGAGCCGGCGCGCCTCCGTCTCGGCCAGCGTGCGGCCCAGGCTGTTGACGTCGTTGGCGAGGTCAGCCAACTCGACCTCCTTCGGAACGACGACCGTAGTGTCGTAGTCGCCATCGGCGATCCGGCGCGTAGCGCTGCGGAGACGCCCCAGCGGACGGATCAGCCGCCAGGCGGCAAGAATCCCGAAGATCGCCGCAACGGCTGCGCCAACCAGCGCCCCGATGAGTAGAGCCTGATCCACTGCCGTCGCGAACTGCTCCCGCAGACCGGCATTCTGGCCCATGCCCTGCCCAGGTCCCCGCGGACCCCCGCCCTGCGCGCGCCGCAGGGTCTCATCGAAGAGCGCCGGCGCGAGCTGGCGGACGATGAAGAAGGTGGCCAGGGCACCGAGGACGGCCACGAGGACGTGAGAGAGGACAAGCCGGACCGACAACCGGTTCATGCCGACGCCTTCTTGAGGAACTTGTAACCGACACCACGAACGGTCCCAATGATCTGCGGGTTCGAAGCGTCGTCACCAAGAGCGGCCCGCATTCCCCGGATATGCACATCCACCACCCGCTCGTCACCGTAGAAGTCGTAGCCCCACACGTTCTCCAGCAGCTGGGCCCGGGAGAACACCCGACCCGGAGCCGAGGCAAGGGCGAGCAGCAGGTCGAACTCGAGCGCCGACAGGGTGACCGGGCCGACATCAACGGTGATCTCGCGTCGCTCCCGATCGATCACCAACCCGTCGAAGACCAGAGAACCGTCGATCGCCTGCGCATCGATCACCTCTGCGCGAGCACTGCGGCGGAGCACCGTCTTCACCCGGGCGACAACCTCCCGCGGGCTGAACGGCTTGGTGATGTAGTCGTCGGCGCCAACGCTCAGTCCGATCAGCTTGTCGACTTCCTCGGAGCGTGCCGTCACCAGGATCACGTACACCTCGGAGATGGCGCGGATCTTCTGAAGAACATCCAGCCCACCCAGGTCGGGCAGCCCGATGTCGAGCAGGACGACGTCGAAGGGCCGCGCACCGGTGCGGGTCAGCTCACGCAGGGTGTCCGCACCCGTGCCCACCTCGGCGACCTCGAACCCGTCCGCCTCCAGGTAGGCGCGCAAGACCGTCCTGATCTGCGGCTCATCGTCGACTATGAGCACTCGATGCGCCACGAAAACCTCCTGCTTTTGCCCAGACTATGGCTGTGAGCCCTGCCTCCATCGATGGCGGGAGCGTTAAGGGCCAGGCTTCACACAAACCTCACGAAGCAGCATTCCGGCGACACTCCCGCGACCGCTGCCCGCCTTGCAGAAGGATACCCCCCCGGGTATAGTTCCCAGCATCAACCTATGGAGGAGATCGAAGATGTGTAGCCCCGTTACTTGCAGGTCCTGCGGCAAGACCACCTGGTCGGGCTGTGGCCAGCACGTCGCACAGGTCAAGGCACGCGTCCCCGCGGGGCAGTGGTGCGGCGGGCACGCCCAGTCCGCACAGCAGCCGACGGTGAAGTCCACCTCCGGGCTGTTCAAGATCTTCGGCCGATGAAGCGTGCGGGCGTGGCCGCGACGCTGATGGCTGCGACGCTTCTACTCGGCGGCTGCTCCGCAGCGACTGTCAGCGCGACCTCCGGACCGACCGCAACAGCGGCTCCGGCGGCAGGCAGCAGCCTGTCAGCGGCAGATTTCGCCGCCGCGGCGAAGCTGCCCGACACGCTGCTGCTCGACGTCCGCACCCCATCCGAGTTCGCCGCCGGCCACCTCACCGGCGCAGTGAACCTCGACGTGGAAGCGGCCTCGTTCCCCCAGCTCGTCGCCACGCTCGACCCAGCCAAGAACTATGCGGTCTACTGCCGCAGCGGCAACCGTTCGAAGGTCGCCATGACGGCCATGGGGCAGGCCGGTTTCAGCCACCTGTTCGACCTTGCCGGCGGGATCGGTGCCTGGCAATCAGCCGGCGGCCAACTCGTCAAGAACTAGGCAGCCAGAAGGAGAAACGCATGACCACCCAGAATCTGACCGCAGCCACATTCGAGACCACCGTCACCGACAACCCCGTTGTCCTGGTCGACTTCTGGGCTGCGTGGTGCGGGCCCTGCCGGGCGTTCGCCCCCACCTTCGAAGCAGCGTCCACCAAGCACGAGGGCGTGGTGTTCGGGAAGGTCGACACCGAGGCGGAGAGGGCGCTCGCCCAGGCCGCACACATCAGCTCCATTCCGACCTTGATGGCTTTCCGCGACGGCATCCTGGTCTACAGCGAGCCAGGGGCGCTCCGCGCCGCCGACCTGGATCGGCTCATCGAGGAAGTCCAGGGACTCGACATGGATGCCATTCGGGCCGAGCTTGCATCCCAGCAGAGCGCCGGCGTGTGATGCCGCCCGAGGCCGACCCACCTCCCCTGTTCGGGCCCGGCGGACGGATCCCCACAGCCCGGGCGGTCGCCCGCGTCCGCCAGCCAGGATTCAACGCCCTGTGGAAGGCGTGGCTGCCCCGCCACACCGTGGCAATGGTCGTGCTGAGCCCCTTGCTGTTCCTCGCCTACAACGCTGCACTCGGCTCCGGCTTTGTCGACCCGGTGTGGAATCTTCTCACCGGTGCCATGTCCCTTGTCGCGGCCCTGATCCTCGCCACCTACCTGCCACTGCGCGGCGCCGGCCGAGCGGTGGGGTCCTCGTGTGCAGTGATGGCCGGCCTGCTCGTGCCTGGCGCCGGCATCCTCCTCCACCAGGCCACGGGACCGATGGGCGGGGCCCTCGCTCTCGGGATCCTGAGCCTCGGCCTTGTCCAGCGGGTCTCGGGTACCTCCGCCTGCGGTTAGCCATCACCTGCCCACGGAGATCTCCGTGGCCACGATCCACACCAAGCTCGAAAAGAGAAGAACATGAAGCAGAACATCGGCAACACCGACCGCATCGTTCGGGTCGTCGTCGCCGTCCTCCTGGCCGTCGGCGCCTGGATGGCGGGTTTCGGTTCGGTCGGCGGCATCATCCTGCTCGTCCTCGGAGCGGTGATGCTCGTCACGTCAGCAGTCGGGTTCTGCCCGTTGTATGCGCCCTTCGGGTTCAGCACGAAGCCGCGGGTGGCAAAGAGCTGAAAGGAATGCGAGCGGCCGGAAGAGTCTGGCCGCTCGCTCAATTGATCTGTCGCGCAGGCCGGCTGATCACGCGCCGATGAACAGCAGAGCGAAGATGCCGATGATCGCCCAGCCGGCGCTCCGTTTGAACCACCACACGAGCACGAAGCTGACAGCGAAGATCAGCCACGTCTGCCAGTTGGTGAGCGAGCTGATGCCGAACTGGATCGTGATGCCGGCGACTAGGCCGATGAAGCCGAATTGGAAGCCGCCGACTACCGCGTGGACGATCCGGTTCCGCTTGAACCGGTCGTGTAGGTCGGCGACGAGCATGATGAGGATCGCCGGCGGCAGAAAGATCCCGAACGTCGCAGCGAGAGCCCCGAGCGTGCCGCTCACCTTGTAGCCGACGAACCCGGCGGTGATCAGCACCGGACCCGGAGTGACCTGGCCAAGGGCGATCCCGTCACGGAATTGCGTGAATGTGAGCCAGTGCATCTGGTCGACCACCACATGCTGGAGCAAGGCGACGGATGCGAACCCGCCCCCGAAGGCCAACAGTCCGACCTGGAAGAAGTTGACGAACAAGGTCCGGGTATCCGGGCTTGCCAGCGCTGCGGCGATGAGGACGCCAGCGACGACAAGGGGCACGAACCGGGAGAGCGAACTCGACCCTCCGGATTGACGTTGCTCGATCTGGCCGTCATCAGCTGCGGGGACGGCGCTCTTGTTCAGCCTCCAGAACAGGGCGATCCCGAGCATCCCCGAGAGAAGGACCAGCCAGATGAGGTTGATCCGGAAGACCAGCGACCCGACGAAGGTGGCTGTGGTGATCAGGAGGCCGAGCAGTACACGAGTGCGGCCCCCGGTGAACACGGCCGCACCCAGCGAGAGGGTCGCCGACAGTAACAGGGCCACGACGAGTGCACCCAGGCCAACGAAGAGGGGCTGGACGAACCCCAGTTGCCCGTAGGTGAAGTACGCCCAGGACAGAAGCAGGATTGCCGCGATGGAGGGCGCGAGGAACACCAGCGGGAACACCAGGGCGCCGAAATAGCCGTACCTGCGGTGGCCGAAGTAGCTCATCGCCGTGACACCGGTCGACCCGGGGAGAACCTGGGCGAGGCCCATGGCCTCGAGGAACTCGTCCTCGGTGAACCAGGCCCGCTCGGCGACGAAGATGTTGCGCATGTAGGTGAGCGCTGTCGGCCCGCCGTAGCCGATCGTGCCGATGTAGAGCACCTGGACGAGCATGGACCACAGCGACGGCTGCGCGGCGGGCGCGCGGTCGCCGTCAGGCTGGCTCACCATCGGCCCATCGGTTCGCGGTGACATCGTGGCTGTTCACTGGCGGGCGCATCCTGCCCGAGAACCCACTCACCACCCCACGTTACCGCCGGCTCGCTGATGCCCCCGACGTTGCGGCTGGAGCCGAACCGGCGGCAAGGTAGTCCCGCAGTTGTTCGCGAAACGTTACGAGTTCGAACCCGGCAACCTTGGCCTCGACATCCTTGAACACCGTGGTCGGCCCGAGGCCGGCCACGGCGGTGGGGTCGATGAGCTCGATCACTGCGGCGACCGGGATACCCAGTCCGTCCGCGGCCTGCTGGAGGGTCATCCAACCCTTGACGTCATCGACGGTCAGCTGGGCCTTGTGCGCGACCTGTTCGCGTCCGCCCGTCACCCAGTCGCCGCTGATGGTGGCGACGCCGATCGACCCGAAGAGCACCACCGCAGAGACGACGGGGGTCACCCACAACGACACCTTCATGGTCAGTTTTCCCTGCTGGTGGAAGCGTGCTCGCGGCGGGCCGGTGTGGTCAGGTCCGCCTTGCGGATCCGGTTCGGCAGCCCCAGCGGCACGATGGTGTCCACGGTGAGCGCGCCCCGCACCGGACAGGTGGCCACGCAGTCCATGCACCCGATGCAATCAGGGCTCACCAAAGGCCTGGCCTTGCTCGGCTCGATGCCCACCGGGCAGGGCTTGTCGCACAGGGTGCAGTCGGTGCAGGCGGACGAGGACCTGCGGATGCGCAGCAGGCTGAACCGGCCGGCCACCGAGAGCACCGCACCCAGCGGGCACAGGTAGCGGCACCAGAACCGGTCAACAACCAGGGAGGCCGCGACGACCAGCCCGAGGATGAGGAGCGCGACCCAGTAGTCACTGGCTTCGGCCCCGAACAGCCAATGCAGACCGAACAAGGTGAGGTACGGGTCGTAGCCGGCGAACCACAACCTGGCGGTGGTGTAGCTCATGAAGATCACCAGCGCCAGCACGAGGAAGCGTCCCCAACGCAGAGCGGAGTCGAGACGCCGAGGCACCACCACGGTCGGGAGGTGCAGCTTGCGCCGCAGCCACGACAAGGCGTCCTGAATGGCGCCGAACGGGCAGATCCAGCCACAGAAGGCGTTCCCCACCAGCAGGGTGCCCACCAGGAGCCCCACGCCGAGAACCAGGTTCGACGGGTGGGTCTTGGCGATCAGGGTTCCCGTGGTCGCCCAGGTGAGCAGCGTCTCCATGGCCCCGAACGGGCACAATGCGTCGACAGAAGCCGCCGCGCCGGCCGTCTCCAGCTGGTGCCGGATCGCCGCCGCGACGATGATGCCGCCGACAACGAGCTGCGTGGCGTGCCTGGCACCCTTCACCCTTCGCATGTCCCGGACGCGTCGCTGGAAGCGGGTGAGCGTGCCGGTCCGTCTTTTCGGCTGTGGTGATTGCACGGGTCCTCCTCGAGGAATCGGTTCCCGTCGAGCCTTGCCGCAGTGTGTGAAGCAACGGTGAAGCTGGCGTGAGGTCTCGGAGTGGATGCGCCGACTGCTTCACGGAAGCTTCACGTCCGCGGTCCGATGGGCTTCATGACCGGCTCCTAGCGTGAATCTCACAAGGACACGCAACCCGAGAAGGACCAATCATGAAGACCACCTGGAAGACACGGACAGCCCTCGGGCTGGCCACCGCCGGCCTGCTGACGGTCGGCTGGACCACGACCGTCTACGCCGCGCCCACCCCGACGCCGACCCCGACGCCGACCCCGACAGCCGCCGCAACCGCCGACAGGACCCTGCTCACCAACCTCACCCACATGCGCGACGAGGAACGCCTCGCCCGGGACATCTACACAACCCTGGCTGCCAAGTACTCCCAGGCCGCCCCGTTCGTGAACATCGCCCGCAGCGAGCAGGTCCACTTCGACACGATGGGACTGCTGCTCACCCGCTACGGCGTAGCCGACCCGTCCGCAGGCAGGAATCCCGGCACCTACGCCGACCCGGCCCTGCAGTCGCTGTACGACAAGCTGCTGGCCAGCGGGAGCGAGTCCCTCGCGAAGGCCTACGACGTGGGCGTCGCCGTGGAGAACCTCGACATCGCCGACCTGAAGACCGCAATCGGCCAGACCAGCCAGGCCGACGTGAAGGCAGCGTTCACCAACCTGATGAACGGCTCGGCGAACCACCTGGCCGCCTTCACTGCTGCCAAGGACGGCAAGATCCTCGGCGCCCGCAATGGCCAGGGGATGCAGAACGGCCGGTCCGGCGCCAACTCGGCGGGGCAGCGCGGAAACGGCCGCGGGCAGGGCATGAACGCGGGCACCGGCGCCGGTTGGGGCCAGCAGGGCACCACCCGGCCCACCACGTGCCCGCTTCGGTGACGAACGGCCCACGCCGCGACGGGGGCGCGCTTAGGCTGAGGCCGTGAGCGTGCCCCCGGCCCCTGCATCAAACCTCCTGGAGCGGATCCGTGCGGGCGTGATCGGCGACGACCAGGTCATGCCAGGCCCGTACGGACCCCGGCGCGTCACCTACGCCGACTACACCGCCTCGGGTCGCAGCCTCGACTTCATCGAGGACTTCGTGCGAGACGAAGTGCTCCCCCGCTACGCGAACACCCACACCGAGGCCAGCGGCACCGGCTTCCAGACCAGCAGGCTCCGTGAGGACGCGCGCCGGATCATCCACGAGGCCGTCGGAGGCAACGCCGACACCGCGGTGATCTTCGCCGGCTCGGGGTCGACCGGGGCCATCGACAAGCTCATCGGCATCCTCGGCCTGCGGATCCCGTCGAACCTCGAGGACACCTACCACCTGACCGGCGTGATCCCGGCGGCGGAGCGCCCGGTCGTGTTCATCGGGCCCTTCGAGCACCACTCCAACGAACTGCCCTGGCGTGAGTCCATCGCCGACGTAGTCACCATCCACGAGGACGCCGACGGCCACATCGACCAGGCCGAACTCGCCGCTCAGCTGCTGGCCCACGCAGACCGCCCGCTCAAGATCGGGTCGTTCTCGGCGGCGTCCAATGTCACCGGCATCCTCTCCGACGTGCGCGGCATCGCGTCCCTGCTGCATTCGCACGGGGCGCTCAGCTTCTGGGACTACGCCGCGTGCGCGCCCTACGTGACGATCGACGTCGCCGCACCGGACGATCGCCCGGACGCCTACCTCGACGCGGTCTTCATCTCCCCGCACAAGTTCATCGGCGGACCCGGGACGCCGGGAGTCCTGGTCGCGCGCCGGAACCTGCTCACCAACCGCGTGCCCGCCGTACCGGGCGGCGGCACCGTGATGTTCGTGAACACCGCCGAGCACCGCTACCTGGCCGATCCCGTCCACCGCGAAGAGGGAGGTACCCCGGCCATCGTCGAATCCATCCGTGCCGGACTGGTGTTCCACCTCAAGGACGCGGTCGGCGTGGACGTGATCGATGAACGCGAGAGCGCGCTGCTGCAGCGGGCGATGGCCACCTGGCGGGACCAGCCCGCCATGGAGATCCTCGGCAACCCAGCGGCGAAGCGCCTCTCGATCGTGTCGTTCGTGATCCGCACGCCCAGCGGCAAGTACCTGCACCACAACTTCGTAGTCGCGCTGCTCAACGACCTGTTCGGCATCCAGACGCGCGGCGGCTGTTCCTGCGCCGACCCGTACGGACACAGCCTGCTCGGCATCGACCTCGACCACTCGCACGAGTTCGAGGCCCAGATCGCCACCGGCTGCGAGGGAATCAAACCCGGGTGGGTGCGGGTCAACTTCAACTACTTCCTCGACGAGGAGGTCTTCACCTACATCGTCGAAGCGGTGCGACTCGTCGCCCGCGACGGCTGGAAGCTGCTCGGCGACTACCGGTTCGACCCGGTGAGCGGCCTGTGGCGCCACCGCGCGGGCCCGGTCGAACCGCCGCTGCGGCTCAGCGATATCGGTTACTCGGCAGATGGAACGATGCTCTACCCGCGCCACAACTCCACTGCCCCCACCGACGTCCTGGCCGGTTACCTCGAAGAAGCCCGCCGCATCCTGGCAGCGGCCCCGGCCGGCGAAGAGGACCCGGCACAGGTGTCAGCCCGCTTCGACCAGCTCCGCTGGTTTGACCTTCCGGCGAGCAGCCTTCGACGCTGACGCGCTCGCGGGATCCCCACAGACTTCACGCCAGCGAGAGGAACAGCTTCTCGAGCTGAGCGGTGTCCATCCCGGCACCGTCCGGGTTCTCGGTGAGGCACTGGCGCAGGCCAGTGGCGATCACGGCGAAACCGGCGCGATCGAGCGCCTTCGACACGGCGGCCAACTGGGTGACGATCTCGGTGCAGTCACGACCCTGTTCGATCATGCGGATGACCCCGCCGATCTGCCCCTCAGCGCGGCGCAGTCGCTTGACCACGCCACTCAACTCCTCGGCATCCATCTGCATCGTGACAACCCCCTGCGCATTGCGGACGAGGGCGATCATAGCGTCGCAGGACTTCGCTTCCGGGCTCATCGCGCTCCTCACGAGCGGTTGATTCGTGCCCTGGCTGGATGGGTGACCGTCAGGTCAGGACGCGGAGCTGCGGTCCTTTGCGAGGCCGTAGAAGAACAGCGAGACCGGCCGGTACATGGCGTGCGCGAACTTGGTGAAGGGCAGGAAGAGCACCAGCTCCATCGCGACCGCCACGTGGACGAGGAACACCCAGTAGCCCCAGGCAGGGACGGGCTCGACGTAGAGGGCTACCTCGATCAGGAAGCCCGTCAGGCCCGAGAACCACAGGAGCACGAGGAACAGCCAGTCCGACGGCTTGCTGGAGTCGTTGCACTGCTGCGCCTGCCAGCGACGGATCATGAACCAGGTGACGCCGTACATCAGGGCGAGTCCCGCGACGGTGCCGAGCAGGCGGACGGGGTACCAGATCGGCACCGGAGTTCCGGTGGCCTTGATGCCCAGCAGGTCCATGCCGTAGTCGAGGGTTGTTGCCAGGAGCAGGCCGAGGAAGCCCCAGATCGTGAGCGCGTGGATCAGCCAGCGCCGACGGTAGAGCGGCTCGATCGGTGCGTCGTCCTCGCAGTCCTGGCGGTAGCGCTTCTGGCCCAGCGACTCGATGCCGAGGGAGTACCAGAGGGCACGTCCGGTGCGCTTCCAGGCGTCCACGCTTCCGAACAGGTCGGATCGGGTGACGCCGTCCTTGCGGGCAAGGTCGCGGGCCAGCAGCCCGACGCCCAGCAGGCTGAACAGGGCCACGATGACCATCAGGACGATGCCGGTGGTGTGGATGACGCTGTACGGAATGAAGTCGAACAGCGCGAGCGAACGCTCGCTCTGCTCACCCCGGATGGCGGCGAAGAACAGCGCGAAGAAGGCGCCGGCGCCGATCACGATCGCCCCGCCGATCACGGGCCTGGTGTACAGCACGCGAGCGATGCCGCTCTTGTCGTAGTGGGCGATGGCGTAACGGCGGGCTGTTCCCATGAACTCGCCAGGGTCGGCTTCCTGGGGGCACCGGTCGGTGCACAGTCCGCAGCCGTAACAGGTCCACAGTTCCTTGCTGGCGACGAGGTCGTCGGTGAGCCCGACCTGCGCCAGCCGGATCAGCTTGCGGGGGAACATCGCGTCGTTGTCCGCAAGGGGACAGATCGCTGTGCAGTTGCCGCAGCTGAAGCAGGCGTTGATGTCGGCGGCGCCGAACTTCTGCAGGTCGGTGATGAGGTTCGGATTGACCAGCGTGCTCATTCGTATTCACACTCCTCGAGGGTGGCTTCCGGGCCTTGTCCGACCAGGCCGTAGCTGAAGAATCCGTCGTCGTCGGCCTCGACGCTCTCGATCAGATGGCCGTACCGGCGCATCCCCATCACCCAGTAGACGACCTCGTGAACGGGGTGGCCGACGCGTTCGGCGATCTCCGCGATCGTCGCCGGGCCGCCGGCGACGGCGGCGAGGATGGGCGCGTGCATCAGGGGTTCCTCACGGATCACTTCCCGCGGGTCGCGCAAGGTCTGAGTCATGCCACGGGCTCCTTCACCGGTTCCTTGATCCTGATCAGTTCCTCGATCGCGGCGCGCATCTGCTGGTCGGTGAAACCCAACAGGTCGATGGCATCGCGTCCGCACACCGGGACGCAGCCGCCGCAGCCCTTGCAGGTGGCCGGGTCGACCGAAGCGATGGAACGGCCGTCCCATTCGATCCTGGTGATCGCGTCGTAGGGACAGGCGGTGAGGCATTCACCGCTGCCGACGCACTTCTCCGGGTTCACCCGGGCGACCAGCGGTTCCAGTTCCGCGAAGCCCTTCTTGAGCAGCGCGGCGCTCTGGGCGACGGCTGCCAGGCCGGCCTCGACGCTCTCCCCCACCGTCCTCGGGCTCTGGCAGCAGCCCGCGATCATCACCCCGTCCACCACGGTCTCGACCGGACGGAGCTTGGGATGGATCTCGTTGAAGAAGCCGTCACTACCCACGGGCAGCTTGAGCACGTCCACCAGGGCCTTGTTCTCCCGCGGCACCATCCCGGTGACGAGGACGACCAGGTCGACCGGGATGGTCAGCTCGCGGCTGTCGGTCAGCAGGTCGGTGACGGTCACCCCCAGCCCACCGCCGGGAAGCTTCGCGACGGCGGGCAGTTCGTGATCGGCGAACTTCAGGTAGGTGGAGCCGGCATCCCGCGAGGCGTTGTAGAGCAACTCGTTGGTGCCGTACGCGCGGATGTCCCGGTACAGGTGGAACTGCCGGATGGACGGGTCGATGCCGTTCACCTGCAGCGAGGCGTGGATGGTGGCCGTGCAGCAGTACTTCGAGCAGTACTCGTTGCCGCCCGTCTCCTGCCGCGAACCCACGCAGTACACGTAGGCGATCGAGCGGACCGGACGCCCGTTGTAAACGAGCCGGCCGGACGGGGCCGCGTCCACCAGCTCCTTGAACTGCGGCAGGGTGACCACACCCTCGATGCCGTGACCCAGTTCGCCGTCGCTGGGGGCATAGGCGTCGAAGCCGGTGGCCACGATGATCGACCCGACCGTGACGCTCAGCGCCTTGTCCGACCCGCCACGGTGCAGGCTGAGCTCGACGGTGTAGTTGCCGAAGGTGCCGGACTTTCCGGTCAGTTCCGCATTGGTGTAGGTGGTGATGTCGCGCCGCCCGCGGATCTCCTCCAGCAGGCCGGCCACCTCGTCGGCGCCGGAGGCATCCTTGGGGAAGGTCGGCCCGAATCTGCCGACCCAGCCACCCAGCTTGGCTTCGCGCTCGATCAGGACCGCCTCGATGCCGACATCGGCGAGCCCGATCGCCGCGCGAAGGCCGGCGATACCGCCACCGATCACGAGTGCCCGGGGCACGGTCTGGATGATCAGGGGCTCGAGCGGGTCCGAGAGCCGGGTCTTGGCCACCCCGGCCCGAACCAGGCCGATCGCCTTCTCCGTTGCCCCGGCCCGGTCGTGCTGGTGCGCCCAGGAGTCCTGCTCGCGCACGTTGACCTGGGTGTAGGCGTACTGGTTGAGGTCGGCTCGCTTGGCGACGTTGCGGAACGTCACCTGATGCAGTTTCGGCGAGCAGGACGCGACCACCAGCCCGTCCAGGTTCTGGGCACGAATGTCGTCGATCATGTCGTGCTGGGTGCCGTCGGAGCAGGCGAAGACCGGCGACTCCGACACCACGACTCCGGGCTCGTCCTTGAGCGCGTCCCGGACGGCGGCCACGTCGACGTAGTCGGAGATGTTGCCGCCGCAGTGGCAGATGTAGACCCCGATCCGGCGCTCGGGCGTGCCGCCCTCGGGTTGGGCCGGTGCGACCTCGGGGATGTCCGCCTGGCTCATACCAACACCTCCTCGGTGTGGTGGTGGTGCTCGAGATGGGCGGCGACCTGGGCCACCGCGGCACCCGAGTGCAGGATCGTGTCGACGATGTCCTTGGCGCCGGCGGCCGTGCCGGCGACGAAGACGCCGGGAATGGTGGTCTGGCCCGGGTTCAGCTCGGCGCTCGGTTCGGCGACGTAGAAGTACTCGTCGAGCCCGAGCGGGGTTCCCTCGAACAGGCGCTCCACGTCGCGGTTGGGCTGGATTCCGACGGCGAGCACCACCAGGTCGTAGGACGCTTCGACGATGCCGCCCCCGTTCTCGATGTCCTCGTAGCGCAGCAGCAGATCGCCGTTGTCCTGTTCGGTGATCTTGGCGACCCGGCCCTTGATGTACTGCGCCCCCATGTCCTGTGCCTGGGTGTAGAACTCCTCGTACCGCTTCCCGGCCGCACGCATGTCCATGTAGTGCATGGTCACGTCGGCCAGTGGCAGCGCGCCCATGATCAGCTGGTTCTGCTTGATCGAGTACATGCAGCAGAACTTCGAGCACAACGGGTTGCCGACGGTCTTGTCCCGGGATCCGGTGCAGGACACATAGGCGATCCGTTCGGGCACCTTGCCGTCGCCGGGACGCAGAACCGTGTTGAACGGACGGGTGGGCGCCAGCAGGCGGTCCATCTGCATGCCGGTGATCACATTCGGGAACTGCCCGAACCCGTACTCGGGCTTCAGGTCGGCGGCGAACAGCTTGTGCCCGGTGGAGACCACCACAGCGCCCACCTCGAACTCGTGAACCTGGTCGCGGTCGTCCAGGCGGATCGCGAACGCCGGGCACGCCTTCACGCACTCCTGGCATTCCGAGCAGACTCCGCAGTCGAGGCACGAGCCCGCTCCCGAGCGTGCCTGCGCCTCGGTCAGCGGCGCCTCGATCTCGGTGAAGTCGCGAGGGTTCGCCACCAAGGCGACGTCTCCGCTCACCGGGTGGCGGTGGCCGAATGCGGTTTGGCGAGCCAGAACCTTGTCGGAGCCGATCGTCTCCAGCCGGTCGTCGAGCGCGGTGAACCCGTCCAACGGACGGCCGGTGAGCCATCGGTCGACCATGTGCGCGGCCCGGCGGCCCGAGCCGATCGCCCGGGTGATGTCGGTGGCGCCAGCGGTCACATCTCCGGCGGCGAACAGGTGGTCCACGGTGGTCTGCAGCGTCCGCGTGTCGACGCTGATCCGTCCGCGCTTGTCCGCCAGGGCTGCGAACGGCACCGGATCGGGGCTCATCCCGATCGTGGAGATCACCAGGTCACAGTCGAGGGTGTACTCGCTGCCGGGGATCGGTTCCGGGCTGCGCCGCCCGGACGCGTCCGGTGCGCCGAGCTGCATCCGCTGGAGCCGGATCCCGGTGACCCGGCCGTCGCGGACGACGACCTCGGTCGGCGCGACGAGCAGCTCGAAGAGCGCTCCTTCAGCCTCGGCGTCCTTGCTCTCGACGTGGTGGGCCGGCATTTCGGCCCGAGTGCGCCGGTAGGCGACTCGAGCCTCGTCGGCGCCGAGACGCAGCGAGACCCGCGCGGCGTCCATCGCGACATTGCCGCCACCGACCACGACGACCCGCTTGCCGGTCAGGTCGACGTCGGCCCCGTTCGCGACCTCGGCGAGGAAGTCGAGCCCGTTGACCGATCCGACCGCGTCCTCCCCGGGCACCTCCATTCGGGTCGCGACCTGGGTACCGGTGGCCAGGATCACTGCGTCGTAGCCGTCGTCCTTCAACGCCGCAGGATCGGCGACCGCGGCATTGCACGTGATCTCCACCCCGAGCGAGGTGAGGTTGGCGATATCGGCGTCCACGACCTCGTGCGGCAACCGATAGGACGGAATCGCGTGCCGCAGGTAGCCGCCGGGAGTGGCCCGCTTCTCCAGGATCGTGACGCCGTACCCCAGCCGGGCGAGCTGCCAGGCTGCGGTCAGACCGGCCGGCCCCGAGCCGACGATGGCCACCTTCTTGCCGTTCGGTTCGGCCACCTCGATCGCCGCGCCGCCCGCCCCAGCCGAGGCGGCGTAGTGCTTGTCGGCGGCGAAACGCTTCAGCAGCCGGATCGGAACCGGACCTTCGAGCTTCACCCGCGTGCACTCCGACTCGCAGGGTGCGTAGCAGGCCCGTCCGAGGGTGCCGACCAGCGGGGTCGCGTCCAGTACGAGCTGGAACGCCTCCTCGTCCTTCCCGTTGCGCACCAGGGAGACATAGCCGTGGGCCTTGATCCCGGCCGGGCAGGCTCCGATGCACGGCGAGGTGCCCTCGCGTTCGAGCACCGCCTTCTTCGGCACCGCCTGCGGGAAGGCGATGTAGGCGGCCCGCCGGGCGGCGAGATCGGCGTTGAACTGGTCGGGGACGGCTACCGTGCATGCCTTCTGGCACGCGTCGCAGCCGGTGCAGGCGGCCCAGTCGACGAACTTGGCACGTTCCTTGACCGTGGCCCGGAAGCGTCCGTCGGCATTCTTCGCGATGTGCTCGACCTGGCTGTACGCCATGGTCGTGATGTTCGGGTGGTTGATCGTGGACGACATCTTCGGCCCCGAGATGCAGGAGGCGCAGTCGAGGGTGGGGAAGACCTTGGACAGCAGGATCATCCGGCCCCCGACGCTCGCCTCCTTCTCCACGAGCAGAACCTTGTAGCCCATATCGGCCAGCTTGATCGACGACTCCATGCCGCCGATCCCACTTCCCACGACCAGGACGTCGTAGTCCATCACTTGCTCCCGTTGGTGCGCGCCGGAGCCCCGGCGAGATGGGTGGATCAGATGAAGAGGTTGACGTTGGCCTCGTCGGCCTCGCCCAGATAGGTGGCCACGCCGGCGTACTCGATGCCGTCGATCAGCTCCTCGGCGCGGATGCCCATGACGTCCATGCTCATCGTGCAGGCGATCATCTTGATCCCCTGCTCCTGAGCCGTGGCCAGAAGCTCAGAGATCGGCATCACGTTCTCGGACTTCATCACCTTCTTCATCATCTTCTGGCCCAGTCCGCCGAAGTTGAACTTCGACAGCCCCAGCTTCTCCGGGCTCGCCGGCAGCATCATCGAGAAGCCCTTCTGCAGGGTGCTCTTCGGCTTGCCCTTGGCCGCGCCGGTTGCCGGCTTGCGCAGCGTGGCCAGCCCCCAGAAGGTGAAGAACATGGTGACCTCGTCGTCCATCGCGGCCGCACCGTTGGCGATGATGAACGCTGCCATCACCTTGTCGTAGTCTCCACTGAAGACAATGATCGTCTTCTTCGACATGTCTGTTGCCTTGCTTTCTGTTGTCGTGGTGCGGCGCTTCAGGCCGCGGAGGTGGCGCTCATCAGCGGCTTGAGCGCCTCGGAGAACTCGCGCATGTACTTGGCGAAGGGCTCGGCGCAGACCGAGCAGACCGCGGCCATCTTCAGGCGTTCGGGACGGATCCCGCGCTCGGCCATCTCGGCCTGGGCCTGGTCGACGATCCGCGCTGTGCGTTCGGCGCAATCGGGCAGATAGGCGCACTCCTCGCCGTCGGAGGCGATGAATACCCCATCGAAGCCGCTGTCGAGGGCATGAATCAACCACGACGGCTTCAGGCCGCTGCTACACGGAACCGCCATCGTCTGGACGGTCGCCGAATACTCCAGGTGCCTGCTGCCGGCCAGGTCGATACCGGGGTCGGAGATGTTGATCGTCGAGAACACCAGGATCCGCGGCGACCCGTCGGTGGCCGCAGCGTCGGACATCGCTACTTGGCTTTGCGCAGGAACAGGTGGATCGAGCCCGCCTCATCGAACGAGCCGAGGAACTCGTGCCCCATCTTCTTGCACCAGGCAGGGATGTCCTTGAGCGTGCCGGAGTCGGTGGCCAGGACCTCCATCACGTTGCCGACGGCGACGCCGCCGATCTGCTTCTTCGCGGCGAGGATCGGGCCCGGGCAGGACACTCCTCGAGCGTCAACCACCACGGGACACACAATGGCTTTGAGTTCTTCGATCTGTGCAGTCATTTCTTGGGTTCCAGTCCTGGTGCGGGCTCGACCTCGTCGTCGGGCAATACCAACTTATACCCATAGGGGTAGGCGTATGGGTGGAAGTTGCGCAGATTCCGACCCGAGGGTCTCGGCCGGCCCGAGCCCGTGTTCCCTGACTGCCTGATCTTCCTCGACGAGCAATCCTGCTGATACCCTGCGGGGTATATGAGAGGAGCCGTGATGGCCCGCGTCCCACCGCTCACGATCGAGCCTGCGGCTCTGGGCATCGCATCTCCGGCCGAGGACACTACTGGCCTGAGGCTCGACCCGGACGAGCTGACAGCAGTGCTCAAGCGGCTCGCCCGCGCGCAGGGCCAGATCGGCGGCATCATCGGGATGATCGAGGAGCGCCGCGACTGCGGCGAGATCGTCACTCAGATGGCCGCGGTGTCGAAGGCGCTCGACCGGGTCGGCTTCGCCGTGATCGCCGCCGGCTTGAAACAGTGCCTGGTCGACCACCCGGACGGCGACACCATGGACACCGCATCGCTGGAGACGCTGTTCCTCTCGCTCGCGTAGGGGCGCTGCCCGTCACGACGGGCCCCCAGGACGCTCGTTCGCCGGAGAATCCCCAGCACCCCGACGGCGACCTCCTTAGGCTTTGGACGTGACCACCGTCCCCAGCCCGGCGCGGCTGCTGCTGGAACAGATCCGGCAGGGCGTGATCGGTGACGATCAGGTGATGACCGGCCCCTACGGCCCCCGGCGCGTCACTTACGCCGATTACACCGCGTCCGGTCGAAGCCTCGACTTCATCGAGGACTTCATCCGCAACGAGGTGCTCCCCCGCTATGCGAACACCCACACCGAGGCCAGCGGCACCGGATTCCAGACGAGCCGGCTCCGCGAGGACGCCCGCGGGATCATCCACCGCTCCGTTGGCGGCAATGCCGACACGGCCGTGATCTTCACCGGTTCCGGCTCGACCGCGGCCATCGACAAGTTGATCGGGATATTGGGCCTGCGGATCCCGTCCAACCTCGAGGACCGCTACCACCTGAGCGACGCCATCCCGTCGGCCGAGCGCCCTGTGGTCTTCATCGGACCCTTCGAGCACCACTCCAACGAGTTGCCGTGGCGAGAGTCGATCGCCGAAGTGGTCACGATCCGCGAGGACGCGGACGGCCACATCGACCGCGCCGAACTCGCCAGGCAATTGGACGCCCACGCCGACCGTCCGCTCAAGATCGGATCGTTCTCCGCTGCGTCGAACGTGACCGGCATCATGTCGGACGTCCGTGGCATAGCCGCCCTGCTGCATGCCCACGGAGCGCTGAGCTTCTGGGATTTCGCCGCCTGCGCACCTTATGTGGCGATCGACGTCTCGGCAGCTGCCGGAAGGCCGGACAGCTACCTCGACGCGGTGTTCATCTCGCCGCACAAGTTCATCGGCGGGCCCGGCACCCCGGGAGTCCTGGTCGTGCGCCGGGAACTGTTGACCAACCGCGTCCCCGCCGTGCCGGGAGGGGGCACGGTGATGTTCGTGAACTCGGCCGAGCACCGCTACCTGCTCGACCCGGTGCAGCGGGAGGAAGGGGGAAACCCTGCCATCGTCGAGTCGATCCGCGCCGGACTGGTCTTCCAACTCAAGGACGCGGTCGGCGTCGACCTGATCGAGGAGCGAGAGCACGAACTGCTCCAGCGGGCGATGACGGCCTGGCGCGACGAGCCGAGCATGGAGATCCTCGGCAATCCCGCGGCACAACGGCTCTCCATCGTCTCGTTCGTCGTCCGCGCGCCCAGCGGGCGCTACCTCCACCACAACTTCGTGGTGGCGCTGCTGAACGATCTCTTCGGCATCCAGACCCGCGGCGGCTGCTCCTGCGCAGGCCCCTACGGGCACCGCCTCCTGGGCATCGACCTGGAGCATTCCCACGAGTTCGAGGCGCAGATCGCCACCGGCTGCGAGGGCATCAAGCCCGGCTGGGTGCGGGTCAACTTC
>Ga0073899_10001440_pt1 | contig 21786 bp, 18 predicted proteins | sample KloWWTmetaKNB5Ph_FD_88975 | JGI IMG/M metagenome (GOLD analysis project Ga0073899, IMG submission 88975) | Active sludge microbial communities from Klosterneuburg, Austria, studying microevolution and ecology of nitrifiers - Klosterneuburg... | ecosystem: Engineered > WWTP > Aerobic digester >... | reverse complement strand
AGCGGCGGCGCAACCGGAGGCACCGGCGGCACCGGCGGCGCGACCGGCGGCACCGGCGGCGCGACCGGAGGCACCGGCGGCGCAACCGGAGGCACCGGCGGCACCGGCGGCGCGACCGGCGGCACCGGCGGCGCGACCGGAGGCACCGGCGGCGCAACCGGAGGCACCGGCGGCACCGGCGGTTCGACCTGTGGCAACACGCCGCCGGCGCTCAAGCTGACCAACGTTGGCGCCACCGTTGGCGGCTCGGCGGTGTTCATGACGTCACCCCCGGGCGACACGGCGCGGCTGTTCGTGGTGCGTCAGTCGGGCGTGATCCGCATCATCAAGAGCGGCACCCTGGTGACCACTCCGTTCCTCGACATCACCAGCTCGGTATCTTCGGGGGGCGAGCGCGGCCTGCTCGGCCTGGCATTCCACCCGCAGTACGCCACGAACGGGCGCTTCTTCGTGTACTACACGCAGAGTGCGAGCCCGACGGGCGACATCGTGATCGCCGAGTACAAGGTCTCGACCGGCAACCCGGACGTGGCGGCCACGGCGCAGGTGCAGAAGCTGGTGCAGATCGGCCACTCGGTGAACGGCAACCACAACGGCGGCATGCTCGCCTTCGGGCCCGACGGCTACCTCTACGCCGGCATCGGGGATGGCGGCGGCGGCGGCGACCCCTTCAAGGCGGGGCAAGATCTGAGCACCAACCTGGGCAAGATCCTGCGCCTGAACCCGGACAACCCGACCCAGTCGGTGCCCGGCAACCAGCAGGGTCTGATCTGGGACTGGGGCCTGCGCAACCCCTGGCGCTTCAGCTTCGATCGCACCGCCGGCGACCTCTACATCGCCGACGTGGGCCAGAACGCCTGGGAAGAGATCGACTTCGAGCCGAAGGGCAGCGGCAAGAAGAACTACGGCTGGAGCATCATGGAAGGCAACCACTGCTACGGCAGCTCCACCTGCAACCAGACCGGGCTGGTCAAGCCGGTGCACGAGTATTCGCACTCTGCCGGCTGCTCGATCACCGGCGGGTACGTCTACCGCGGCAACGCCATCCCGTGCCTGAAGGGCTGGTACCTGTACGGCGACTACTGCACCGGCACCATGTGGGGCCTGCGCGTGGTGGGCGGCGTCGCGCAGAACAACACCGCGCTGAACATCACCCAGGGCAACCTCTCGTCGTTCGGTGAAGATCAGAACGGCGAGCTCTACGTGACGAGCGGCGGCCAGCTCAAGCGCATCGACGCACAGTGAGCCCCCGGTCGGCCGAGGGCGAGCCTAGCCTTCGCGGGCATAGGGCTCGCCCTTGGTGATGCTGAGCCCGCGATAGATCTGCTCGAGCAGCACCACGCGCGCGAGCCGGTGCGGCAACGTCATGCTCGACAGGCTGAGCCGCATGCCGGCTCTTCGCGAGAGCTCGGCGGGGATCCCCTCGGCGCCGCCGATCAAGAACGCCACGTTGCCCTTGCCCTGAGCGCCCCACTGCTCGAGCTTCTTGGAGAAGGCCTCGCTGGTGAGGCGCTCGCCGTCGACCTCGAGGGCCACCACCCAGTGGTCCGTGGGCAGCGCGCGCGCCAGGGCCGCGTCGTCGCGCACCTCGACCTCGTCGACCCGGACCCAGCGCCGGATGCGCCCCAGATAGTCGTCACAGAGGGCGCGGAAGGCCGGTTCTTTCAGCTTGCCGACCGCGACGACCGCCAGCTTCACGACATCGGGACCCGGCGCGCGTCGAGCCACAGCCCGTCGAGGTCGTACAAGCTGCGGGCGCTCTCTTCGAACACGTGGACCACCACGTCGACGAAGTCGATCAGCACCCAGCGCGCCGCGGGCAGGCCCTCGACGCTGATGGCCGGGAAGCCGTTGTCGCCCAGCATCTGGTCCACCCCGCCGGCGATGGCCGCCACGTGCCGATCGCTGTGCCCGGTCATCAGCACCAGGAAGTCGGCGTAGTCGACCTTGCCGGTCACGTCGATGATCTCGACGCCGGCCGCCTTCTTGTCGAGCCCGGCCTGGGCTGCGAGCAGCGCCACCTTGCGCGCGCCTTCGGACGGAGCCGGTGGCGGCATGCTGGGCGCGCGGGCGGGCTTTGCCGCCTTACCGCCGGCCTTCTCGCGTTCGGGCCGCGGTACGGGGGCGCGGGCGCGCGGAGCGGGTTTGGCCGTTCGGGGGGGCTTCTTGCGGGTCGGGGTCTTTTTGGCGCTCAACTGCGAACCTGTCCTTGTCCGAGCACGATCCACTTCTCGGTCGTCAAACTTTCGAGCCCCATCGGGCCATAGGCGTGAAGCTTCGAGGTCGAGATCCCCATCTCGGCGCCCAGCCCCAGCTCGCCGCCGTCGTTGAAACGGGTCGACGCGTTGACCACCACGCAGCTGGCGTCCACCTCGGCCAGCCAGCGGTCGGCGTGATCGAGCTGGTTGGTACAGATGGCCTCGGTGTGATTCGAGCCATAGCGCTCGACGTGGAGCAGCGCCGCGTCGAGGTCGTCGACCACGCGGATGGCCAGGATCTTGTCGAGGAACTCGGCCCCGAAGTCGTCGTCGGTGGCGGCCCGGGCGGCGGGCACCAGCGCCCGCGCGCGCTCGCACGCGCGCAGCTCGACGCCCTCTGCCAAGAGCGCCCGCGCGATCTCGGGCAAGAGGCGGGGCGCGGCCTGATGGTGGACCAGCAGGCACTCGAGGGCGTTGCACACCCCCGGGCGCTGCACCTTGCCGTTCAGGGTGAGGGCCAGCGCCATGTCGAGCTCGGCGCTCTCGTCCAGGTAGAGGTGGCAGACGCCCTTGTAGTGCTTGATCACCGGCACCCGGGCCACCTCGCTCACGAAGCGGATCAGACCCTCGCCGCCGCGGGGAATGGCGAGATCGACCAGGTCGGTCAGGCCGCAGAGCTCCCGGATCTCTTCCCGGTCGCCCGCCGGAATGAAGCTCACCGCGGCCTCGGGCAGGTCCCGGTCGAGGAGCGCGCGACGCATGATGTCGACCAGCACCCGGTTGGTGCTGGCGGCCTCTTTGCCGCCGCGCAAGAGCACGGCGTTGCCACTCTTCAGGGTGAGCGCCGCGGCGTCCACCGTCACGTTGGGCCGCGACTCGTAGATGATGGCCACCAGACCGAGGGGCAGCCGCTGCTTGCCGATCGAGAGCCCGGCCGAGGTCCGCTGCATCGGGCCGCGGCTGCCGACCGGATCGGGCAGCCCGGCCACGTGGAGCACGGACCGCGCCAGCGCCGCGATCCGCTCCCCGCTCAGCACCAGCCGCTCGACCAGGGCCGCCGACAGCCCGCTCTCTCGCGCGCGCCGCACGTCCTCGTCATTGGCGGCCTCGATCCCTGCACGCTCGGCCAGCAGAGCGTCGGCGATGGCGCCCAGCGCCGCGTCCTTCCGGGCCCGGCTCTGGCGCGCCAGGATGCGAGCCGCCGCCTTGGCCTCGAGTGCACGCTGTCGAACGTTCAACGCGGCTCAGCCTAGACCACGAGCAGGCGGTCTGCCACTAGGGGGTGGCCGTGGGCGCAGCGTCGGAAGCCCCGGCGTCGGAAGCCCCGGCGTCGGTCGCCGGCGGCACCGGCTCATCGTCGGTGACCTCTTCGCCCTTCACGCTGTCCAGGGGGTCGACCGGCGCGCCCGAATCCCACGGGGTCACCCGCGGGCGCTCGTATTCCGGCGGCGGGCCCGGTGGCCGCTCTCGCCGGGGCGAGCACGCCAGTGCGACCAGCGCCGCGAGCAGGGCGACCACGACACGCGCCGTCACAGCGTCACCCCCGAGTCCGCGGGCGAGGCGGGCGACGACGGGTCCGCGGGCTCGGGATCTTCCGCGGTGGGGTCCCCTTCGTCGTCGGCCTGGCGCGGCGCGGTAAGGCCGGGCACCGGCGCCTTGCCCGCGGCCATGGTGCCGCGGGCGTTCGGTGCGGCCTGCGGCACGGCCGCGCTCGATGCCGGCGGCGGCGGTTCGGACTTTCGCCCCGAGCAGGCCAGCGGCCAGCACAGGCCGGCGATCGTGAGCACACGCAAGAGAAACATGTTCACACCCAACGCTCCTCGTCCACGGCCCGGAGCGTCGAGCCCAGGTCGAACTTCGGCCCATAACCCAGCACCTCGCGCGCGCGCCGATCGTCGACCATGCACACGTAGCGGATGAAGTCGAGCTCGGGCGCCGGGAAGCTGGTCATGTGCCAGCGCCACAAACGCTCGACCCCGGCCCGCGCCATGGCGTGGGGGATCGGCAGCGTGGGGCGACCCAAGAGCTTGACCGCCCGCGAGAGGGCCACCGGCGGCGGCCCCGCGATGTTGAAGATGCCGCGCACACCGGGCCTCAGCGCCAGGCGCACGGCGCGCACCACGTCGTCTTGATGGACCACCTGCATCATCGGATCGAAGCCGAGCAGCGTGGGTACGACCTTCAGCCGCAGGTAGTTGCTGGGGGCGTTCTGCACCGTGCCCAAGATGTGCGCGGGGCGCAAAATCACCGTCTCGGTGCCGGGGTTCCGCCAGAAGAAAGACTGCGCGAGCATGTCGAGCTCGATCAGGTCGCGGATGTCGCTGAAACGATTCGCGCCCAAGAGGGGCGCGTCTTCGCTGATGAACTGCGGGTTGTCGGGCCGCGGGCCGTACACGTTGGCGCTCGAGAGCAGCACCAGCTTGGGGATCTGATAGCGCTCGACGTATTCGAGCAGCTTCTGGAACGCGATCACGTTCCAGGTGTGATGCTCTTCGGCGCCCAGCCGCGGGTCGTGCATCACGCCCAGGTGGACCAGCGCGCCGATGTCGGGGCGGCGGAACAGCTCGCGCGCCTTCTTGCGGCGCACGTCGATGGAGTGATGCTTGATGTCCTTGGGCTTGCCGACGAACTCGCGGCGATCGAGGCCGATCACCGTGCGCTCGCGGTGCAGCTGGCGCGCCAGGCGCCGCCCCAGGCGGCCGCAGATCCCCGTGACCACCACCGCGCCGCCCTGGATGCGAGCGGCGGCCGCGCCGTCGGCTGCGCGGCGCGCGGGGGTGGGCTTCTTGGGGGCTGCGCGCTTGGCCATCAGAAGAACAAGCTCGTGCGCTGTTTCAGGCCGCGGTTGATCATGCTTTGGATGGTCTGCTTGACCAGGTGCACCTTCTCTTCCATCACCGCGTCGTCTTCGTCCGCGTCGCCCTGGATGTGCAGCGGCTCGCCGAAGTGAATGAAGTATTTGGTGGGCAGCGGCATCTGCCCGAACGGCACGAACACCTGGGGGATCACCGGAAAGACCGGCATGCGCAGCGCGCGCGCCGCCCACTTCAGGTTCCCCAGGTTCACGTATTGCTCTTCGGCGCCCACCACGGCCACGGGCACGATGGGCGTCCCGGTCTCGATGGCAAGACGCATGAAGCCGTTGCCGAATTCCTGAAGCTGGTAGCGCCGGCTGAAGGGCTTGCTGATCCCGCGGGTGCCCTCGGGGAACACCAGCAGGGCCTCGCCCATCTCGAGCAGCCGGCGCGCGTTCTCGGGCACCCCCACCACCTGGCCCACGCGGCTGAAGAAGGTCGAGACGAAGGGCAGCGTCTGCGACCACTTCTCGACCATGGCGCGGATCACCCGGGGGGGCTCGTGGTCCAGAAACAGCGAGGTGCCGATCATCGCGCCGTCGATGGGGATCTGCCCCGAGTGATTGGCGATCAGCAGCACTCGGCCCGCGGGCACGTTCTCGAGCCCCCGCACCTCGGCGCGGAACCACAGCCGGTGGAAGAACGCGCAGGTCATGATCGCGTACTTCGCCGTCTCGAGATCGAGCCCGAACGGGTCCCCGCCGGCCTCGGCGTAGCGGGCCTGCAAGAGCCGAGCGCGCTCCTCGAAGTCCGAGCCCAGAAGGCGGACCGCCAGCTCGTCGACCGAACGGCGAGCGCCCCCCCACAGCCTCCCCACCAGGGGGAGCACGTCGTCGGCGGCAACATCGCCGATGCGGGCGAGGGCGGCACGCGCGGGCATCGGCGTGACTCTACACCAGTTGGCCTCGGGTTCGGGCTCGGGGCACCATGGCGCCGCGTGCATCTTCCCCCTGCCCTCCGGCCCGGCGACGGCGTGCGAGTGATCGCGCCCTCGGGGCCCTTCGACCGCACGCTGTGCCTGGTGGGCGCCGGGTTTCTGGGGCAGCGCTATCGCGTGCGCTTCGACTGGTCGATGTTCCAGCGCACCGGCTTCTTGGCTGGCTCGGACGGCCGCCGGCGGAGCGAGCTCGAGGCCGCCGCGTCGGCGCCAGAGGTCCGCGCCCTGGTGGCGGCACGGGGCGGCTACGGTCTGACGCGGATCGTGCACGCCGCCGAGCTGAGGCCGCTGGTCGATCAGCCCAAGTGGGTGGTGGGGTTTTCGGACGTCACCGCGTTGCACGTGGAGTGCGCTCGACTGGGCCTTGCCTCGATTCACGCCCACAACTGCGCCGGGCTCGGCCGGGGCGACGCGCACGCCCGCGCGGCGCTGATCGACGTGCTCGAGCACCCCACCCGGCCGCGACGCTTCACCGGGCTCGAGACCTGGCACCCCGGCAGCGCGTCGGGCCCCCTCTTCGGGGGCAACCTGACGGTGCTCTTCACGCTGGCCGCCGCCGGTCGGTTGTTCATCCCCGACGGCGCGGTGTTGTTCATCGAAGACGTGACCGAGAGCGCCTACCGCCTGGACCGAATGCTGAGCGCGCTGTGGGTCGGCGGCGCCCTCGACCGGGTGGCGGCCGTCGCCGTGGGCGAGCTCACCGACTGCCCCGCCGGGCCCCACGGCGTGCCGGCCGAGGTCGCGGTGCGCACGCGGCTGGCCGACCTGGGCGTGCCGGTGGTCGCCGGCGTACCCGCCGGTCACGGCAGGCACAATGCCCCGCTGGTGCTGGGCGCGCCGGCCCGGGTGGCCGACGGCGCGCTCGCGCTGTTCGCTGACTGACCGCGCGCTGCTACCGCTTCGGGTCTTCGTCGAGCAGCTCTTCGTCGTCGACGATCAGCTCGTCTTCCCCCACGGCCTCGGCGGTGCTCTCGAGCGGCTGGCCGTGCTGCGTCTGCTCGTCGTCGTCGTAGCTGAAGTCCGGCGGCGCGGGCGGGGGCGGCGGAGGCGGCGGAGGCGGCGCGGCCTGGGCCGGCGGCGGAGGCGGCGCGAAGCCTTCGGGGGTCGCCGTGCGATCGGTGGTGTCGTCGACCTCGACCACCCCCGAGATCGAGCCGGTGACGGTGATCTCGTCGTCGCCCGGGAAGGTCAGATCGGGGCGCTGCGGCTTGGCCGGCGTGGGTGAGAACGCCCCGGGCATGGGCGGCTGGGTCGGATCTTCGTCGGCGTCGGGCTCGGTGGCCATGGCCGCCCCGAAGGACTCGCTGGCGTTGGGCTGCGTCACCAGCTGAAGCTCGGGCGAGCTCTTGAGCGGGAACGACGGCAGCAGATCGGCGCTGGCCGGCGGCGGAGGCGCGCCGGGCGCGGGGGCGGGCGGCGCCTCGGAGGCCGCCTTGGGCGGGGACGGCGGCTTGCTCGGCTTGCTGATCATGCCGGCCTTGGCGCGCTCGAGGCCCTCGGTGCCCTCGGGATCCCCGCTCTTCATTCGCAACACGCGCCGCCAGGCGTCGGCGGCCTCGCGGTAGTCCTCGAGCTTCTCCTCCCACAGCCGCGCCACCTTCCGCGCCAGCTCGGCGCGCGAGGCGGGGTCCTTGCCGCGCAGGATCATGTCCTCGTAGAGCTGCACCATGCCCTTGTAGTCTTCGAGCTCGGTGTAGAGCGCCAGCAGCTGATCGGTCACCGCGGTGTCCGAGGGGGACAGGTCGTGCAGGCGCTTCAGATCCGAAGCGGCACCGCTGGGATCGGCCAGCTGGGCCCGGCGCAGATCCGCGCGGCGCGCCAGCAGCTTGCGCACCAGCGGGCCGTCGAAGACCTCTTCCAGCGCGCGCGAGAGCACGGCTTCCGAGCGGCGCATGTCCCCCACCTCGGTCGACAGCGCGTCCAGCGCGTCGAGCCCGGCGTCGTCCACGTGGGTCACGATGGCGTCGCCCACCCACTTGAAGGCCTTGTCGATGTCGCCCAGATCGCGGAAGGCCAGATCGGCCGCGCGGCGCAAGAGCGCGCTGCGCGTGCGCCCGCCGTCGCGCGAGCCTTGCCCGCCGGCGGCCAGCGCGTCAGCCAGGATGGCGGTGAGGCGGGTGTCGCCCCGACGTTGATCGGCGTTGCGGGACACCTCTTCCAGCGCGGCGAGCGTGTCTTCTTGCACGCCGGCCCCCAGCGAAAGATCGAAGAAGCCGCGTGCGCGATCCAGCGCCTCGTGATCGGCGGCCACCTCGGCCGCACGCGCCAGCGCAGTCAGGCGATCGGCCGGCGCCTTGCAGCGCACGATCTGCCGCTCGTAGAGATCGATCACGTGACCGGGGGCCACGGCCAGCTTGCCCAGACGCTCGAGCAACAGCTCGACATCGGCCGGCGCCACGCTCGAGAGCGCCTGCTCACCGTGCACGATGGCCTCTTGTGGGTCGACGCCGGCGGCCACCAGCACCTCGGCCTGGCGCACCATTTCTTCGGCCCGGCTCGAGCCGGTCAGATCTTGCACCAGCAGGTCGTGGGCGGCGCCCAGCGCCTCGAGGTCCTTCAGCTTGACCGCGATGTCTTCCAGGTGCTTGGCAATGCTCGGCTCGGCCCCGCGGGTGCGGATCAGCTCTTGGCCGACCTGCGCCGCGTCCGACTCGCGACCCACCTCGACGAAGCGCGAGAACGCGCCGCGCAGGGCTTCGTTCCGCTCGGCCCCGACCGGCGCCTCGGCGTACCACTCGACCAGCTTGGTGGCGACGATGCCCTTCCAGCCCAGGCGATCGCCCAGCTCGACGTACTGGTCGCGGCACGGCTGGTCGCCCTGATCGGCGACGGCCATCAGCGCGGCCAGCGCCTCGTCGCCGCGCCCGACCTTCTCTTCCAGCACCTCGGCCAGGCGACGGGTCATCTTGCTGACCTCGTCTTCGTCGCCTTCGACCTCGACCAAGATCCGCATCAGATCGGCGAGCCGGACCCAGTCTTCCAGCCGCTCGCACAGCGTGGCCAGCCGCTGAACGGCGTCGTAGTCCTCTTCGTCCAGCTCGCGCACGATGTCGAGCACGCGGACCGCCGCCCGCGGATCGTCCAGCTCGCCCTCGTACAGCGACGCCAGCTTCTGCGCGACCTCGAGCTTGTGCTGCGGGTCGCTCAGCACGCCCAGCAGACGCTCGAGCGCGTCGGCCCGCCCCCGGGGATCGCCGCGCTTCTCGTGGAGGGCCTCGACCGCCTCGAGCGCCTCGACGTTCTTCGGGTCGTGATCGCGCAGCACGCGCTCGTAGCGCTCAATGGCGCCCTCCGAGTCGTCCAGGCCTTCGGCCACGATCCGCGCCTCGCGCAGCATCACGCCCATGCGCGTGGCGTCGTCGCTGGCCGCCCGCGCCAGGCGGTGCAGGTATTCGGTGGCGTCGGACCACTCGCCGCGGGCTTCGGCGTCTTCTGCCAAGAGCGACAGCGACTCGGTGTCGTCGCTGTCGCCGAGCACCAAGACCAGACTGGCGCGCGCGGCCTCCATGTCGCTCAGCTGCTCGCGCTGGATCTCGGCGGCGCGCTTGCGCAAGCTGACACGCTGCGGTTTCTCGGTGAGCTTCTCGGCGCGCCGCAAGAGGAACGCCGCCAGATCGCCGATGCGCTCGCTCTCGGTGAAGCGGCTCTCGAGCAGCAGCGCCAGCGCGTCGTTCTGCGGATCCAGATCGGTGGCCTGCTCGAGGCGCTGCACGGCCGTGGCGTCGTCGCCGGCCTGCGCCAGGTACTCGGCCGCCTTGGAGAGCAGCGCCGCCTGGTCGCGGGGCTTCTGGGCCTGCTCGGCCCGGCGCTCCACCGCGATCGCGGCCTGCTCCCACACGCTGGCCTTGGCGAAGCAGCGCTCGGCCGACTCCCACAGGCCCGGGTCGTTGCCCTTGGCGGCGGCTTCCGCGAAGGCGTCGCCGGCGGCCGAGTGCTCACCCGCGGCCTCGCGCAGCTCACCCAGCTTCTTGAACAGGCCCGCCAGGGCGGACTCGTCGCTGACGCTGCCGACGTTGTCGCTGATGACCTGCGCGGCCAGATCGAAGCGCTCACCCTTCTCGAACAGCTTGATGGCGGTGTGGATGGCGCTCTCGTCGTCGGGCACCAGGCTGGCCACTCGCGCCCACGCCTCGCCGGCGGCCACCGGGTCCTTCCGCTTCTGCTCGTGGAGCTTGGCCAGCGCCTTCTCCATCGAGATGCGGGTCTCCACGTCCGAGGTCTGCTCGGCCTCTTGCTCGAGCAAGGTGGCCAGGTCGTCCCAGTGCCCGGTGCGCTCCAGCAAGCGCTTGAGCTGGGTCTTCGGCCCTTCGTCGCTCTTGTCCAGGCTGACCAGTTGCTTCAGCGCGGCGATGGCGGAATCCAGGTCCCTGAGCTGCGTCTCGCACAGCCCGGCCAGCTCGCGCAGCCAACCCTTGCGCAGGTCGCTGTCGACGCCCGAGGTCTTGGCCGCGGCCTGCAAGATGTCGCGGAGCTCGGCGTATTTCCGGGTCTGGCGGAGGAAGCCCTCCATGAACGTCAGGGCGTCGGTATTCGCCGGGTCGAGGTCCAGGACCTCTTTGTACTTGCCGGCGGCCTCGTTCTTCTTGGTCTTGCGGACCAGCGCGTCGGCCACGTCGAGCAGCGCACGGATGCGATCGGGGTTCGGCGCGTCGACCGGAGGCGCCAGCGCGTCGAGCATCGAGTCGTCGCCGCCGCCCTCGTCGGCCTGCATGGCGCGCGACACCAGCGCCCGCGCGTCGCCCGCCATCGAGCCCTGCGGGTTGGCCTTCAAGTAGGCCGCGGCCTTGCCGGCGATCGAGGCTTCGCGCCCGCTCTGGCCGGCGTAGTACATGGCCAGCTGGATCGCGCGGTCGTTGCCCGGCTCGAGATCGAGCGCGCAGCTCGAATACGAAAGACCGTGCTCGCCCTGATATTCCTCGGCCAGCTCGACGAACAGCTGCGCGGCCTCGCCCAGCTCGCTGGGGTGCGGCAAGTCGCCGGCCTGCTTGCGCTCGAGCACCATGCTGGCGAAGAGCTGCTTGAGCCCGGCGTCACGCCCGCCGTCCACCGTGCGCGCGTGGCGAAGCGCGTCGGTGGCGCCGCCCAGATCGCCGGCCAGCTTCCGCACTTCGGCCTCGTCCCGATACAGCGCCACCTGCCGATCGGGATCGTCGGTGAGGGCGATTTCCATCGAGAAGTACGGGATCGCCTCGGCCCACTGCTGGGCCGTCTTGAGCATCTCGCGCACCGAATAGATCGAGTATTGGCTGGACGGATCGTAGTCGAGCGCCCGGCGGAAGTTCTCGACCGCCTTCTTCGGCTGCGACAGCGGGGGGTCGGCCCACAGCCGGCCCAGCTCTTCGTGGATGCCCGCGACGTGCGCGCGCATCTCGGGATCTTGCTGGGCCAGCGGCGCCAGCGCCTTGGCCCGCCGCTCGAGCAGCGCGGCCAGCGCCTTGCTGTCACCCTTCTCGCGGTAGAGCGTGGCCAGCCGATCGGCCGGGGCCGGCTGGGTCGGGTCGCGGTCGATGGCGATCATCAACGCGCGGGCCGCGCGATGAGCGTCGGAGAGGGTCTCGGACCAAACCTGCGCGGCCTCGGTCAGCCAGTGGCATGCAAACGTCGGATCCTGCGTGGCAGTCCCGACCTTCTCGAGCAGCATCGCGTACGAGCGTGGGTCGCTCTGGCCCGCGTGGTGCGCATACCGGATGGCTTCCTGATCGTGAGGATTGTGGACCAGGCGCTGTACCAGCGCCTCCATCTCGCGGGGGTCCATGCCGGCGGCACCCTAACACGCTGCATCTTGCAGCCGCAACGCGGGTTCTACGTCGCTAATCGAACTTGCCGTAGCCGTCGGTCTTCGGGGCCGGAAGCTCCGGATTGGCGCCGTAAACCCGCCGTGGCGGCTTTCGGGTCGCCTTCGGCGCGGCGCCCGCATCGGCGCTCGCGCTCGGAGCCGCTTCGCTGGCCGGGCTGGGCGCGCTCGCGGCCGGCGGCGCCACCAGAGCCGAGGGCGTCACCGTGGCCGGGGCCGAGGCCGCGGCCTCGAGGGTCGGCTCGGCGGCGCTTCGTCGCACCAGCACGAACGCGCCCGCCGCGATCACCAGCAGAGCCAGCGCGCCGCCCACGGCCACCGCGGCGCGCGAGCCGGTGCGCCGCCCCGCCGGAGGCCCGACCCAGCTGGTGGCATGCAGCCCGGTGCCGCCCACGGTCTGGGCCAGCGCGGCGTCGAGCTCGGCCACCAGCTGGTCAGCCGATTGCTGGCGGCGCTCGGGCTCTTTGCTGAGCGCGCGACGGACCACGGCTTCGACCTCGGGATGAATGCGCGCCTCGGGCGCGACCAGGCCGAACCAGGGCGGGTCTTCTTTGATGTGGCTGGCCATCACCACCACCGCGTCGTCGTCCACGAACGGCGGTCGCCCAACCAACATCTGGTAGAGGATCACGCCCAGCGAGTACACGTCCGTGCGCGCGTCGAGCGGCGCGCCCTGGGCCTGTTCGGGCGACATGTAGCGCGGCGTGCCGAACACCGTTCCGGCCTGGGTTTCCAGCTGGTCGACGTGTTGGTCGTCGCCGCGCACCAGCTTGGCGATGCCGAAATCGAGCACCTTCACGATCTCTTCCGGTTCGCCGCTCTTCACCGGAACGCGCGTCAAGAACAGGTTGTCGGGCTTCAGATCGCGATGGATGATGCCCTTGCCGTGGGCCTCGCCCAGCGAGACCGCTGCCTGGCGCGCGATCCGCACGGCGTCGGGCACCGAGAAGCGGCGGACCTTGCGCAGGCGCTCGCCCAGCGTCTCGCCCTCGAGCAGCTCCATCGCGAGGAACCACGACCCGTCGGCGGCCTCGCCGAAGTCGAACACCGTCACCGTGTGCGGGCTGACCAGCGCGCTGGTTGCGCGCGCTTCGCGCTCGAACCGCGCCTTGGTCTCGGAGTCGTAGGCCCGCTCGGCGCGGACGATCTTGATGGCGACGTCCCGCCCCACGGCGTCTTGATGCGCGCGATAGACGGCGCCCATCGAGCCTGCCCCGAGCCGCGACAGGATGGAGAAACGACCGGCGATGTTGGCACCGAGCAGCGTGTCGCCGCCGCTCTCGACGATCTCGCGGGCGTCCACGTAGGCCATGTCGTGGCGCGGGCAGCGGGCGCTGCCGCCGGTGGGGCGCCCATGGCAGCGCGGGCACACCGCCCCCGCCCGCGGGTCGAGCGGCGGCAGGGTGGGCTCTTCGTCTCCGTAATCCTGAGCGGCCATGCGACCGGGGCTCGGACGACTGATTGACCTACAACTTGACGCAAAGCAACTGGTTCGTGCCGCTGACCGACACCGCCCGGCAGGAAAACCCGCCCCCGCAGTCGGAATTACCGCAGCAGGTGTCGGAGCAATAGTAGCCGGTGGTGGCGTTGCCGAGGCAGTGGCCGGTCTTGCACTCGGTGCTGCTGCCGCAGGTGTCCCCCAGGTTCTTGGTTCCCGGGCTGAACCCCGGATAGGCGCAGCGGCGAAGCCCCGCGGTGTGCAAGCACACGAAGTTGGCGAACCCGGTGCAGTCTTTCGCGGTGCAGCACGACTTCGAGCAGTAGATGCCCGACGAGCAGACCCCGCTCTGGCACTGCGAATCGGTCGAGCACAGCGCCTGGTAGCCCCCGCCGCTGGTGCTCGGGTCGCACGCCCACACGCTGCGGGTCGCCGCGGGCAGCGTGCGTTTGACGCAGTATTGCGAGCCAGAGCAGTTCTGATCGCTGCAGCACGTGTCGAAGCACTTGCTGCCGTCGCACAGGCCCGACCGGCAGTCCGAGTGCTTCGCGCAGGTGTCGCCCGCCGCCCCCGCGCCCGGCTCGGCGCGCCCCACCGACGCCGCGGGCACGCATGCGCTGCCGCCCTGCACCGCCGGGTAGCACACGCTCGACCCGCTGCCGCACTCTTCGCTCTTGCAGCACGCGCGCGTGCACACCTTCGGGCCACTGGTCCCGCCGAACACCGCCGGGTTCTCGCAGAACAGCGTGGCGTTGCATTCGGCCGCGGTCGAGCACGGCGTGCCGATCGATCCGGGCGCCACGCCGCCGGTGCCCCCGCCACCGCCCGCGCCGCCGCTGCCCCCGCCCCCGGTGGCGCCCGACCCGCCCGCGCCGCCGCCGCCAGTGCCGCCCCCGGTGGGCGCGCCGCCCGAGCCGGCAGTGCCGCCGCCGCCGAAATCGCCGCCGGTGCCCCCGCCGCCGGTACCCCCGGCGCCGCCCGCGCCGCCGCTCGGCGCGTCGATGCAACCGTCGTCCACCTGGCGATCGCAGTCGTCGTCGATGCCGTTGCCGCAGATGTCTTGGGGCGCGCACGGCGCACAGGCGCCGCTGCGGCACGACTGCCCGCTGGGGCAGTTCGGTGGCCCGATCTCACCCTCGCGCGTGCAGCTCACCTGCGCCAGCTCGGCCTCGATCATGCTCGAGCAGGCCACGCCCATCGCGAGCGCGGCGCCCGCGACCCCAACGGCCAGCGCGCGGCGGATCCGCATCAGAAGGCACCTCGCAGCGCGGCCGACCGCGGCGTCAGGACCACACCGACCTGCGACCCGCTGGGCTTGGCGTCGCGCGTGAAATACAGCACCACGGCGGCCCCCGCCGACACCGCGCCGACCGCGAAGGCCACGTCGGCGATCACCGCATAGTCGTGGGCCTGCGCCTTGCGCTCTTCCAGGTCGTAGACGCTGGTCGAGCTGCCGGTCGCATCTTCGCTGCTCTTCTCGGTCGAGAGCGCGGTGAGCCCGTAATAGGTGCCCACGCCGAAGCTCACCAGGGCCAGCCCCCCGGTGGCGTAGACCCAGCCGTCGAGTCGGCCCTTCTCGGTCTTGGCCTTCTTCGGCGCGCGGTCTTTGGCCGGCTCACGCACCACGATCACTCGCGGGGGCGCGTCGGCCTTGGGCGTCTCTTCGGCGGCCTTCTTCCGCGCCAGCTCGTCCCGCGCCCCTTCGAGCCGCCGCTGGATCTGGATCGCCTTCTCGAGCTCCGCGACGTCGGTCTCGAGCTCGGTGTAGCGCTTGAACGCGGCGATGGCCTGATCCACGTCGCCCAGCTTCTCGTGCACCAGCCCCAGGTTGTAGAAGAGGTCCTTCCCCTTCGGATCGAGCTCGATCGCTCGGTTCAGCTCGCCGATCGCATCCTGATAGGCGCCGGCCTTGTAGGCCTTCTTCGCAGCGTCGAAGTGCTTCTTGGCCGCCGCGGGGCCCGAGGCCTGAGCCCCAGCGGGGGGCGCCAGCGCCATCAGGGCCGCTGCCAGACCCACGGACGAAAGCCACAGCCGCATGCCAGACGAACCATAGCGTAAGCTCGGGGAGGGCTGTCGCGTTCCTTCGTCGAACCCGCTTGGAGGACCGCATGAGGCACCTGGTTTTCGCCGCGCTGGCGCTGGTTTCCCTGACTCCGACCCTGGGCAGCGCCCAGCCCTACGCCGAGCCGCCGGACCACCCCGCCCCGGCAGTGGCCACCTCCCGGCCCTACGACTCGTACGACCGCCCGTACGACCGCCCGTACGACCGCCCCTACGACGACCTCTACCGGCCCCGCTCGACGGTTCGGATCCACACCGGCCCGGCGCTGCGCATCTCGGAGCACACACCCGACGGCGGCCTGTTCGCCGCCGTCGACATCGGCGAGAAAGCCGCCGGGATCCGCGTCAGCGGGGCCTGGGTCCGGGTGGGCGGTGAACGGGGGCTGTCGCAGTATGGCGGCGAGCTGTGGCTCGACTTCAACCACTACGGACCGCTCCACCCCATCGTCGGCGCTGGCGCGGCGGCGGCCCGCATGCAGCTCACGGACAAGGCGGGCAGCACCGACGCCTACACCCTGGGCGTGGGCACCCTGCGCGGCACGCTGCAGTACGCACTGCCGATCCGAGACACCGATGCCCGGGCCTCGCTCGACGTGATCGGCGCCGTCCCGGCCATCCGCGGCTCGGACACGCCCAGCGCCAAAGCCTATCTGCTGGTGGTGGCCACGGTGGGTGTGGGTTTCTGACCGGCGCTCTGGCGCTATACTCCACGGCACGTGAGCGACGGCGCCCCCATCTACGACCCCTACGCCGCCCAGGGCCCGACGCCGCCGAACCCCGGGGCCGCGCCCCACGGCCCGGCCAAGACCAGCGCGCTGGCGATCTGGGCTCTCGTCCTGGGCGTGCTCGGCTTCACCTGCATCCCGGCCATCGGGGGGCTGTTCGCGCTGACCCTGGGGATCGTCGCCAAGGGCGAGATCAACCGCTCGGAAGGCTCGCTCACCGGCTCGGGTCTGGCGCTGGGCGGTGCCGTGCTCGGCGCGCTCAACGTGGTCGCGTCGGTGCTGGGCCTGGCGGCGCTCTTGTCATGGGCGGGTTCGCCGTCGTCGCCCACCGCTGCGCCCGCGCCGCCGGCACCGATCGTCGCGCCGGCGCCCGCCCCCACGACGCTGCTGCCCACCCCGCCGTCGCCGACCCCGAAGAGCCCGGGCCCCACCAGCTCGCGCCAGGGCGGGGTCGTCGCGACCAAGATCGGGAAGGTGGACCTGGTCGACCTCGACCGCGACCTCACCTCGCTGTCGCGCGAGCTCGAGGGACAACGCAAGACCGCGGCCCGCGACGGCAAGAAGGTCTTGCTGTGGGTGGTGGTCGACGACTGCCTTCCGTGCAACGGCGTGGCAGCGTCGCTCCCGGCATCCGAGATGCAGACCGCGCTCGAGCAGGTCCGCGTGGTCCGGGTCAATGCCCGCGACTTCGGCCAAGATCTCACGCTGCTCGGCATCCCGGTGGCGAAGGTGCCGGGCTTCGCCCTGCTCGGCGACGGCAGCCGCCCCCTCGACTACGTCAACGGCGGGGAGTGGGACGAAGACATCGCCCGCAACATCGCGCCGGTTTTGGGGAATTTCGTGCGCGGCCGGTACGCGAAGCGGCGTGAGCCGTGGCGTGGCCCGCGGCGCGAGGACGAAACCGCGCTCTAGCCGGCGTCTCATTCCGAGGCTGTCTCCGGTCGCCGAGCGGTGTAGACTTCCGACCCCGCACCGAAGATGACCACCAGCGCGCAACGCCTCGGAACCCCGCTTCCCGTCGGCTCCACCGTCCCCCCCGGCAGCCTCCGCGCCAAGATGGAGGAAGCACGATCCCGCGGGACGCTTCACACCCTCAAAGAGACGGTCGGCATCATCGTGCCGCTCGCGGTCGAGATCGCGGAGCGCCACGCCGCCGGCGAGAGCCTGTTCATCCACCCCTCCAGCATCATGATCGACGCCGCGGGCGGCGTGCAGATCGCATCCGATCTGGCGATCCGGCCGCCCACCTTGCCCCGCGACAAGGTCTGCATGGCCCCGGAAGAGCGCGACGGGCAGCCGGGCAATGCGCGCGCCAGCGTGTACGCCATCGGCGCCATCGCCTACGAGCTGCTCACCGGCATGACCATCGGGCCCGGCATGCGCCGGCCGTCCGAGGTGGTCCCCACCCTGCCGCGCGATCTGGAGATCATCCTGGCCAAGTCGCTGGTCGCCGATCCGACCCATCGGCCCGACGATCTCAAGGCGCTGGCCCAGGCCCTGCACCACCTGGCGCCGACCGGCAGCATCGCGCCGCCGCCCGCCGACGAGTCGCACCTGGACCACGACGGCAACTTCGACGTCGACGTCTCGCTCTCGATGCTGCCGCCGGCCCCGAGCCAGCTGTACAACGAGGTGCCCTCGGGGCCGCTCAACCTGGCCGTGGCCCAGGCCCCCGGCTCGGGTCCACGCATGAGCGACTCGACCACCGAGCTGGCCCAGCTCAAGGCCCGGCTCGAGCGCGACAAGCGGCCGCGCTACGTGGTGATCAAGGACGGCATGGACCACGGTCCGTTCAGCGCCGTCGAGCTGCTTCAGCAGATCGCCAGCCACACCTTCGTCGAAGGCGACGTGCTGCGCGACGCGTTCAGCAAAGACGAGCGCTCGATCCGCGACTGGGAAGAGTTCGCGCCCTTCGCCGAGCACGCCCGGCTGCACCGGGACATCAAGGCCGAGAAGGTCGCCCTCGAGAAGACGGTGACCGCCGAGCGCAAGAGCACCACCAGCAAGGCGCTGATCGGCGTGGCGGTGGTGGGCGCGCTGGTGGTCGCCGCTGCTGTGTGGCTGGTGGCCCGGCGCGGCTCGCGCAGCGACGCCATCGCGGTCCACGGCGACACCGCGACCAACGTGGACGTGGACGGCGGGCTCAAGACGGCGAACCGCCCCGGCGCGGGCGGCCCCGGCAAGGGCGGCGTGCTGGGCGTCTCGAACGGCATCCCGATCCTGTCCGGCGGCATGTCGTGCGAGGGCGCCATTGCGGCCTACAAGGGCGACGAGGTCACCATCGGCGGCGGTCAGAAGCAGGCCGACCTCACCGCCGGGCAGTACGGCTCGATTCTGAACAAGGGCACCTATTTCGGCCACTGCGGCGCGCCCGACGACATGCAGATCAACATCTGCGCGGCCGTGCAGAACGGCCGGGCGGTGGGCGTCTCGGTCACCACCAAGCCCCACAATCCCGGCATCGCGTTGTGCGTCGCCGGCGGCGTGCGCGGGCTCTCGTTCCCGTCCCGCCCCAACCTGGACGTCACCCGCACCACGTTCTGATCCCCCGGGCGGCGGCGCCCGGTCCGCGCGTGAGCCGCTGGCTGCCGGCACGGCATCGCCCCGCTTCCCGCGCCCGCCGTCGTGAGGTAAGACACGACCCATGAAATGGGGCCTCGTCGTGGCGCTGGCGCTCACCGGCTGCGCCGTCCCCATCGTCAACGGCGCGGAAGAGTCCGACGCCAATCGCGTGGTGGTGGCCCTGGAAGAGAGCGGCATCGCCGCCAGCAAGGAAGCCGACCCCGTGGCGGAAGGCCGCTACCGCGTGCTGGTGGCGCGCGACGACGCCTCGGGCGCGGCCCAGGTGCTGCGGCAAGAGGGCCTGCCCCCACCCGAGACCAAGGGCGTGCTCGACGCGCTGGGCCAGGGCGGCCTGGTGCCGAGCCGCAGCGCCGAGCACGCCAAGCTGGTCGCAGGCACGGCCGGTGACCTCGAGCGCTCGCTGCGCGCCATCGACGGCGTGGTCTCGGCGCGCGTGCACCTGGCGGTGCCGGCCAAGGCGGCGTTCGAGGCCGAGCAGAAAGACAGCGCCACGGCGTCGGTGCTGCTCCGGCATCGCGGCAGCGCCACGCCGATCCAGGCCAGCGACGTGCAGAGCCTGGTCGCCGGCGCGGTGCCCGGCCTGGCCCCCGACAAGGTGCGCGTGGTCCTGACCGCGGCGCCCCCCGTGGGGCGGCCGGTCGATCGCGAGCTCAGCCGGCTGGGGCCCATCACCGTCACGCGCGGTTCGCTGACCCCGCTCCGGCTGGCGGTCGCGGCGGTGGCCTTGATCAACCTGCTGCTCATCGGCGTGCTGCTCGCGCTCTGGGCCAAGGTCCGCCGCGCGAACGCCACCCTCGACGAAGTGCGCGCGGCCGCCGAAAAACCCCGGTGATCGAGCTCTCTGGAATCACCAAGTCGTTCGATCGCCCCGTGCTGCGCGGCGTGAACCTGCGCGTCCCCGACGGCTGCCTGTACGGCCTGATCGGTCCGGGGGCGAGCGGCAAGAGCGTGCTCTTGAAGATCATCGTCGGGCTGATCCGCCCCGAGGCCGGCACCGTGACCATCCGCGGGCGCGACATCTTCGCGATGAGCGACCTCGAGCTGCAAGAGTTCCGAAAACAGATCGGCATGCTGTTCCAGAACAACGCGCTGTTCGACTTCATGACGGTGGCCGACAACATCGCCTTTCCGCTGCGCCGGCTGTTCAACCTGCCGGAAGACGAAGTGCGCCAGCGCGTCGCCGAGCGGCTGAACGTGGTGTCGCTGCCGGGCTTCGAAGACCGCCTGCCCTCGGGGCTGTCGGGCGGGCAGAAGAAGCGGGTGGGCGTGGCCCGCGCCACCGTCGCTCAGGCGCCGATCGTGCTGTACGACGAGCCAGCCGCGGGTCTCGACCCGGTGACCAGCCAGAAGATCTTCGACCTGCTCCGGGCCGAGCAGCGCGCCGCCGGGGCGACGGTGATCATGGTGTCCAGCGACCTCGACCGCCTGCTGACCGTCACCGACCGCGTGGGCATGATGTACCGGGGGCAGCTGATTTTCGACGGCACGACCCGGCAAGCGCAGGAGAGCGCGGACCCTTACGTCCATCAGTTCGTGCACGGGATCCCCGAAGGGCCGCTATGATGGCCGGCTCCGTGGTGACCCGCGCCCTTCAGCCCTTCGCCGCTCTCGGCGCCTTCTTCATCACCACCAGCGAGGTGGTGGGCGGCATGGGCGTGATGTTCGGGCGCATTATCTCGCGCCTGGTGCGCTTCGCGTTCGACCGCAGCGAGCTGCTCAAGAACCTTTACAAGATGGGGGTGAAATCCGTGCCCATCGTGGTGGTCACCGCCCTGTTCACCGGCGGCATCATGGTGATTCAGGCGGCGCCGCTGGTGCAGCGCTACGGCGCCCACGGCCTCTTGGGCTGGGGCGCCGGCTTCGGCACGCTGCGCGAGATCGGGCCCCTGCTCACCGCGCTGATGATCTCGGGTCGGGTCGGCGCCAACAACACCGCCGAGCTGGGCACCATGGTCGTCACCGAGCAGATCGACGCACTCCGCGCCCTGGCCATCGACCCGATCAGCTTCCTGATCGTGCCGCGCTTCATCGGCATCGTGACCACGCTCTTCCTCTCCACCGTGTTCGCCGACGCCCTGGCGCTGTTCGGGGCGGCGTACGCCGGGACCGGCATTCTCGGGGTCGAGCCCATGGTGTTCTACAACGGCCTGACCAGCGGCCTGCTCGGCCTGGGTGACGTCTTCCACGGCCTGATCAAGAGCGTGGTGTTCGGCATCGTGATCGCGCTGGCCAGCTGTCAGTTCGGCATCACCACCAGCGGCGGCGCCCCCGGCGTGGGCCGCGCGGTGAACAGCACCGTGGTGGTGAGCGCCGCGGGCATCTTCGTGCTCGACTACATCGTCTCGTTCGCCATCGGGTAACCATGGTCGAAGCCGCCGAACCCTCGCCCGAGAGCGCCGTCGGTCACATCGACGAAGACGCCATCGTGCGCGAGCGGACCGGCCTGGCCTGGGTCGGCGGTTCGGTGCTCGACCTCGTGGGCGCCGCCCGCGCGATGTACTCGGTGTTCGTCAAGACCTTGTACTACTCGGTCCGCGGCGTCCGGCGCCCGGGGGCCGTGGCGCAACAGATGTACGAGGTGGGCAACAAGAGCCTGGTGTTCTTGTGCGTGGTGATGGGCTTCATCGGCATGATCTTGGTGTTCCAGGCGGGGCTGCAGGCCAAGCGCGTGGTGCCCGACCTCTCGCTCTTGGGCGCCACCTTCCTCGAGCTCCTGGTCCGGGACCTGGCCGCCAGCATCTCGGCGCTGATGCTGGCCACCCGCGTGGGCGCGGGCATTGCCGCGGAAATTGGCTCGATGGTGGTGACCGAGCAGGTCGACGCCCTGCGCATGTGCGCGGCCGACCCGGTCGACTACCTGATCGTCCCACGCTTCAAGGCCAGCATCGTCATGACCACGGTGCTGGTGGTGCTGGCGGCGGGGGTGGCGTTCACCACCGGCATGCTCACCGGTTACGCATTCTTCGACATCAACCCGCGCACCTTCGTCAACCTGAGCATGGTGGACGCCGGCGACCTGACCATCGGCCTGGCGAAGTGCGTGGCCTACGGCGCCGCCATTCCGGTGGTCAGCGGGTACTGCGGCCTGTCCACCTTCGGCGGCTCCGAAGGCGTGGGCTGGGCCACCACCCGCGCGGTGGTCAACGCCTCGCTGGCGGTGATCATCCTGAACTTCTTCATCAGCGGCGCGGGGTT
>Ga0073899_10001439_pt1 | contig 21789 bp, 17 predicted proteins | sample KloWWTmetaKNB5Ph_FD_88975 | JGI IMG/M metagenome (GOLD analysis project Ga0073899, IMG submission 88975) | Active sludge microbial communities from Klosterneuburg, Austria, studying microevolution and ecology of nitrifiers - Klosterneuburg... | ecosystem: Engineered > WWTP > Aerobic digester >... | reverse complement strand
TGGCGCGAGCCGCTGGCGGCGATCCCGCCGTGCGCGCCGGCGCGGTGATTGGGCGCCGCGTCACGCCGCGATCAGCGTGCCGATGAAGCCGAGGTAGCCGGTCAGCATCGCCGCGCCGGCCATCCGACCGAAGCGCGTGGCGTAGCGCATGACCGCACACGCGACGACGGTGAGGGTCGCGAGCGCGATCAGATCGAGCGCGATCGCCGAGGGCGCGGCGCCGATGTCGCCAACCAGGCCGGAGGCGCCGCCGATGAGCAGCACGTTGAAGATGTTCGAGCCGATCACGTTGCCGATCGCCATGTCGGAGTGGCCGCGGCGCGCGGCGACCAGCGACGTGGCCAGCTCGGGCAGCGAGGTACCGACGGCGACGATGGTCAGGCCGATCAGGCGGTCGCTCATGCCGGCGGCCGCGGCGAGGCCGGTGGCGCCGCGCACCAGCAGGTCGCCGCCGAGCACCAGCAGGCCGAGCCCGATCGCCGCACGCACCGCGAGCATGGCGCGGCTCCCGGGCGTGGTCAGGCCCGCCGCCGCGCCGGCCGCCGCCTCGACCGCGGTGGCGTCGGCCACCGAGCCGATCCGCGCGGTGCGGATCATCCACAGCGAGTAGCCGATCGCCAGCGCCACCAGCCCACCGGCCTCCCACCGCGCGAGGTGGCCATCGCGCAGCAACAGCGGCAGGAGCGCGGTCGACAGCAGCAGCACCGGGACCTCCCGGCGGATCAAGCCGCGGTCGATCGCGGGTGGCAAGACCAGCGCGGTCACGCCGAGGATCAGCCCGAGGTTGGCGATGTTGGAGCCGATGACGTTGCCGAGCGCGATCGCGCCCTGGCCGCTGCCGGCGGCGCGCACGCCGACGACAAGCTCCGGCGCCGACGTGCCATACGCCACGACCGTCAGGCCGACCAGGAGCGGCGAGAAGCCGAACGACCGCGCGAGGCCTGCGGCCCCGGCGACCAGCCACTCGGCGCCGAAGTACAGCAGCACGAGTCCGGCGAGGAGCATGACGGGATCCCACATGGCGGTCATTGGTAACCACCGCCCCCCGGCGTCGCCGCAAGAATCGGCGAGCGCGCCGCCGATTTTCGGCCACGCGCGCTCACGCGTCGGTCGCCAGCGCGGTGGCGGCCTCGATCGCGATCGCGGCGATGGCCGCGCCGAAGTCGAGATCGATGTTGGCCAGCGTGTCGTGGGTGTCGTGGTAGCCCTGCCGGTCGATGTCGTAGTGCTCCATCACCAGCGCGATCGGCAGGCCGAGATCCGACCAGCACTGCGCGTCGGTGTTGAACACCGTCGACGACCAGTGCCAGTGCGGGCGCAGCTCGCCGACCAGGGTCGGGTGCGGCGCGATCGCCGGCACCCGGGTGCCACGCTCGCGGCGGCGGTAGGGGCGGGCGCTGGCCCGGGCCGGCGCGCGGTTCCAGCGGGCGGCGCCGCGGTTCCACGCCTCGGTCGCGCGGTGCAGCGCCGCCGCGACCCGCATCGCGTCGGCGCTCTCGCCGGGCGCGATCTGGAAGCGGTAGCCGGCGCGCGGATCGCGGTGGGCGATCATGTCCATGACGATCGCGCCGGCGATCTCGACGCCGCCCAGCGCGATCGGCCGATCGCTGCCGGCCTCGTGGATGGTCAGGTCGCCGGCGACGATCGCCCGCGCGAGGTGGCGGGCGCCGAGGCTGTCGCCGGGGAACTCCTCGCCGGTCAGGTGGACCAGCCAGACGTCGTGGGCGAGCTGGCCGGCGGCGCTCATCGGCAGCAGCACGTCGGCGGCGAGCAACAGCGCCGCGGTCGCGCTGTGGTTGTCATCGGCGCCGGCGGCGGCGTGGCGGGTGCCGGCGGCCAGCGCACGCAGCTTGCCGTCGTAGACGTCCTCCATGTACGCGGTGTCGTAGTGATCGGCGAGCACCACCGCGCGCCGGCGATCGCGGCCGGGGATCATGCAGATCACGTTGCGCTCGCGCGGGCCGTGGAGCTGGTTGGCGACCCAGCCGTGCGACCACGGCATGTCGAACTCGGTGGTCCAGCGGAACCAGTGGTGGCCGACCACCGCGCGGTGGCGCAGGCCGGCGCGGGCGATCGCCGCCTGGTGGCGGCGGGCCAGCTCGTCAGCCAGGCCGTCGAGATCGCGGCCCGGGCCGGCGGGGGCCACGCCGTCAGCGTTGTTCTTGGCGCGCCAGGTGGCGTGGGCCAGCGCGGCGATCGTCCGCCAGTAGCGCTCCTCGAAGGCGCGGGTCGCGGTGCGCGCGAAGGTGCGCGGGCGGTCGGGCGGCGGCTCGCGGCGCGCGACGGCGCGATCGATCGCCGCGGTCACGGTGCGCGCGGCGGCCGGATCGGCGGCGTGGTCGGGCAGGGCGGCGCGCCACGCGTCCCAGCGCGCGTCGCGATCGGCCGACACCAGCCGGATGGCCAAGGACGGCGGCAGCGCGGCGCCCAGCCGGCCGCGGGCGTCGAGCAGCTTGCGCACGTCGTGGCGGGCCTCGGCGTGGCCGACGAAGCCCCGCTCGAGGGCGGGCCACGCCGGCCGCTCGTCGGCGCGCGGCCACAGGTGGATCGGCGGGGCGCCGGGGCGGCTCGCGACCAGCACGCCGGCGCCGACGTCGACGAGGCCGGGCGCAGCGGCCGGCGCGTCGACGACGAACGCCAGCGATCGGTGCCAGACCACCTCGCGCGCGCCGACCCGCATCGGCGGCCAGTGGAAGCGGTAGCCGAAGTGACCGCCGCCGGCGACGGTGCGCGCGGCCGCGGCCAGCTCGGCGCGATCGGCGCGCGGCCCGTCGAGCACGCGGCGGTAGGCGGCGGTCCACACCTGCGCGTTGCGCGCCAGCGGCTTGTCGTACAGGCCGAGCACGCCGGGATCGATCGAGAACAGCGCGTCGGCCACCCGGTCGGCGTAGTCGACCGCGGCCTCGTCGTCGGCGTCGCGGCGGACCCGCTGCCAGCGGTGGGTGCGCCGCACGCGATCGCGCACCGCGCCGTGGGTGATCGCGCCGGCGTGGCCGCCCTGATCGAGCCACCCCGACTGCGGCACGCGCAGGCCGCGCAGGCCCGCGGGGACCGCGCGCAGCAGCGGCAGCTGCATCGCGCCCGGCAGCTCGGCGGCGAGGCGGCGGTAGCCGCGGTGCCCGGCGAACGCCAGCGCCACCGGCGACGGCACCAGCGCGATCGCGCCGCGGGCGGCGGCGCGGCGCAGCGCCGCCGGCAGCCGCGCCCACGGCCGGAACGTGATCACCGCGCGCACGCCGCGCGCGCTGGCGCCGGCGTCATCGACGAGCAGCGACCGGAGGCACCGCGGGATGCGCTCGTCGCCCCAGCCCGGCAGGTCGGGATCGTCGCCGGCCGGCAGGACGCGGACGCCGGCGCGCCGCAGCGCCGCGACGCTCGGGCGGCGCACGTCGACGATCGGCGCCACCAGCGCGGCGAGCCGGGCCGCCGCCGTCGCGCCGTCGAGCTCGTCGGCCGCGCGCGGGCCGCGATGGAACCCGGCCCAGAACGCGGGGCCGGGGCCGAGGTCGGTCGCGCCGAGCAGCGTCCACCGCACGCGGCCCTTGTCGTCCTGGGTGCGGGTGAGCGCCACGCCGACGATCGCGATCAGGGGCGCGGTCGGCAGCGCGACGTCGGGCAGGTAGCGGTTGCCGGCGATCAGATCGCGCGACAGCCCGCGGGTGTGGGCGTCGTCGTCGAGCACCGCCGCCAGCTTGGGCGCCAGCGCGGCGGCCAGCGCCGCCAGCCCCGGCTCGAGCTCGTGGGTCGCCTCGCGCGCGGTGATCCGCCAGCCGTGATCGTCGCCGGCGACGCGGGCCTCGCCGACCAGCGCGCCGGTCGGCTTGCGCGCGACCAGCGGCGCCGGCATGAACTCCGAGTAGGCGGGGAACGGCGGGACGGCGGCGCCCCGCGGCCACGGCTCGGCGAGCAGCGCCGGCCAGCCGGCCGCGCGCTCACCCATGGCCGCGCTCACCCATGCAGCAGCCGCTCCAGCCGCTCGAGCTGCGCCGGCGACAGCTCGCCGCGCAGCGCGGCGATGGCCTTGTGGCCGCCCGACTCCCAGTCGTGATCGACCTCGACGTGCTGGAGCACGCGGGCCAGCGGCAGCTGGCCGGGGAAGCCGTAGCGGCGCACGAACGCGCGGAAGTAGCGGGCGTGGCCGTCGTAGGCGGCGTTGGCCAGCGCGTGCGCGACCAGCATCAGCCCCATCAGCGCGACGTCGATCGCGTCGAGCCGGCGGGTGCGCGGCAGCCGCAGCTTGGCCGCGAAGTGCTGCCAGCCCTCGTACACCGCCATCGCGGTCAGCGCCGGCTGCGCGGCCCGCGCGTAGCGCACGCTGCACGACATCCGCACCACGTCCTGGCCGTCGAGCCGCGCCGGCGTGAACCGGGTGCAGCGGAAGTCGCCGGGCCGCGGCACGTGCCAGCCCGCGGCCACCACCCGCTGCTCCTGGTTGACGGTGTCGAGGAACTGGTTGTCGTACGACAGCGAGTTCAGCATCAGCGCCGCCTCGAGCACCTTGCCGCCGTCGAGCTCGCGCGGCGCCAGGTCGACGCCGCGCGGGTGCAGGTGGGGCGGGTCGGGGACGAACGCGTCCTCGCCGGTGGCCGGCGCCAGGTCGCGGTAGCCGGCGACGTTGCAGAACCGGTCGAAGCGATCGAGCCGGCCGTCGCGGTCCTCGTCGACCACGCCGGCCACGTAGCGGGCGTCGCCCGGGTAGATGAAGTTGTCCTCGGTGCGGCGGTCGGCGACCGCGCCGTCGCGGAGCTCGCGCCAGGTCTTGCGCGCGGCGATGCCGCCGAGCAGGTGGCGGAACATCGCCTCGTCCTCGGGATCCTCGGTGGGGTCCTTGGTGGTGACGATGTGCGCGCGCGGGTAGCGCTCGCGCAGCGCGTTGTAGAAGTGCTTGCCAAAGCACATCACCAGCACCAGCAGCTTGTCCTTGCCGTCGTCGTGCTGGTGATCCTGGGCCAGGTTGCGCGGCACCCGCGCCCACCAGTCGGAGTGGCCGAGGAACATCACGCCGTCGACCTTGGGGTCGTGCAGCGCCGCGAAGATGCCCTCGCCCTTCTGCCGGTAGTCGAGGTGGAACGTCGTCGGCACGCCGGCGACGACGTCGTCGCGGCGGTAGAGGATGCGCTTGGCGCCGACCTGGCGCACGACGCGGAAGCCGAGGCGGCGGAACACCGCCTTCCAGTCGGCGAAGAACACGTCCTGGATCTGGCACAACAGCCGGACCTCGGTGCGGCCGTCGGCGAACCAGGCGCGGTACGGCGGGCTGGTCGGCGTGACCCGCTGGCGGCCGGTGGCCAGGAGCGCCCGGCCCTCGTCGTCGAGCAGCCGCCGTACTCGATCGAGGTTGGCCACCATCGACGCCCGCAGCCGGTGCGACACCGTGCGGTGCAGGATGTCGCCGTACTCGACGAGCGCGTCCTTGGCCAGCGCGCGATCGACCCGGGCCGCGCCCTCGAAGACGTCGAGCAGCACGGTCGCCGCCGCGGCCTCGAACCGCAGCCGGTGGGCGCCGCGGCGCTCGGCGCGCTGGCGGACGATCCGCTCGACCACCTTGCGCTGCCAGGCCCGCGGCACCTTGGCCTCGGCGGCCAGCGGCCGGCCGCGCTCGTCGTGGGCGATCGCCCACAGCTCGAGGCCCGAGGCGAACGCGTCGCCCCAGCCGGTCAGCGTGTCGCGCTCGCCGACCAGGTGGCCGCTGGCGTCGATCGTCACCGCCGGGTGGAACCACGCCGGCGTCACCCTCCGCTTCGGCATCACCAGCCTCCGGTCAGCGGCGGCCCCATCACCGCGCGCACGGTCACCAGCAGCGTGTCGACCAGCAGATCGCGCAGCTGCGTGCGATCGGCCTGGCCGCGCAGCAACCACTCGAGGCTGGCGGCCTCGACGAAGCCCAGCCAGCCGCGCACCGCGATCCGCACCATCGGCACCTCGCTGGCGGCCAGCGTCGCCAGCGGCGTGCCCTCGACGTCTTGCAGCAGCCGCTCCATGTAGCGGGTGCGGGTGCCCTCGACCACCGCGGCCACCTCGGGGTCCGAGCCGATGCCGCCGCGCAAGAGCGCCGAGAACGGCCGGGCGTGGGCGACGACGAAGTCGAGGTACGCGTCGAGGCCGGCGCGGATGCGCTCGAGCGGCGGCAGCTTGGGATCGGCGGCGCCGACGGTGCGCGCGACCAGATCGTCGGCGGTGGCCTGCAGGCCGGCGACGTACAGATCGCGCTTGGTCGGGAAGTAGTGGTAGAGCAGGCCCTTCGAGATGCCGGCGGCGCGGGCGATGTCGTCGATCGACACCTCGTCGTAGGTGCGCTCGGCGAACGCCTTCTGGCCCAGCTCGAGCAGCTGCGCGCGGCGGGCGTCGTTGTCGAGCCGGATCCGCCGGCCGGGGCGGCGCTTGGTGACCCGGGCCACGGCCTTGGCGAGGCGGGCGGTGCGGCGTCCGGTGCGAGCGAGGGCCACCGACCATGGGTACCGCGGGGCGGCGCCGGCGCGCAACCGCCGCGGTCCCGCATGGTTGCGGCCGGACGTCACTTCGCTATTGACTTGTGGTCAATAGCGACCCATCCTGGGTCGGCAAGATGACGACCACCACCACCGCCCCGTCCTTGCCCGTCAACCCCGGCACCGCCGCCGCCACCGCGGTCGACCGCGCCGAGCGCCCGCCGATCACGCCGCGGCCCGGCCCGCGCGAGTTCGACGGCGTGCCCAAGCATTGGTTCGCCGGCCTGCCGGTGCCGACCCAGATCTCCAACGGCGTGAACCTGCTGTTCCCCGCCGGCGAGCGGTTCTTCGTGCGCTCGGTCTACCACTACCTCGATCGCATCGACGACCCGAAGCTCAAGGAGGCGATCAAGGGCTTCGGTGGCCAGGAGGGCCGCCACGCCCGGTCGCACGAGGACTTCTTCGCGGCGATGCGCGGCCACGGCTACGAGATCGATCGCTTCCTCAAGGTCTACGAGTGGCTGTCGTACACGCTGCTCGAGCGCCTGGCGCCGCCGCCGCTGCGGCTGGCCGCCACCGCCGCCGCCGAGCACTACACCGCGATCATGGCCGCCGGCGCCGCCGCCGACGTGCCGCTCGAGCTGGCCCACCCGGCGATGCGGCAGCTCTTGTACTGGCACGCCGCCGAGGAGCTCGAGCACAAGTCGGTGGCGTTCGACGTGCTGCAGCAGGTGAACTCGTCGTACGCGCTGCGGGTCGCTGGCCTGGCGATGTCGACCGCGATGCTGGTGTCGATGTGGTGGACCGCGACCCTCTACCTCCTGTGGCAGGACGGCATCACGCCGTGGAAGGCGGCCAGGAGCCTGCGCGCGATGCGCGAGGTGCGGCCGAGCGAGCCGATCTTCCGGCGGGTGTTCCTGCGCGGCATCCGCGCGTACCTGCGCCGCGACTTCCACCCCGATCAGGACGACAACTACCACCTCGCCAAGACGCTCCTGGCCAAGGCCGAGGCGGCGCGGGTCGAGGCGGCGGCGGCGACCACGGCGGTGTCGGCGTGACGCTGGACGGCGCCCTGTGCGTGGTGACCGGCGCCGGCAGCGGCATCGGCCGCGCCACCGCGGCGGCGCTGGCGGCGCGCGGCGCGCGGCTGGTGATCTCGGACATCGATCAGGCGCGGCTCGACGAGGTGGCCGGCGAGCTCGGCGCCGCGGTGGCGATCGCGCGGCGGGTCGACGTCGGCGATCGCGCGCAGGTCGCGGCGCTGGCCGACGCCTGCCACCGGCTGCAGCCGGCGGTCGACGTGCTGGTCAACAACGCCGGCGTCGGCCAGGCCGGCGGCATCCTCGACACCACGCTCGACGACTGGGACTTCACGCTGCGGGTCAACCTGATGGGCGTGGTCTACGGCTGCCACTACTTCGTGCCCAACATGGTCGCGCGGCGCCGCGGCCACGTCATCAACGTGTCGTCGATGCTCGGCTTCTACCCGACGCCGCGGGTCATCGCGTACCAGGCGTCGAAGTTCGCGGTGCTCGGGCTGACCTTGTCGATGCGCGCCGAGCTGGCCGACACCGGCGTCCGCGCCACCGCGATCTGCCCCGGCATGATCAACACCGCGATCATCGACGCCACGCGGTTCGCCGCGCGCGAGGCCGGGCTGCGCGCGACCGCGAGCAAGCTGTTCAGCGAGCGCGGCTGGCCGCCGAGCCGGGTGGCCGACGCGATCGTCGGCGCGATCGGTCAGGTGACCGCGGTGCGGCCGGTGGGCCCCGAGGCGTGGGCGGCGTGGGGCATGGAGCGGCTGGCGCCGCGCGCGCTCGGCGATCGCCTGGGGCGGGCGATCCACCGCCGGGTCGAGCAGCGCAAGGCGCGCGCCGGCGCGTGACCCGCGCCAGGGGCTAGGCCTTGGCCGCCGGCGCGCGGCGGCCGCCGATCACCAGGATCACCGCGGCGATGACCAGCGGCGCGGCGATCAGCGTCGGCCGGGTCAGCGGCTCGTCGTAGAGCAGCACGCCCAGCATCACCGCCAGCACCGGGTTCACGAACGCGTAGCTGGTGGCCACCGCCGGCCGCGCGTTGCGCAACAGCCACGCGTACGCGGTGAAGCCGATCAGCGAGCCGGCGACCAGCAGGTAGACCAGCGCGCCCAGCGATCGCGCGCTGGCGTGGGCCGGCCAGCCCTCGCCGCGCGCCGCGGCGGTGACCAGCAGGCACACCCCGCCGAGCAGCATCTGCGAGCCGGCGCCGGCCAGCCCCGGCGCCAGCGCCAGCCGCTTGGCCAGCACCGACCCCAGCGCCCAGCACAGCGGCGATGCGCACAGGATCAGCGCGGCGCCTGGCGTCGCCGCCAGCTCGGCGCCGCCGACCAGGATCGCCACGCCGCCCAGGCCGACGCCGATGCCCAGCCACTCGCGGCCGCTGGGCCGCTCGCCGGTGGCGGTCGCGAACACCGCCATCCACAGCGGCATCGTCGCGCACACCAGCGCGGCGATCCCCGACGACACCTGGGTCTCGGCGATCGCGACCAGGCCGTTGCCGCCGACGCACAGGAGCGCGCCCACCGGCAGCGCCGCCAGCCACTGCTGGCGGCTCGGCCACGCCGCGCCGGTGGCGCGCGCGACCACCAGCAGGATCGCGCCGGCCACCGTGAACCGCGCCGCGCCCATGCCCAGCGGCGGCATCGACTCGACGACGACCCGCATGGCCAGGTAGGTCGAGCCCCAGATCACGTAGACCGCGGCCAGCGCGAGCAGCAGCCGCGACGAGCGCGCGGCCGGGGCGGCGGCGCTCGGGGCGATCGCGGCGATGGGGCCGGTGGACATGGCGGCCAGTGTGGCATCGACCGCGATCGCGGCCAGCGACAGTTGCGATCCCGCCGACCAGCACAGATCGCGCGCGCGCCGACATCCCACCGGTACACACCTGCGCGCTCGCTGTGCCGGCGGCGGCGCCGGGATCTGTGCTGGTCGCGTGCGGTGGCGAGCGATACACTCGCGCGGCGATGCCCAGCGACTACCTCTACGAGCAGCTGGCGGCCGAGCTGGGCGACGCGATCGAGCGCGGCGCGCTGCGCGCCGGCGGCAAGCTGCCGTCGGTGCGGCGGCTGGCCGAGGATCGCGCGCTGTCGGTGGCGACGGTGGTGCAGGCGTACAGCGTGCTCGAGGGCTCCGGGCTGATCGAGGCCCGCCCCAAGTCGGGCTACTTCGTGCGCCGGCGCACCGACGACGGCGACGCGCCGCGGCCGCCGCGCAAGTCGGTGACCGCGACCCGGCCGGCGGTGTCCGACGGCATCGCGCGGCTGATCGCGGCGCTGCGCGACCCCGGCGTGGTGCCGCTGGCCGCGGCGTACCTCGACCCCGGCACGCTCAAGGTCGCGCAGCTCAACCGCATCGCCGCGGCGCTGGCGCGCGAGGTGTCGACGCTGGGCGCCCGCGACGACACCCCGCCCGGGCTGGCCACGCTGCGGCGGGCGCTGGCGCGGCGCTCGGTCAGCTGGGGCGCGCCGATGACCGAGCACGACTTCGTCGCGACGATCGGCGCCACCGAGGCGATCACGCTGGCGCTGCGCGCGGTGGCCCGGCCGGGCGACGCCGTGGTGGTCGAGTCGCCGACCTACTTCGGCATCCTGCAGACCATCGAGGCGCTCGGGCTGAAGGTGGTCGAGGTGCCGGCCCACCCGCGCACCGGGATCGATCTGGCGGCGCTGCACGACGCGCTCAAGGCCACGCCGATCCGCGCGATCGTGACGATGCCGACCGCGGCCAACCCGCTGGGCTCGATCATGCCCGACGAGGCCAAGGCCGCGCTGTACGCGCTGGCGGTCCGCCACGACGTGCCGATCATCGAGGACGACGTCTACGGCGAGCTGTGCTTCGACGGCGCCCGGCCGCGGCCGATCAAGGCCTGGGACAAGGACGGCCGGGTGCTCCTGTGCGGCTCGGTGTCCAAGACGCTGGCGCCGGGCTACCGGGTCGGGTGGATCGCGCCCGGGCGCTACCAGGACGACATCGAGCGGCTGAAGTTCTCGCAGTCGCTGGCGTGCCCGACCCTGACCGGCATGGCGGTGGCCGAGATGCTGTCGTCGGGCAGCTACGATCGCCACCTGCGGCGGCTGCGCCACGTGGTCGCCGGCCAGGTCGCGCGCTACCGCGAGGAGGTGCTGGCCCGCTTCCCCGAGGGCACGCGGGTGTCGGCGCCGCGCGGCGGCTTCGTGCTGTGGGTCGAGCTGCCCGGCGCGGTCGACACGCTGGTGCTGCAGGAGCGCGCGCTGGCCCGCGGCGTCGCGATCGCGCCGGGGCCGATCTTCTCGGCGCGGCAGCAGCGCTTCAGCGCGTGCCTGCGGCTGTCGTGCGGGCAGCCGCTGACCCCGCGGGTGGCCACCGCGCTCGATCTGATCGCGCACCTCGCCCAGGATCTGGCGGCGCGCGGCGCGCGGGCCCACCGCGGCAGCGCCTGATCCGATCCGGAACCGCCGCGTGCGATCGGCGGCGCCCGGGCCCCACCAGCGGCGATCGCCGTGGCAGGATGCGCGCCGATGCGCTGGCTCGCGATCGCGCTCCTGACCGCCGCCTGCAGCGGATCGGCGACCCCCGAGGTCGACGCGGCGGCCGACGTCGACGCCGCGGCCCCGCCGGTCGACGCCGCGCGCCCGCCGGCCGGCGCGTCGCGCGGCAGCTTCCAGCTCACCTACTACTGGGTGACCTCCGAGGACGACTTCAGCGGCGCCGCCACCGTCACGCTGTACCGCCCCGGCTGTACGGCGCTGGCCATGGTGCGGCCCGGCTTCGCGTCGGCGGTCGACATCGAGGGCACCGGCCGCCTGACCGACGGCCGGCTGATCAACGTCGATGGCAGCTGCGGCTGCGCCCGCTCGCCGTGCTACGTCGAGCCGCCCGCCGATCACCCGTGGGGCACCGGCGTGCAGGATCGCCCGCTGGTCCCGTACCGCTCGATCGCGGTCGACCCCGCGGTGATCCCCTACGGCACCAAGCTGTGGGTGGCCGAGCTCGACGGCGTCGCTGTGCCGGGCGCCGCGCCGTGGGGCGGCTTCGTCCACGACGGCTGCGTGCTGGCCGCCGACACCGGCGGCGGCATCGTCGGCACGCACATCGACTGGTTCGTCGGGCTGATCAGCAGCTACCGCGCGCTCGACGGCGCGCTCGGGCTCGATCGGGTCACGCTCCACGACGGCGGAGCCCGCTGCCCGTGATCGAGCCGGTCGCCTGGGACGATGAGCTCGAGCTCGAGCTCGACCTGCCGCTCGACGCGCCCAGCCTCGACGCCGATCACCCGACGGTGCGCGCCGCGGTGGCCGACAAGCTGTCGGTCGCGCCCGCGGGGCTGCCGCCGCTCGAGGTGCGGCGCCGCGCGATCGACGCCCGCCACCGCCGCGTGCGGTTCCACCTGACGGTCGGCGCGCGGCCGGCCGAGCCGCCGCCGCTGGCCGCGCCGCTGCCGCGGGCGGTGACCGGCGACCCGGTGATCGTCGTCGGCGCCGGCCCGGCCGGGCTGTACTGCGCCTACGAGCTGGCGCGCCACGGCGTGGCCTCGATCGTGCTCGATCGCGGCAAGCTGGTGCAGGCGCGCCGCCGCGACCTCAAGGGCCTGACCCAGCACGGCCGCGTCGATCCCGACAGCAACTACTGTTTCGGCGAGGGCGGCGCCGGCACGTACTCCGACGGCAAGCTCTACACCCGCGCGCACAAGCGCGGCGACGTGCGCGACGTCATCGAGATCCTCGCGCTGCACGGCGCGCCAGCCGAGATCCTGGTCGACGCCCGCCCGCACATCGGCTCGAACCGCCTGCCCAAGGTGCTGACCGCGATGCGCGAGCGGCTGGTCGCGCTGGGCGTGCGCTTCGAGCTGCCGGCCAAGGTGGTGGGCTTCCTGGTCGAGGACCACCGCGGCCAGCGCCGGGTCGCCGGCGTGCGGCTGGCCGACGGCCGCCAGCTCACCGGCCGCGCGGTGGTGGTGGCGACCGGCCACTCGGCCCGCGACGTCTGGCCGCTGCTGGTCGACGCCGGCGTCGCGCTGGCGGCCAAGCCGTTCGCGGTCGGCGTGCGCATCGAGCACCCGCAGGCGCTGATCGATCGCGCGCAGTACGGCAGCGCCGCCGGCCACCCGCGGCTGAGCGCGGCGCCCTACCGGCTGGCCCACACCACCGACGGGCCCGGCGGGCAGCGCGGCGTGTTCTCGTTCTGCATGTGCCCGGGCGGCTGGATCGTGCCCGCGGCCACCGAGGTCGACGGCGTCGTGGTCAACGGCATGAGCCTGTCGCGCCGCGACTCGCCGTTCGCCAACAGCGGCCTGGTGGTGGCGATCGAGGAGGCCGACCTGGCCGCGCTCGGGCTGACCGGCCCGCTGGCCGGCGTCGAGCTGCAGCGCCGGCTCGAGGTCGCCGCGGCGCTCGCCGGCGGCGGCCAGCTCAAGGCGCCGGCGACCCGGGTGGCCGACTTCGTCGCCGGCCGCGGCTCGACCACCGCGCCGCCGTCGAGCTACGTGCCCGGCGTCACCGCCACCGACGTCGGCGAGGTGCTGGCGGCGTCGGGGCTGGATCTCGCGGCGCGGCTGCGGGTCGCGCTGGGCCGCTTCGATCAGCAGCTGCGCGGCTACGTCTCGGCCGACGCGGTGGTGGTCGGCGTCGAGTCGCGCACGTCGAGCCCGGTGCGGGTGCCGCGGGACCCGACCACGCTGGCGTCGCCGACCCTGGCCGACCTGTACCCGGCGGGCGAGGGCGCGGGCTACGCCGGCGGCATCGTCTCGGCGGCGCTCGACGGCATCCGGGTCGCGCGCGCGATCGTGGGCTGATCGCGCGCCGATCGTGGGCTGACGCTCGCCGGCGGCCGTGGTACGCGGAGGGATGCGCGCCGCCGCCGCCGTGATCCTGGCCACGCTGGCGGCCTGCGATCTGGTCGACGGCGGCCTCGCGACGCCCGACGCGGCGATCGACGCGGTCGCGACCGACGCCTACCCGCCGCCGCGCGCCGACGTCGTGCCGGCGGTGGGCTCGGCGACGACGCTCGACGTCGCCTGCTGGAACATCGAGAACTTCCCGGCGACCTCGCGCACGCCGGCCTACGTCGCCGACCTGATCACCAGCCTCGACCTCGACGTGATCGTCGTCGAGGAGATCGCCAGCCTGGCGGCGTGGCGCGAGCTGCTCGATCGCCTGCCGGCGTACGACGCGGTGCTGTCGACCCACGCCTACACGCCGACCTCGTACCAGAAGATCGGCCTCATCTACCGCGCCGGGCTGGTCAGCGTCGGCGCGCCCGAGCTGTTGTTCGTCACCGACACCTACGGCTTCCCGCGGCCGCCGTTCCGGGTGCCGGTGACCGTCGGCGCGCTCACCGTCGACGTGATCGGCGTGCACCTCAAGGCCGGCGCCGACGCCGCCGACGCCGACCGCCGGGCCGCCGCGGCGCGCACGCTCGACACCTACCTGCGCGGCCACCTCGCCGGCGCCGGCGACCCCGAGTTCGTGGTGCTCGGCGACTACAACGAGGCGCTGACCGACGGCTCCCAGGTGCTGGCGCCGCTGCTGGCGCCCGACGCCTACCGGATGCGCACCGCCGCGGTGGCCAGCGGCGGCGCGGCCAGCTTCATCCCGTCGGGCAAGGTGATCGATCACATCCTCACCAGCGTCGCCCTCGACGGCCTCGCCGGCGATCGCGCCGCGGTGATCCCGCCGCTGGACGAGCAATTCCCGGGCTACCTCGGGACCGTCAGCGATCACCTGCCGGTGGTGCTGTCGATCCCCGGGCCGTAGCACTCTAGGCTATCGTCGCCGCGTGATCGGCCAGACGCTCGGCAGCTACACGATCGAGCGCGAGCTCGGTCGCGGCGGCATGGGCGCGGTGTACCTGGCGGTGCACGCGATGCTCGGGCGCAAGGCGGCGGTGAAGCTGCTGCGCCCGGAGCTGTCGCGCGATCCGTCGACGGTGCAGCGGTTCTTCACCGAGGCCCGGGCCGCCAGCGCGATCAAGCACCCGAGCATCGTCGAGATCTACGACTTCGGCGTCGCGCCCGACGGCGCGGCCTACATCGTCATGGAGCTGCTCGACGGCGAGTCGCTGGCCACCCGGCTGGCGCGGCTGGGGCGGCTGCCGGTGGCGACCGCGCTGGTGTTCGCGCGGCAGATCGCCACCGCGCTGGCCGCCGCGCACCGGGCCGGCATCGTCCACCGCGACCTCAAGCCCGACAACGCGTTCCTGGTCGCGGACCCCGAGGTGGCCGGCGGCGAGCGCGTGAAGCTGCTCGACTTCGGCATCGCCAAGCTCACCGGCGACGGCGGCGTGGCCCACACCACGACCGGCGCGATCATGGGCACGCCGCACTACATGTCGCCCGAGCAGTGCGAGGGCTCGCGCGCGGTCGATCACCGCGCCGACCTGTACTCGCTCGGTTGCATGCTGTTCCAGATGATCACCGGCCGGCTGCCGTTCGAGGGCGACGGCGTCGGCGGCATCATCGGCATGCACCTGTACGTCGCGCCGCCGGCGCTGCGCACGCTGGCCCCCGACGCGCCGGCCGCGGTCGAGGCGCTGGTGGCGCGGCTCCTGGCCAAGGACCCGGCCGGGCGGCCGGCGTCGGCCGACGAGCTGGCGGCGCAGCTCGGGCAGCTGGGCGCGACCAGCGGCGCCCCGGTGGTCGCGTCGACGCCGGCGCCCGCGGTCGGCGCGCCGATCGACCTCGGCGTCGCGGCGACGCTGCCCAACACGCCGATCGGCGCGGTGCGCGGCCCGGCCCCGACGGCGCCCGCGGCGAGCGCGCTGGCCGCGAGCGCGCCTCCGAAGCGCCGCGCCGGCGCGTGGATCGCGGCTGCCGTGGTGCTGGTCGCGGGCGGCGCGGCGATCGTCACCCGCGGCGGCGGCGGCGGAGCCCGCGCGATCGACGCTGGCGTGCCCGCCGACGCCGCGGTGTTCGTCGACGCCGCCGGCCCCGACGCCGGCGCCGAGGCGCTGTACGCCCAGGCCCAGCAGGCCATCGCCGATCGGCGCTGGGACACCGCGCTGGCGCTGGCGCGCGATCTGGGCGCGGCCGACCACCCGATGGCGCCGGCGCTGCTCGATCAGGCGCAGCGCGGCAAGCGCGCGGCCGACGCGGTGGCGGCGATGGCGGCCGCGCTGGCCGTCGGCGACTACCACACGGTGCGGGTGAACCTCGACGTGGTCTACGACTTCACGCTCGACGGTGATCCCGATCGCGCCAAGGCCGACGACCTGCTGGCCCAGGCCCGCCCGGCGGCGCTGGAGCAGGCGGAGGCCGACGTGGCCCGGCTGGTGAAGGCCGGCGCGTGCATGGACGCGCGCACCGTCGCCGCGCGGGCGGCCGCCGATTGGGGCGCGGACGCGGCCAACCGCATGACCACCAGCGCGCAGCACTGCCGCGCGCGCGCCACGCCGCCGACCGATCCGCCGCCGACCGATCCGCCGCCGACCGATCCGCCGCCGACCGATCCGCCGCCGACCGATCTGCCGCCGCTCGATCCGCCGCCGAGCAAGGGCGACCCCGACCTCGCCGCGCTCGCCGACGCCGTCGCCGCCGCCGTGCGCGACGGCCAGTGGGCGGCCGCGGTCAAGGCCTGCGCCAAGGCGCCGCTCGCCCGCGCGCCCAAGGACCTGCGGCTCGGCCTCGCGATCGGCTGCGGCCTGGCGGCGTGCAACGTGGGCGACGGCAAGCTCGCGGCCCGCGCGCTGGCGATCGTCCCCGCGGCCCGGCGCGGGCGCGTGATCCAGGCCTGCATCGATCACGGCGTGCTGCTGCCGCTCGATCTGATCACGCCCGCCAAGCCCTGACGTTCAGGGAAGGACTTCAGAAGAAGTCGCCGCTGGCCGGCGGCGCGGCGGCCGGCGGCGGGCGCACCAGCTCGAGCAGCGCCCGCGCCAGCGGCACGATCGCGTCGACGTCGGTGCGGGCCTCGGGCGGCAGCAGCGTCCACTGCTCGACGATCGCGTCGATCTGATCGCTGAGCCCGAACAGCCGCTCGGCCTTCACGAAGGACTCCTGGAACACCTCGCACACCAGCTCCGGCAGCACCGCGGCGTAGGTCACGGCGCGGCCGAGCTCGGCGGCGATCTTGGCCTTGAGGTCGGTGTCGTGCTTGATCAGCACGCCGCGCTGCGACAGGAACGCGAGCGAGTCGAGGTACTTGTCGAAGCCCTCGCAGTCGAGCCGGTTGCGCGCGGCGTCGCCCGGCTCCAACACCTCGCGGAAGTTGGCGAACTCCTTCCGGGTGTCGGAGCGCAGGTAGAAGAAGACGTCGCGCTCGATGAAGTCGACCATCGCCGCCACGACGCTGCGGTAGTTGGCCTCGGCGACCGCCGGCGGGGTGGCGCGATCCTGGAGCGTGCGGTTGAAGCCGCGGACCGTGCGCCGCAGGTCGGCGGTCGCGCGGCGCACCGCGAGGCCCTTGCCCAGCGTGTCGCGGTGGCCGGGGATCATGCGCTCGGGCTCGACGTGCCCGAGGAAGCACTCGTAGACGGTCGCCATCACCGCGAAGACGCCGTCCATCAGCGCCGTCGTCGCGTCGTTGAGGTCGACCAGCGCCTGCTCCGGGCGATCGTGGGACAGCGCGTCCGAGAACCGCCGATCGAACTCGCGCAGCTCCGAGCTCAGGCCGTACTGCAGCGTGTCGATCTCGCGGACCAGCGACTTCCACTTCTGATCGTCGGTCATCGTGCGCACCGCGAGGATGCGCGGCGACGACGGGCGGGCGGCGGCCTGGGGCTCGGAGGGCGGGTCCTCGTGGCGCAACACGCCGAGCATCTCCAGCAGCCGGCGGAAGTGGCTCAGCACCGCGTCGGCGACGATCTGGATCTGGGCCTCGCCGTCCTCGCGGACGTAGAGCGCGGCGTCGAGCTCGCCCAGCGCGCGCACCGCCTCCTCGCCGAGCTGCAACAGCTTCTGCACCTTGCGCCGGATCCGGCGATCGGTGATCGCGCCGAGCAGCTCGGCGAGCGCAGTGTTCTCCGCGACGTCAGACACCCCGCTGAGATTGTAACGCGGCGGCGCCGGTCCATGCCAATCGGCGTGCGGCCAGGCGGGGCTCGGGAGTTCTCTGACGTCGACGCTGAGCGTCAATACCCGAGCAGCGAGCCGATCTGGAACACCAGGAAGCTCGACACCCAGGCCAGCACGGTCATGTAGCCGAAGACGAACGCCGGCCAGCGGTAGCCACCGGTCTCGCGCTTGATCACCGCCAGCGTGCTCATGCACTGGCAGGCCAGCGCGAAGAACACCATCAGCGACAGGCCCACCAGCGGCGTGTAGCGCGGCGTGCCGTCGGCCTTCCGCTCGCTGGCCAGGTGCTTGCGCAGCGAGCCCTCGTCGTCGCCGACGCCGTGGATGACCCCCAGCGTCGACACGAACACCTCGCGCGCGGCGAACGCGCCGATGATGCCGACGCCGATCTTCCAGTCGAAGCCCAGCGGCTCGATCGCCGGCTCGATCGCGTGGCCCAGCCGGGCGCCGTAGCTGTTCTCGAGCAGCGCGCCGTCGCGGGCGTGCTCGAGCTCGGCCTTGGCCTCGGGGCTGGGCGCGGCGGCGATCTGCGCCTGGTAGTCGGGCGACCCCGCGGGCAGCTCGCGCGGGAAGTACAAGAGCGCCCACAGCGCGATCGTGCACGCCAGGATCACCGTGCCGGCCTCGCGCAGGAACGCCCAGGTCTTGGTGCCCATCATCCGCACCACGTCGCGCATCCGCGGCGCGCGGTACGGCGGCAGCTCGATCACGAACGGCAGCCGCTTGGCGCGCAGCGGCTTGACCACCCGCGCCAGCACCCACGCCGCCGCCAGCGACGTGACCAGGCTGAACCCGTACATCCCGACCATCAGCAGGCTCTTGGTCGACAGCCCGCCGACGGTGTGGCTGGGGAACAGCGCGGCGATCACCAGCGTGTACACCGGCAGCCGCGCCGAGCAGGTCATCAGCGGGATGACCAGCATCGTCAGGATGCGATCGCGCTGCCGCTCCATGGTCCGGGTGGCCATCACCGCCGGCACCGCGCACGCGAAGCCCGACAGCATCGGCACGAACGCCCGGCCCGACAGCTTCATCGTGCGCATGATCCGGTCCATCAGGTACGCGACCCGCGCCAGGTAGCCGAAGTCCTCGAGCAGCCCGAGGAAGAAGAACAACAGCAGGATCTGCGGCAGGAACACCACCACCGAGCCGACGCCGCCGATCACGCCGTCGACGACGAAGTCCTCGATCACGCCGTCGGGCAGGACCGCGCGCGCGCCGTCGCCGACCCAGCCGAACGCGGTCTCGACCGCGGCGATCGCCGGCTCCGACCACGCGAACAGCGACATGAACAGCACGAACATCACCGCGCCGAAGATCACCAGGCCCAGCCCGCGGTGCAGCAGCACCCGATCGACCCGCGCGGTGCGGCGGCGATCGACCTTGGCCTTGGCCAGGCCCGCGACCTGCTCGTCGAGCCAGCGGTAGCGGGCCGCGATCACCTCGTCGTCGAGCGCCGCGGTCGGCGCCGCCGCCGCCACCGCCGCCCGCACCGCGGCCGGCACCCGGATCAGCTCGTCGTCGCCGACGCACTGCAGCGCCCACACCGCCAGCGCGTCGGTCTGCGGCCAGGACGCCGGCAGCGCGGCGCGCACGGTCGCGATCTGGGCGGCCAGCGCCGGCGACGGCTGCCACCGCACCACCGGCGCGGCCGGCGCGCCGGCGTCGACCGCGGTGATGATCGCCGTGGCCAGCGCGTCGACGCCGGCCCCGGTGCGGCCGACCACCGGCACCACGGCGCAGCCCAGCACGTGGGCCAGCTCGGTGGCGTTGGGCGCGGCGGGGCCGGCCTCGTCGGTCATGGTCAGCGCGACCACGCAGCGCGCGCCCAGCTCCTGCAGCTGCAACAGCAGGTACAGGCTGCGCACCAGCTGGGTGGCGTCGACGCACACCACCACCACCGCCGGCGCGGGCTCGCCGTCGAGCCCGAGCGCGACGTCGAGCGCGATCTGCTCGTCGGCCGAGCGCGCGACCAGGCTGTAGGCGCCGGGCACGTCGACGACGTCGATGTCGGGGCGCTTGCGCAGCGCGCCGACCCGCCGCTCGACGGTGACGCCCGGGTAGTTGCCGACCTTGGCGCTGCCGCCGGTCAGCCGGTTCCACACCGACGTCTTGCCGGTGTTGGGGTTGCCCAGGAGCGCGACGGTGGTCATCGCCGCACGCGGATCTGCGCGGCCTCGTCCTTGCGGATCGACAGCCGCCCGCCCCGCACCTCGATCTCGAGCGGATCACCCAGCGGCGCGATGTTGGTGATCGCGACCTGGGTGCCTGGGCACAGGCCGAGCTCGAGCAGCCGGCGCCGGAAGCCGCGCTCGCCATCGACCGCGACGATCGCGACCTGGGCGTGGCGTTCGACCTCGGCCAGCGTGAGCATCGCCGGAGGTCTAGCAAAACTGAAAGTCGTTTTCAAGTTTGCCGGGGCGCGGCGTAGTGCCGCGCGGGGCGCCGGCCCGGGGTGGGTGCTATGGTCGAGGGGATGGAGGCCGCGCATACCGCAACCCTCCTCCTGTCGCAGAGCTACGAGCCCATCAAGATCATCTCGTGGCAGCGGGCGATCACGCTCTTGTTCCTGGGCAAGGTCGAGGTCGTCGAGGAGTACGCCCACGACGTGCGCTCGGTGACCGTGATCATCAAGATCCCGGCGGTGGTGCGGCTCCTGCGCGCGTTCCGCCGGCACCACAAGCCGGTCAAGTTCTCGCGGGTCAACATCTACGCCCGCGACGGCTACACCTGCCAGTACTGCGGCGTGCGGCTGTCGGTCAGCGAGCTGACCTACGACCACGTCGTGCCGCGCTCGCAGGGCGGCGCGACCGACTGGACCAACATCGTCACCTGCTGCCACGAGTGCAACCGGGTGAAGGGCGGGCGCACGCCGCGGCAGGCCGGGATGCAGCTGCGCGCGCAGCCGGTGCAGCCCAACTGGGTGCCGGCGGTGACGATCCGGGTCAGCCTGCGCTCGGTGCCCGACGCGTGGCGCGACTACCTGTACTGGACCGGCGAGCTCGATCGCGAGTAGCCGCGCCTGGTCCCGCGCCTCAATACGTCGCGACGGCGGCGGTCGGGCTCGCCGCGCCGAGCAGCTGCGCGTTGCGGGTGCGGATGACGACGCGCCCGGCCGCGCCGCCGCCGCCGCCGCCGTTACCGTCGCCGTCGTTGTCGCCGCCCGCGGTCGGCGCCGTGTCGGTGCCGCCGTCGCCGCCGCGCGCGCCGTAGCTGCCGCCGCCCGAGCCGCCGCCGCCGGCGGGCGTGGTGCCGACCGCGCCGTCCTGCCCGCCGCCGCCGTCGTTGAAGTCGGCGCCGCCGCCGCCGCCGCCGCCGTTGGCCGCGATGGTGCCGTCGAGCACGACCTGTGGCGCCTGCAGGTAGATCGCGCCGCCGCTGCCGCCGCCGCGCCCCGCGGTGTACTGGAACGCGCAGCCGTGGCCGCCGCCGCCGCCGCCGCCGCCGGCGTTGATCGTGCCGGTGATCGCGATCGCCACCGCGGCGTAGAGCTGGACCGCGCCGCCGCCGGCGCCGGCGGGTGACTCGCTGCAGTCGCCGTCGGCGCTGCCGCCGCCCGAGCCGCCCTCGAGCGCGGTCAGCATCGCGTCGCCGTACGCGGCGCCGCCGCCGCCGTCGCCGTTGCCGTCGTTGCCGCCGATCGCGCCGGCGGTCGCGAAGCCGCCGCCGCCGCCGCCGGTGTCGTTGAACGTCCCGTGGCGCTGGCCGTCCTGGCCGCGGCCCGCGCCGCCGCCGGGGCCGCCGCCGCCGGGCCCGGGCGTGCTGCCGTGGCCGCCAGCGTCGAGCTCGCCGGCGATCGTGATCGAGCGCGCGATGATCACCAGCGGGCGCGAACCGACGACGCGCAGGCCGGCGGTGATGCGCAGATCGCGGACGTGGGCGATCGCGAGCTCGGGGCCGCCGCCCTCGGCGGGCGCCTGCATCAGCGTGAGCCCGGGCGCGCTGCCGGCGGTCACCGCCAGCGCGGTGGTGTCGAGCGTGACCGCGGCGGCGATCTCGACGTCGGCGTCGCCCAGGTACTCCTGCGCCAGCGCGACGTGGTGGACGTCCTCGTGGGGGCCGTCGGCGCCGGGCGGCGCGTCGATCGGATCGGCGCCGTCGCCGCCGGGCGCGCCGTCGACGCGCGCCGCGTCGCCGCTGGGGACGAACGCGCACCCCGTGAGGGCCAGCGCGCAGGCGAGCGACAGCGTGGTGGACGACATCGAGGCGCTCAATACGTCGTGCGGCGCGCCGGCGTCGGGCTGATCATGACCGCGTCGCTGGCGGGCAGGCTGCCCTGGTAGCGCAGCACGATCACGCCCGCGCCGCCGCCGCCGCCGCCGGTGTTGCCGTTGACCGC
>Ga0073899_10001438_pt1 | contig 21792 bp, 15 predicted proteins | sample KloWWTmetaKNB5Ph_FD_88975 | JGI IMG/M metagenome (GOLD analysis project Ga0073899, IMG submission 88975) | Active sludge microbial communities from Klosterneuburg, Austria, studying microevolution and ecology of nitrifiers - Klosterneuburg... | ecosystem: Engineered > WWTP > Aerobic digester >... | reverse complement strand
CTTCTTCCTGCATACTTCCAGGAAGACGTTGAGCGATTTCTTGAACTCCGCACGCAGTTCCTTGGGATTGCGTCCGTAAAAGTCTGCGCCGCCGGCCAGGTTCAGGATTTCTCCACGGAACTGGTCCAGTTCCGGGTCATATTCGATCTTGGCGTGATAGCCCTCAAACGTCATGGTGTTCATGGCTCTACCCCGTGCTGCTCCAACCACTTGCGGATACTCGCCACGGCACCCTTGTCGGTGCTGGGGCTTGGATGAGGTCGGTGGAATACTCTGACCTCACGGAAGAGAACCACTGCAATTCGACTTCCTTCCCGTTCGCTGACCTCAGCACCAAGTTCAGCAAACAAGGCTTCAATTTCGCGCCAGTGGATGTTGGCGCTGACTGGGCGCGTGAAGATCGCCTCAAGGGTCTTCTGGTGCCTTCTCTTCATGGCCAATGGTACCAAATATGAGTACCGTCTGTTGGTCGCGATCGGGAGCACCACATTCAGGGCAGACGGACGAGCCTGATCCAAAGGTCGGCCGTCCAGCCGAGCCCGGCGCCAATGGTGGCGGCGATCGCGGCATGCTCCAGCGGCGCCCCGACGAGCCACACGGCGGCCGCTGCCACGAATGCGCCAAGCAGCGTTTGCACGATGATCGAAATCGTTCGCTTCTTCTCCGAGACATCGAACCAGATCAGGAAGATGTAGCTCGCGATCAGCCAAGCCGCGGCAAACCGGTTCCATCCGATCGAGACAGACCGGGTGCGAAGGAGGGCTTCGACCGTGGTGTAGAGCAATCCGACAGTCACCGCTACGCCCAGCAAGCGGAACTTCATTGCGCGAAGCCCTCTCGCCGGCCAATGCACAAGTTCTCGATGGCTTCAGTGCACTCGCCGCTGGCCATCATTCGAAGCCGTCGTGGAACAGGTCGTCGATGACCAGGGTGTGCTGGTTGGCGTCGGCGCAGGAGGTCTGGGCGGGCAGGTTGTAGGCGTTGCCGTGGTACTTCGCTATCCAGCGCCAGGTGCCGACATAGGTGGGGGCGTAGGCGCCCGAGACGTAGTTGCCGTTGGCGCTGATCGCAAGGTTGCCGCTGTAGGCGGCGGCCGCGCTGCAGCCGGTGTCGCCGGGGGAGTACAGGGAGAAGCTGATGCGACCGGAGGGGAATCTCGCGGCCGACAGCGTCGCCTGGTCGATGGTGTTGGCGCCGAGCTGGATCGGGCTCGCGGCGACGCCGCTGATCGCCGGCTGGTTGGCGAGCACGGCACCGGCGACGTTGGCGCAGGTGCGGGTGAAGAAGCTGCAGGTCGTGACACATTCGGGGTTCGACGTGCAGGGGCAGCCATCATCGCTGAGGTCGTAGGCGTTGCCGAGGCTGCACACTGGCGGGTCGGGATCGGGCGTGGCGCCGCCACATTCGTGTCCCGAAGCGCCGCCGCAGACGCCGATGCAGTCGTTGTTGCCGTTGCATTCACAGCCGTCGGCGCTGCGGTCAAGGCCATTGCCGACCGGGGCGCAATAGCTGGCGTTGGTCACGGCACCACAGTAGCCGCCGCTGCACACGCCCATGCACTCGTTGTTGCCGAGGCAGGGGCAGCCGTCGGAACTCTTGTCGATGCTGTTGCCCGGGTAGCAGACGACCAACAGTGTGCCCGCGGGTGCGCCGGGCGATCCGGCGGCCGTTGCCGCGCAGGCCATGAGGAACAGAAACGGCGCGGCGAACCAGGTGCGCGATTGCATGGCGGTCTCCGGTGGCGGTGGTGCGCCGGGATCAGCGTATTGGGGCGATGCCGCGCCCGGCGCGGCGGCCATTGTGCGGCATTCCGCACCGCCTTGCCCGTGCATGGCGGCGGACGAACCGGCCGATCGGCTACTGGAACACCTCGGCACCGAGCTCGTCGGCGGCAGCCTGCCAGCGCACGCGCAGTTCGACGAACAGCTTCTTCAACGTGGCCTCGTCGAGTTTCTTTTCGGCGGCGTGCTCGATCTGCCAGCAGATGTCGGCGATACGCGAAGCACCGATGCCGAGTGCGCCCGAGCGGAGGTAGTGCGCGCTCTGGCGCAGGGCCTTGGCATCGGCCTTGACGATCGCGTCCTGGATCTTCTGCACCAGGCGTGGCGACTCGGACAGGAAGGTGCCGGCGATCTTGCCGAGCATGTCGGCACCCTTGTTGCGCTCCAGCATGCGGATCTGCTCCAGCGCCGCGCGGTCGATTTCGCCCATGGTCTGCTCCGTGTCCGCAGGGTGCATCCATGCCATGTCGCGGTCATGTCCGCAACGCCAATTCCGGCAGCAAGCCCGCAGTTCATGATGTCGCCACCATTGTTGGCGAGCGTGATGGCGGGGGCGCGCGCGGGTTGCGGCTGGAGCTTAGCCCTGCTGCCACTTCAGGCGGGTGTAGGCGATGCGGAACTGCTGGCGCTCGGCATTGCGTTGCGAGGCGCTGCCGGGTTCGGTAGCCATCATCGCCAGCGGGCAATGGTGGCGAGCCGCATAGTCCAGGCGTGCGGCGAGCAGGGCGGTCTGCGCGCCATGGTTGCGGGCTGCGGGAATGGTGCTGGCGCCGGCGAGCAGGGCAACCCCATCGCCGAGAAACAGCGAGGCGCTGGCGACCGGCCGGCCGTCGAGCTCGGCGAGGAAGCTGACCATGCGCTCGGCCGGGACGATGGCGCAGCTGAGGTCATGGATGAAGCGCGCGACCTCGTCCGATTCGCTGCCCCAGCCGCTTGCGGCAATCTCGGCCCAGGTCTCGGTCTGGTCGACGCCGATCACGCGCACGCGCAGCGCCGCGTCCATGTGCGGTGCCGCTTGTACGCCGCCGGCGCTGGGTCGGCAGAGCACCGAACTCATCTCGACAATGCGGTAATGGCGGCTCTGCAGGGTGGAGATGGTGGTGATTCCGGCCAGCGGCGAGATTTCCAGCACGGCGCGCGTCGAATGGCCGTGGAAGAACGCCGCGATCGCATCCAGCTCATGTCCCAGCGGATCGTCGTGCAGGCCGAAGCCGAAGGCCTGCGTCATCGGCGAGCCGGGACCGTCGAACATCGCGCAGCTGCCGCCGAAATCGTGCCAGCAGGACTTCGACTGCGGCTGCAGTCTTGCGCGTGACTGCACGATGGCCGCACAGGCCAGGCCCTCGGTGCGCTCCAGCCGGCGCGCGAGATCGCGGTCGGCGTGTGGGTGCGGGTGCTGCATGGCGGATTCCCGGGTCAGGTTGACGCGTACGGATCGGCGATGCCGATGCTGGCGAGCAGCTTGGTTTCCAGCGCTTCCATCGCCGTGGCGTCGCGCTCGTCGATGTGGTCGTAGCCGAGCAGGTGCAGGGTGCCGTGAATGACCATGTGTGCGTAATGCTCGCGCAGGGCCTTGCCCTGTTCCTTCGCTTCGCGCACAACCACCGGCGCGCAGATCGCGAGGTCGCCGAGCAGCAGCGAGCGCATGCCCGGCGGCCATTCGGCTGGGAACGACAGCACGTTGGTGGCGTAGTCCTTGCCGCGGAAATCTCGGTTGAGCTGGCGACCGGTCCTGGCGTCGGTGATCAGCACATGGATCTCGCTGGCGCGCCGGTGCTTCGCGCCGCGCAGTGCCAGCTCGATCCAGTTGCGGAACGATCGCGCTGCCGGCAGGCCCTTCCAGCCGAGGTCGCTGCCGATGTGCAGGGTGAGCTTCGCGTTCATGGCGAAGCGCCCATCGACAGGCTCGGGGCGAACGGGCTCCCTCGGCGCATCATGCCGGGTCCGGCTTGAGCGCCGCATCGGCGGCTTCGTAGGCGATCACGATGCGCTGTACCAGCGGGTGGCGCACCACATCACGCGCCTCGAACAAGGTGAAGCTGATGCCCTCGACCTTGCGCAACACCTCCATCGCGTGGCGCAGGCCCGAGGTCACGTGTTTGGGCAGGTCGACCTGGGTGACGTCGCCGGTGATCACTGCCACCGCACCGAAGCCGATGCGGGTCAGGAACATCTTCATCTGTTCGACTGTGGTGTTCTGTGCCTCGTCGAGGATCACGAAGGCGTCGTTCAGCGTGCGCCCGCGCATGTAGGCGAGCGGCGCGATCTCGATGACATTGCGCTCGATCAGTTTCGCGACACGATCGAAGCCGAGCATCTCGTAGAGCGCGTCGTACAGCGGACGCAGGTAGGGATCGACTTTCTGCGAGAGGTCGCCGGGCAGGAAGCCGAGCTTTTCGCCGGCCTCGACCGCAGGGCGCACCAGGATCACCCGCTGTACGCGATTGTTCTCGAGCGCGTCGACGGCGCTTGCCACTGCCAGGTAGGTCTTGCCGGTGCCGGCCGGGCCGATGCCGAAATTGATGTCGTGGCGCGCAATCGCGTGCAGGTAACGCTGCTGATTGGCGCCGCGACCGCGGACGTTGCCGCGCTTGACCTTGATGCTGACGTCCTGCGCCTCCGGCGCCTGGCGCTCGATCAGGCGGTCGGCGCCGACCTCGCTGAGCGCGAGGTGCACGCTGTGTTCGCTCAGCGTCTCGTCGGCGCTGGCTTCGTACAACATGCGCAACACGCGCTCGCCACGCCGCGTGGCCTCGGCCGGCCCGCTCAGCCGGAAAATCGGGCCACGATTGGCGATCTCGATGCCGAGCCGCGCCTCGATCTGGCGCAGGTGCGCCTCGACCGGGCCACAGAGGTTGGCGAGGCGTTCGGCGTCGTCGCCGTCGAGTGCGAATTCGCGGGCTTTGGCGGGTGCGGTCATCGCCGCAGTTTAGCGCCCACGGCCTGCGTTCCGTCCTAAGATCGGCGCATGCACCGGGGGATTTCATGGGGTTGCCTCGCGTTCGGCCTGCTCGGGTCGGCGCTGGTCTGCGCCGCCGCGAGTGACCTCTCGCCGCTCGACGAACCCGGTTTCGTCAGCATCGGCAACTCCGAGTCGATTCCGGATGGTGTGGTCTCGGCGTTGGTCGAAGACCACGCCGGCATGATCTGGATCGGCTCACCGGCCGGGCTGATCCGCTACGACGGCTATCGCTTCCGCTTCCACGTCCATGACGACGCCGACCCGCGCTCGATCAGCGGCAATTTCGTGCGCAGCCTGCTGGTCGCGCGCGATGCGCGCCTCTGGATCGGCACCGAGGCCGATGGTCTGTCGGTGTATGACCCGGTGCAGGAGCGCTTCGAGAGTTTTGCGCATGATCCGGCGCAGCCCGAGGGCATCGCTGCGGGAGCGGTGACCGCGCTCGCGGAAACGCCCGATGGCGCGGTCTGGATCGGGCAGCGCGGTGGCGGATTGAGCCGGCTTGATCCACGCACGCGACAGTTCCGCCACTTCCATGCCGCTGCCGGCTCGGAGCAGGCGCCGAACGACGACCGCGTGCAGGCCTTGCTGGTCGATCGCAGCGGCGATCTGTGGGTCGGAACCTGGGATGGTCTCGTCCGATTGCGCGCGGGTGAAGATCGCTTCGAGCCGGTGCGCTTCGAAGCCGGAGTGGCCGACGTGCTTGCCGGCAAGACGGTGTGGTGTCTGTTCGAGGCCCGTGATGGCCGCATCTGGGTCGGCACGCAGCAGGGCGATCTGGCGCTGGTCGATCCGCGGGACGCTCGCGCGTCGCCGCTGGCCCAGTCCGATGCCGAGGGCGATCCTTCGGCCACTGTCTACACCGCGGTGCAGCCGCTGGCGCAAGAAGTGTGGCTGGGGCGCACCAGCGGCATCGAGGTGCGCGCTGCCGACGATGGGCGTTTGCTGCGGCGCTTGCGCCACGACCCGGCGCGCAGCATGAGCCTGGCGAGCAACGAGGTGCGCGCGTTGCTGCTCGACCGCGCGCAGCTGGTTTGGGTCGGTGGTTACGGCGGCGGGGTGCAGCGCCATGACCCGAACCGGCGCAGCCTGCGCGTGCGGCGCAACGAATCCGGACACGGCGGCGTGTTTGCCGACCCGAACGTGCGCAGCGTGCTGGAGCTGGCCGATGGCCGCATTCTCGCCGGTACCCAGGAGAACGGCGTCGCCATTTTCGATGCCGGTCTGCGTCTGGTCGGCGCGTTCCGCGCCGCGCCCGGACGGCCCGATGCCTTGCAGGGTGGGCGCGTCGGCGGCATGGCGCAGACGGCGGACGGGACGATCTGGATCGGCACCGATTCCGGTCTGTATCGCAGCGGCGCGCAGCAGGATCGCTTCGAGCGGTTCGCCACTGGCAAGGGCCGCACGCGCCGGTTGCTGGCCGGGCGCGATGGCGAGGTCTGGATCGCGACCGAGGATGGTCTGTACCGGAAGCCTGCAGATGCGGCCGACGTGCTCAGAATCTCCGGCCCCGACGGCGAGTTGGTCGGGGGCGACGTCAATGCGCTGGTACAGGCCGACGATGGTCGCATCTGGGTCGGCACCGAAAAGGGCATCTACGTGACCACCTCGGCCAGTCACGACATGCAACGGCTGGCAGTTGCCGCCGATGCCAGGCTGGCGCATTCGACCGTGCTCGGGCTCATGTTCGACCGCGACGGCAGTCTGTGGGTCGACACCGCCATTGGCCTGCATCGTCTGCGCGATCCGGCGCAGGCGCCGGCGCGTTTCGAGCGCGTCAGCGAGCAGCTCGGCATTGGCGGCAGGCCGTTCGGCGCCAACCTGCTGCAAGACGCCGCCGGCCGCATCTGGACGCACGAGTTCGTGCACGATCCGGCCAGCGGCGCCATCCACGAACTGACCCGCGCCGATGGCGTCGACTTCGGCACCGGCTGGTTCCGCGCCGATGCCAAGACCCGCGATGGCCGCCTGCTGTTCGGTGGCAGCAAGGGCTTGCTGGTGGTCGATCCGGCCGGCTTCAGTGCCTGGGACTACACGCCGCCGGTGGTCGCCACCGAGCTCAAGGTCGATGGCCGCGCGCAGCCGCTCGGCGAACCGAGCCAGGGCCTGACGCTGGCACCCGAGCAGCGCGGCTTCAGCGTCGAGTTCGCGGCGCTGGACTTGAGCGCGCCGGAGCGCAATCGCTACGCCTACCGGCTCGACGGTTTCGACTCCGGCTGGACCGACACCGATGCCAACTATCGCGTTGCCACCTACAGCAACCTGTGGCCGGGCGAGTATCGGATGCGCATACGCGGCAGCAATCGCAGTGGCAGCTTCAGTCCGCAGGAGCTGGCATTTCCGGTGCGCGTGCTGCCGGCGTTCTGGCAGACCTGGTGGTTCGCGCTGCTGGTCGCGTTCGCGGCGATGGCGTTGGTCGCGTCCGGATTTCGCTCGCGCACCGCGCGCATCCGCCGCAAGGCCGAGGAGTTGCAGCAGCTGGTCGATGGCCGCACCGCCGAACTGCGCGCCGCCAAGGAACACGCCGAGAGCGCGCTCGGCGCGCTGCAGGGTGCGCAGCGGCAACTGGTCGAGGCCGAGAAGATGGCTTCGCTCGGTGGTCTTGTCGCGGGCATTGCGCACGAGATCAACACGCCGATCGGCATCGCCGTCACCGCCGCCACGCATCTGCAGGAATCGAGCCGGCAACTGGTGGCGCGCATCGACGCGCGCGAGCTCAAGGCCAGCGAACTGCCGGCGTTCCGCGACAACGTCAACGAGTCGATGCGGCTGATCCTCGGCAGCCTGGAGCGCGCGCTGCATCTGATCGGGAGCTTCAAGAAGGTGGCGGTGGACCAGTCCAGCGAGCAGCGCCGGCGCTTCGATCTGCGCGGCTTCCTCGACGACGTGCGCACCGCGCTGGCGCCGACCTACAAGCACACCAGCCACCAGCTCGACATCGACTGCGCCGAGGGCATCGTCGCCGACACCTACCCGGGCGCGTTGTTCCAGGTGCTGACCAACCTCGTGCACAACGCGCTGGTGCATGCCTTCGCCGAGGGCAGCGCCGGGCACATGCAGGTCAGCGTGCAGGCCGACGGCGATGGCTTCGTGCTGCGCTTCCGCGACGACGGCATCGGCATGGCGGAAACCGTCGCGGCGCGCGCGTTCGAACCGTTCTTCACCACCCGTCGCGGCAGCGGCGGCTCCGGCCTCGGGCTGCACGTGGTGTTCAACCTGGTCACGCAGATGCTCGGCGGTCGCATCGAGCTGCACACCGCACCCGGCGCCGGCTGCGAGTTTGTCCTGCGCCTGCCGCTGCAGGCGCCGGCGCGGCCGTCGCGTTAGCGACAGCTGCCGGCGCTGAAGCTGGCCGGATCCTGTTCCAGTCCGTCGGCGAACAGCGTCTCGCCGAACACCGGGCCGAACTCGCTGGTGTTGCCCTGCGCGTCGATCGCGAGCAGGGTCAACGGCAAGACATTGGCGCCGACGTTCAAGGTGAACTGCAGCGGTTGTTGCGCGTTGATCTCGTCGATCTCGTCCTGCGCCAGCAGTTCGGCGCTGCCGCCACCGCAGGCGGCACGGTGGAACTGCACAGTGATCGGGTAGCTGCTGTTGCCGGGCAGGCTGTCGAGCGTGTAGTCGAGCGTCACGCTGTCGCCACCGCTCGGCAGGAAGCCGGCGGGCAGGGTGAGGACCGGGAAGTTCTGGAAGCGGTTGCCGCCCGCGGCCATGCTGGGGTCCACGCCGCCGGCGTCGGCGTCGTTGGCGTCGTTGGGCGTGGCGCCGTCGAAGGCATTGCTGCCGGCCAGGTCGATGGCCAGGCCGCCGTTGCCGTGGAAGATGTTGCCGATGATCGGTGCGTTCCAGCAACTGCCGATGGCCACACCGGCATTGGCGTTGTAGGCGATGAGATTGCCCTCTCCGGGTGCGGCGCCGCCGATCAGCGCGCGGCAGTAGCCGCCGAGACTGACCAGGATCGCGGGATAGCTGGAAGCTCGCCCATTTCCGAGCGCGCGGCCATCGAGGCCGCTGCCGATGCGGTTGCCCTGGATGCGTACATGCGGCTCCAACCCCTGCGCCTGGGACGCGCCTGCGACGATTTCGACGGCCGCGAAGCCGTTGCCAGAAATCACATTGCCTTCGGCCGCCACGGCGCCGCCGATCAGGGTGTCGTGGGCAGAGAGCAGGTACGCGCCGAAATCCTGGCGGCCAGGGACCGAGGTCAGGTCGGCCGAGGCGCCGATGATGTTGCCGTGCACGCGGACCGAGGTGAGCCCGTATTGGTTTGCCAGGCCGTGATTGCGATTGGCGGAGATGACGTTGCCCTGCGCCGGGGTAGCGCCGCCGATGCGCACGTCGCCGCCGAGGGCAATGCCGTAGTCATTGGCTGCGGCGAGTTGGCCGCTGATGTCGGTGCCGATGTAGTTGCCCTCGACGATGTTCGGGCCCGGATTGAAATGGAAGATCGCAAAATGCCAATGGTTGACGGCCAGTCCGCGCACACTCAGCGGCGCATAAGCGATCAGGCCATCGGCCGCGTTACCGGGCCCGCGCAACTCGATCTTGAGCGTGTGCGCGATGCCGGCGTAGGGTGGGCTGCTATTGGGTGTGGCGCCAGCCTGGGTGAAGCCGTCGATGCTCAGACTCTCCATGATGTTGGGCAGGCTGCTCGCCGCTTCGATCCGCCAGTGCTGCGTGCCGGCCTGGTAGCCGGGATCGGCGATGGGCAAGTCGAAAGCGATGATGTCGGCGCCGGGTGTGGCATTGGCGGTGGCGATGGCGCCGCGCAGCGAGCAGTCGCTGGCAACGACATTGTTGCAGCCGCCGAGTTCGGCATCGCTGCTGGTGTCGACGGTAAACGTCGCCGCTTCGTTGCTTGCGGACGCGAGCAGGAGCAGCGAGAGGACGGTCAAGTGGCGCATGCGGATCTCCGGGTTTGCCCGGACATACGTCTTTGCGGCGCTCCGCCTGACATCGTGCGCGTCTACTCGCGATAGACGAAGCGGCCATCCTCGATCTTCATCACCACGCCGTCGTTGCCGGTGAGCGTGCCGCTGAACGCGACGTCGATGTGCGCGGGCGCGGCGTTGGCGACGCGTACGTCGACGACTATGTCGTAGCCCATCATGCTGCCGGCGATGAAGCGCTCCGGTGTGTAGTTGGCAAGCTGGGCGACGCTGCCGGCGGCGTCGCCATTGCGGATTTCGTAGTGTCCCGGTCCGCTGATGCCGAACAGGTTGAGGTTGAACAGCTGCTCGCCGGCATCCTTCGGCCCGCGTGCGCCGGCGACGATCAGCGCGCGTTCGTAGCCGGGCGGGTGGAAGGCGCCGAACACGTCGTGGTCGGCATGCCATTCGATGCCGTCGATGCGCATCTGCAGCGTGTTTTCAGTCTGGGTGAGAACAGCCGGCGCCGGCGCCACGGCGGGTGCCTTCGGCACGACGGACTCGCCGCAGGCGCAGGCGAGCAAGGCGAACAGCAGAATCGAGAGATCGCGGGCAAGGCGCATGGGCAGGGTCCTGGTGGGTTCAGTCTTCGAAGCCGTCGGCGAGCAACACCACATCGGCCTGGGGCTCGCTCAACTGGCGTTCGATGGCTCCGCTGTCGCAGCGCGCGATGTTGTCGCCGTCGCCATCGATCGGAGCCGTGCGTCCGCGCTGGTCGATGCTGCGGCCGGTGCTGCAGTCGGTGCGATCGATCAGCGCGCTGCCCGGTTGCGGCACGAAGCCGAAGGTGGCGCTGCCGACGTTGCTGAGCGCGCCCAGGCCAAGTTCGGCGTCGGTGGTGATGATCAGGTCGGTCGGATGGGTCGGGTTGCAGTCGCCCGGCATGACGTTGCCGCCTTGCGAAACACCGTTGAAACCGAAACAGCTGCTGGCGCCGGCGGCGAGGATCGCGTTGTTCTCGAGGTCGGCGCGGCCGCCTAGGGACGACACGTACAGCGCGGCGCCATTCGCCGACTGGCCATTGCGCAGCGTGCAGTGGCGAAGGCTGATCGAAGTGTTGATCAGGTGGCCGCCCATGACCGCGATGTCGCCGCCATGGCCGAGCGGGTTCAGGGTGGCGTTGCCGCTGAAGCTGAGGTTGATCAGTTCCTGGCCGACGAGGCCGCGCAGGTGGATGGCGCCGCCGTCGTACTCGGCGTTGTTGTCGACGAAGCTGGCCTGGGCGATCGGTGCGGTGCGCGTGACCAGTGCGATGGCGCCGCCATTGCGGCGCGCGTGGTTGCGGTTGAATTGCACCTGGTCGAGGATCGGGATGCCGCCGCCGTGCAAACCGCCGCCATCGAAGGTGGCTTCGTTGTCGGCAATCACCACGCGGGTGAGCGCGGTGTAGCCCCACAGCATGGGCGCCGATTGTGGCCAGCCGGGGATGAGGGCCATGGCGCCGCCATAGTCGGCGATGTTGGACTCGAACCGGCTGTCTTCGAAGGTGGCCTGGCCGCTCTGCAGGATGGCGCCGCCGAAGGGTGCGCGGTTGTTGCCAAACACGCCATGTTGCACCACGAGCATGCCGAAGCCGCCGGCGTTCAACGGCAAGGGTCCGTCGACGAACACGGCGCCGCCCTCGGACATTGCGAGGTTGCCGAGAAATCTCGGGCGCTGCAGCAACGCGGCGGTGTCGGGTACGGCGGTGCCGGGAACGCCGTCGTCGTGCGCGGACAGGAACAGCGCGCCGCCGCTCTCGTCGGCCAGGTTGTCGTCGAAGGACACCTCGGTGCCCGACAGGCTCGCGCCCTCGCGCAGCAGCACCGCTCCGCCGCGCAGCGTGGCGTGGTTCTGGTCGAAGCGCACTCGCGTCAGCGTGGCACTGCCACCGCGCTGGTGCAGGGCGCCGCCGATGTAGCCGACGTTCTGGGTGAAGCGGGTGTCGGTCGCCGTCAGCGTGCCGAACCAGATCTGCAACGCGCCGCCCTCGCCGCTGGCGCCGGCGACGTTGGCGCTGAGGGTGCTGTCGATGAGCGCAACGTTGCCGTTCGCGGCAATCGCTCCGCCATGCGCGGCCTGCGCGTTCTCGATGCGACTGCGGCGCAGCTCCAGCGTGCTGCCGCTGGCAGTGTGGATGGCGCCGCCGGAAAATTCCGCGGAGCAGTCTCCAATCGTGCTGTCCAGGATGCGCAGCGAAGTGCCGCTCGCGACCGCGGCGCAACCGCCGTAGCCGCCTGCTGCGTAGCCGCGATGCAGGCGCAGTCCGCGCAGCTCGATCACACTGCCGCTGCCGGCGGTGGCGAGCAACGGCGTCGCGTACTGCCCGTCGAGCACGATGCGCCCGCCGCCATCGATGACGACGTTGCCGCTCAGGGTCTTGATCGCGTTCAGTGCCAATGCGTGGTCGGCGGCACCACAGTTGAAGCTCAGCGTGCCGGCCGGTGCCAGCAGCACGATTGCGGCATCGAGCGCGGCTTCATTGCAAGACGCCGGTGTGCCGCTGCCGACGGTGGCGTCGGCGGCATCGGCGGCAGGTGCTGCGCAGGCGAGCAGCAGAATCAAGAGATCGCGGGCAAGGCGCATCGGCACGGTCCTCAGGGTTCAGTTTTCAAAGCCGTCTGCGAACAACACGAAGGCGGGCGGGATTTCGGCGGCCTGGCGTTCGATGGCGCCGCTGTCGCAGCGTGCATCCAAATCGCCATCGCCATCGACGGGGGCGGCTTGACCGCGGGCGTCGGCGGTACGTCCGCTGGTGCAGTTGGCGTGGTCGATCACCGGACTGCCAGCCATCGGCACCAGGGCAGCGATGGCTCCGACGTTGTTCGATAGCGGATGCAGTTGCAGTGCTGCCCGCGTCGCGACGGTGACGTCGGTGGGTTGGTTCGGTGCGCACTCGGCGGGCATGAAGTTCCAGCCCGCGGAGTAGATCGCGCCGGGTCCGCCGCAGGCGATGCCGCTGCTGCCGAACACGAGGCTGTTGCGGATCGTCAGGTCACTCAGCAGGTCGCCGACATACAGCGATGCGCCACTGTCGCCGACGCCATCGAGCAGGCTCGCATGCGTCAGTTGCACTTGCGACGCGAGCGTGCCGGGATTGCCGCTGGATTCGATGGCGACATCGCCCCCCTGGCCGCCGACGTCGTAGGCTTGGTTGCCGCTGAACACGAGGTCGTAGAGCTGGATGCTGCCGGTGTCGCGCAGGTAGATCGCGGCGCCGGCAGTCGTGGCGAGGTTATTGGTGAAGCTGGCGGTGGTGATCGGTGGCGTGAATCCTTGCTGGAAAATCGCGCCACCCTGGACCGAACTGTTGCCATCGAACTGCACATTTTCGTAAATCGGAATGTGGCTGGTGGCGTAGATCGCACCACCGCCAATGCTCGCAGTGTTCTGCCGGAACACCAGATCGCGCAGTTGCGTGTAAGCGAGCAGTTCGGTGTCGCCGATGGCATAGGTGCTCCTCAACGACAGCGCGCCGCCGAGGAATGCAGCGTTGCGTTCGAAGCTCGTGGCGCCGAGCAACAACTGGCCGCGTGAGTAGATCGCGCCACCTTCGTAGGCGGTGTTGTCCACGACCACACAATGGTCGAGGACGAACTCGCCGATGCTGCCACCAACGCCCGGCGAAGTGCCGAACACATAGGCGACGCCACCCATGCTGCTGGCCTGGTTGCCGGAGAAGCGGCTATCGAGCAGCCCCGCAAGTGCGCCGATCTGACGCGGCTGGCCGACGCCGGTGACGCTGCCACGCAGCGAGAACACGCCACCGGCGGTCGCTTGATTGCCGCTGGCGAGGACGCGTTGGCCGGTGACTCCGGCGTTGTCGTAAAGCAGCACGGCGCCGCCGTCGTTGTTGGCGGTGTTGCCGGTGAAGCTCACGTCGATCAGCGTCGCGTAGTCGGTTCCGTTGCCGCGCACGGCCAGGGCGCCGCCTTGCGCCGCCCGGTTGTCGACGAACTGCGTGCGCCGCGCGTCCAGCCGTGCGAACCAGATCTGGATGGCGCCGCCTTCGCCATTGGCGGCAGTGACGTTGTTGGAATAGCTGCTGTCGAGCACGGTCAGAGGGCTGTTGCTGGCGATCGCGCCGCCATGCAGGGCGCTGTTGTCGATGAACTGGCTGCGCTCGACGCGCAGACCGGCGTTGGCGTCGACATGGATCGCACCGCCGGAGCCTTCGGCCAGTGATTCGCGGATGACCGAATCGGCAAGCAGGACATCGGTGCCGGCGCCGACCTGGATCGCGCCGCCGTGGCTGGCGAAGGCGCGACCGCGGTGCAGCGTGAGGTTGCGGATCTCGATGCGGCTCTGTGCGCCGACGACTACGAACAGCCCGGTACTGTTCTGTCCGTCCAGCGTGACCAGGCCGCCGCCATCCACCACCGTTGCTCCGGTCAGGGTCTTGCGCGTGGTCAGCGGGATCGTCGTCGGATTGGCGCCGCAGTTGAAGCTGAGCACGCCGCCGGGAAAGTTTGCGCCCGGATACAACTGGCCCAGCGCCACATCAAGCGCGGCCTCGGTACAAGACGGCAGGGTGCCGCTGCCGACCACGGCGTCGTCGGCCTGGGCTGTGGGCAGTGCGCAGGCACACAGCAGGGCAAGGGTGCATGCGGCGCGGGGCGTGCGGATCATCGGCCAGTTCCGGGGCAGTGCGCGCGGGGTGCGGCGGTTCCTGTCGACATACGCGCTTGCGGCGCAAACCTGACACGCGAGGACGCGAGTGCCTGCGCGAGCCAGAACGACGGGTTGCGGCCGCGCGTGCGCTGTGTCGCAAACTGGCCCGGCGGCACGGGTTTATGGTCGCGGCTGGGCGTAGGCTTGCGGGATCTTGGAGGACATCATGCATCGGCGCATCGCAACGGTCTTGCTCACGGCGGTCATGGGTCTTGATGCTGTGGCGGCGGAACAGACCGTCAAGAACGACTCGCTCGCCGATTTCGGCACCGCGGTGATCGTGCAGGGCTTCGTGCCCGGCGAGAAGGCCGCGTCGTGGCTGACCTCGCCCTGCAACGGCGATCTGCGTGCGGTGCAGGTGTTCTGGCGCTCGCCCGCGGGCACCACTGGCCAGACCATCCACGCGGCCATCGAGATTTCGCGCTCCGGTGCCTTCCCGACTCCGGGAGCGCTGGCGCAGACCATCGGCGGACCGGTGCTCACCGACGCCGTGCTCAACGAGTTCCGCTATCTGGACGAGAACAGCACGGTGCCGCTGATCGTGCCGGTGACCAGCAACGAGACCTTTGTCGTCGCGCTGGTATTCGATGTCGGCATCGGCGCCAGCGATCCCAGTGTCGTGCGCGATACCGATGGCAACCAGAGCGGGCGCAACGGTCTGTACGCGCAGATCGGCGCCGGCAGCTACGTCTGGTTCAACTCCTCCAGCCTCGGTGTCAATGGCGACTGGGTGATTCGGGCGGTCATCGATTGCGCGGTGGTGCCGCAACAAGCCGATGTCGGCGTCGGCATCGCCAGCAGCCCGCTGCAATACACCGCCGGCCAGCCATTGAGCTACACCATCGTCATCGACAACGCCGGCCCGCTCGCGGCGCCGAGCAACACCATCGTCGATATCTTCCCGGCGGCATTCCAGAGTCCAGCCTGGACCTGCAGCGCCAGTGCCGGCGCCAGTTGTCCGGCCTCGGGCAGTGGCAATATCACCAATGTCGTCGGACTGCCGGTGGGCGGTCAGGTCACCTTCTCGGTCAACGGCACGGTGGCGCCCGGCACCACCGGCACCTTGGTCAACAGCGTCACTGCGGTGGTTGGCGGTGGCGTCACCGACCCGATTGCTGGCAACAACACCGCCACCGCCAACACCGATGCCGCCGGTGCCGTGTTGCTGTTCCTGGATGGCTTCGAGGGTTGAGCCGGTCGAGCGCTGCCATGCGCCGCCATTCTGGAACGCCACGCGGGCATGGCGCACGGCAGCGGATCTCTGCGCATCAATCCTCGAAGCCATTCCGGTAGATCAAGTCCGCCAGCGACGGCACATGGTTGAGGGCGGTCAGGCGCACCGTGTTCTGCGGCGATAGCGTCAACGTGTACTGGAACTCGGGCGCCAGGCCTTCGATGACCACCTGATAGCCTGCCAGCGTGTCGGTGAGCGTGCCGCCGACCGTGATCAAGTCGAAGCTGTCGCCAGCGAAGGGCGAGTAGCCATCGCGGAAGTTGACGCGCAGCACGCCGAACGGGCGCAGATTGCCGGCGACCTGGACCTGCGCGTACTGGGTCAGCGGAGCCGGTCCGCCAATCAAAATCCGCGTGGTCGGTAGCGGCGGATTCCAGCCGTTCTGAAACAGCGTGCCGGTCACGGCGATGGCGCCGAACGGCGCGCCCGGCTCCAGGCGCCCGCGTTGCTCGAAGGTCGCGGCATCGACCGTGCCGACACCGGTCACGGCCGCGTCTTCGCTCAGGTACACGGACGGGCCGGTCACGTCGAGCGTGGCGCCATTGAGCATGTGGTAGGTGCCGTTGAAATACTGATACGTGTCGAGCAGCAAACGACCGCCGTCGACATTGAGCGTGCCGATACCCTCCAGGTTGAAATTGCTCAGTGTCAGCGTTCCCGGTCCGGCGGTCTTGTTCATCACGCCGTCGATGTACAGCCGCACATTGCCGAAGCCGTCGATCACGCTGCCATCGCTGGCGTCGAAGGTGCTCCCCGACTTCACCCGCACGCCACCCCAATAGAGCAAGACCGTCGTTCCGTGAAGGCGGATGCGGCCGACGCTTTCCAGTTCGCTGATGATGGACTTCGGATCGGGTCCGACGATGTTGATCTCGCCGTTGCTGCGGATGGTGCCGTTGCCGCCGATCGTGCCGCCGGCAAACTCGAACAGGCCGGGCGCGAAGTCGATGACGCAGGCGATCGTGGTGTCCGGCAGGCGCAGGTCGCCCTGCATCTGGCCGCCGGTTTCCAGGCGCACGCGGCCGCTGCCGGTGCCGACGGTGGTGTAGACCTGCGTCGGCCCGCCTTCCGGGCACAGCAGCATTTTGCCGCCATCGCGGATCGCCAGGACCGCGCCGCTGTCGACGTTGATGGTCCCGCCCTCGCTGACCAGCAGCGCCTCGAATCCGTCTGCGTCGGCAAACGCCAGCGTTCCGTCCTGCACCTCGATGCGCCCGGGGTAGATTGCCGAAGTGCCGAGGTTGCGCAATTTTCCGTTGAACACCGAGGTGCCGGCGCCGGTCTTGCGCACGATGCCGTCGTTGATGAGCGTCACCATGCCGCTGATCCTGCCGCTGTCGTCGAGGTGCACCAGCGCCGGCGTCGCGGTCGTCGTCAGGTTGCCGATCAGGCCGCCGCCATTGCCTTGGTTCCAGTACAGCCGGCTACCCGGCGCCACCCGCAGCGTGCCGTTGTTCTCGATCGTGCTGCGGTAGGCCAGCAGCGGATTGCCAGTGATATCGAGTTGGCCTTGATTGGCCAGCGTGCCGCCACCGTTGCAGCAGGCGTCGATGTTGCCGCCGCTCCACAGTCCGCCGCCGAAATTCAGCCGGAAGCCTTCGTAGATGCCCATGCTGCCACCGCTCACGATCTCCAGGCGGCCGAGCGATACCGGCGACGTCGCCGGCGGGTTGGCGCCCTGGCCCCATAGCGTCGTGGTGTGCGCGATCACGCCGGTGTCGGCTGGACCCGGGATGCCCGACCCGCCCCAGGCGCAGCCCACGGGTGATGTGCACCAATAGACCCCGTTCTGCACCGTGGTGTAGGTGTCGGCAGCGGCCGCGCCGCCCCAGGCCAGGCAGATCAGCGCTGCCAGACGGCTGACTTTGGTGTTCATCTCGGTGTTTCCTCGCCGGGTCGGGACGACCCTCTGTCCCATGGATGCGTGGCGAGGCGCCGAAATGTCTCATGTGCCTGACAATTGCTCGGCGGAGGGCACCCGCCCGAGGTCGCGGCAGCGCTTTCCGCCCTGTGGCGAAGCGCGCACAATCGACACGGCAACGACGGGTGCGGCGGAGGTGCGACATCGAAGCGCCAGTGACCGATTGGCTGAAACTGTGGCGCGGCGGGCAGGGCGAGGCCTTCGCTGCGGTGTTGCCGGCCGTCTATCAGGAGCTGCGCCAAGTGGCTGCGCGTGCGCTGCGTCGCGAGTCCGGCGCGTCCACGCTGCAGCCGACTGCGCTGGTCCACGAAGCCTGGTTGCGGCTCGCGCAGGCGCGCCCGGCGGACTGGCAGGACCGTCGGCACTTCGTTGCGGGCGCCGCGCGCTTGATGCGCCAGATCCTGATCGACCATGCGCGCGCAGCAGCCACCGACAAGCGCGCCGGTGGCGAGCGCGTCGATCTCTCGCGCCTGGACCTCGCGGCCAGCCCGGAACCGGTGGATCTGCTGGCGCTGGAACAGGCATTGGAGCGACTCGAACAGATCGACCCGCGCAAGGCGCAACTGGTCGAGCTGCGCGTCTTCGCCGGGCTGGATTTCGAGGAAATCGGTGAAATGCTGAACCTGTCCCGCGCCACCTTGCACCGCGACTGGCGTGGCGCACGGGCGTTCCTGTATCGCTGCCTGAGCGACGCCGCCGCATGAATCGCGAACAGCGCGCGTTGGCTCTGTTCGAACAGGCAGCCGAGCTGGCCGATCCGGACGAGTTTCTGACCCGCGAGTGTGGCGACGATGCCGAACTGCTGGCCGAGGTTCGCGCGCTGCTCGACGCCGACCGCCGTGCCGGGCATTTCATCGCCCAGCCGATTTCCTTCGAACTGCAGCGCGAAGGCCAGCAGGTGGGGCCATGGCGGCTGCTGCGGCGGATCGGCGCAGGCGGCATGGGCACGGTCCATCTGGCCGAGTCGATGCTCGATGCGACGGCGCCGAGAGGAGCGCTCAAGTTGCTGCGCTGGGACGCGCCGGACCTGCGCCAGCGCTTCGAGCTGGAACGGCGAATCCTGGCGGGACTCGACCATCCCGCGATTGCGCGCTTGCTGGACGCGGGCACCGGCGCGGATGGGGCGCCCTATCTGGTACTGGAATACGTCGACGGGTTGCCGCTGACCGAATACGCGAAGCGCGAAAAGCTGTCGCCACGGGCGTGCACGACCTTGCTGATCGAGGTGCTCGCCGCAGTCCAGTACGCACACGCGCGGCTGGTGCTGCATCGCGATCTCAAGCCAAGCAATATCCTGGTCGGATGCGATGGTCGCCCGAAGCTGCTCGACTTCGGCATCGCCAAGCTGATCGGCGAGGGCCAGCGCGGCCTGACCCTCACCGGGCCGGGTCCGATGACGCCCGAATACGCCAGCCCCGAGCAAGTGCGCGGGCTGACCCTGCACACATCAAGCGACGTCTATGCGCTGGGCGTCGTCCTGTATGAGTTGCTGACCACTCGGCGCCCCTACGAGTTCGCCAAGGCCACCGCCAGCGAGGTCGAGCGCACCATTTGCGAGGCCATGCCGGCGCGGCCGAGCACGTTGGCTCCGAAACTTTCGCGCGACTACGACCACATCCTCGGCAAGGCGCTGGCGAAGTCGTCCGCTGACCGCTATCGCAGTTGCGCCGAGTTCGCCGAGGATCTGCAGCGTCTTCTGGACGGCCTGCCGGTGCGCGCGCGTGCCGCGACTCCGGGCTATCGGCTGGCCCGATTCCTGTGGCGTCATCGTCTCGGTCTCGCGCTGACCGCGAGCGTGTTCTTCGCGCTCGCCACGCTGACCGCACTCGCATGGCGCAACGCCGAGCGCGCGACGCGTGCAACTGCGGACGCAGTGCGCGAGCGTGATGCGGAGCGCGAAGTGCAGTCATGGCTGGAGAGAATGCTGGCCAGTGCCGATCCGCGCGTGATCGGGCATGCGCCGAGTGCCGCCGAATTGCTCGACGGCGCTGCGGCTACGCTGGGCAGTGGGCTGGCGTCGCGGCCGGAGATCGAGATCAGCTTGCGACTGACCTTGGCGCAGGCGTATCGCGGGCTCGGTCTTGCCGAGGCGGCGCAGCGCGAGGCGGATCGTGCGCTGGCCTTGGTCGGAGACGCTGCTGCAGCAACGCTGCGGGCGAAGGCGCTGCGCGTGCACGCGCAGACGCTGGCCGACCTCGGCCGCTACGACCAGGCGCTCGCGGACGTCGAACTCGCGCTGACGGTGCTGGGCGAGGGTGCGTCGCTGGAAAGGTCCAGGTCGCTCGCTTTTCGCGCTTTCATCCACAGCCGCCAGGGTGCGCTGGACGCCGCCGATGCCGACTATCGGGCCGCGCTGGCTGCCTTCGCGGGAGACGCCGGCCTGGCCACGGAGCATGCCGAAGTACTCAACAACCACGGCGTGCTGCAGGGCATGCGCGAGGAATTCGCAGACGCCCTGGACTTGCACCTGCGCGCCCGCGCCTTGCTGGAAGCGGAGGTCGGCGTCGACCACCCGCTGACATTGTTGGCTGCCGTGAATGCCGCCAGTGCGCGGGAGTCGTTGGGCGAGATCGTCGCCGCCGAGGCGGAGTACCGCAGCTTGCTGCCCAAGCTGGAGGCGCGCCTCGGTGCCGGCCACGCCGACGTCGTTCGCGTGAGCAGCACGCTGGCCTTCCTGCTGATGGATGCCGGTCGCGACGAGGAAGCCGCAACCCTGATGCGCGGCGTGGCAGCTACGGCGCGCGAGTCGCTGCCCGCCAGTCACTCGATGCGCGCCTACGCCGAATCCACTCTGGGCGCAGCGCTGCTCGGCAGTGGCGATGCGGCAGCAGCGGTGCAACCCCTGCGCGCCGCGCTGTCTTCGCGTCGCGAGTCGTTGCCAGCGGGACACCCGCTGTTGATCTCGAGCGAATGTGCGCTGTTGGAGGCGCAGGCCGGCACCGGCGATCGTGCCGCGCGCGTGCGGATCGCAGAACTGCTCGCAGAGAGCACCGCTGCGCTCGGCAACGAGCACCCGATCATCCTGCGCTGCCGCGAACGACAGCGCCGAGTCGAGGTCTCGCCTCGGGATTGAGCGGGCCGGGGAAAGCCGCACGCGTTCGACGGTTCGTCAGCCGCATGCTGCGACGCGCACATCACTCGAAGCCGTCCTTCATCAGCGAGCCGCGGCAGAAGTCTTCGCCGAGGCGCGGGTCGACCAGCACGAAGAAGCGGCTGCCGTTCAAGATCGGTGTGCCCGTGGATTCGGACTGGATGAACCACCGCTGCAACGTGGTTTCGTAGTGCGCGGAGACATAGGGCACCGGCGTGCTGCCGCCGGCGTCGACCGATACATGGGGGCTGGCGCAGGGAACGCCGTTCAGGCGCGGGTGGTCGAGCAGGGTGACGGCCGGCACCGGTTGATTGGCCGGCGTGGCGGTATGCACGAAGGCGTTGGCGCTGGCCGGCTGCATGTAGACCGCGAAGTGGAGGCCGAGCGCCAGGTTGCTGCCGTCACTGGTGAGCAGCCGCCAGCTGCCGCCGACATGCGCGGCGCCGACCGGGCGCAAGCCGGGCGCGCTGCCGTTCTCCGCCGGGTTGACCAGGAAGATGGCGTTCGCCGGGACGTTGGCCAGCGTGCCGGCCAAGCTGCTGCCGTTGGCGCCATACGCATTGGCCGCGGTGGTGGTGTGGATGGCGAGGCCGGTGCCGCCGCTGCTGACCAGCAGATGGAAGCCGGCCTGCGCCGGCACGTCGACCTGATTCTGCGCGTAAAGATAGGGCGCCAGCCCGGGGGTGATCGGGCCGAGCGTGATCGGATTCGCGTTCAACACGATGCCGTCCTGGCGCAGGCCGTCGCCGCGCGTGAACTGCAGATTGAACGGCGTGTCGCCGATGCCGGCGACGCTGAACAGGCCGAGTTGCGGACTGGCGCTGGCCTGATCGAGCGTACTGCTGAAGTCGCCGTATTCGAACGCGCCGATGTCGATCTGATCTTCGCGCCAGCGGCGCATGCCATCGCCGTCGATCGGCAGTACCAGGCCGGTGCTGACCGGGTCGGTATTGGTGTAGGCGGACAGGTCGCCGACATTGCGCAGCGGCGAGGCTGCGCCCAGTCGGTGATGGCTGCCCTGGGTTTGCGGGTCGGCGGTGATCGTGGTCGGCCCCGGTACAAAGACATTGCCGCCGACGTTGAAGATGGCGTTGCTCTGGTTGCTGACCACGCGCCCGGCGCCGAGCGGCGCAACGATGACGCCGTACGCGGGATGGTCGCGCAGCAGGTTGTTGGCGAAGCTCGCGTCGATGCCCACGGCTTCGCCGCTGGAGGTGCCGATGCGCAG